>FRDC01000603.1_pt1 | contig 39830 bp, 59 predicted proteins | sample 1106171 | NCBI WGS metagenome assembly FRDC01 (sample SAMEA3930566, study PRJEB13176) | freshwater metagenome | biome: Drinking water system; feature: drinking water; material: water | place: Singapore | collected 2014-12-20 | reverse complement strand
GCCCCGCCCTCCGAAGCCACCGAGCCGGAGCCTGGGTCGGAGGGTTGAGCGATGGCGAAGGTCACGATCACGATCGAAGACCTGCCCGCTGATTCGCTCGGCGTGCAGCAGCTGCACATGACGATGCTCTCGGACCCCGTCCTCAAGGGCCTGCCGAGAGAGAAGTGGACGCCGGCGCAGGTGCACGGCTTTGCCGCGGCACCGCAGTACTTTTCTCGCAGCAACCAGGAGGCATGACCCGTGGCAAAGCAAGGCGAACTGAAGGGCATCGAGCGGAAGAAGATCGCGTCGATCGAGGCGAAGGCTGAGGTCTACATGAAGACCGTCAAGCGCCACAAAAAGGCGACCGACGATCTGAAGGCAGACAAGAAGGCGCTGCTCGACGAGTTGAAGAAGCACAACCTCAGCGAGACGGGCTACCGCACCGCGGACGGCCAGATCCTCACCGTGAGCGCAACGGAGAAGATCAACATTCGGGACGATGACGATTCGCAGCCGGGTGACGACGACGAGCCGGGTGACGACGAGCCGGAGAAGTCGACCGAAAAGAACTGAGCGACAGGGCGCTGTCGCCGGGTGAATCCAGCCGAGTCCCGTGAGGTTACGGGGCTCGGCTTTTTCTTGCCCTGTTCGCTTGCTTCGGTGGCCCACCGGAGTGAGTATGTGTGTCACCGCGGCACTGACGCCGCGGCGAACCAGGGGAACAAATCATGGGTGGCACGACCTTCAGCACGCGAGCCAAGGGAAAGACGGCCGACGCCGCGTTCAAGAGCGCGCAGGAGCAAGCGCGGTACGATCACGGTCACAGCGGTTACACCGGTACGATCGCGGAGAAGCCGAGCTTCGTGATGATCAAGCTTCCGGCCGGCCTGACGCCCGACGCGTACGCCAATCAGCTGATCGACGCGGGTGACGCGCGGATCGATGACAAGTGGGGTCCCGCGGGCTGCTTCGATCTCGGCAACGGCGAGTTCTACTTCTTCGGGTGGGCGTCATGCTGATCACCGACGCCGACCGCCCCGCGGCCTTCCGGCTCCTCGGCGTGCAGCCCGCGGCCGAGTGGTGCTGGACGAACACCGACATCGCCGAGGCCCTGACGCACGGGGTCGACTGCACGACCTCGGGCCTCCGCATCATGCGCCCGAAGCGCGCTGAGGTTCGCGACGACCGGATCGTCTTCACCGGGGGGTGGTACGGCGAGCACTCGGTGCTGGTCGATGACGACGCCGAGCGGGTGCTCGCTCACTGGTCGGGCTACGTGGAGGCCAGCTGATGAAGACGCGCGAAGAGATCCTCGCCAGCGTCAAGGCGAAGCGGCTCGATCCGAAGCTCAACAAGGTCCGCATCGAAGGCTCGGGTCAGTCGCACACCGTGCTGCTGCTCAACGGCATGGGCGAGAAGATCGCCGACGCGTGGACGCATCAGGGCTGCGCGCACGCCACCGCACTCGGTGAGGAGTTGATCGCTCAGCACGCGGACGGGCGCACGCAGAAGCTCAAGGAGAACCGGCGCGAGTACATCGCGTCGCTTGACCCGGACGCGATGCGCGAAGCCATCTCCAACGCCTGGGAGATCCTCTTCCCGGCCAAGAACCCCGAGGAACAGTGGGACGTCGAAACGATCGAGTGGGTCTCGGACGCGCTCAGCCAACTCGGGATCCCGTGACGTGACCCGCGCTGATCGGCCGCGTGACGTGCCGGTCACCATGCAGCACCACAACGCAGCACGCACCAGGGGAACCACACCGTGAACGCAATCAAGACCAACCACCGCTTCATCACCGCGCAGACCTACGCCGTCGAGCCGAAGAAGAAACCCGAGGCCGTCACCTTCCCACCGGCTGGCGTCGGGTCGTTCGGGTTCGACGCGGCGCTCCCTCCTTCGGCGGTGCCGGCGTTCCGCGCGACGCTGCGCGGCTGGGAGAGCGTGAGGGCAGCGTGGCGCGCGCAGATCGCCAGCGAGGAACTCTGCGACGTCGAGATCAATCACTACCGCACCGCGACGCAGGACTGCGCCTTCGGCTTTCGGCTGCGCACGAGTGACGGAGGCTTCCGTCGCAACGAGTCAGCGCGCGCGGTCGCGTACACCGAGCACGCGTGGGCGCAGCTGATCGCTCTGCTGATGCAGGAGATCCCCGGCAAGCCGCGCTCGCCGGCCGAGGCGTACCGCTGGCTCGACCCGACCACGCGCTCTGAGGTGTTCGACAGCCTGGTGCGCCGCTCGGTTCGTCAGGAGGGAGCCAACCACCCGATCCTTCTCCGCAGCTACACCGACCCGCGCGCGAAGGTGCGTGCGCTGCGCGCGGTGGTCAGCGGCCGTCACAGCGGCGTTCACTTCGACGACGCCGCGCTGATCGAAGCGCTCAGCAGGATCGTCCCCGCTGACGCCGGCGCGTACGTCGACCGCACCCCCAACTTCACCCGCGGGTACGCGGTGCTCGACTCGATGGGTGCGCAGCTGCCGGTCATCGAGCCGGACCAGGCTCCGAGTCTCGAGGCGCACGCAGCGATCAGCTGGTCGAACAGCGAGACCGGGTGCGGCTCCCTCGGCTTCGCCGGCAGCGTCTACATCCACGCGCTCGCCGCGCTCGTGAAGCCGAACGTGCAGACCGAGGTCGTCATCACCCAGCAGAGCGAGCGCACTCGCCGCGCTCACACGCTGCCGCGCAAAGACAAGACCGACGCCGAGCGCCGGGAGATCGCCCAGCAGCGCATGGCTGACGACCTCGTGAAGACCGCTGAGATGGCGCGCGAACTGGTGGCTGCGTGGCGCGGCGCGCAGAAGATCTTCGCTGACGACGCAGCCAGCGCGATCGCCCTTGACCCGGCCGCGGCCGCGCAGGTGGTGCTCGACGTCATCGCCGAGCACACCGACCAGCGGCTGCTGAACACGCACATCGAGCAGCTGCACTCGGTGCTCGAGACTTCGAAGACGCTGCCGCGCCTGCCCTTCCTCAGCGCGGCGCACATCGCCGGAGCCTGGGCGGTGCTCGCTCACACCACGGAAGACTGGAAGCTGGTCGACGACTTCCAAGCCGAGGCGTTCCGCTGGATCACGAAGCCCTTCGGCCGCGTGAACCCGGCCGTCATCGCGCACCGAGCCGCGGTCGCCGAGAAGAACAAGCGGACCTTCTGAGCGCCCTCGCCCGACCGACGTCGGGCGCAGAGCAGAGGCGATGCTCGCCGCTCCTGCCTGACCCACCCAGCGAGCACCAGGAGATCCGATGCCAGCCAAAATCAAGAAGCGAGAGTGCCGCGCTTGCCGCGCCGACCTCAGCGCCAAAGCCGTTCGCACCATTTCCCCGCTGACGAAGAAGCCGACCACGGCCCCGAGGATCGTGGCCTCCTTCGTGACGGTGCTGATCACGAAGCACGCGGGTGGGCGCGAAGACTCGGCCGGCGTTTTCGGTGGCTCGAAGAGCACCCAGCGCGAGGAGATCTTTTGCTACGCGTGCGCGCGCGACGGCATGCGCATCCTCTTCGACGAGATCTCGGAGGGCATGTGAACTCCGTTCTGATGCAGCGCCTGCGCGCGCTCAATGACTCGATCGCACGGCTCGCCGCGGCCGCGCCTCACATGACGGTGGAGCAGCTGGCCATCGAGTGCGGCCTTCTCTCGACGGAGGCGCTGGCGATCCGCGACGAGGTGCTGGGCGTGGCCTGGCCGAAGCAGTGCCCGTGCTGCCAGCGCACCTTCACGCCGGCGCAGTGGGCCTCCCTCGCGAAGCGCGGCTACGTCGGGAGCGCCAGCGGCAGGGCGCGGACGGCCGTCGAACTCCGCGACTGCGTCTGCACGAACACGCTGGGCGTCGAGGTGCCCATGCCCGAGGCGACGCCGGTGCGCTCGTGAGGAGGAAGCTCTGCCCCTCGTGCGGTGGCCACGACCGTCCCGGCTACCCGTGCTGCGACGCGCCGCGGTGCGAGACGTGCGGCGTGGCCGTCACCGAAGGCGGACGCCTGGGCACCAACGGAAAGCCTCCGGCGTGCAAGCGCTGCCTCGCCACCGAGCTCCGGCGCGAAGCCGGCATCGCCCCGCGCGCGCCGGCGAGCCGCAACGGCCTCCGCGTCCGCCTGCGCGAGTCGCAGACCCGTGACGTCGAGCGCGCCGCGAAGGAGATGGGACTCAGCGTGCAAGACCTCGTGCGCGGCTGCGTCGATCGCTTCTTGACGATCAGGAGCGAGCCGAGCCAGTCTCCCCGGCGTCGCACCAGGGGAGCAGCCTCATGAAGACGTCAGCCGGCAAGCCGCACGTGATGCGTGCGTGGCTTCGCCTCGAAATCGACCCGGACGATCTGCTGCGCCTCTGGCGTCACTGGAAAGGCACCGCCCAGTTCTCCGTCTCCGCGGCGCGCGCTCTCGCGCTCGAGAAAGCCGTGGGCAACGGGCAGGCGAGCATCGACGCGCTCCTCCTGGTGCTGCGTGATCAGAACGGAGGGCTGGTCGATTGAGGCCCGTCAAGGCGATGTGCGGCGCCTGCGGCGCGGAGCAGTTCGAGGTCGAACTGCAGACGACCCGGTCACCCACCGAGGTGCACCTGATCTGCTGCGCGTGCAAGAGCAGATCGATCGTCGGCATCACCGAACCTCAGATCGAGATCCGCTGGGGCAAGGACGCCGAGGGGATCGTGTGTCCGAAATGAACGAGACGCGGCGCATCATCGCGAAAGAGATTCGCCGCGTCAGGGGGATCGCGCGTCGGGAGGGGCGCGCGATCCCCGGCGACCTCGAACCCACCGTTGAAGAGAACGGTGAGACCAGGCTGCTCGGGCCGGCCGAAGAGTCGATCGCCGACCTCGAGTGGTACCTCGACCAGCTTGACCGCAAGGACCACCGGCGCGAAGCGTCCTGGTGGGCATCGGTCGAGCGACAAGATCGACGTCGCGCAGCTGAACTCGAAGCAGAGCTCTCACCGTCCACGCGCGACGGTGAAAGCGTTTTCACCAGCGCGTCGAAAGACCCAGACCATGACGACCAGGAAGATTCTCCTCACGCACCTTCGTGAGTCCCCCAGCAACCCGCGGCAGACGTTCGGCCGCATCGACGAGCTCGCCGCGAACCTGAAGCAGATGGGCGTGCTGCAGCCGCTGATCGTTCGATCGATCGACGTCGCCGACCAGTTCGAGATCGTCTGCGGTCACCGGCGCGCGCGCGCGGCGAAGAAGGCCGGTCTGACCGAGGTGCCGTGCGAGGTGCGCGTCCTCACCGACGACCAGGTGATCGAGATCCAGCTTGCTGAGAACCTTCAGCGTCAGGACATCGAGCCGCTCGAAGAGGCCGAGGCGTTCGACGCGATGATCACGAGGCACGGGTTCACGCCGGAGGCGATCAGCAAGAAGCTCGGGATCAGTGACGGCACGGTGTACGGCCGGCTGAAGCTGCTGAAGCTGTGCCCCGAGGCGCGCAAGGCGGTCGCTGATGGCGTGCTTCCGTCTTCCGTTGCCGTCCCGCTCGCTCGGCTGGGCGACGAGTCGTTCCAGCTGCGGTGCCTGCGCGAACTGAAGCAGCGGTTCCACTACGAGGGTGAGCCGGCGATCTCGGCGCGCGACGCGCTCGAGTTCATCCACCGCGACTTCAGCCGCGCGCTGCGCCTCGCCTCGTTCGACGTCAAGGATTCGATGCTGATCGAGGGCGCGGTGGCCTGCGGCGTCTGCCCGAACAACACGAAGTGCGCGAAGCCGCAGCCTGGTCTCTTCGACGACTTCAGCAAGGCCGAGCGCGGTCAGGCGATCTGCACCGACATCAGCTGCTTCGACAAGAAGACGGCCGCGGCGTGGGCGATCAAGGTCGCTGAGTTCGAGGGCGCTGGCGTCCTGGTGCTGAACACGGAAGTCGGGCACGGCCTCTTCCGCTACTCGGAGCAGCTGGACCACGCGTCAGGGTACATCGAGCTCGACACGCCCAACCCGTCCGACTCGAAGAAGCGCACGTGGCGCGACGCGTTCGAGAAGCTCTCGCCTGACGTGCGGCCCCCGCTCGTCGTCGCGCCCGATCGTAGCTTCCGGCCGCGTCACCTCGTCGACGAGAAGCTGCTGATGAAGGCGATCGCCGACGCGCCCGGAGCTCCGAAGTGGGCGCGCGCTGAGGTCGAGCGCAAGGAGGAGATCGCCCAGGCTCGTGAGAACGCGAAGGCCGACTCGGCTGCTCGGGATCTCCGCAAGCGCGTTCAGGTCTCCGCGCTCTGGAAGATCGGGGCGAGCGAGTCGAAGGTGACCGAGGCGATGCTGCGCTTCGTGCTCGCCGGCCTCGGCGCGCGGTGGGTCTCCGACGAGATCCGCGACGCCCTCAACATCGACTCGATGGACGAGTACGAGAAGCTCGTCACGAAGGGCGACGCGAAGGCGCTGCGGATCGCGCTGCTGGTGTGGGGCGCGTTCGCCGGCGACCTGCTCGACGGTGGCGACGACGAGCCGGCCGAGTGGAAGCGCCTGGTCAAGGACGCCGGGGTCGACCTGAAGGCGCTCGAAAAGCAGCTGCTCACCAGCGACGAGTCGGAGAAGGCGATCGACGCGAAGAAGAAGAAGAAGGGCGGGAAGTCGTGAGCCCCAAACACCCCACGAAGGAACAGATCAACCAGGCGGTGAACTGGCTCGACGAGGGAGGCGAGGCCGCGCGCGCGTTCAAGCTCTCTCTCGAGGCTGGTGGCGTCATCGTCGAAGACGTCATGCGCGTGGTCGCAGCTGTCGATGGCCTGCTGACGTGCGGTCTCGAGCGCGATGCCATCGTCGCGTTGATCGAGATGAAGACGCCGCGCGCTGCGAATGGCACTCGCATCTCCTCGGAGACCATCGACCGCGTGCTCACGGGCCTCGGACGGCTGAAGGACCACCTGACGCCGGCGAAGCAGGCCGCGGTGCCGAAGGTGACGACCATCGTCGAAACGCTCACCCCTGAAGAAGCGGCCGCGTTGAGGGCTCTTCGCGAGAGGAAGAAGTGACCAGGATGAAGCTGACCACCCTGCGCTGCGTGCTGCGTGCTGCGCTGCCGGCGATCGTTCTGGTTCCGGGTGAGCCTCTGAGCCCCGCGGCCGCGCAGCAGGAGATGGGCTGGCGCGCCCAGCTGGACGACGGCGTGTTCCTCGTGCTCGTCGAAGCGAAGACCGAGGACGCAGCGATCGCTCGCGCTCTCAGGATGATGGCCGATCATTACGATCGGAAAGCTCGCGGGGAGTACACCCCGCCCTCAACGAAGGAGTAACCCGATGGGCAACAAGTCGAGTCAGGCGAAGCGAGAGAAGCGGCTGCGCGAACGAAAGGTGGACGTCGCGAAGTACCCGAAGGCCAAGCGCTGGGAGAACGCACGCGACCTCGCATCGGCTCGTCAGCCGTCGTGACGTGCGACCGCGGGTGAAGGCCGAGCTCGCTCCGAGGCCGACCACGAAGATGCGGAACGCTTCCTGGTGGAACTCTCCGTCGAACCGCACCAGCAAGATCAAGGGCCGCGGCTACGGGGACGGCTTCAATCTGATCCTGCAGTGATTCACTGACCCGGTGGCGAGGAGCCTCTCCCGAGCCCTCGCCACCAGGCCGGCAGCGCGCCCGTCAGACCCGTGGCCGTCGCGCCGCTGCTGACGTTGAAGAGCGCTCTCGCGCCGCCCACGACACCATCAGCTGGCCGGGGGCTCACTCGGGCGCTGGCCGCGCAGCGCGAACGACTCGGACACGCGCGCGCCGCTGTAGGTCGCCACCAGCGAAACGACGGTGATGCAGTACTCGCCGAAGCCGGCCGTCGAACCGGTCGTCGCGACGATGAACGAGAACACGCCGGTGACCAGAGCGATGGCGATCAGCGCGAGGTGCAGCTTGCTCGAGTGCCACCCGCTCTTTGCCTTCGAGCGCTGCCGGTCTTCCTTCACGATCTCGGTCATGGGCTGACGCTACCACCGCAGGTTCAGGCCACCACCGACCACGAAGCGATCGGGCGCAGTGACTGGCACCAGGCCGAAGGCGTCGATCTCGAGCGCGGTCTTCGGGATCGTGAGACCGACCTCGGCCCCCAGCACCAAAGCCGGCGCGCCTGGTGCGAGCGGCATCACTCCGACCTTGGGACCTGCACGCCAGTACTTCTCGACGGGCGCGGTGACCGTCACGCTCGTGCGATCGCTCGTGTTCGTCGCCACGCGGTCGACGTCGGTGAGCTCCCGGGTGGACTCCTCAACCACCACGCCGGCGTCAGGCGTGAAGGTCGTCTTCTTGTACGTCGCCTTCGCGACGGTCTTCTTCGTGTGGTCGACCGAGACGAACTTCTCGACCACACGCTCCTCAACGCGCACCGTCTCCGGCGCGGTCACGCGGCCGATCAGCGCGCCGAGTACTCCGAAGAGCACGCAGGCCAACGCCACCTTCAGCTTGTCGGGGAGAGGCTGGACGTCCACGGCTCACCGCTCGATGGTCAGCAGCACGCGATCGCCGCGGTGGAGTGCCGCTTTGATCTTCGCCTCGAGTCGGTTGTACGCCGGCGTCGACATGCCCGGAGGGATCCCACCGAGGCCGATCGCGTCACCCGGCAGCAGGCACCCGCTCGAGTCGTTCTCCGTGTTGCCGGTGTGAATCAGCACGCCGTCGAAGCCTGGGACGTTCTCGAGCCGCGGGCGGAACACGTCGTGGCCGGCGAGCGCTGAGAACTTCGGTGATCGGTTGTAGATGACGTTGTACGTGCCCGGAGGAATCGCGGTCTCGTTCATCACCTTCTCGCCGAGCGGCCGCACGCGGTCTTCGCAGATGAAGCACTCGGGAACACCGTCGATGCTCAACACGCTGAGCGTTCGGGTCGGCAGGCCAATCAGCATCTTCACCAGGATCTTCACGTGGGCTCCGGGTTCGACGGGTTGATCTCAACGGGCGCGACGGTCTCCTTCACGCGCGCCTTCATGCGAGCGACTGACGCTTCGGCTCGCTTCTTCGCCTCCTCGAGTTTCTCAGCGGCGTACTGCGGCAGCGGGGAGGGCGACGACGTCGGGGGCTGCTGGGTCTTGGTGCTCACGATGTGCCTCGACGCTCGCTGAGCTTTTCGAGGAGCTCCACGCCATCAGCGAGCTTGTCGGCGAGGGGCAACGTGGCCTGCAGCAGCGTCTGCACTGTGACGCGGTGAGCGTCCTTCTCAGCGAGGAGCGCCTTGGCCAGCCAGACCACCGCGCCGATCAACAGCACGGAGATCCCCCAGCCACCGTACGTCTGCAGCATTTCGGCGAGCGACTTCGGCTCCATCAGGAAACCGTATCGCCATCACCACGCCGGCGTCACGCAGCCTTGAACGTGATCCCTGCGAGAGACGTCCCGGATTGCGCATCAGCGAGCACGCCGCCCTGGTACTTCACGTTCCCGCTCGTATCGATCTCGATGTAGCTGCCGACGCCGGTGCCCATTCGCACCCAGTACTGCTCGATGGCGCTCGGTTGTGAGCCGGCAGGGAGCGTGAAGATCGTCGCGGTGAGCGTGCCGGTGGTCACCTTCGGCTGCCCGCGCAAGTGAACGAAGCCCATCGAGTCCTTCAGGTATCCGGTGGTCTGGTACCCAGCGCCGACGTCGCCCCAGTTCGTGGCGAAGCTCGCCGCGGTGAACGCCGGCTGATCGATGTTCGCCCGGTAGAAGTCGGCCTCCTGCCAGTACACATCGCCGATGCGCCACGCGAAGGAGTTGTCACCCGTCGTGCCGCGGCGCAGCGAGACGACCGCGAAGTTGGCGTTCGTGGGGAGCGCGCCGTACCCGCCTCCGTAGTCGATCACCGTGTCGTACCAGGTGCTGAGCGACGGGTACGGGCCGGCCGAGTCGCCCGAGAGGAAGATTGAATCGCTGCGCACCAGGCTCGAGAGAGCGGCGTCGGCGTACAGCTGCACGTCGACGATCAGATCCTTCCCGCTCGCTGCGCTCGAGCCGGTGCGCATGATCGAGAGGTAGATGTTCGCGTTCTTGCAGCCGCGGCGAATCTCGAAGTGAGACGAGACGATGTTCCCGCGCTGCGACGAGACCGCGCGGAGTTCGATGTACCGACCTTTGCTCGAGTCGGTGCCGTGGAAGACGGAACCACCGACGCCCCACGTCTCCGTCGCTTCGGCCGGCCGCGTGACGACTCGCCAGTGATCGGGAGGCGCGACGCTGAGGTCGTCGCTCGCGTGCTCGAAGTTTCCGTTGAGCGGCAAGTGCGACTGCGTGCTGCCCGAGTCGTAGTGACCCGCGCGCGCGCGGCCGGCCACGAAGCTCTGCTCGACGGACGGCGCACCCAGCACCTTCTGCGTCGCGTTGCGGACGTACGGGACGGCCTTCCAGTAGTACGTCTTGCCGGGGACCAGGTTCGCCGTCTCCACCTGCGCCTGCTCGCCGTTGCCCACCATCGTCGCGCTGCTCGGGGTGAAGCCGGCCGAGTCGCTGACGTGGATCTCGAAGCCCTGGCCGCGCGGCGTCTTCGTGAAGAGCGTCCCGGTGAGCTTGGTGCGACCACCGCCGATGGTCGGAGCGATCGACACGCCTGGTCCCTGCGTGTCCAGCAGCGACAGGTCGTGCGCGCCCTCCTCGCTGACCCGCGTCTCTCTCCCCAGCCAGCCGCTGCGGCGCGAGACCGGCTTCCCTGCGAGCGTGATGGTGGTGCGCTGCCCCTTCGCTTCGTAGCGATCCCTCATGCCGACGATCGCGAGCTTCTGCGTGGACGTGAACCGCAGGCCGTCGGCCGGGATCTGCACCAGGTCGTCGAGCTCAAGGTACGGGTCGACCGGGAACGAGACCGAGAGCACCGCGGTCGGCTCCTTCAGGTCGGCGAGGACGGCATTGAGCATCGCGTCCATTTCGGACGACGAGTCGATGTTGCTGTTGGAGCCCTCGCTGATCTCCATGAAGCGCCTGCCGTACTTGGAGATCGACGTCGAGTCGGAGACCTCGCGTCGGAGTCGCGTGGGCGCTCCCTCGCCGTCACGACTCGAGGCGTCACCGTAGACGCCGGCGACGACGTTGCGGATCTCAGTGACGTCGATGGCGAGCTCGGTGAACTCGCACTCCTCAGCGGCCGAAAGCGTTTTCACCGCAGCACCAGCGGCTGCGCGGTCTGGCGCTGAGAAGGTGAGCGCGAACGTGCTCTTGCTGAAGCGAAGGTTCCAGCCGATCTGGTCGGCGAACAACTCCAGCGCTTCGAGCACCGACTCTCGCTGCTGAAGGTACGGCGTGATGGTCCACGACGGCGAGACCGGCGTGCTGAGCGTGAAGAGGCCGCCCAGGCCGTTGTCGTTGATGATCTGCTGCATGATCGTCTCGACGGCCGTCCCGGTGGTCGACGTCGTGCCTGCCTCGGTGAGGGTCACGCCTCCGCTCACGACCGTCGCGCCACCACCAGTCGGCCAGACCGGCTCGGCCGTCGACTGCGCGCCGACCACCGCGGTCACCTTGTAGTAGTGGCCGTTGGCGTTGAGCTTCGACGGCAGCACCAGGTCGTTGAGCACCAGGGGAGGGGCGTCGCTCTTGTTGTTCCAGACGTACGCACCCTTCGTTGCGTTCGCTCCGGTGCAGAGGCCGTACACCCGCTCGCGCTCGATGAAGGTGTCGCGCAGCTTCGCCGACTGGTCCGAGCAGTGAAGGACCATCTGATCGTCCGGCCACTCGATCCGGTCGATGTACCCGAGGAACGTCGTCTGGGAGACACCGACGTCGATGTCGCCGTTGGCAGGCTGAATCGCGACGTCCATCTGGATTCGACGAGCCAGCGCGGTCACCGGCACGCCGGCGATCAGGTTCGTGACGAGCGGCGCGAGCGAATAGAAACCCTGCTGGCGCTGGAGGGTGATCGTGGCGTGACGGTGATCGTCGACCGTCTCTTCGATCTCGACCGTCATCGTCGGGTCGCTCGGAACGAAGTCGGTCAGCTGCTGTGGGTCACCCACCGAGTCGTCGACGAACACGCGCACGGACGCGGTGTGCGTGGGGTTGCTGAGGATCGCTGCGATCTGCGCCGGCTTCGTGATCATGTCTCAAGCAGCTTACCCGCGCAGCCGAGGACCATCGGAGTCCAGACACCTCCGATCATCATCGGCTGCACGGCCATCGCGTCGAGCTCACCCTGCATCAGGATCGATGCGTCTACGTTCCCCACCGGCGAGCCCTGCACGTTGTCCACCGGCAGCAGGTCGGTGTTGACGTAGACGTTGGGCAGGGCAGGGGGCACGTAGAAGAAGAGGTTTCGCCCGGCGATCAGCAGGTCCAGCTGTGCGGCCTTCAAGTACCAGGGCAGGACGCGGATGCACGACCAGCGCGTGTCGACGCCGGCCGCGGTGATGGTCAGCTGCCCCGACGTCACGGAGAAGGTTTCCGCTCCTGTGTACGCGCCGGCCGCGCCGAGCGTGCCGAGCCCCCCCGACGTGCCCAGCGCTTCGCGCTTCACCGTCGCGGTGGTGTCCTTGTTGCGCCACGAGAAGCCGGCCACGCGGTACGCACCAGTTGACTCGTCGCGTCTCCACATCACCGCGGAGGCCCCGGTCGCGATGTTGTTCCCGCCTCCGCTCACCGCAGCCTGGTCCGCGTACACGCCACGCAGCACGAGGGTCTTGCTGATCTGCGTGAGCCACGTGCCGTTGCCCACGTAGGGGTTGCCACCACCCGAGGTCTGCAACACGCCCGTGCCGGCGAGCGCCCAGCCGTACGAGCCGTAGATCGACTGCGTGTTCCAGAACTCCCCCTCACCCAGGAGCAGCTGGCGATACATCATCGCCTCGTCGAGCGGCTTCGGAGCGAGCGTGAACTCCATCGTCCACTTCGCGCGCCGGCGATCGCGCACGTTGTAGCCGCGCTGGTTGCGATTCACCTGCCCCACGTCCTCGGTGCCGAGAGAGAACGAGTCGATCAGCACCGGAAGCGGGACGCCTTCAATCGAGAGAGCAGCCATGCGCGTCAGTCTCTCGGATCGACCGGGTTGCCGCTACGCCGGCTGCGCTCGCGTGCCCGCTCCTTCTTGATGTCCTGCGCGAGCTCCTCGGTGGTGGTGGCGTCACTCGACACGTACACATCGCCGTTGATCGTCGTGCCAGACCCCGCGGCCGCGGCCATGCCCGACTGCGTGACGTCGTCGTACGAGCCGCGCTGGCCTGGCGCGGTGGCGTTGAAGCGCGCGTTCGCGATGCCCTTGTACCCGCTGGGCACGTTGGTGAGCGACTCGCTGAGCTCGTTCGCCGACTTCGCAGCGGCCTCGTTGGCGCTCGCCACGTCCCACGCAGCCGCAGCGGCCGCGGCATCGGCCTGCGCACGGTCGTTCGAGTCGGGCGACCACATCGCGTCGACCATGCCCTTGAGCCGGTCGGCCTCCGCGCGCGCGTTGGTGTCGCCGAACGCGGCCGCGATCTCGTTGAGCATGATCAAGAAGCCCAGCAGCGCGGTCGCGAAGATCTTCAGCGAGAAGGTTCCGATGTCGAGCAGCGGCTGCAGCCCCTTCAAGAGCCCACCCACGACCTTGGAGATCGTCTCGAGCACGGGTGCGAGCGCCGAGAAAATCGGACCCAGCTGAGCGATCGTCGGAATGATGCCCTGCACGATCGACGTGATGCCGTCGAAGAGCGGCTTCAGCGCAGCGAAGAGCGGCCCCAGCTGCTCAGTGGCGAGCGCGGTGATCTGCCCGAGCGCCTCGAAGAGGCCACCGAGCAGCGGCTCCATGAACTGGCCGAGCCTGACCAGGCCGTATTCGAGGATGCGCAGCAGCTTCTGGAACGACGCCATGCGCTGCACGACCTCCATGATCGCCGCGAAGACCGCGGCCCACGGCCCACCCTGCGACGCCGCCTGCGCGATGTTGTTGAAGACCTGACCCACCGACCCGGTCGCGGAGATCAACGTGTTGCGCATGGTCGCCACCGCAGCACGGAACTTCGCCGCGGCCGCAGCCGACTTCTTCATCTCCGTCTCGAGCACAGCCGCGCGGCCGGCCGACATCGTGAGCTTCTCGGCCATGACGTCGGTGGCAAACGACGCCTGCTCGACCCCGAACTGCAGGTTACGGAAGAACTCCCACGTGCCGGTGTTCGACGCGTCGATGGAGCCGGGGATCCCGCCCGCGGGAAGACCCGGGCCCGTGCCGCTGGGCTGACGCGCCTCGCCCTTCGTGGGCATGCTGAGGTTCAGGGCCTTCTTGATCTCGTCGCCGATGATCTGGATCTCTTCGGTGAAGAGATCCGCGGCCTGGCTCGCGATGTCCTTCGCGTACTTCAGACCCTCGGCCAGGAAGTCTCCTGACTTGGCGTCCTTGCGCAGGCCCTCGAGACCCTCCTTCAAGCCCTCCGCGTTGAAGAGCTTCACGCCGGCGAACTTCTGAAGTCGGTCGAGCGCGCTCACGATCGCCTCGACGTCGTTGATCACGGTGTCGACGAGGAAGTCCCAAACCGTTTTCACTCCGCTCCCCATCCACCGGAAGATGTCGACCACCGTCTCAGCGACGTCCTTCACGATCTGCTGGATGCCACCCCAGTTCTTGCGCCAGGCGCGGTGCAGCACGACGACGGCGACTGCGACGGCCGCGATCACCGCGAGCACCTCAAGCAGCCCCGCGATCCCGATTGCGCCCACCGCCTTGAACACGGCACCGAGCGCGCCGGCGACGCCGTCGAGCAGGCCCATCACCATGCCAAGCGCCTTCGCGGCGACCGCCAGCTGGGCAGCGAGCACAGCCCATGTGGCGATCTGCTTCTTCGTCTCGGGATCGAGGCCGGCGAAGTAGTCAGCGGCCGTGCGGAACGACTTCGCCAGCTGGTCGACGGCCGGCCGCAGCACGTCGGCGACCTGCACCGCGAGCAGCTTCGTGCTGCGCTCGAGATTGTCCATTGACCGAGCCGCGCCGCGGTCGACGGAGGCAGCGAGCTTCATCGCCGCGCCGCCCATCAGAAGGAGCGCGCCACCGACCTGCGCGACGTCGTTGGCGAGCTTCTTCGTCTCCTTCGCGAACTTCTCGACGGCCGCGGAGGCGCTGGCGAAGCCCTTCAGCAGGGCCTTCGAGTCAGCGTTGAGTCGAACGAACAGTGTGCCGAGGTTCTGGGCGCCCATGACGGGCACCCTACTTCACTTCTTCTTGCTCGCCGCTTCGCGCTTCGCGCTCCTCGGCGAGCATCTGGTGGTACTCGAGCCACCCCTTCTCTTCGTTGAGACTCAGCTTTGCGGTGAGCTCGGCAACGGTGACGCGGAGGCGGTCGGCGAGGAAGTAGTGGAACCTTCGCTTCGCGTCCCGCCTGACTCTTCCCCCTCGGAAGTCTCCGGCTCGTTGGGGTCGCGCCCGTTCATGACGGCCATGCACGCGCCGCCCAGCTTCTCCACCCAGCCACCGAGCGGGCACTGCTTCAGCGAGTCGATGTCGGCCTGCGTGAAGATGGGCGTGCCGTTCTCGTTGCAGGCGATCAAGACGATCGCCGCGACCTGCAGCGTGGTCATCGGGATCTCGATGTCCTCGGGCATGTCGAGATCGCCGCGCACCCGCCCACCCTTCTTCTTCGTCGACACCTTCGGCTTGAAGCTGGCGACGTCCATCAGGCGCTGCCGGTCATCGATCACCGGGCGACGCAGCCAGACGACGAAGTCCTTGTCGACTTCGAAACGAATGTGCTGCCCGACGTTCTGGTTGAGGAGCCGCGCGCGCAAGTCGAGCGCCGGCGATTGCTTCTCGGTCATGGGTCTGTCCTTCGTTGTGGGGCCGGCTTACGTCCCGAATGCGACCGACGCCCCAGCCCGTTGCGGCGCGGTCTCGTACGACCAGGTGCTCTCCACGACGCCGTCGATTGCAGCGTCGACGCCGAGCTCCTTCAGCAGGACCCACGCGCGGAGAATCGACGCGCCGCCACCGAAGTTGATCTCGAGCAGCTTGGGGGTGCCTCCGGTGAGCAGCGCGTGAAGCGTCTGCACGCCGCCCGTCACGGGGTCGACGTCGGAGAGCGGAGACGAGTACGCCATGAAGTCGCCGCTGCCCTCCTTCAGCGTCGCCAGCTTCGCGCGGTACCCGGCCGAGTCGAACGACGTCACGTCGGCGAGGTTCGCGCTGCCTGCGAACTTGAAGCTCGAGACCTCAGCGATCGATGCGACCGGCAGGTACGAGCCGTCGACCGTGATCGCGCCCGTCACCGTGTAGCCGGCGAACTGCACGAAGCCGAAGAGGTAGTCGAACGTGTACAGCGCAGCGGAGACGGTCACGCCTCCGTCCTTCACCGTGATCGCCGCGGTGGGATCCCAGATGCGGCGCGCGGTGTTCGTCACCTGGTACAGCCGGTTCGGGTTGACCCCGCTCACCAGCGCGCAGGCCTCGGCCGTGACCGGAACGGCCACCCCGGAGACCTTCAACGTCGCCTGGTACCCTGCGATCGCCATCGCTTAGCTGTCCGCCACCGGAGCCGCGGTGAACTGGAGCGAGCACGAGAACTCGACCTTGCCATCGACGGCCGTGGTCACCTCGAAGCTCTCCACCTTGCACTCGACCTTGAAGCCCTTCGAGCCGGTGCTGGCGCTCGGGTCGAAAATGCACGTGATCCACACCGACGCGCCCGAGCTCCACGACGTGCGCAGCAACGCCTGCGGCGCATCAGCAGCTTCGAAGTCGCCGCTCAGCGAGATCGAACCGTCCTTCAGGCCGGCCAACTTCAGCTTGAAGCCGCTCGTGTCCTTGAAGTCGGTGATGTCGAGCAGGTCGACGTTCGGCGAGTACGAGACGTTGTTGATGCCGTCGATCTCGTCGCCGGCGCTGGGCATGGGCGACGACGACTTCGCTGAGATGACGCACGGGTGTCCGGCGAGAGCCATAGTGGGAGAACTCTCCCCGATTCACACCGCGGCGTCTACCTCCGGTGCCCGAGCCGCACGTTGAAGACGTGCCGACTGAAACCGTTTTCGTCGATGCCGATGAAGACCGGATCGCTCTCGAGCACCAGGCTGAAGGTGTACCCGGGTGGGGTGTTGAGGTGCGCGCGACGGTGGAGCGCCCGAGCCAGCGCCTCGCCGCGCTGGAACATCTTGAGCGGCCCACGCACCGTCACCTGCACCCGCGTCTCGTGCCACGACTCGCCCGACGTCCCCATGTACGGCATGGGCGGATCGCCACCGCTCTGCAGCACAAAGACGGCGAGCGCATCCATCAGCGCCTCGATCGGTCGCACCGGCCCGACCAGGAGATTCCCATCGGCCGCGTACGTCAGCGTGACGTCGGCTCCACCAGGCGGCGTGGGGAGCGCGATGACGCCGGCAAGCATCTGCGCGAGTGCATCAGCCGGGTACGAAAAGCTCCCGGGCGAGAACGGCCCAACGGTCGGCGCGGTCGCCGAGCCGAACATGACGTCGGGGTACGCACCTGCCGGGGCGAGCACGCGGTACGAAACGCCGGCTGCAATGTCGGAGGCGCTCGGGTTGAAGCCGTAGAGGCCGCTGCTTGCGATCGGCCGATTGAACGTCGGCTGCGGCACGAGGTTCCCGCTGCGGCCTTCGTAGTCACCGAACGTCGGCGCGGTTCCTCCGGTGTAGAGCGCGCCTGCTGCATCAGTGAGAACGAACGCTTCGAACGGCGCAGCCTCGGGGATCGTGACCGCCATCCAGCGCGAGCCGTTCTCGAAGTACTTCCCCACGCCGGCGTCGATCAACGCGATGCACCCTACAGCTTCATCAGCAGCGCTTGGCTCGAACCCGTGCTGACCGTTGCCGCGGTTCACGAACGCCGGCGCTGCTCGAGTCGCAAGGGTCGCGTGGTCGTAGATCGACCCCGACACGAACGACGGCGTGGCAGTCGCGTCGGGCACGCCAGCGCCATCGAGAATGCCGAAGATGATCGGGTCAGCCACTGGCTACCTCAGAGGTTCGGGTCGATGTCGCCGAGCACCGGATCGGGGAGCGCGTCGAGGAAGGTGTTGAACTGCGACTGCTTCGATGCGGCGAAGTCGTTCGGCGCGGCGTTGTCCTGCGCGTCGCACTTCGCAAGCCACTCGTCGGCCGCGTCCTTCATCGCCGCGACGTACTTGCGCATCTGGGTGCGCGAAGGCGCAGTTCCCTTGAACGTCGCGACGTTGGCTGCGAACTGGTCGCGCGCCTGCTTGATAATTCCCATGTGCCACTCCTCAGAGAAGGCTGGAGACTTCCCAGCTGAACGGCAGGTTCGCACCTGCAGATGCAGAGAGATTCACGGTGAAACTACCCGAGGCCAGCGTCACCCAGTAGCGACCTCCGGGGTCTGCGTGGAATGTCACCATTACGCGCGAGCCGGTGGTGACGTGGGAGTTGTCGATCTGACACGTCGTGTTGCCACTGGCCACCGAGCTTTTGCCGGTCGGCCTGTTGATTGCGTTCGCGCCCGTGCGCGAACCAGGCGTACCGGTCGAGTCAGTTCCGTACTGATCGATGCGCCCCTGATTCGATGAACCCCACAGTTTGATCACGGAGGTCCCGGGAGACGACGGGATGACGTCGAACCCGTACTGCGTGAAGCAGTACCCGTCTGAAACGCGGCACCCCATGTACGTGACGGTGTTGTTGCCGAGCTCCCAGTTGAAGTTGGGCCTCGCTCGCATCTCCCAGTGGTTGGCTCCTCCGGCGTCCCACTTCACGATGGTTACGAAGTCACCCCAGAACGTGAACTCGCCCTTCTTGCGGAACATGTACTCGACATACGTTCCACCGACGCCGGTGCCCCAGCTGGCGAGCTTCGCGCCGGAATTGACCGTTCCGTCCGACGTCGACACGCCATTGATCACACCGACGTCGCTCGCGCCGGAGCCGTTCGTGTTGAAGACAGCTGCGGTCTGGATGAATGCGCTCGCAACCAGCAACGCGAGGAACGTCTTCGCGCCCTGGAATGACTGAGCGATCGTGTTGACGAGGCCGGCGACGGTCGACGACGCGGCACGAGAGAAGGGACCAGGGTTCAGCGCCATGCGCGCAAGCTACTACCGCCCGGTGCGCCGGCGCACGTTGCGAGCCGCGCGCTTCAATCTCGAGCCCTGCGACGTCGACTTGCGGTTCGAGTTCTTCACGTTCGGGCGGCCGGGGTACAGCGACGAGCCTCCCCACCCGCTGCCGCTCTTCTGCAGCTGCTCACACCACTGCGCGAGCAGTGAGAGAGCGCTCGGCGCAAGCGCGTCGATGGCCTTCTCGAGGAACTTCGCTTCACCACCGCGCGGGTGCTTGTAGTCGGTGCGCTCGTGCTGCGGCACCGCGTACTCCGTACCGAAGCCGAGCTCGACGTTCGCATCAGAGCCAGACCCGTCAGGGGGCGACACGTACGCGCTCGAGCGCAGCACCCCGAACTCGACAGGCACGCGAGGGATCGCGTTGCCCATGATGGCGACGCCGAGCTTGTAGACCGCACCCGCCATCGCGCGCGGGTACTTGCGGCCGAGCTCCTTGATGCGCTCGCGGATCTCGCGCTCGCCTTCGACCTGAATCGAAACGCTCACGACGCGATGGTGACCCAGTGGGTCCGGGTGCCGTCAAGCGCGTTGGCCGGCGAGACGTCACGTGCGATCACCGCAGCGTCCTGGTCGGCCACGTTGTCTTCGGCCAACCAGATCAGGTCGCCGAGGATGATCTGCTCGGTCGTGAAGATGCGGTGCGCGGTGCCGTCCTGCTCGCCTTCACCGTCAGCGCTGCGATCGAAGCTGCGCTCCACACGCGCGGCCATCGTGCGCTGCGCGGCGTACGTCGGGTCGCCGGCGCTGCTGTGGCCGTTCACCGAAGCGACGGTGATCGTCTCGAGCGCGCGGCGTGCGACCAGCTGGCCGATGGAGGACACGTCACACCGCCCGCTTGTAGCCGGCGAGCAGCATGCGCACCGTCACCGGGAGCGACGTGGAGACGTCGACCGACGTCACGAACTGCAGCGCGGCATCACCCACCGACTCCGCGGCCACACTTTCGTCTCGAGCGATGGAGCGGAACAGGTGCGCGGCGAGCCTGGTGCACGCCAGCTGCAGGCCCGGAGGACACGTCGGCGACGGGTCGTTCGGGAGCACGTAGCCACCCGTGTACACGACGGTGATCAGTCGACGCTCAGTGCCGGCTTGCAGCACGGGATCGATGGTGCCCTCCTGCAGAAACGCAGTGTGAGGGAAGCGACCGTCGAGCCACTCGATGAAGCTGCGGTCGAACAGCATGCGCGTGACGTCGTACGAAACGCCGGGGCTGCCTTCGTAGGTGATCGACGTCAACGCACTGATGGGCGTCAGACTGGGGAACAGCGTCGGCGTGCCCCAGCCTTCGAGCTTCTCCGTCTTGCCCACCACCTGCTTGAACGAGCGCGAGCAGTACTTCTCGATGGCCTCGGAGGCCGTGAGGATCAGCGCCTCGAGAAGCGCGTCCTGCGTGGAGCCGCTGATCGACAGCGCCGTCTTGACGTCGGCGAGAGTCGTCAGCGCGTTGGTGCCTACGAGAGCCATCGGGTGATCTTACGAGCGACGGCCGCGCGCGGAGGGCTTGCCGGCAGGAGGAGGAGTGGGAGCCGGGTCTTCGCTCGGCTTCTCGACGTCGGGGCTCGAGACGGTGTCGGCCGGCTTGACCGGGACCTGCTTCTCGGGGTCGACGAGCGGCGTCGGTTCCACGACGGTGGGCGCACCAGGCGTCGGCACCGGGTCGACCGCGGGGGGCTTGTTCGCGTTCGCCTCGGCTTCGGCCTTCGCCTTCGCGGCCGCAGCTTCGGCCTCGGCAGCGGTGCGCGCGTTCTCAGCGTCGATCAGTTCACCGAGGCGCTCGGCGAACTTCTCCGAGAGGTGCTTCTTGAACGGCCCGGTGAAGAGCGAGAGGAACCGCTCGGCCGCGGGTGCGTTGGCCAGCGTCGGCCCCTCCGCCTCGAGAGCCTCGGGCACGATGCCCTTGCTCTTCATGAACGCGCTCACCGCACCGTGCGCGTCGAACTCCTTCAGCGCCTCCATCCACGATTCGAAAACGTCTTCATCGTGAACGTGGGCGACGCCAGCCTCTCCGATCAGCAGCGAGACGGCGGACGCCGGCGTGAACCCGTACACGTGCCCCGGCAGGAACTCCGCGCCACCGTCAGCGCGCAGCGGCTTCTGCACCAGGAGAGCGAGGCCGGGAGCGCCCGACGACGGGACTGCGATGAAGGTCTTGGGGGTGGGAGTGGTCATGCGCGGAAAAGACCACGGCCCCCACGGTGAATCAACCCGTGGAGGCCGCGGCCCACTTCGCTCGTTCGTGCCGGCAGTGCGTCGAAAACGGTTTCAGCGTGCTTACTGCGGCAGCCGATCCGCGTTCAGGAGGGTGAGGTTCGCGGCGTAGACGAACACGTCAGTCGCGCCAGCGCTCAGGTCCATCGTGATCTTGAAGCGGATGTACCGCTTGCGCTGGGTGAGATCGAGGCCGAGCTCGCGAACGCCCACGAGGTTGGTCTGCGCTCCGGTCGACAGCACCTCGGCGTTGATCAACGTGGAGTCAGCGCCCCACGACGAGTTGTCGTCGGACTCGGAGATCTTCACGGTGAGCGCGAGGGTGGCCGCGGCCGTGAGGCTCGTCTTGTACGCGATCGCGAGGATCGCGGAGAGGAACCCGCCCTGCCCCACCGGCATGCGATCGATGCCAGCCGAGGTGAGCTCCGTGTTGTCGCCCGTGCCTGCGGCGACGCCGTTCTGTGCCTGGACGCCGACCGACTTCGCGAGTGAAGCAGGGTCGCGTCCCTGGAAAGCGCTCATCATGACTTTGATCCTTCGTGGTGGTGCAGCGGGTGGAAAGGGTTGAGCCGCTCGCCCTGACTCCTGAGCGAGCGGCTCGAAGAATTACTGCATGCGCGTCTTCACGATGACGTGCGACTTCGTGTAGCGCACGTTGAAGTCGTGCTTGAGCATCGCGCGGATCACCGACTGGTCCTTGCTGATGCCGGAGACGACCGTGCCGCTCAGGTCGTACGCCGCGTTCGGGAAGACTTCGACCTGCATGCCCATCGATTCGCCGATGAGGAACTGGTTGAAGTCGCCGAAGAAGATCGACGACACGTCCGTCGAGCCGTCGACCGACCACGTCTGGTTGATCGGGATCTGGTTCGTGACCATGAACGGGTACCCGAGCAGTCGGCCCGACGCGAGCTCCGTCTGGTACACCGCGTTGCCGTTGCCGTCCGTGATCGACCACAGGTACGCCCACGTGCGCGGCGCGAAGATCCAGCCGATGCGCGCACCAGGCAGGCCGTTGGTGTTCGCCTCCATCAGCGTGCGGACGGCCTTCGCGAGCTCCTTGCGCACCTCAGCGAGCGTGGGCGCGGGCTGCGACGCCGCGGTGGAGTTGTACTGCGACGCCGAGTCGATCAGCGACGTCAGACCGCGCGGGCCGTACTCGCCACCCGTGCCGAAGAGCGCCTGCAGGTCTTCCTTCAGGGCGATGACGGCCACGAGGTCGTCGCGCACGAACTGCTCCGCGCTCAGGTACGCGTTGCGAATCAGGTCGTTCGAGATCACCGTCAGCGCGGCGAGCTTCTTTTCCGCGAGGCGGATCGAAGCGAGGCTCTGCTGGCTCGGGGTGATCGCGACGCCTTCGCCGACGTAGTACGCGGTGCCGGCCGACGCCTGGTTCGGGATCTCGAGCGTGGCTCCCATCGGGATCGCGCGCGCGCCCATCTGGCGAACGACCGCGACGTTGCGGAGGAACTCGATCAACTCGGTCGAGAACTCCTGCGGAACGAGCACGCCACCGTTCGCCCACTGGTTCTGCGCGAGCTCCTTCTTGAGCGCGCCGTCGTAGATGCGCGACTCGTGCTCGTAGCCCTGACCCTTCAGGATCTTCTGCACGTCGTCCGGGTTCACCTGACCGCGGTTCGACATCGCGACGACGAGCGACGCCTTGATCACGCGCACCGCGTGGAGGCCCTTGCCCTTCGCGGCCGACTCGCCACCCGTCACCGTGCCGCGGTTCTCGACGGAGCCGTTCGGGGGCTCGCCCATGTTGTTGGTGACCTTCGGGCTGACCGCGGGCGCGGTGGCCATCTTCGCCATCGCGTCGGCGAGCGTGGTGACCGCTTCGCGCATCGGCTTGTTCGCCTCGGTGACCGCGTCGGCGATCATCTTCTGCACGCGGGCCGTCTCAGCTGCCGCACGCTCGCTCGCCAGCTTCGCCTTCTCCGCTTCGGTCAGTTCCATGACTTTGTTCTTCCTTCGTGTTGTGCGCTCACCGAGCGCGGTGGTGGTTCAGATGGCCGGCAGCCCGAGGGCTCGGCCGAGATCAGGGGCAGCCTCTCCGCTTTCCGTCGCCGGCACAAGATGCGCGGCTTTAGCGACCGCGGGGGCGAGCGACTTGCGCAGCGCCGCGAGGTCGTCGGCCTGCTTCTCGGTCGCGACCGCGATGCGCTCGAGCAGCTTCTCCATGCGCTCGAACGCAGAGGCATCGGCCTCGTCAGCGGCCGCTTCTTCGACGTCGTCCGCGGCCTTCAGGAACGTCTGGAGCTCCGATGCGAACACGCGGGTCATCGGGTCGTGCGCATCGGTCTCCGACACCCACGAGCGCAGCTGCTCTGCAAACGCTTTCGAAGCGACCAGGGCGTTGGGGTGCGCAGGCACCGGCACCACGCTCAACTCGAGCAGTTCCTGCTCGATGAAGTTGTAGCCGAGGAAATTGCCCTCGCCGTCGTACCGGAGCTCCCACTTCAACGGCATGAAGCCGACCGAGACGGTATTCAGGAACCCGGCCTTCACCATGCGGCCGACGTCGGCTCCAAACTTGTTCTCCTCGTCGCTGGTGAAGACGCAGCGGTCAGCGATCAGCTGCTCACCGACGACGGCGATCGAGCCGACCTTTCCAACGGGCGGGTCGTAGTGCGAGTGCGCCCACAGGAGCACCGGGTTCTTCTTGAAGTTGTCGAGCTTCCACCCCGACGCCTGCACGGTGTCGCCGCTGCGATCCGGCGACGACTCGGAGGCAACGAAGGAGACGGTGCCGTCGTCCTTGCGCACCAGCTTCGTGCTGATCGCGAGGCCGGCCGTCTTGCCCTGCTTCAGGAGAGTGCGCCACTCGGCTGCGGACACGACGACGGGACGGGTCTTGCTCTTCATGCCGACCAAGGTAGCCGTCCCGTCGTGCCTGCGTCTACTTCGGCAGGCCGAGGAGCTCGCGGCTCTCGGGGGCCGGAGTGAACGAGAGCATGAAGCACGCCCCGTTCTTCAGCAGCGGAAAGATCGCCGGGTTCGTGATGGTCAGCCGCACCTCACCGCTCGGCGTCCACTTCGACCACTGCTTGTTGGCGTCGTCGTTCTCTCCACCGAACACCGGCTGCAGAACGACCGTCACCTGGTCGATGGTCCCCGCGGGGATCTCCTTCGACGGGTGAAGGCCAGACGAATTGTGCACGCCGGTGACCCGGCACTTCGCAACGAACGACTCGATCATGATGGTGCTCCATTGGTGAGCGCGCCCGCTACCCCTGCGCGCTGTCGAACCACGAGCGGCACCTTACGTCACGGAAGGAGCGCGCGTACAGCAGCGTCCTTTGCCTCGAGCAGCTTGCGCAGCGCGACGGTGCGCTCCGGGTTGCGTGGCAGCGTCTCCACGATGGTCTGCGCCAGCTTGCAGAAGCGCTCGCTGCACGTGCGCAGCGTCTCGTCCTTCAGGTGGTCGAACTTGAAGTACTTCAGAATCGGCTCGGCGTTGGGGTCGGTCATGCTCGCGGTCTAGTCGATCGCCGCGATGACGTCGCCCAACCAAGCGCCGATCACCTGCGCCATCGCGTCTGCGATGTCCTTCTCCCACGGGCGCAAGCTCGAGTCGTAGAGCTTCCACTCGGCGACGCGCTCTTCCTTCGAAAGCGATTTCACCTTCACCTTCGGCACCACCGTGCAGCGGCAGTTGATGTCCTCCTCGGCGACCCCGAAGAGACCAGGCCCTTGCGTGCTGCGGCCGCTGGGCGAATCGAAGTGCGCGTTGATCGCACGCTCCTGTCCGTCCATCTCAGCGTGCGTCTCGCGGGTGTCGGCATCCTGAACTGCCAACCACTCCTTGCCGTCGACGAGGCCGCTGATCTGGTACGCGGCGAGGTTCGCTGCGTTGCTCGCGCCGACGACTTCAGTGCGCGCGACGGTCTCTGCCTTCGTTGACGTCCAGCCCTCGAACGTCTCGCGAAGCCGGCGCTTCATTTCGCTGATGCCGACGCCCTCGGCGCTGGCGTTCTGCAGGAGCGCCGTCACCTGGTCGCGCGTCGTGCGCGTGATGCCGGCGATCTTCTGCTCGCGCCAGGCGTCGAGGTAGTCATCGACGAGCGGGTTCTTCAGCGTGAAGGAGACGTCGGCTCCGAGCCGGTCGAGCACCTTCTCACCCCAGCGCTGCATGCCATCGCTCAGCACGGGCGTGACCTTCGCCTCGAGACGATCAGGTTTCAGCGCGTTGGCTGCCTGCCGAATCTGTGCGTCAGTGAGACCGCGTGTGAGCGACCCGAAGAAACCTCCGAGCGGCGCGCGCGTTCTTCTGCGCCTCGTCGCCGTCGTCTTCCTCGTCGACCGGTTCTTCTTTCGCCGGGTCGTCTTCGGGTGGAGCGTCCTCAGCACCGGGCGCACCAGGCCCCAGCGCGAGCGGAGCCTTCGCCTCCACGAACTCGTTGTCCCACCCGGGTTGCGGCTCCTTGCCTGCGAGCTTGCGCCACTCGTTCTTCGTGAAGAGATCGGGCTGCGCGACCATCACCTTCAGCGCGAACTCGGCGTCCTCCGGCACCGGCGAGTCGAAGCCGATCGAGAGCGTGCCGTCCTGGTACTCGCGGCGCGCCCACGCAGTGAAGCCGTCCGCCATGAACGACGAGCGCGGCGCGATGGTGAACCGCGTGAAGATGGTCACGGCCGCGTCGATGGTGGCGCGATTGCTGTTCTCGACGATGCCCATGATCTCGGGAGGCACCCCGAAGACCTGCAGCACGACGTCGCGCTGCTGAGCGCGGATCTCCGGCAGCATCTGCTCGCGGAACGTGTGGCCGACCTGCTTCAAGTCGACCTTGCCGCTCGTGACGTGGACCTGGAACGCGCGGTTCCGTCCGCCGTGCTTCGCCTTCAGCTTCTCCTCGTACCGCTTCGCCTCTGCCTCGTCGCCCACACCTTCGACGCTGAGAAAGACGTCGGGGAGCGCGCGATTGAAGAACCACGACTTGAGGTGCTTCGTGGCGAACTCGTCGATGTCGACCTCGTCGGCGAGCGCTTCACCCTGACCGATGCCGCGGCCGTACGGCTGCAGCAGGTCGGGGTGCTTCAAGAAGATGACGTCGCGCTCGGGGATCGTCCGCTGCCACGCGCCCCAGCTGAACCGGTACGACGGGTACCCAGCGTGAGGAAGCTCGGCCATCCAGTGCGGAGGCACCACCCACATCTCGACCGGCATGCCGTTCGCGCCGCGCTCGAGGACGATGACGGCCTCACCCTTCAGCGACAGGTACGCCTCCACGAGCATGAAGAACAGCGTGCGCGTGAACACCGGCGACGGGTTGTCGAGCAGCGCGAGGAGCGGGTGGGCCTTGATCTCGGTGGCACCATCGGGGCGGTACGCGACGCTCGCCTTGTTCTGCTTCACCTCTGAAACCGTTTGCGCCGGCGTCTTGTAGAGCTTCCACCGGGTGGTCGCGACCTCCGTCGCGATGCGCGCGATCACCGAGCGCAGCCACGGGTGCGTGCGGTACGCGTCGAGCAGTTCAGCGGTGCCGCGGCGAGGCGCGAGGCCGCTCTGCATGATGCCCTGGAGGAGAGCGCCGGCTGACTTCGACGGGTCGTCAGCACCACCACCGAAGAGAGACTTGATTCGCGACCAGATGCCCATGCGCGGCACCTTCGCACGGCCGGGCGTGGTGCGTCACGAAGCGGCCGAGTGGCCAATGCGTAGAGCCGAATCGAACGGCCCATTCAGATTAGCGATCTGGTGGCCCACCTTGGACCTTGGAGTGCGTGTGAGCACTGGCCGGCCAGCCGCTTCGTGACGTCGCTGCAGTAGCACGACGCCGGCGTTCCTGACTACGTGAGCACCACGCGCTTGGCCGTCGAGAGGTACGTGAGGTTCCACACCAGGGCGTCGAGCCGGTCGGGTGACGCCTCGTTGAGCAGCGGGGACCACGTGACCAGCTGGTCTTCGAGCACCTCGAGACCGGGAGCGTGCGTGACGGTGCGCGGCCCCTGCTCGTAGAGCGTGCTGATCGGCTCGGCGCGAATCGCCTTCCCGCGGGTCGCGGTCACCTTCTCGACCTTCGGCTTGCCCTTCAGGTGCTCGCGCCAGACTTCCTCGTGCTGCATTGCGGACCACTCGGCTTCGATCAGCGCGGGGATCCAGTCGCCTCCGTTGTTCGTCTCCACCACGAACACGTCGGCCTCGTACTTCACGTACAGCTTGATCGCCGCACGCGCGCGCTGTGATGGCGTGCCGTAGATCGAAGCGTCCTCGAACACGTGGTACCGCCGACGCTGACCGACGAACTCGACGCCGGCCGCGATGATGCCGGTCTCGTCGCTGCTCTCCGTGTTCGAAGCCGCGGGGTCCATGCTGACCGCGATCTTTCCGTACTCCTTCAGCTGCTCCGGCACCGGGCGACGGAAGCCTGGTGCGTCGAACATCGCCCGCTGCCACAGCGCGCCGGGAGCGTCGTCGAGGATCTCACCGTGGAGCTCCTGACGGCCGAGCCGCGTTCCTTCGTACGACGCGATGATGTCGTCGACGAACCCGCGGGCGAGGTTGGCTCGGTTCTCGTACGTCGAACTCGAGCGGCGCACCGTCGACGGCTTCTTGACGAGCTCACGCAGCAACGAGATGGGCCGCGGCGTCGTGGTGATCAAGCCCTGCGGCTGGACGTCGCGCGGGTCGCCTCCGTGGTACTCGAGTCGGAGGCCGAGATTGAGGTTGTCGAAGAGCGCGCGGTGCAGCGCCATCTTCGCGAGCTCGTCGATCCACGCGATGTGGTGTTCAGGTCCACGGGCCTTGTCGGGCTGCGCGCCGGAGTACACGAACGCCACGAAGCCGTTGGGGAACTCGAGCTCGCCTCGTGACGCGAACCACTTCGGGCGCTCGTTCGCGGGACACACAGCGAGCAGCCCTGACTGCCCTTCGATCTGCACCCGCTCGACTTCCTCAGGCGTCTGGTTGACGAGCGCGCCGCGCCCACCAGGCATGCGCCGCACCTTCTCGCGGAACCACTCGGCACCGGAGCGAGTCTTGCCGGCACCGCGGCCGCTGGTGTTCAGCCACCATCGCCACGAGCCGACCGGCGCGAACTGCGACGTGCGGCCGACGATCGGCCACGAGTAGAGCAGCGCAGCACGCTCGTCGGCGTCCATCGCCCCGAGCACTGCCTCGGCTCCATGCCGCGCGATGGCGCGCTGCAGAAGTGACGTGCTGACCTTCATGCCTGTGCAACGCTCGGAACGCGCACGTCGTCACCGCACGCTGCGCAGCACCCGTCACGCCAGTGCTTCTCGCACTGCGCGACCGGCGCGTCCTTCGACGGGCAGACGATCAGCGCGGTCACCGAACCGAACCCGACCAGGCGAAGGGCAGCCTCGCGCTGCGGCGTCATCGGCTTTTTCATGGGGCCTTCACCGGCTCGGCCGGTGCCTCCTGGGACTCTTCGTTCTCGCCGGCGAGCTTCTGGAAGAGCGCGAGCAGCGAAGCCTCGGTCGACGGTGCGACAGCGACGCCGATCGGCTTGCCGTCCGGGCCGGTGAGTTCCTGACGCTTCACGTTGTAGCGCGTGGGGTTACGCAGCCGGAGGTGTTCGACCGCGGCCTTCCACTCACCCTTCATCGCAGCGTTGGCGATGATCGCGTGGTCGCGCTCGTCGGCCTGCGCCTGCGCTTCCAACAGTGCGTCTACAAAGTCGCGGTAGATGCCGCGCTTCTGCTCGTGACCGCGCTTCATCCACACGTGGTACGTGGCCTTCGCGACGCCGTGCACGCGGGCTGCGGAATCGAGGTAGCAGCCGACGCGAACGGTGCCGGCGATGCGCTCGATCAACTCGCGGGTGAGCTTCGGGGGACGGCCACTCTTCACCGCAGGGGTGCCGTCCAGCTTCGTTGGGGTCTGATCGTCGTTGGGAGAGGACATCACCCGTCAACGTACCTCAGCGCTCCCACTTTCCGCACCGGAGGCAGACCTTGAAGGGGCCGACCACGGGCGCGCCGCGCGTGTTCTCCGTCGTGCGGTGGCCGTAGCGCCGGCAGATGGCGCGCAGCAGCGACTCGAGCAGGTCGATCACGTCGGGTGAACCTTGCCGCTCGGCATCAGCGGGGTGCGCCGGCACTCGCACGCTCCGTCGCCGAAGCAGATGCGGTTCGCGCAGTGCCACGAGTGACCGAGCGCCTGTGGTGCGCATGGAGCCATCGACAGCGACCGAGCTCTCGCCGACGTCGCGCATCGACACCTTCGGGTCGTCACCGGCGGCCATGAGCACACCGAGGTTGATGCCGGAAAGAGAAAGGCGCGCGGGCATGGCTCAGATTCCTTTCTTCCGGAAGCCATCGCGACGCTGCGCGGCTTCAATCATCGCGAGCAGGTCGTTCTCAGCGATGACGCTTCCTTGAACCGTGACGGTGACCGGAGCCAGCGGTGTCACACCGAACGCGCCCGGGCCCCCGGCCACGTCTTGCGCGTTGAACGCGGCCGCGGCGTAGCGGAAGCCCTGCGGCACGTTGGTCAGCGAGGCACTGAACTCGTTCAGCGTTCGCGCGGCTTCCCCCGCCGCGTCGCCGAGGACTTCGACGTTTCCGATTGGCGCCTCGAGAGTCGAAGCGAACGGCGACCAGGTGCCGTTGAACATCGCCTCGATTTCCTTCTGTGCCTTCTCGCTCGCGTCCTTAGCTGCGTTCGCGATGGCTTTGTTCGTGTCGATGTCGGCGCGAATCGCAGACGTGTCCGCGCCGAAGAAATCGAGGAAGTCGCGGATGAACGTCTGAATCCCGATGAGGGCCTCGAAGAACCCTTGCTTGATGCGCGAGGTGACGATGATCAGCGCGTCGGCGACGAAGGTGATGACTGGCAAGAGGACATTCCCGACGCTGTCGAGCAGAGCGCCGAGCGCATTCGCGAGCGGCTCGAGCACGTTCACGCCGAGCGAGATGGCCGGGATGAGCTTCTCGAGCGGACCAAAGACCGCATTCAGCACCGAGCCGAAGCCCTCGAGCACCGACCCGATGACGCGGAACATCGACATCGTGTTGCCCTGAACGATGCGAAATATCGGCCCGAGCGCGTCACTGAGCACGCTGATCACTTCGAACAGACTCGAGTTCGCCGCATCGACCAGTTCGGTGAACGACTCCATTCGACCGACGAGCTCCGTGATGGCCGCGATGATGGCCCCGTAGACGCCTCCTGCCTGGGCGCCTTGAATGCGCGTGACAGGCACTGGTGCGTCGAGGTCGCTCGTCCGGCCGCAGACGTCGCAGCGGTAGAGTCTCACGGCGCGGACTCCGTCTCGCTCGGCGGACTGGTGACTGAGTCGCTCATTCTCCTCGTGCGTCTTCCGCCCGTCGAGCAGCGCGAGAATCATCGGCGCGCTGAAGAGGATCGGTCGTTCGCGCTTCATCGCGGCACCGGGAATTCCTGCACGCGGAGATCAGCCGGCCACTCGTTGGGGTCAGCCCCGGCGCGGTCGACCAGGGTGAGCCCCTCTGGCCGAGAGCCCATTTGCTTCACGAAGGGAGCGCAGCCGATGGTCCGCGCCTGCTTGATCAGAGCGCGCGCCCACTCGGGTGAGAACGGGCGAGCCGGGTGGTTCGGCTGCGTGCTCTCGCCACCGACGATCATCCAGTGGATGCCGTAGAGCAGCGGAGGGTCGGTCGGCTTTCCGTAGCAGCCGCACTCGCGACCGTCACAGCAGTACGCCGGCCCATCGGGGAAGAGACGTTCGGGGTACTCGAGATCGAGCGACTCGAGCAGCGGCTCGCAGCTGAGGAACCGAACGCGCGCAGGCGCCTTGAGCAGCTGGGGGATACGGAGCTCGGCGTGCTTCTGATCCTCAGCGGTGCAGCCGAGCCAGATGTTCGCGGGGGGCGACCCACCGATCCACCCGCGCAGCACGTCGCACGTTTGCATCGTGACCGCGAACTCGGTGCGCTTGATGTCCTCGCGAACGCAGAGCAGGTCGAACGCCTTCTTGACGTGCCGCATGATGTTGCCTGGTCGCTTCGTGAGGAGAAGCCAGTCGAGCGAGGGCGTGCGGACGATCAGACGGAAGAGCTCGGCGCGCATCGCGTCCAGCGGCCGTCGCGCGTTGTCCTCGAACACGTCGGCGAGTGACGCGCAGAAGACGCGGTGCCGAACGCCGGCAGCACCCGCGGCGAGGTTCCACGCGATCGGCTTGCTCCACGACTTCGTCTGATCCCGCTTGCCCTCCGGCCCCCACGACTCACCGTGACGGAACCGGGCGTCGTACGCCTCCGCGTAGCAGTGGTCGCAGCCGGGGCTCACCTTCACGCAGCCGACCCACGGATTGAACGTGTGCGTGGTCCACGAGATCGCGCTGTTCTCACCCACGGGGGAGCGCCTCCTTCACCGCGGCTTCCAGCGCCTCGGAGACGCTGCTCGAGACCTCGCGGATGCCGGTGAAGCCGGAAGGCAAGCGGATCGCCATCAGCACCTTCCCGGCAAGCACCGCGCACCGCGCAGTCCACACGTCACGCGCGGCGAGCAGCTGCGCGCGCTCGGCCTGCCACTCGGCGCGCTCTTTCGTCAGCAGCGCACCGAGGTCGGCGAGACGGCCGCGCTGGAACTCAAACTCAGAACGCAGCACGCGACTTTCGTGCGAGCGCCCGTCGTCGGTTTGGCGGAACGCTTCCTCGGCCTTCGCGATCGCCGCGAACCACTTCTCCGATCTCCACGCGCGCGGATCCCACGACGCCATCTGTTTCAGCGACTGCAGCGCGTTCCAGAGCGTGGCCGTTTCGGCAGACGCCTCCCTCGCCGGTGACGGCGCTGGAGCGCTCGGCTCGGGAGGGGGCGTGGCTGCACTGACGCCCAGGGGAACTGATGCGTCGGCAGCAGCCGGCGACACCTTCTCAGGTTCGATTTCGACGTTCAACGCGGACGCCTTCGTGTGCAGCGTGATCTCTGACACGCCGGGGTCCTTCGAGGTCTGAAACACACCGACGTTGAACAGCTTCACCGTGAGATTCATGGCCAGTCCTTCACGAGCATCGGCCACGCGCGATGCTTGGGGAGAGAGGGAACGATGCGTGGCTTCACAGGTCGTCGGCTCGGGTGGCCGAAGAAGATCACCGCGGCGTCGAAGGGCGCGCCCGTCTCGAGGCCGTCGAATTCGATTCGCTCGTCGTGGAAGTAGACGCCGACCACCAGCCGCTCCCATCGCCACCACGTCAGCGGCAGCCCTGGAGCCTGGTGGATGTGCTTGAGCCGACCAGCCTCGCCGTCCAGCTGCAGCACGTAGCGCCGCCACCAGTCGACGCCGACGCGCGCGGGGACCAGGCTCACGCCCATCGCGCGCTCGTACATGCAGGCGTCTCGAGCGCGCGCCATCCACTGCGGCGTCTCGCGGCCGTAAGGCGGATTCTTGAAGTAGGTCTCGTCGAGCCACGACTGAGCGAGACCGTTCTCACGCACCGTCCAGAAGCGAGGGTGCTTCGCGTTCTCCGGCGAGGCGCATGCGTCGACCGTGAACCGCATCTGCCCGTCGAGCCAGTCGTAGAAGTACTGCGGCGTCGCGCGCGTCATCACCTTTGAAGACGTTTGCACTCGGTGCGAGTGACCCGGTCGCTTGCTCACGTGTTCGTCCCGGTGAGAGCGCCGCGGCCACCGCTCGTCTGTGAGCACCACTCGGTGTCCTTGCAGACGAACCCGCTCGTCACCGAGAAGCCACCGCCCGTGGGAGTGGCTACCGGCTTCGTGATCGCGATCTCGTTGAGCGCCTCCGGGGGCCGCGTCACACCGCACCGCTCGCACTTCCTCCACCCGTACTTCTCGTTGACGTCCTTCATTGTTTCCTCTGCTGGTTGAGGACCCGGGCGTACCGCTCGAGTCGTGATTCATCAGGGCGCTGCCACGCCGGGAGATCGAGCCGCGTTCCACCAGGCATCAGCAGCAGCGTGATGCACGTAAAGATCGATCCGTACCCGCCTTCGACGTCGGGAGCCGAGGTGCCTGCCGGCGCGTTGAGGCAGCGCGCACGGAACGAGAAGCAAGCCGCGCCGGCGAAGTACTTCTGATCGATGGCTGGGTGACTGACCGCGAAGAACTCGACGTTGAAGCGGATGCCGAAGAGTTCGATCTCCTGCTCGAAGCGATGCCGAGCCATGCCGGCGACGTCGCCGGCGACGAGCGGATCCACGATGTGACGCCACCCGTCAGCGGCCATCGCCCGAAGGCTGACGCCGCAGCAGCTGCAGATTTCGTTGTGCATTTCGTTCCCCTGATGTGACGGCGAGCACCTTTGCTCCGAACGAGCGCGGAGTCAAAGCGGAGTGATCGTGACGACGGCGCGCGGGTCAACCTTGTCGTCGAAGCGCCGCGCGACGATCTCGATCACCTGGTCGTCATCGAGCCACGCGTTCCCGTTGAGGCCGTCGAGGATGGCCTTGATCCTGTTGTCGAGATCGCCCGACTTGATCGGCCGGTAGATCTCGATGGTCACCGACACCTGACCCGTGAAGGGGAACTGCCCGAGCTCGAGATAGCGATCGATCAGCGGGTTCGTCAGCTGCGCGCACCGCACCGCGTTGCCCACCGCTCCCATGTACTCGGCGTGGTCTTTCGTCTTCATCAGCTGCGCGCGACCCTTGATCACGATCGGTGCGTAGATCTTGTTGACGCTGGGCGGGTACGGCAGCACGAGCGTGATGGGGAACATCTCGACGGCCATCGGCTCGAAGGCGTCGGCCTGCACTGGCGCACGCTTCACGTTCGACGTCGCGCGAGCAGCGAGCGGGTGAGAGGAGTCGATCTTCACGATGCCCGTCCGATCGCCGCAAGGTCAGCAGCGAGAAGAGCGCGGCCGCGCTTCCCACCATAGAGGCACTCCCACGTCTCCGGGAGCTCGGCGATCTCCTCGCTCGAGTACGTGCGCAGTTCGTTGAGCCTGGTCGCGTGCGAGAGGCCGCACTCCGCACACGCGAGAAGGCCCTCTCGGCTCTGCTCGCGCTGCACCGTCTCAAGCAGCGCCAGCACCGCGCGCTGCGTTCGCACCAAAACACGATCGTTGACGTCGATCTGCAGCGCGTGGCTCTTCATGCCGAGTCGTTGAGCGATCGCGGCGCGCGTAAGCCCCAGCGTCCGCAGCTTCTTGATCGCGCGCTTCGTTGGCTTGTTGCTGACCAGCGCCGCGGGCGCGAGGTCTTCCGTCGTCACCCCGAGGATCGCCGTCTCAACGAAGCGTCGCAGGTGCCGCGAGTGGCCTTGCGCAACGTTCGCCACCAGCGAGCGCGCGACGCCGGCAGCGTCGGCCGCGGCCTTGTACCCGACGCCGTGCGCGGAGAGCATCGCGAGGTGCTGGCGTGCTCGAGAGGCGTCGACGAGGTCGCCGCGAACGCGGTCGAGCGCCACGACGGGTGACGAGCCTGATGCGTCGATCGCACGCGCTCGAGCCTGCGCGCGGTACCGGGCCTTCGCGTACTCCGCGTTCGCGCGCCGGCACGGGTCGCAGCGACAGCCCTTGACGTACCGGGCGCGGGTGCCGTGCGCGAACCGCTCAGCGTCGATCAGTTCGATGCCGCTCACGTTGCCTCCTCGGCGAGCGTCGCCTTACTGAGCGGGATCACGTCGAAGAACTCCGCGTTGCGCTGTGCCCAGTCGCGGAACATGAGCCGACGCAGGCCGCGCAGCCGCGGGACGTTCCCCAGCGCCTTGAGCCACGAGCGGAACACCGGCTCGAAGCACACGGCGCAAAAGTCGCGCTCGCGGCCGCGAGAGTGAACCGTCACTCGGCAGTCGGAGCACAGCTGCACGTCGCAGCCGTCGCAAAGACGGTCGGCCGGCTTCGCGCGGCAGATCTTTCCGTCGAGGATCGCGCGACAAGACTTCACGCGCGGCTTCGCCATCTTCACGTGCACGACGTGACCATCGACTTTGAACCAGGGCATCACTTCCTCCTTCGATGCTGGACGAGTCGTGACTTCGAGTGACGCGGCCGCGGCGTCCATTCCTGGGGAGGCAGCGCGAGCGGCATCTGACTGAGCTTGCGTCGCGCGGCCGCGCAGTACTCGTGGTTGATCTCGATGCCGATCGACTCGCGGCCGTGCTCACGCGCAGCGAGAAGCGTCGTCCCGCTGCCGGCGAACGGGTCGAGGATCAGATCGCTCGGCAGCGTCAGCCTCGAGACGAGCCAGCGCATGTGATCGAGGTCGCGCGGGCACGGGTGCGCGCCGCGCGGTCCCTTCACCCCTTGCCCGAAGGAGCCGTTCGACGTCGCCTCGCCGGGGATCAACGTCGCACCAGGCTGGGCACGGTGGTCACCGAAAACGTATGCGACGTCGCCGCTGTTCAGCACCGTCCCGCGCGCCGCGGGGATCTCGTAGCGCAGCCACACCGCGCGCACGAAGGGGAGCTCGGCTGGCACCACGTTGAGGAACCGCGGGTCGCTGTTGCACCCGAGGATCACGATCAGCCGACGCGGCAGCCCCGGCAGCGCGTCGAGCGCGTCGCGGAACAGCCGTCTCGGATCGTCGACGTCGGGGAACATTCCTTTCGGAGCGTTCGGCCAGACGGGGTCGACCAGCACGACGAGGTTCGCAAGCCGCGCCTTCAGTTCAAGCCAAAGCAGCGCGCCGGGATGCTGGCTGCCGATCTTCTCGTTGAACGGGCAGATGATCCGTGAGTCGCCTTCGTAGAGCCGCACGCCGTGCTCGTTGAGTCGGAGCTTCACGCTGCACCTCGCTTCGACGGCTCGCCCGACTTCTTCGTCATCACCCACGCGTTTTTCATGCGGTCGACGACGTGCGGCCCCAGCGCCGTCTTGAACTGCAGGCCGGTCGCGTTGGTCGTGAGGATCATCAGCCTCCCCGAGTCGAGTCGGTGCGCGAGCACGCGCGCCACCGCCTGAAGCCCCGCGGCCTGGCCAATGACCGGAACCTCGTCGATCACCAGCAGTTCGCACTTCTCCGCGGCCGCGATGTTCGCCTGGTCCTCGTCGGTGAGCAGTGCGTGTGACGCAAGCTCGTCGGCCTTCAGCCAAACGAACGCTTCGCGCGGCGCGCCACCGCTCGGCTGATTCACCCACCACCGACGCACCTGCGCGAACTTCATCGCGAGGTGAGCAGCTGCGACGGTCTTGCCGACGCCGGTGTCATCGGCGAGCACGAGCGCCGGGTGAGACCGACGCTTCTCTGACCACCAGTGCTTTGAGAACTCGAGCACGCGGTTTGACTTCGGCTCCTTCGCTGCGGCGACTGACTCGTGCGGCGCGCCGGCGCGCTCGATCTGAAACGCGCACTGCCCCCACGTGACGCGATCGCCTTTGCGGCCGCGAGCCTCTTCGAGGTACCGCGCGCGCTGAGCAGCTGCTCCTTCAGGCGTCGAGCGCTCGCGAATGTCGCGAATCACTTCGCAGCACTCCGGCACCCACGCGTCGACCGGCGTGCTCTTGCAGCCTTCGCAGACGCAGCCGCACTGACCGCGGCAACCAGGGCGAGCGCACTCCGGGCACGGCACCTCGCCGGCTCGCCACGCGTTCTGGTGCGGCGTGTTCTTCCAGACGCGTTCGAGGATCGCGGTGATGTCGATCGAGATGTTACGTGCCATCGAAGAAGCCTCCCTTCGACTGCGCCGCGTCGTCACGCCAGCCCGCGCTGGTGTTGAGCTTCGCGAGGTCGTTCCACTTGCTCCTCAGCTGCGCGATCGTCCGCGTCGAACCCCAACGATCGCTCGGCATGCGGAGGCCGACCCTCCAGCGCCGGCGCACCTCGTCGAGCGGCGCTTGCTGCAACAACCACTTCAACGCCGCGCCGTCCTTCGCGCCGTTGAACGCGTACTTCGTTCCGATGACGTCGAGGAAGTCGGCGCAGAGCAGCGCGGCCGGCGTCTCCTTCGGCTTCGGCTCGACGAGCGCCAGCGTCAGCGGCTCGGGTTCCTCGCCGCGATCGAGCTCAGCGGCGATCGCATCGACGCGCGCGCGCAGATCCGTTGAGCACCACGACGCCTCGTGAAGCAGCTTCGCAAGTCGCGTCGCCGCGCGAGCAGCTGCCCTTCGTGAATCAGTCTCCGTTGTCATTTCGTCCCCTGGTTGAACTGCGCGCGCACCTTCGCTCGGCTCGACGCGAATCAGCAAGAGCCGAACGCACCTACGTGATCGCCTCAACGATCGCCGGAGGCGCAGAGTCACCCGCGATCGAAGTCAGCGCTGCGTGTCGTGGTTGCCTGTGGGCTCGAGAGAAGGGGGAAATGCGTCGGTCAGGGTCGCCGAGCTTCACCCGCGTCGCCTTCGCCGACCGCTCTGCGCTCTTGCCTGCCGAAGCAAGCCTCGGCCCGACTGCGCTTCGATCATGACGCTGAGATCGCCGCGCGCGAGGAAGCCTTCGATCAACGATCGGAGTCAAGGGGATCGTTCAAACACGCGTGGCGACGAAACTTTTCTGCGCGAGCGCGCCGCGAAAATGATCTGGACGCGCGCGGCCTCTTCTGGATCACCGCGAAACTGTGACAGCGAAATGTCAGCGAAGACGCACCGCGTGATCGCAGCGTGTTGACCGCTCAGATCCGCAGAGCGAAGGTGCGCGCTCGGCTCAATTCCGAGCCGCGTACCAGGGGAACATCATGTTGACGAAGAAGCAGCTTGAAGAGCGGCGCACTGCCATCGGCGCGTCGGAGATCGCAGCGCTCGCCGGCCTCTCGAAGTGGGCCTCGCCGATCCAGATCTGGCGAGCGAAGGTGGAGGGCGTCGCGCTCGAGACGACGTACGCGATGGAGCTCGGGAACGAGTTCGAGGCACCGATCGCACGCGTGTGGGCTCGGATGAACCAGCGCTTCGTTGCGAACGTCGCGACGCTGCGTCACCCCACGAAGCCGTACGCGATCGCCACGCCTGACCGCGCGGTGTACGTGACGGCCGCTGCTCGCGGTGACGCGCGCTCGAAGAAGACCGACGTGCGCGACGCCGAGAAGCTCCTGCAGGTGAAGAGCACGAACTGGCGCATGCGATCGCTGTGGGGCTCGGAGGGCACCGACTCGATCCCCGACGAGTACTTGTGCCAGGCGCACTGGGAGGGCGCGGTCGCCGGCCAGCAGATCGTCGACTTCGCGGTGGACTTCGACAAGACCAAGCTCTGCGAGTACCGGGTGACGGTGAGTCTCGAGGTGTTTGAGAAGCTCTACGAGATCGCCGAGCGCTTCATGGTCGACCACGTGCTCACCGGCACGCCTCCACCGCCTGACGCGAGCGACGCGTACGGCGAGTACTTGGCCAGCGCCTTCCCGCGGCAGACGCGCGACACGCTCGACCCGGTGGAGGACGCGGAGACGATCGTCGAAGACATTCGCCTCTTCGCTCGGCTGAAGAGCGCGGAGAAGCGGATCGAGTTGATCAAGAAGCTGCTGTACCACCGCATCGCTCAGCGGATCTCCGGCGCGACCGGCATCACCGGCTCCTTCGGCAAGATCACGTTCAAGGCCACGAAGGACAAGCGGGTGACCAACTGGCAGAAGGTCGCCGACGAGGCGCTGCGGATCGCGGGCCTGGTGGTGCAGTCGATGCCCGAGGGCGACGACCGCGCTGCGCTTGCTGAGGACGTTCGCAAGCTGATCGACGCGAACACGAAGACGGTGCCGGGTTACCGCGTCATGCGCCCGACGTGGGCCGGCCCGCTGAAGCTCGAAGGGCAGGCGATCGAGTTGAAGCTCGACGCGATGAAGCAGGATCTTGAAGCCGTCGAGGAAGACGGGCAGGGTGGAGAGGCCGCTCAGCAGTGAACACGCATCAGGGGAACAACCACATGGACACGCAGACCCAGACGCCGGCCGCGCCGGTCACCGAAGCAACCACCACCACCACGAAGGCTCTCGCGCTTGTCACTCCGACGACGTCGGTCGCCGAGTTCGTCGCGCCCGTTTGGGACGACGCACGGATCGCGCTCGCGAAGAAGACCATCTGCCCTCCGGGCACCTCCGACCAGGAGTTCGAGTACTTCATCGCCTGGTCGAAGCGCACCGGCCTCGATCCGTTCATCCAGCAGAGCTACCTCGTGCCGCGCCGGGAGAAGAACGCTTCCGGTCAGTGGGTCGAAAAGAAGGTACCGATGGCCGCGGTCGCCGGCATGGCCGCGCGCGCTGACTCGATGCCCGACTACCGCGGCATGCGCAGCGGGATCGTCTACGTCGGCGATCACTTCTTCGTCGACGAGGACCAGGGCATCGTCGAGCACAAGTGGACTCTCGAGGCGCGGCTGAAGGCCGGAAACAAGATGATCGGCGCGTGGGCTCACGCGAAGCGCGACGGCCGGCACATTCCGGTGACGTACCTCACGCAGCCCGAGCGAGACCCGGGCAACGGCTCGCCGTTCTGGTCGCCGGCGAAGGCCCCCGCTCAGCTGCGCAAGTGCTGCGAGGCCGAGCAGTACCGAAAGGCGTACCCGAACATCTTCTCCGGCGTGTACATCGAGGGTGAGTACGAGCGCGTCGAGCGCGACGTCACCCCGGCGCTCACGACGTCGAGCGGCATGCCCGACGCGAAGACCGACGCACTGAAGGCGAAGCTGGGAGTGAAGACGGTTTCACCGGCGAGCGCGACGGTGCCCGACCCGACCCCGACTCCGACGTCGAAGAAGAGCGAGGAGCTCCCCCCGGTGACTCACGTGCGGCATGGCAAGCACAAGGGGAAGGCGCTCGTCGACCTCAGCACTCCCGAACTCGAGGAGGCCCTCGCGGTCACGAAGAGGAGCCTCGCCGACTCGAAGCCTGGTGGTTGGTGGATCGAGCCGTTCAAGGAGAGCGTCGAGGCGATGATCAACGAGCTCGAGAGGCGCATCACCGGAGGC
>FRDC01002230.1_pt1 | contig 39863 bp, 53 predicted proteins | sample 1106171 | NCBI WGS metagenome assembly FRDC01 (sample SAMEA3930566, study PRJEB13176) | freshwater metagenome | biome: Drinking water system; feature: drinking water; material: water | place: Singapore | collected 2014-12-20 | reverse complement strand
CTCCCACGCTTCGTCGATGATGATTCGGCATTTTTTCTCTTTCTCGTTCGAGATTTGCGACAAGATGAAGTCCGTCAGAATCAGGATCATCACGCTCTGAAGATCGGGATACGAAGAGAGCCCCTTCAAGTCGAACGTGCAAATGTCGGCGTCTGTGCGAAGGCTTCCGTGTCCATCGAGGAGCCGCCCGTAGGGACGCTCGCCCGTCCACAGGTAGAGCATTTTCGATATGGCCCGCATCGAGTCTTCCTCGAAAGCGGAGAGGTATCGCGCGAGATCGGAGAGCGTCGGCACTTCCCCCTTAGCCCGTCTCGACTTGTAAAGCTCGATCAGCGCCCGCTCCAGGATGGCACGGTCGAGCTTCGGGAGTTTTGCCCGTTCGTCTTCGCTCACCATACTTTCGATTACGGCGAGGAGCGATTTGATCTTCTGGTTACTCGGCTCCTCACGAGGATCAGGGATCGCAAATGGGTTCAGGCGGTATTGGTCGGAGAGGTTCACTTCGAGATACTGACCGCCCAGGGCCTCGGTGAGCTTCTTGTAGGAGCCTCCAATGTCCACGATATAGGTGCGTCTGGGACGCACAAACTCCTGACAGAGCAGGGAATTCACCAGGAAACTTTTGCCTGCCCCGGATGACCCCGTGATGAGCGACGAATAGTTCCCAAGGCCAGGATCGAAGCCGTTGTAAGCTACGAGCCCGCCGAGGCGATTCCTGAAAACTACGACCGGATCGCTGTCTCCCTCGCGCGGCCCGTAGACCGGAAGAAAGTCAGCGAGGTTGTTGGTCTTCATCTTCCGCGCCCGCTCCAGGGTGAGCGGGGCCGCTGGAAGATTCCCTTTGACGATCTTCCAAGCGCCGACTGATTCCTCCAGACCCTCTGCCCCCTGAAGGGCGCGGAGACGCGATAGCACCTCGCGCACTTCGCGGTTCAAAATCTTCGCTCCCTCCGGGGTCGCCGGGGCGCGAAGCACGACACTCATTTGCGCGGCGTAGATGCGCTGGCCCGTATTGAGGAGTTCTCGAATCAGCTCCTCGGTCGAGGAGAGTTTCGATTCGCTCTCCAAGTCCGAGGCACGCCCGCCGTGCGTGACGGCCATCGAGTGCGCCATCTTCCTCTTCTGCTGGAGCTTGGCGAGTTCATCGGCCTGGGGAGGTACTTCGAGCGAGAGGATCAAGTCGTAGTGGAACGGCAAGCGCAGGAATCCCGCAAGTTGCCCCGCGAAGGTCACTTCGGGCAGGGTTTTGAGCGTGATGACCCGGTGATAGTGGCTATCGAGGGTGAACTGCTCAAACCCCAGGATCAGATCGCCAAAGACAAGCTGCTCCCTCGGTGACTGAGCGGCCAGCCACTCGGCTCCTTCCAGTACCTCTGCCGGATGATCCTTTTCCTCCCGCGCTCGGACAGCCGGCGCGGGCTCCGTTCTCGCCCGTTTCGGGTTGAGGAACCGATAGACGGAATCGAGAATTTCGTCTTTCGACAAGTCCCGCGTCTCGATCCCGAGGCCCCCGAGCGAGGAGGTCAGCGCATCGACGTTTTGCCCTAAGACTTCGAGCGTTTCCTGATAGGCAGCACTTGCACCGTCCGAGAACAGCTCTTTTTTCTTGAAGACACTGACCTTCTTCGCTTGCACCATTGCCGTGCGAACAAAGATCAAAAGCTCTGGGCGGTAGAGGACGCCGGAATCTTGCGCTTCGCGGAGTTTCTTCTCACGAAACTCCGCGATCTTTGCGATCAGCGGGTGAACTTTCTCGGATTTACCGCTCGCGTGGCGCTCGATCACGTCGGAGAAATCCGAACGCACGTTAAAGAAGAACTGGAGCGATGTGCCCTCCGAAACGGAGTTGAGCGCGGAGCGAAGACCCATCGTGAGGTTATTCATCCTCGATTCATCGAAGCACTCAACGTCCACGAGCCCCACGCGAAGGCCCGCGACGAGCGAGCCATCGGCGAGAACGGCGTGGGCGCGCGGCTCCTCGAAAAAATCCCAATACGGCAAGTCTTCAGCAAGACTTGCATCCCGTTGTGGTTTCATGGATTCAGCCTTTCTTGAAACGGCGGTACTTGGTGTCCGGTCGCCCGGCAGCTCGATAAGAAGGTTTCGTTAGGTACTCGCCCAAGTGCTGGAGGTAGCTGTCCGGCTTTCCTCGTTTGGCAAAAAAGAGGAACAACGCCAGCCCTAGCGTCGTTCCCCACACGAGGAGGTAGCGGAAGCTGGAGCCTCCGAAGATCAGGTTCGTCGCGCTCAGGTTCAGGAAGATCAGCAGGAGATCGGGAAGCTCGAAGCCAAAGAGCTTCGTCTTCATCTCCAAGGCGCGCGGCACCCGTGAATCTAGGAGTTCGTCTTCCATCGGCACCCCCTAGTGAACGGTCTGCGCGATAAAATCGACGATGGCTTGAGCCCCGAATCCAAAAATACAGCCTAAAATCGCGTAGAAAATATGCTGCTTGCTATTGGGATTGCCCGTGAAGAAGCTAATCGCTGCCACGGCAATCCCGATCACCGAAAGTAGCGGGAGGATCACGCCCGTCAGTTTGAACTTCACGTCGTTAAGGCTCGATACGAGGTCAGCGTGGGCCAGGTCGGGAACGAGCAGGCCCACGGCAAGAAAGAAAGCGAAAACAAGGAACGAGTATTTGTGCTTCACTTGCACTCCTTTGGAGAAAACCAAAGCAGCTCAAATGAACGCGCGAGTAAGAATAGGAACTTAGAAAACCGGACGCGGGGTTAGGCCGCGTCCTCCACTCCTTCGGGTGCTGCGAGCGTCATGGAAAATGCCGACGATTCGGGAAAGATATTCATGTAGATAGGTTTCTCTAGGAGATCGAATTCGAGTTCGATCACCCCAAGCGTGGAATCCGCTTTGCCGTTGCCGACGATGTTCCAGAAGTATTTGTTCTTGGCTTGCGGATTCTTGTTTGGCTCCCTCGTCATCACGAGATACTTCGACGAGTCGTGACGGTTCGGCACGAGGTAGTATTTCTCATTCAAGTACATCCAGAGCTTCAGCGTGAAGATGTTCTGGCCGTCGCGCAGGTAGGCCATGCCGACGCTCTTGGTTTTGTTCACCTTGCCGCTTTCCGTTTTTTCCCCTTGAAAAACCAGGAAGCGGAAGTATTTGCTTTCTTGTTGTACCATTGAATCCCCCAATGAAATCGTTAGGCGGCGTTTGCCGCGATAGGTTCGTTCGCCAGGCGCTCGGTGAGTTTCTGGCGCAGCTCAAGAAAGGCACGTTCAATCATTCGGTCAGCGTCTTGCCAACTCGTCTTCAAGACGAAGGCGACCTGGGCGATGGTCATTTGCTCCCAGAAGCGAAGCTCGACGGCGAGCTTCGTTCGGGGTTCCAGCTCAAGAAGGCAGGCGTGTAACAGTTGAATCACTTTTTCTTTGGGCACTTGCGGATTCAAACGAAGCACGATGCTTTCCATCACAGCCACCGGTCGAAGTATTCGCAGCGCATCTGTTGAGGTGTGCGCTTCATTTCCAGTCGCTCGAACTGTGAGAGGTCGAGGTCGGGCGATGAAAACAGAGCACGGAGAAAATTCTTGAACCACGAGCGGTCGCTCCGATCTCGAATTTCCATCGTCTCGACGAGCGCAAACGAGTGAGCGCGATGAGGTGCTGGAACTTGTTTTCTGGTCTGAGTGTTCATGGGCACTTGTCCTTTCTTGGGTTAGGAAGCCTGGTCGAAATCGTTTTTGTCGGTGTCGCTGCTCTCGGCTTCTAAGTAGAGCTGCTCCGCCTGGCGCGCCTCGAAGTAGGCGCGCTCGCTGTCGGTGTATCCGTCCTCGAAGTAGAGGCAGCCCACGCAGTGAGCGTAGGTGCCGAGGTGTTCAAAGGCGTGGTCGCCGCATCTTGGGCATTTGCTAAGTCCGTTCATTTTTCGTCTCCCCTTGGTCTGGAGGAGTTTCTTCTTGCTCCTCTCACCTATATAGATTGCAAGAAGAGCGGCAGGTGCCCGGATCAGCGCAAATCACGGAATTGCCTACGCAATCGGGAATCGCGGAAAAATCGAGATTTTTGAAAAGTCTCTGCTGAGAGACTTGAGGCTCTGTGGTGATACCCGCGCCGAAAAATGGAAGGCGCAAGTCTCTAAGGTGCAAATAAATTGAATTGAGGTTGTATGTGCGCGCGCTTCGAGTCTCAGCGTAGAGACTTGAGAAAAATGATGGGAGTCAGCTCAAAATTAGAGGAAGGAGAGATCAGCGTGCGGACTCGAAGGCGTCAGCGCCAAGAGTGAGCGAAAGGCGCTCTTTCTCCAGCCGCAACTCGGCGTCGCCGATGGCAAGGCCGCCCACGAAGTCTCGGGAAAAAAGCCGCTTTGCCAGAAAAAGTGCGCCCGTCGGGAGCAAGGTATTCACCCGATCCTCGGTTAGTAAGATGTTCGGTGCGGTGGCATCGCGGTCGATAGCCCGCTGAAAGGACGCCGGGGCCTCGACCGCATGGAAGCTACCGCCCGGATCGGAGTAGGCATAAAGCCGTCCGTCGCCTAGAAACGTGAAGAAATACGGAATGTCGCCCCGGTCGAGCTGCGCGAGCTCGGACTCGAAGAACGGATCATCTGAGGGGGGCGCGATCCTCCGGCGATAGTGAACGGTGTCTCGAAGGATGTGCCGGATCGGAACCCGCCGCATTTCCTCATCCCGGCTTAGGAACTCGCCGAGGATTTTCTCGCGGCCTTGTCTCAGGCACGCAAACGTATCGAAGTAGCCGCAGAAAATCTCGCGGCGGTTTTCGTCTGACAGCCCTTCGGGAATCTGGGTCTGGAGAAGGCCGACCGAGGCCAGCTCGGGGCCGATCTCCTTGAAGGGCAAGAGGAGCGTTTCGTTCGGCAAAAGCAATTTGACGAGCACCACCTCCGCATCGACCACCTGGAGATGCGTCGGTGTGCGAATGAGGTTGTGCCGATGGAGGTCGCGGATTCCGAAGACGTAACAGTAAGCGAGGAGCACGCCGAAGCCGTAGAAGTGATCCCGGCGAACGGCGCTCTCGGCAGCTCCCACAATCTCGCGCGAGAATCCGCAGAAGTTTTCATTCATTTCGGTTTCGATACGAAAGAGCGCCTGGCGCGGGCCAAATTCACGAGCCTTGTTCTCGAAGTAAGGCGCAAGCGGGCTATCAAGGCCAAAAAAAAGCCTCTCCCAATAAATGGGACGGGGCTTCTGGTAGTAAGTCCCAGAAGCCCGTCCGACTTTTTGGACAGATCGACCGAAGTTATGCAGATCAGCTTCGATCAGCCCAGGCATTAGTTGGAGCTAATGCCGTGGCCGAAAGATTGTGCTTCTGCTTCGATGGCTTCGAGGTCGATTACGATGGTCTTTTTCATACGCATTTTTCCTTTCTGTTGTTTACGTTACTCTGAGACTCTGCCCCGGTTCGTTCAGCGCCCTCCCCACGCTGAACGGAACAATGTCGAGGAAGTCCTTGGGCAATCTTCGGACTCCCAATCTCTTCGCATCTATTGCAATTTTCGCGTCACTCGCCAGGCCCGAGACGAGAACGCTTTCGAGCGCGAGGCCGTACTCCTCGATGAGCCCAAGGCCCGTCGTTCGCTCGCTCTTCAAGTCGTAGTCGAACAGGTAGAGCCTCGTGCCGAATCCGCCGTGGGCATTTTCATTCATCCACCGCTCAAACTCAGCGACCGACTGAAGATGAACAACATCTTCCAGCTCCGCGCGGATCGGCTTAATCTTCATGTCGAGCACCTGATGGATCAGGGAGTCGTCATCGACACAAACGAGCTTCGTCTGCGGGGGAATTTGAAGATCAACCACGAGGCTCGGGTCGGCTGTGGCCTCCGGCATGGTGAGAGTGACCTTGGTGCCGACACCTTCTTGCGATTCGATTTCGATTCTGCCGCCCACAGCTTCCACGACCTGTTTTGCGTGAAAGAGGCCGATCCCGCTCCCGTTTGATTTTCCGTAGCTGAAATGCTCCCGCATCAAGTGAGGCAGAACCTCGGTCGGCACACCCTTGCCGTTGTCGGTGACGGTCAGCTCCACGCTTGCCCCACGTTTGCGTAGGGCGACCGCGATTCGCCCGCCGCGCGCCACCGCGTCCGTCGAGTTGTCGATAAGGTTGGAGATGACGCTTTGAATTTCGCCCGGTGAGATCCCAGCGAAACACGCCAGGGCTTCGCCTTCGTTTTCAAAATCCACCCGGCAGCGGCCTTCGGCCTCCGACTGTTTTGAGAGCACCGCAGTCTTGACCAGCGGGAAAAGATGAACGGCGGAAAGTCTTGCGACTTTTCTCCGCTCGGGGCGCTTCACTGTGAGGAGGCTGGCCGAAATATCCCGCAGGGCATCGGCGCACCCGAGAATGTCGTTCTTTTCTTTGGTCGAAATCGTCGTCATGGAGCTGACTTTGAGCTGAAGGGTCGCAATGACGCCCTTCACGTTGTGGGCGACCTGCTCGGCGAATTTGAGGCGCGCTTGCTCAAGGCCCACGTTCGTCAGATGCTCTTCCATGACGAGAATTTGGCGGATCAGGGCTTGGATGGATTTTCCTAAATCCTCGATCTCGACGATCTCCGAAGTTGCGCCCCCGCGCGTGACCTTCGCTGACTCCGGTAAGCTACTTGCGATTTCCCGAAGCCAAGAAACCGTGCCTTCGAGCGGGGCTGTGATCGACTCAACAGATTTTCGCATCGAGCGCATGAGAACGTAGAAGGCCGCAACGATGGCTCCTTCAAAAACCAGCAGCAGGCAAGCGCCCCAAACAACGGTTTTTGTAAGATCGGTCTGGAGCTTCACAAGGAGGCGTTGCCCGCTCGGAAGATCGAGGCTTCGCTCTGCGGTCGAGGCCCAATTTTCAAACGGGTGCATGGGGCCAGCGTGACCGACCTGTTTTCCATCGAGGAAAACGTCGATCCTAAGATCAAGGTTCTGTGTGTCCTTCCAGGCCGTGACGAAACGGCCCAAGTCCTTGTCAATCTCGGCGACGTTTTGCGAATACACCCCCGCTTGCGCGAGGCTTACGACGTGACTCATCACGAAGTTGACGGCTTGGGATTCGCTCTCACGATAGGAAACGTAGGTGTACGCGAGCAAAAGGAAAGCCGCGAGCCCAAGAGCGGCCACGAGCATCTTTCGCAAATTTCCTAAAATGAGAGCGTGAATGCTTTTCATCGGCTCCCAACCTCAACGGTTTCCATTGGAAGCGTATGCGCGCCCAAGGGATGCGACGGCACGAATTTGATCTTGCGGCTCCAAAGGCCGGAGGCTTCCGAGCCGAAAAAGAGCGGAATCAGCGTGTGGTGCGCGAGAATTTTCTGCTGAATCTTCTTGTACTCGGCTTCACGCGCACCCGCATCGAACGTCTGGAGTACGGTGAGGAGTTCTTTGTCGATGGCGGGATCGTTCACGAAAAAGTAGTTCGACTCGTAGTTGCCCTTGAAGTAGCCGAGCACCGAGAACCCGTCCGGGTAATCGGTTCCTTTCTTGCCGAGGATGGCTTCGCACTTTTTCCCAAAGAGGCGTTGTAACTTCTCGCCCTTGGAGAGCGGGTTTTCTTTGATCTCGATGCCGAGCGGCCCCCAGGTTTTCTTGAGTTCCACGATCACGCCACGCTCAAGATCGGAGTCGCCCTCGAAGTCGAGCGTGATGGTGATTTTCTTTTTGAGCGGCTGGAGATTTTGGCCCTTGAGCGCCGCTACGTCTCCCGCTTCCAGCTCGCCTGGGTAGCCGAACGGGATCAGGCCATAGGCGGGCTTATAGGAATCGCGCCCGAGCTTCGCAAGAATCGCTGCGGAATCAACGGAAGCGTACATGAGCCGCCGGGCCGTTTCTGGGATCGATTTTGGATTCAAAACGATAAAGACTTCGCCAGCCAATTCCGTTGGCGAGCTGGCCCAGCCGAGCGCTTGGAGCTTCGCTTGATCGGTTGTTTTCATCGCAACGTGGTCAAGGGAATCCGTCTCGCCTGAGAGCGCAAGCTCCACAGGGCTCTTGTCCGCTAAAGTGTAAGAGATCGTCTCGGGCGGACTTTGGCTGTCGAGAGCATCCACCCGCCATTTCTGGATCGTGAAGGTGGCTCCGGGTTTCGTGGTCACGAGTTTGTACGGGCCACTGAACGCGCCCGAAGACGAAATCTCCGGGTCTTGCGTGAAGTCCGTAATCGGAAGGATCGAGCAATCAACGACGGCGAGCTGCTTGAGGAAGATCGCCGAGGGTTTCTCCAGACGAAACTCCACGGCGCCTGGGTCGATAATCTTCACTCCGAAATCCGCGATTTTCTGGCTTGTCTTAAACGTCCGCGCGCCCGCGATGTAGTCAATGTCTGCCGCCATCGAAGCCCCGAGGCGAAACATTCGGGCAAACGTCATTTGCACGTTGAGGGCCGTAATCGGCGTGCCATCCGAAAACGTGCTTTTCTTGAGGCGGAAGGTGTAGCTCAGGTGGTCAGGCGATTCGATCCACGACTCGGCAAGATCAGGAAGAACGTCGCCGTTCGAGTTGTAGCGCAAAAGCCCCCGGTAGATTTGGCCGACCACCGCCATCGAATAGGCGTCTTCCATCTTCTGCGGATCAAGGTTCGCTTTCACCGCAGGATAGACGATCCTCAAGGATCGTTCGTCTTTGCTTGTGCAACCGAGCATCGAAACTCCTAAAACTGCCACGACAAGCGCGGCTCTATAACTTGGCGTAGCCATGCTTTTTCTCCGCCTGAAACTGCGGCACCATAAGAAGGCCGAACACGATCAAACAAAAAATCGCGCGCCAAGCGCCATCGAAAACAACCGGAACGTGCTTACTCCACGCGCCCACCAGCAATTCCCCGGAAGCGAGAACGAGCACCATCTGGGTCATGCGGGCACTCGTGACCGACCCCATGAACGATTCCGGTGTGTCCATCTGGATATGAGAAGAAATGCGGTGAAAGAGGAGCCAGTAGAAGGTGTCCTTGCAAAGCGCGAGCGCCACAGTCGGCACTCCGAGGCCGGGGAACATCCCGAGAAGCGCATAGGAAGCGCCGAGCCCCACCCAGAACCAAAGAGAACTATCTTTGAGAATCTGCGAACGCTCGATGAATCCCGAGAGCCAAACGGACGCGCCGTAGCTGCCGATCAAAACCGCCCCCCAGGTCTGATCGTCACCCGTCAAGCGCGCCGTGAACGAGGTCGTGCCCATCATCGAGACAGCGAGAATGAGATCGAGCGCCGCAGCGCGCTTATTAAAGCGGTAAAATTCCGAGAACTTCGAGAGGATCGAGGGTGAGCTTGTGCGGGCCACCAAAGGCGCTTCGCCAATCGGAAGGAAGAACACGATGAGCCCATTGAGGGCGAAGGTCAGAAGATCAAACCAGATCGCCACTTCAAACCCGAAGAACTTCACGATGGGCCAGGCGCAAAGCCCGGCAAAAAGCGTCGCCCCTTGCGTTGCCTTATTGAACCAGATCGCATGGCTCGCGCTCGATGCGTAGGATGAATTTGAGAGCAGCTTCGTGATCTTCGCCTTGCTGCCAACCTGGAAGGAAACAATCGAGGTCTTCACGAGGCTGAACGCGAGAAGGAACCAGTAGCCCTCGATCCCGCGCGCCCAGGCGTAAAGGATTCCGACCGACGCAAGAGCTGCCCCGATCTCCGCTGCGACAATCGTAAGCCGCGGAGAGAGTTCGTCCGTCCGGTGGCCGAAGAGAGTGGCGACCACGATTGGCGCAAGCCGCTGAAGCCCGAGGATCAGGCTCACATGGAAAAGGTCAAAGCCCGCCTTCGTCATAAAGGCGACGAGGCAGATATTGAAGGCAAAGCTGCCGACCGAGGAGATCAACGTGCCGAAGTAAAACCAAAACGCCGCGTACTTTCTCATGCCGAGCCTCCCTGTGGCGGCTCGCCCGAAGAAAGCCCGATGGCCTTCTTGCGTCGGAAGTAATGGGCTTTCGAGAGCCCGAGCTTCGTATAGACGGCATTGTTGTCGCCGCCGAGGAGCTGGAGGCTTCGCTCGAAGTAGGTTTTCTCGATCCAGTTGAGGCACCGCTCGAACTGATCGGGCGCAACGTCTTCTTTCGTCTTGGGGAGAAGTCCTGCCGGAACAAGTTGCGCGTCTTGCGGGATCGGCCTCGCGCTCGAAAGCCCCAGATGTTCGACTTTGACGAGAGGCCGAGTTGTCCCTCTGATCTGGACGCTCGCCCGTTCTATGGCGTTTTCGAGCTCTCGGATGTTTCCGCGCCAAGGGTAGCTCACAAGAAATTTCTTGGCGGGTTCGGAGAGCTTCGCCACTGGCAGGAGCCGTCGCAGAAATTCCTCCGCGAGCGGCAGAATATCCTCCTGGCGCTCCCGAAGCGCCGGAACCTTGATGGCAAAGCGGTTGAGGCGGTAGTAGAGGTCTTCGCGGAAGCGGCCCGCAGCGACTTCTTCTTCAAGATTCCGATTCGTAGCTGCGATGACGCGCACATTGACAGTGACAGGTTTCGTGGAGCCGACTGGTGTAAAGGTCTGCTCTTGAAGAGCGCGTAAGAGCTTGGGCTGCATTTCAGGCGTCACTTCGCCAATCTCGTCCAGGAAAAGATCGCCGCCGTCGGCGAGCTTGAAGAAGCCCACTTTGTTCTCCGTGGCCCCAGTGAAAGCTCCCTTTGCGTGGCCAAAAAATTCACTCTCAAAAAGCGTCGCCGGAATCGCCGCGCAGTTGACGGCGACGAAGGGCCGCGAGTTGTCGTCTTCGAGGAGGTTGATATTTATGGCGACCAACTCTTTGCCCGTACCGTTTTCCCCGGTGATAAGGACGCCAGCACCCAGACCTTTGAGCTTCAAGAGATCGGATTTGAGTTTCAAGATCGAAGCGGACGAGCCGAGTATTTCATTGCGTTGCGCTTGGGCCGCGATCTTCTCCGCAAGGCGTTTGTTCTTCTCGGCCTGGGCGGTGTTCTCCGAGGCGAGCTGCTGATTCTTCTGCACGAGTGCTAAGCGGTCGAGCGCCTGGCGGATACGAAACTTCAGATTCGCTATGAAGTCTTCGGTCCCCTTGATAACGAAGTCCGTGGCCCCGGCTTTCATCGTTTCGATGATGGTGTCAGAGTCCCTTTCTCCTGTCAGCATAATCACGGGAAGATCAGCGAAGCGCCGCTTGACGAGCTTCAAAAATTCGAGTCCCGTCATTACAGGGAGAGTGAAGTCAAGCAAGATCAGCTTGGGACGAACACGGGAAATTTCCGCCATCGCTTCGGTTGGTGAGGAAGCAGTAGATATGGAGAAATCGTCGCCAAGAAATCTGGTTAGCTCTCCAGAGAATTGCCGGTCGTCATCGACGATAAGGACCGAGTTTTGCACGACCAACCTCCATTCTTCCGCTGTGGTCAGTCGCCTTGTTAGGACGAAATACTTGTCCCCCAGGGTCGGCGATTTGTAACGCAGTGGGTATCTGGAATCAATGGATAGTCTGCCAGTCGCGGACTCGCGCGATCAATCGTGTTTGTTTAGTGTGAAAAGGTATACCAATGAATCAGATAGAGCGACCGGTCGCTGAAAACAGCGACCTATCGTGGGTTCAATATACTCCGAAGTTTGTCCAATGAACGTTGAATGGATTCAATTTCCTGGGTGGCATTCGTAGCTTCTGTGGCTTCGGAAGCCGGTAGGCCAAAAAGTTCGTTGAGTGAAACTGCGAAAACGGCGGCCAATTTAACGTAAGGCTCGCCCTTAATTGCGCGGCCGTTTTCCCAGTCCCTATAGGTGCTTTCCGAAACATCGATTCGCCGAGCAACTTCGGCGACGGTCAAATTTTTCTGCTTTCGAAAGTGTTTCAATCTCGTCCCAATATCCATGTGGCCTACATCCCGTTTTCTTTACGAGTTCGACGCCTAAATTACTTTTGAAAGGCCGAATCAATTGGGGTCTTTGCAATATGATTCGAATAATTGCTGATCGTCTTGAGTGCGATGGCAGTAATGACTTCCAGCACATGATGTTGCTCATAGCCATTCGATAGGAAGGCGGAAAGATCCACCTCGCTCACGAACCCTCGTTCCTTTACGGCCTGTCTTACAAAGGTCACAAGTGCATTCACCTTTTTGTCCGGAAGGTTTGCTGATGACTTCACGAGATCAATTTCCTCCCGAGATACTTTAGCCACATTCCTAGCAACCATGCTGTGGGCGGCCACACAATATTCGCAGTGATTTTCACTGCTAATCGTAAGCAAAATAAGTTGCTGTTCACGTGGCGTAAATTCACTCTTTTCAAAAAGTTCGGAAAGCTGAAGGTAGGCTTGAATGGCAACAGGCGAGCCCGCAAGCACCTTCATAAGATTGGGTAGAAAGCCAAATTTCTTCTCAACCGCGTCGAGAAATGGACGAGACTTCTCCGGGGCAGACTCTTTTGAGTGAATGGCTAAGGTCGACGACATATTTGATTCCTCCTATTTTTTGTTAGTGACAATCGGAGGTGTTTTCTTACAGCGAAAATTACTTTTACCGGCGACAGTAGCTGGTTGAGCACGTGACTTTTTTATCGATATTGGCTATTGGTTGCGAAGGGGAAATCTGAGTGCCGTTCGAGCACGATTGATTTAGTGGTGCCATAGTGCAAAAGACAGTCGCGACGCCTAAGTCGCACGAAAACTCACGAAAGACGAGATTAAGGTCTCTCTTAGAGTATTCTGAAGTTCAAAGCTGGCGAGCCCTCATGAACGCCTTTAAGGTCATCTTTTCGGAACTCGAAAAGGAATTGATGGCTGAGGGCTGTTCTGTATCGAGGTTTCAGATACTTTTTTACCTGTACTTCGAAGGTGACTTGCCTGCCGTCGAGATAGCCCGAAAACTCGTGGTTACTAGGGGAAACATATCCATGTTTTTACGCCGCATGGAATCAGATGGGCTCATAAAAAAAATAGTACCGGGGGGCCAAAAGCGGCCGCTTTATGTGCTGACCCCTAAGGGGAATTCCTTTTTTGAAAGCATTTTCCCACCGCATATTCGGCGTGTCCGACGACTTGCGCCGAAACTGAGCCGAGCAACCATTGACCAACTGGCCAGTCTCGAAGGCGGCAAATTATCTCGTGAAATCAATTAGTCTGGACATTCAGGCTCCTAATGTTTACATATAAACATATCGGAGTCGTCTGTTATATGAGCACCAAGAATTTAGCCCAAGAGATATCGTTTCAAATTGGCTCGCCAGAGTTCCTCTCTCAGATTCAAAATCGTGAATCGAAGATCGTAGAGCAGCTTGTCAGATCTTACACGGAACCACTTTATCGAGGAGCCCTCGGACTCGGCTTTGATCCATCCAACGCAGAGGAAATTGTCCAGAGCGTATGGGTGACGTTTTTTGACGTAGCCCCCACCTTCCAAGGGCGCTCCCACGTGCGAACCTTTATTTTTGGAATTCTCTATAACAAGGCATCTGAAGCTCGACGAGATGGAAAGCGCCTTGATAGCAGCGATCCAATCGAAGACATCATGAACTCAAAGTTCGCCGCCGACGGGCACTGGATAAAGCCTCCCATGGACCCCCATCAATTTATGGAAAGTGCCGAAACCATGACATTGATTCAGAAGTGTATTGATGCGCTACCGCTGAATCAAAGGATGGCATTTTGTTTGAGAGAAATCGATGACCACGGCACCACCGATATTTGTAAGATTTTGGAGGTCACAGTCACTAACCTAGGAGTACTGCTTTACCGGGCGAAAAATCGTCTTAGGGAATGCATTGAGGGCAAGGCGGGCTCAACCAAGAGTTAGGATTGAATATGTTGCCCTGTAAAGAAATAGTCAGAATTCTGAGCTCTGATGAAAAAGTCGGCGTCCTTCGCCGGGCCGAGCTCAAAATGCATCTTATGATGTGCGAGCATTGCTCGACATACAATCGTCACCTTCATTCTATGAAAAAAGGGTTCAAGAGTCTATTTGCACGGTTGACGGAAGTGAAACCAGACGCCGTCGAGCGCCTGGAAAAAGAGGTCATTGAAAAGGTGAAAAAGAATTCTGGAAGATGAAAGGCGTTATATACAGCAGGACGGGGGCTGGTCGGAATCCGCCTCACTCCCTTGATCTTTGAAGGCCTTAAATGCCTTCAATGCCCACATTTCTCCAACACAGCCACCCATCGTTGAGGCGACAGCTAGAATTTCTCCCACCTCCGCTTCACTTGTGCCGGCCTGGATAGCTCTCTGAACGTAGTACTTAAAACACGGTTCGCACTTTGCGGAGATGGCCCAGATCATCGCCGTCAAAATCTTGTATTTTTGCGGAATAACGCCATCAGAAAAAATCGCCTTCTTTCTCATTTGATCGATGAGTGCCGGCATCCCACCAGTGACCTTTGCAAAGTCATTCATTAGCGCTAAAGCTGGATCAATTTTCTTATAGTCCACAATAATCTCCTTATCCCTCTGTTTTTTTGCACTCTTGGACGGTCGCTTTATATCCAATGTCGTTAATCGCCTTCTTGATAGCGTCGACATTTGTTTGATTGGAATCAAATTGAACAACGGCGTCTTTCTTTTCCACAGATGCCTTTACTTCCTGAACGCCTTTGATTTTCTTTACGGCCGATTTGACAGTGATGCCACAGGTGGCACAGGTCATTCCCTGAACCTCATAGCAAGCCTGTTCAGCCGAGGCTATTTCTGCCCGGCCAATGCCCGCGATCATCAAAATTGCTACTACTACCTTGCTCATGTATTTCCTCCTTTATGAAAACAACCATGCAACCCAATTGGGTGACGTGATCCCGAGCAATGCGATCACTAGCCCAATACAATAAAAAACGACCATCTTTCTGAACTTCCTGGGATCGGCGCATATCGAACCCGGCTCACAACTATTTCTTTTTCGAAAGAGCACAATACCGGCAGCCCCAAAGAGGGCCACAACAAAAAAGATCATTGGAAGGCGAATGACTTCAAACTTCGACAGTGCAGCAGCTCCTGAAACTCCGAGAATCGTCAGGATGAGGGGGCCAATGCAACATAGAGAAGCAAGAAGAGAAGCAAAAATCCCGCTCCCAACAAGCCATCCTGATTTGTTTTCGATCTTGCCCATTTTTAATCAATCTCCTTCCATCTTTTCAAGAATCGGACAGCTGTCGGAGACCAGGCGGTTCTCGCAGTCTGAAACGAGATTCACGAGTGTTCGCTCAAGCTTTTTCAACTGTGAAATTCTCTCCCTGACATCCTTCAACTTTCGCTCGGCTTTGGCTCGCACTTGGTTACACCGATCTGCCGAACGGATTCTCAAATTGAGCAGACTTTGAATTTCATCAAGACTAAAGCCCATGGATTTTGCCTGCTTGATGAATCGAAGACGCTTCAAGGACGCGAGATCGTAAATTCGATACTTTGATTCGAGGCGACTTGTTGGCTTGAGAATGCCTTTTCTCTCATAGAACCTGAGAGTCTGAGGATTCACCTTAGCTGCCTTTGCCAGTTGGCCTATCGTGAATGTCGGTTCAAGTTCCCTGCCCATGTTCTAAGCCTACACCTTATACTTAAGTATAAGGTCAAGCATTCTGGTTTGCCGCAAAACAACATGTCGTTTTGATCCAAAGAGGCCTGTTAACCTAAGGCGTTTAAAGCTTTTAATTTTCATCGAATCTTTTCATGTACCGATCGTCGATCCAATTCTTTAGCGCCATGACCGGCTTTGCCTCAAAAGAAGAATTTCCCCAGATCGCTCGGGCGATACCGTCGCCGGTCACGAGAATATTGAGCTGATGTGCCGGAGGCGTAAAGGGAGGAATCTCTTCATACGCGAGGGCGGCCCTCAGACCACGAGCGAGATAACGGCCCTGATGAACGGCGATGACGCCCGATTTTGGCAAGTCACGGTGTCCGATTTGAGAAGCGAAATCACCAATGGCAAAAACACCTGGAGCCAATTGAAGTTTCGAATCGGTCAACGGAGTTTCAGCAGTGCCCGGATTTTGACCTTCCCAAAGAAGTTTCTGCGGCTGGTTCGGAGTAGCCAAAAAAATGTAATCGAAGCGGAGACGAGATTTGTCCTTTAGGACAACATACTTTTCAAAAATTTGATCAACACTTTCACTCAGATGGACTTGAATTCCTAGGTTTTGCGACGATCGAAGGATTGAGCTTGAGATAGGAGGCGCGTAGGTTTCACAAAGTCTATCGCCACGAGTAACAATATGAACATTCGCCTTTGTCGCGAAGTTTCGCATAAGCCGCACTTTTAGTGCAGACGAAATTTCGACGGCAGCGGCTCCTCCGCCAACAACGACGAAAGTCGGACTTTGGCATTTGCTGCAAACTCTCTGAACCTCTCGCCACTTTTCAGTGAATTCAGCAAATGGTCTTAAATAGACAGAGTTGTACGAAGAGGCACTCGGTATTTTTTTCGGAGCTCCACCGATATTGAGCGATAACAGGTCAAAGTTAAAAACACGCCCATCAGAAAGCGTAACTGTCCGCTCGATGAGATCGACGGAGGCGGCTTGACCCTTTACAAACTCGATCCCCTTCGACCGCGCGTATCGCGCCGTCTGAATAGTCATTTGATTTACACTCACTTCACCCATGATCAGGCGTGGAATCAGTCCGGAATAAAATGAATTCTCATCAGGCGATATTAAGACATATCGATTTGACTGGGTCTCTTCCTTTGAAAGAGCTGAAATCACTTCGAGATGCGCATGGCCGCCTCCCACAAGAAGAATCGTCTTCACATTGAAACCTCCGCTAAAGCGAAGAGCGCTCCTTCAAAAACAATCGGCAATTCAGCCTCACTTTTCGTCATTGAGTGACCAATCGTAGTCTAAGTACGAGATAGAAGCCTTTTTGGCTCGGATTGTTTCCTGTTCTTCTGGGATTTCGGTAATTCTTGAATCGATAAACGCTTCGGTAGCACCGAATTTTTTCTGAAAATCCTCTCCGTACCATTTGAAAATCGACGAAAGCTCAAGTTTCTTTGAAGCGGCGGAATATCGATTTTTACTCCTGTCAGTAAGGAAGTTCTTCGCCGCATCTTCAAGTTGTTGATCAAGGCGATCTCCGACAAACGCTTCATTGCGAAGGGCCGGGCACCCCTTCGAGGCGCAAACGAGCGCGAAATGAATTCTCGGCTCATTGAACCACTTCCGAATCATGTCGTGTTCGATGTTGTCTAAATATTTTTCTTCTCCCAAAAGAGTGAAAAATTTGATTTTCCATGGACTCTTTAAGAACGATCCGATGTCTTTGATCGATTTCACTGGATAGTGATCGACAATCAATTTTACGGTGAAGGCGTTATAGGCGTTGATGAGGAAGGCGAGTTTTTGAGGCTCCGAAAATCGATCGAATTCGGATTTCTTCACTTTCTCCAGCGCCGTCACGTATGCTTCAAGGATTTTGGGGTCGGTCTTTACTTTGGTGTAGTTGACGCGGCTCTCGTGACCGTCCGTCACGACGAATCGATGGAGAAATTCGTTCCATGGTCGATGGGAATGATCGAACGCCACTGATTCATTCCCGCTGGCTTGCGCGCTTAAACTTTGCCCAGTTAGCAGCACTGCCGCGCCAAGAGATAAGAAAAACGCCCAAAACTGTACCTTTCGAACCCGCGCGCCATACCGCATTGCCTCATCTCCGATCTAGTTTCCGAACGTGTACGCAGATGAGTGTAATTTCGTCGCTATTTCTTACGCTCGTCAGAAAAAGTTTTCGTCGAAGTGTAAGAAAGATGCCCGCATCTTCACTAACACTTAGATGGGACTTGGGCTGGGAGGCTTTTTTGAATAAGAGACTGACAAGTAGGATTGCGTTGATTATGGCGGCATGTGCCTCGATCGCAATCTACAAATCGCTCGGATTGGGACAGTATCTCTCGCTGGAGAGTCTTAAAGCGCACCAGTCGGCCCTAAGCTCGTACTATCTCGACCATCCGGTCATGGTCGGCTCGCTTTTTTTCCTGGTCTATGTCCTCTCAACGGCGGCTTCTCTACCAGGTGCAACGGTATTGACCCTTGCTGGCGGCGCCATTTTTGGCATAGCTCAGGGAACCGTGTTGGTGTCTTTCGCTAGCACCATTGGGGCGACCTTGGCGTTCTTGGCGTCGCGTTTTTTGTTTCGCGATTATGTCCAGAGCAAATTTAGGGAAAAAATCGGCGCCATTAACAAGGGCGTCGAAAGGGAGGGAGCATTTTATCTCTTCACGCTTCGCTTAGTACCGATTTTCCCCTTTTTTCTCATTAACCTGATTATGGGACTGACCTCGATTCGTCCATTGACCTACTTTTTTGTGAGTCAGATCGGGATGCTTCCAGGGACATGGGCTTACGTGAATGCCGGCACTCAACTTGCCCAGGTTTCGTCCTTGAAAGGAATTCTTTCAACAAGCGTTCTTCTTTCTTTTGCTCTCATCGGAGTGCTCCCCATATTGTCGAAGTGGATTATTGGCTGGCTAAAATCAAACAAGAATCTCAGGAAATATAAGAGGCCATCGAAGTTCGACTACAACATGGTCGTCATCGGGGCCGGCTCGGCTGGTCTAGTTTCGGCGTACATTGCGGCGGCTGTAAAAGCTAAAGTTGCTTTGATCGAAAAACACAAGATGGGTGGGGATTGCCTCAACACTGGATGTGTTCCAAGCAAAGCGCTCATTCGTTCCGCCAAGATTCTTAACTACTTCAAGCGCGCGACCGAATTCGGTATTGAAACCCTTCCCGCAAAATTTGAATTTTCAAAAATTATGGAGCGTGTGCAAAGAGTGGTGAAGGAGGTCGAGCCTCACGATTCGGTCGAGCGATATTCTCGCCTTGGCGTCGAATGCATTCAAGGCGAAGCAAAGATTCGCTCTCCCTACGAAGTCGAGGTGAACGGAAAAGTGCTCACCACAAAAAACATCGTTGTTGCAACAGGTGCCTCGCCACTCGTGCCGCAGTTAGCAGGCCTAAAGGAAGTTTCCTATCTAACAAGCGATAACGTGTGGAACATTCGCCAGCTACCGAAGCGCTTAATCGTCCTCGGTGGCGGCCCAATCGGATGCGAGTTGGCGCAAAGTTTCGCTCGGTTTGGATCAAGCGTTTCATTGATCGAAATGGCGCCGAGAATTATGGCCAGAGAAGACGAAGATGTATCTCGATTTGTAGAGGAGAAATTCACCAGCGAAGGGATTTCAGTCCTGGCGAATCATAAGGCCCTGCGAGTTGAGAAGGACGGAAAAATCCTCGTCTGCGAATTTCAAGGCAATGAAGTTCGAATTCCATTCGACGAAATCCTCGTGGCTCTTGGGCGAAAGGCAAATATCAAGGGCTTTGGCCTTGAAGAATTGGGAGTGGAAATTTCACCTCGTGGAACGATCAATGCCGATGAATACCTTCGTGCGACAAATTTTCCCAACATCTATGTTTGCGGCGACGTCACTGGCCCCTACCAATTCACCCATACGGCCAGTCATCAGGCTTGGTACGTGGCGGTGAACGCCCTATTCAGTCCGTTTAAGAAGTACAAAGTCGACTACAGAGTCGTTCCCTGGTGTACGTTCACTGACCCTGAAGTCGCAAGGGTCGGACTCAACGAACAAGAGGCCGAGGAAAAGTCCATTGCCTACCAGGTTTCAAAATACGGAATCGACGATCTCGACAGGGCCATCGCTGAAGGCGAAGCTCATGGTTTTGTGAAGGTCTTAACCTCACCTGGTAGCGATAAGATTTTGGGCGCCACCATCGTCGGCGACCACGCAGGCGACATTATTTGTGAGTATGTCGCAGCAATGAAGCATGGTTTCGGTCTCGGGAAGATCCTCGGCACGATCCATATTTATCCGACTCTGGCTGAGGCTAACAAGTACGCCGCCGGGGTTTGGAAAAAAGCAACGGCTCCGAAGCGAGCGCTTGACTTCTTGGCAAAGTATCACGCCTGGAGGAGATCGTGACACCGAGCAAGTTTCCCACATTTAGCGCGACGCTAGAAGCTCGCGGTATTCAGCTTAAGCGAAAATCGATTGAAACTCTCCAAGTGAATATCGGAAGGCGCTGCAATCAGGCCTGTCATCACTGTCACGTGGAATCCGGGCCAAACAGAACTGAGAACATGGATGAACGAACCGTAAATCGAGTCATCGAGCTACTGAATAAATCAAGTTCGATTCATACGGTCGATGTCACTGGTGGCGCACCCGAACTTAACCCGCTTTTTCGCAAACTCGTTCTGGCTGCGCGAGAGGCGAATCGCAAAGTTATCGATCGTTGCAACCTGACTATCTTCTTTGAAAATGGGCAAAGCGACACGCCGCAGTTTTTAAAATCCCATCAGGTTCACGTGATCGCCTCGCTTCCTTGCTATTCAAAGGCGAATGTCGAAAAGCAAAGAGGCCACGGTGTCTTCGGTAAGAGCATCGAGGCCATCAAGATCTTAAACGACTTTGGTTATGGAAAGAAAGATTCGGGCCTTGAATTAGATTTGGTTTATAACCCAACGGGTCCGTTCTTGCCGCCTTCACAGGAGAAGTTGGAGGCCGACTATCGGCAAGAATTGCGAGAACTTTTCGGCATTGAATTCAATCGCCTCTTTACGATCACCAATATGCCAATTAAGCGTTTTCTTCGCGATCTCGAAAAGTCCGGTAGGCTCGAAACTTACATGGAGCTTCTCGCCAACAGTTTCAATCCCAAGGCGGCAAACTCTGTGATGTGTAAGGATCTCGTCTCCGTCAGTTGGAATGGCGAGCTCTTTGACTGCGATTTTAATCAAATGCTCGAAATACCCGCTTCGGGACGAAAAACTGACATTTGGAAAATTGAATCTCTGGATGAATTGCAAGGGCGTTCAATTGCAGTAGCGGATCATTGCTATGGCTGCACGGCAGGATCGGGAAGTTCATGCGGCGGGGCACTGGCTTGATGAAATGATTTGGAACAATTGGAGCGAAAAAATAAACATGAAAGGAATAAGCATGAACAACGAATTCGCAACCCTCGAGGCAGTGAAGAACTATTACGGAAAAGTGCTGGAGACAAATTCGGATCTTAAAACATCGGCCTGCTGTAGCACGGAGTCACTTCCTCCTAAGATGCGCGCGATTGTCTCTGAGATTCATAGCGAGGTTAACGAAAAGTTCTACGGCTGCGGCAGCCCTTTCCCGTCGGCGCTCGAGGGAAGGACTGTTTTGGATCTTGGTTGTGGCGCTGGCCGCGATGTCTACATGCTTTCAAAACTGGTTGGAGAAAGAGGAAGTGTCGTCGGAATTGACATGACCGAGGAGCAACTCGAAGTTGCAAGACGGCACGTCGAATACCACCGAAGCAAATTCAACTACAAAGTGTCCAATGTGCAGTTTCTCAAGGGCTACATAGAAGATTTGGAGACAGCTGGAGTGAAGTCAAACTCCGTCGATCTAGTTGTTTCAAATTGTGTGACGAACCTGTCGCCGAACAAGGAGCGGGTTTTCTCCGAGATTTTTCGGGTTTTAAAGCCTGGAGGCGAGCTCTATTTTAGTGACGTGTTCGCAGATCGACGCATTCCAAAAGCGTTAACTCAAGATCATACTCTTTTGGGAGAATGCCTGGGAGGCGCTCTTTACAAGGAAGACTTTCGTCGGCTGCTCTACACTCTCGGATGCAAAGACTTCCGGGTCATGACTTCGAGCCCGATCGCACTCAACAATCCCGAAATCGAGAAGAAGATTGGGATGGTTCGCTTCTCATCTGTCACCTTCAGAGCATTCAAAATTGATCTCGAAGATCGTTGTGAGGACTTTGGGCAGGTTGCTTACTACAAAGGAACGATTCCCGATCATCCACACAACTTTGTTCTTGATGACCACCACACGTTTTACACAGGTCAACCGATGCTTGTTTGTGGCAACACTGCCGACATGATTTCCAAAACATGGTACGGGGAACATTTTCGAATCGTCGGCGACAAGAGCACCCATATGGGCCTGTTTGACTGCGGGCCAGCTCCAGTTGCGACTTCTCAATCTGCTGATTGTTCAACCGGCGCTTGCTGCTAGAGGTGGAAGATGGAATTACGTCGAATATTTGGTGAGTTCGTAGGCACCTTAGCCCTTCTGTTGGTCGTAGTCGGCTCCGGAATTATGGGAGAAAAGCTGGCGGCCGGAAACTTGGCGATTGCGCTTCTCGCGAATGCTATCGCAACAGGCTGCGGGTTATTTGTTTTGATTTCCATCTTCGGTCCCGTCTCAGGGGCGCACTTTAATCCAGTGGTCAGCACATATGCGCGCATTAAAGGCGAACTCTCCAATGTGGGGTGGTTCGCCTACATTGGCGCACAAATCGTGGGCGCCATTCTCGGGGTTTTTCTTGCACACTTCATTTTCGAGCTGCCTGTCCTGCAAATCTCCGAACATCCACGGGACGGGGCGCCTCAGATGCTCTCCGAGGTCGTCGCAACGGTAGGACTGTTGCTGACCATTAGTGGGTTTTCTCGCCACGAACCGACGAAGACGCCGATTGGCGTAGCTCTCTACATTGTGGGGGCCTATTGGTTTACCTCCTCAACCTCTTTCGCAAACCCGGCGGTCACTCTTGCCCGATCTCTCACGGCGACTTTTGCGGGCATCGCTCCGCATAGTCTAATCGGGTATATAGTCGCCCAGATTCTCGGCCTATTTGTCTTTACAGCGGCGGACGCAGTTCTTTTGCGAAAGTTGAAAGAGCCTGAAATTATTAAGGAGGCAGCGTGCTCGGAATCATTGGTGGTACGGGATTATACAGGATCGATGGAATCGAAGGCCTCACTAACAAGCGGGTGACGACGCCATTTGGTGAGCCTTCCGCCGAGATCACCCTTGGCTCGATCAGTGGCCAGCGAGTTGCGTTTCTTCCGAGGCACGGTTCGGATCATGGAATATTGCCCTCTGAAATAAATTATAGAGCAAATATCTGGGCGCTAAAATCGGTTGGTGTAAGGCGCATTATCGCTGTTTCTGCTGTAGGAAGTCTCCGGGAGAATATCCGACCTGGCGATCTCTCGCTTCCCAATCAATACTTTGATTGGACCAAGGGAAAAAGGGCCGGAACGTTCTTTGGCAACGGGCTGGTCGCCCACGTTTCCACCGCGAATCCCACCTGCCCGAACCTGCAAAACTTTATTCTGACGATTGCTGGAGAAAGTGGGACTCAGATTCACTCAGAAAAAACGTACGCCTGTGTTGAAGGACCGAGGCTAGGCACGAGAGCAGAAAGCCTTTTCCTGCGCCAAATCGGCTGTGATCTCGTCGGAATGACGAACTTGCCCGAAGCGTTCTTGGCACGGGAGGCGCAAATTTGTTATTCAACGATTGCTATATCCACGGATTTTGACTGCTGGCTCGACGATCCCGCGCAACACGCGAGCGTGGAAAAGGTCGTTGAGCTTTACCGACAAAATATAGGGAAAATCCAAGCGCTCATTAAATATCTTGTCGCAATCAAGTGTGATTCCGGGCCGCCTTGCGAATGCAGAACGGCGCTGAAATACGCAGTTCTTTTGGACGAAAGGGCTCTTTCCGATGACCAGAGGAAAATTTTGGACTTTTTGAGGGAGTAAAATTGCCGATTTCAGTGATTGTGCCGATCGCAATGGAAGATGATGCCTGGAAGAAACTAATTCCGGATCTTTGCTCCCTTAGGGCCGACGACGAAGTCATTTTTGTGACGGCAGATTCGTCTCCCGTTAAGGGGCGGCTTATTGAATCGCTTCCGTGCTCCTATTCTATTGCCCGATCCGAGATCGGCCGCGCAAAGCAACTCAATCTTGGCGCGAAGATGGCTCAGAGTGAATTCTTATGGTTCTTACATTGTGATTCACGCTTTTCGAAGGCCGCCTTCGAGGCGCTCGTAGACGCAATTTCCAGAGAGCCCGATACGCTTCATTACTTTGACTTAAAATTTTCTAATGATGGTCCGCCTTTGATGAGGATCAATGAAATGGGAGTATGGTTTCGATCGAGAGTGTTCCAGCTTCCGTTTGGTGATCAAGGGTTCGCAATGTCGAAAGAGATTTTCAAAAGACTTGGTAGATTTAAGGAAAGCGCTCCCTATGGCGAAGATCATCTCCTGATTTGGCGAGCGCATCAATTGGGAATCAAGGTTGGAGCTATCGGCGCACCTCTTTTTACAAGCGCGCGGAAGTATCGAATATCCGGCTGGGGTAAAACGACCGCCCGACATCTTAAACTCACGGCAATGCAGGCGGTGCCAGAATTGGCGCAACTTCTTCGGATGAGGGTGCGAGAGTGACGTCTCAAGGTGCGCTGGTCATTTTTGTAAAAACCCCGGGGCTCTCTCCCATAAAGACTCGGCTTGCGCGGGCCACAGACGAGGCGTTTGCCGAGGAGTTTTATCTTCGCTCAATCAATGCAACCGCTGCTTATGTTCAGGAACTCAAAAAAAGCGAACCCCACCTATCGATCTATTGGGCAGTGGCTGAAGATAACGGAATCGATTCGTCCTTATGGAGCAAGTTTTCGGTCATTTGCCAGGGGGACGGTGACCTTGGAGCCCGTCTCTCGAAAATTTACTCGACGCTCATCGAGCGCCACGATTTTGTTTGTTTTATTGGAGCTGATTCGCCCCATCTCCCACTCGAGAAGCTGAGAGCGGGAGTTCTAGAGACAGAGCGAATGTTAAGAAGAAAATTTGTATTGGGTGAAACGAGCGACGGTGGATTTTATTTCTTTGGTGGAAGTATTTCCGTGCCAAATTCCGTTTGGACGTCCGTCGAATACAGCGCTTCAAGTACCGCGCAAGAACTTCGTTTAAGACTACAATCGATAGGCGAAGTTGGGCGCATCGAAAAGGATTTTGATATTGATACTGTGGAAGACTTGAGGCGCTACTCCGAGATTCTGGTCGATAAACTACTACCGGAACAGGTGGAACTTATTGACTGGGCAAAGTCTCGCTTGGTTACCTATGACGGCGTCCAATTGCCCGGCGGCAGCAGTCAGTGAAAGATTCTTGGCGGTCAAACCAAAGGTTGCGCCAAGTGTTCCTTTGCGCCGTTTTCGTTATCCCCACACAAAATGTGGATCTTTGGGAGAAGGAATCGTATTCCGGAATTACAGCAAATCGAATTGAGATTTCAACGCGCGGGATCTTAGTTCACGTTAGGGAGTCGGCCAGTCCACTGATCTTTCAGATGAAGTCGGCAAAGCGAATTTCTGGCTTCCGAATTTCTGGAGAATTCGAGGGGCTGCCGAAATTCAAAGATGCCGCTCGGCAGGGCGAAAAAGGTGCCGACGATTATGCTCTTCGTTTGGGATTCGTAGTTCCCGGTAACAAACACCTTTCAGGATTCGAAAAACTGTTCGCAGCTGGATGGGTAAAGCGGCTTTATTCGAAAGTCCCCGATGGGGAAGGAATTGATCACATTGAATTCTTCAATGTCACGCAAAACGCCGCTCAGGTCGGTCGAAGCCGCGTGCATCCGTTATCGAATCTCATTCACGAAACCTTTTTCACCCATGTCGCGACAAGTGGAAGATTTGACTATTCCTACGTACTCAAGGAACCGGTCGAGGTCGCGGCCGTTTGGTTAAGCATCGATGGCGACGATACGAAGTCATCCTTCGATGTCCTGATCGACAAAATCGAGCTCAAGGAGAGCGCAGTGCCTTCAAAGGCAGAAGAGACGTCTCGCTCATTTTGATATGCTGCTCGTTGTCCCAGTCTGGAAATAAAACTATTCAGCCAAATATTTCGGATTTGATGTAAGAATCGTCGCTCGAATTACACTAACGAGGTGTGCCCGTGGTGTGATTTCTAAGGCACTCAGAATGATGCGACAAATGTCGATACAAGGAGGTCCAGTATGAGAGCTGAGATCAGAATTTTCGGCACCAAGTTCTGTCGATACTGTCTTCTGGCGAAGAACTACTTCAAAGAAAACGGGCTAGCTTTCGAGGAAATTGATCTCACGGATCAACAGGAAGAAATCGAGAAGCTAAAGGCTAAAACCGGGCATAAGACTGTGCCGATGATTTTCGTCAATGAAAAGTTTGTTGGTGGATACACTGACATGATCGCTCAAATTGAATCTGGAAAACTTGTTTTGAAATAGAAGGTCTAAGTCACCAACTAATATACGGAGTGGAAAATGAAAGCGATTTGGAATGGACAAGTGATCGCCGAGAGCAACGATACCGTAGTTGTAGAGAATAACCATTATTTTCCTCCCGAAAGTCTGAATAAGAAATTTTTTAAACCGGCAAAAAATACGACGGTATGTTCGTGGAAGGGGACAGCGAACTACTTCGACGTCATTGTGGACGGAAAAACTAACGACGCGGCTGCCTGGTACTATGCCAATCCTAAGCCCGAAGCAGAAAAGATCAGAGGGCGAGTCGCCTTTTGGAAGGGCGTGCAGGTAACAAATTAGGGCCTTCCATTTAGACGCGCGGCCGCCATGTCTCAGTTTGGATAAGAAGAAATTTATCCATTCGATGTAAGAAAATGCCCTCCGGGCTCACTAATCAGAAAGCGAAGGAGTCCGATGATGAGCGTTTCAAAATTGGCCATTGTTGCATTGCTGCTGTCGGCCAATGTGTCCATGGCCGGAGAGTATAAAATCGACGAATCTCATACTCAGGTCGGTTTTAAGATCAAACATCTTGTGATCTCCACTGTTTCGGGAAGATTCAACAAGTTCAACGGCGGCTTCAAGTTCGACTCTGCGAGCGGAAAGCTCGAAAACCTCAAAGTGAATATCGAGGCCAAGTCGATTGATACCAACGAGCCCGAGCGCGATAAGCATCTCAAGAGCAAAGATTTTTTCGACGTTGAAAAATTCAAGACGGTCGATTTCATCGCAACCAACGTGATTTACCAGGACAAAAAACCGTCTGAAGTAAAAGGAACTCTGACGATTCATGGAATCTCTAAACCCGTCACGTTGAAAGTCGAATTCAAAGGCGAGGCGACTGATCCGTGGGGTAATCAGGCGTTGGCTTTCGAAGCCAGCTCTAAGGTGGATAGAAAGGATTTCGGACTCAATTGGAACAAGAGTCTCGACAAAGGGGGCGTCATGATTGCCGATGAAGTCACGATTCTGATCGAGGGCGAAGCCCTTCTTCAAAAACCAGTATCAAAATAAAATTGATGACAACCACTATAGTAAAGGAAAGCAAAATGAAAAAGTTGGTACTAGCTCTAATGCTTTGGAGTTCAGCGGCCATGGCTGACGGCTTCAAAATTGGTCTTGGCGGACATTGTCCCGTTGGCTATGTCATGGCCGGCAAACAAGTGTTCGGTGATCCTAAGTTCGCTTCAGAATACCAAGGAACGACCTATTACAATTCGAGCGCAGAAGCGAAGGCGATGTTCGATAAAGACCCCGAAAAATATGTCGAAGCCGTAAAGTACAAAGGTTTCTGTGCGACAGGGCTCGCGATGGGTAAACAACTGGAAAGTGATCCGGGAATCTTTTCGAAGGTCGATGGGAAAATCTATTTCTTCAGCAGTAAAGAGGCGAAGGCCATGTTCGATAAGGACTCGAAGAAGTACATCGGAATGGCCGACAAAGAATGGAATAAGTTGGGCAAGAAATAGTCAAACTAATCGAGGAGTAATTTTATGTCACTGATGTGTTCAATGGATAAGAAATGCACCGAAACCAAAGGCATGTGCATTCACGAAAAAATGATGGCGCTGTTCGTGATGGTGGGTGCGATTGCGCAGCGGGACACTTTGCATTTCATTGGTTCTGAACTGGTCGAAAACAACAACGAACTGCACAAGGAGATATTATGAACAAAACAATACTGGTAACCGCGGCGCTTACGGGCTTGATGCTGACTGCCTGCGCGTCCAACCCAACGAGCTCGAACAGCGATTCGTCGGCTGCCGCTGGAGAATGCCATGGCGTCAATGCCTGTAAAGGGCAAGGCGAATGCGGTGGACCTGGGCACGCATGCGCAGGAAAGAATTCCTGTAAGGGTCAGGGCTGGGTGAAGCTGAGCAAAGCTGACTGCGATCAAAAAAGCGGAACCTTTAAACCGTCTGCAATGTAACGACTAGGAGGTCAAAATGAACAACGGTAAAACAATCTTCTTAGGCGCAGCAATGGCAGGGTTGCTTTTGGGTGCGACTCAGAGCTATGCCGCAGACAACGCGCCAAACGCAAAAGCTGCGGTTGGTGAATGTCACGGAGTGAACTCTTGCAAGGGCAAGGGTGAATGTGCAGGCCAATCCAATTCTTGTAAGGGGCAAAACTCCTGCAAGGGTCAGGGCTGGACAAAGCTCTCTAAAAAAGCCTGCGACAAAAAGAAAGGGACTTTTAAAGAAATGGCAAAGATGTAATGAGACATCCTCGTCAGCCACTTGTAGGAGTGGGGCTTCGCCCCACTCACTACCCATATCTTGAGAGCTTTCCTGAGATTCGTTCAAATTTCTTTGAGGCGATCTCGGAAAACTTTATGAATTCGGAAGGCCGTCCGCTCGAGATGCTATTGAAGATGCGATCGAGATTCCCCATTGCTCTTCACGGGGTTTCGATGTCGATCGGTTCCGGCCATGGTGTGAACAAATTATATTTAGAACGGCTCAAGGCCCTTATTGAGAAGGTGGACCCAATCATTGTGTCCGATCACCTTTGCTGGGGGCAAACGCCCGGTGGAAATAGCCACGATCTTTTGCCGATTCCTTTAACGAAAGAAGCGTTTTCGAGAATTCTTGATAGTGTCGACCACGTCCAAAATTTTTTGGGACGGCAGATCCTTTTGGAAAACATATCTTACTATCTGCGCTTCCGGCAAAGTGAGATCCCCGAGGCAGAGTTTTTGGCCGAACTCTGCAAGCAGTCGGGCTGTAAGCTTTTATTGGACGTGAACAATGTTTTCGTTAATTCCGTAAATCATGGTTTCAAGCCGGAGGAATATATTGAGGCACTCCCTGCCGAGGTGGTGGGACAGCTTCACGTCGCCGGACATTCTGTAGAACCTGGATATTTATTCGATACTCACTCGACTGCCACGTGCGATGAAGTCTGGTCACTCCTACAGCTTGTAAGAGACCGGGGCGTTAACGCTCCCCTGATCGTCGAATGGGACCAGGATATACCTGAATTTTCTGTCTTGGATGAGGAAGTAAGGAAAGCCGGAGAAGTTTTTGTTGAACGAGGGGGGCAAAGTGTCCAGGCCTCATCTTAGCGTCATTCAGGAGGATTTTTTCCGAGCACTACGGAGAGAATCAAATTCTCTGCGAAATCTTATCGAGCCGATTGGCGCTCTATCGAGTGAGCAATGCATCGATATTTATGCAAAGGGATATTCGGTCCGGCTCATTGAAGCTTTGGGAGAGACTTATGAAGCCACTTGGTGGTGCCTTGGCGACGAAAGTTTTTTTGCTCTGGCTGAGGAGTTTATCCGGAACAACATCTCGGGCACTTTTGATCTATCAGACTACGGAGAGAATTTTCCAAAATTTCTAGGTACAAGAAAATCGGTCCATGAAATTGAATTTTTGGAAGATTTGGCCCGCTTTGAATGGACCTTTAAAGGTATTTTTCATAAGCCAAACATGATTCCTGCGAGTGATCTTTCTTCAAGAGTTCGGCCTGACGGTTCTGATACGTTGAAATTGAATTTTTCAGCGACGCTTTTTGAGAGCCCGTATTCAGCGTACGAAATTTGGAAAAAGCGAGGACAACCGGCTAGCGAGATGGGTGGATTTGACTGGTCGACACCTGAGTTTCTCGTAGTCTTTCGAAAGCATTCGAAAGTCTTTGTTCATTCATTCGACGCGAAAGAATTTTTTCTCATAAAATTACTTTCCTTTGGTCACTCGATAGCAGACGCCTTATCTCGTGCCGGCGAAACCGTCAATATCCTGCCGGAGCAAGTTCAATCGGCATTCTCCCAAATGGGCAAGCTTGGACTGTTTGAGATAACGAGTGACGATAATGCGTCCTGATTTCTGGTTTGAACGGAAAGATTACTCCACTAGTACGGATCATTTGCGAAGTTCGCGAGCTGCGACCACGCTTCTTGAGGCAACAGTTATGAAGAGGATCGTGGCCCAGATAGGAAGTGCGATGTTCATTGAACCTGAAAATAAAAGAATGACCGTGTAGAAGATCCCAGTTTCCCCGCCCTCCGCTAAGCCTGCCGCAAGTCGAAGTCCCCGATTATCCCTTGAAACGACGTTTGTATCGCGCTCAAGGCTACCAAGCGCCAGAGCAGAGGCGATACAAAGTACATAAAAGAAAAGCAGCACATTCCAATAGACTCCAAATTCTGGATGAGAATACGCAAAACCCAATACCATCAGGGAATAGGCTGCCATATCGAGCACGATGTCTAAATAAGCGCCAAACGCGGAAACTCTTTGCGTTTGACGTGCATAAATCCCATCCGTTCCATCGAAAAAACGAGAGATCCACCAAAGACAGACCGCTAAAATATTCCAGCCCATGCCAACCGAAATGGCCGACAGCGTGCCCACCAGGAAACCCAGAACTGTCACTCCATTCGGGCTTAACCCCAATGCCGAATAGACGATACAAATCGCTTTCGAGAACTTTGCAAGTTGTTGTCTGAACGGATTGTCAATCATCGAGTGTCTCAGTTTGGCAAGCCGTCTCCGATTGGACAATATAAAAGGCACGCATTATTTTTCGTAAGAAATGTAAGATTTCTGCCAGTTCCGTCACTCACTTTAGACAAGAAAAAGTGCGTGGTGAGGTAGGGCTTTAATTGCCAATAAGGCCCATCCTAGAGGGAAAATGGAAATTATACTGGCCTTCATAGCTGGAAATCTGACGACGCTCTCTCCTTGCGTCCTTCCGGTCCTTCCATTTGTTACGGCGTCGTCGCTGAAGTCCAGTAAGTTCGGACCGATCCTGCTGGCAGCAGGATTGCTCGTATCGTTTGTTGGCGTGACACTCTTAGTGAGCCTATCCGGCCAGGTGCTAGGAATTGATCCCGCCATTTTACGAAAGACGGCTGGCGTACTGCTGACAGTCAGCGGAATCTTTCTCATGTCACAGCGACTCTCTGACTTTCTCGCAATGAAAATCTCTGTTCTTACGGGAAACTTAAATCGATCGCATGGAAGTGAAAGTCTGATCGGTGAATTCTTGAGCGGCGTTTTACTTGGAGTGGTTTGGACGCCCTGTAGTGGACCAAGCCTTGGTGCAGCTCTTGGACTTGCGACTCAAGGTGGAACGGCGGCGAGAATCGCTATTATTTTATTGGCGTTCGGCGTCGGTGCTGTCCTGCCCCTCCTGCTGGTCGCATACGGGGCCAGAAGTATCCTTCAGAAAATGAGGACACAGGCCGGGACAGTTTATTTTTTGAAGAAAACATTTGGACTGCTCATCATTTTGTTTGGTGTTTCGATAGTAAATGGATGGGATCGGGCAATGGAGTCAGCACTTACCGATTTATTGCCGGACGCGTGGCTAAATTTTGTAACGAGATTTTAAAAAGGGGGCTCGATTGAGAATCGCAATTTTAGCATTTGCTCTTTGTGTTTTAGGTGGGAGCGCGTGGGCGGACGTTCCCTTTAACCTCGAATCATTCCACCAATCTCAAAAGAACGATGAAAAACTCCTTCTCCATTTTCATGCGGATTGGTGCCCGACGTGCAAAGCTCAAAAAAAGGTGCTCGCGAAGCTGGCGAAAGCGGGAAAATTGTCTGGGATCACCATATTCACGGTGGATTACGACAAAGAGGTAGAATTCAAAAAAGAAATGAAAGTGAACCAGCAGTCAACTTTCATCTCGTTCTACGGCGGAGTAGAGACCGGTCGAATTTCTGGAATTACGCGGGAAGAAGATATCAAAAAGTTTCTTGATACAAGCCTCGTAAGCCTGGAGCTCAAGGATCAGCTTCGACTAATGAAGGAGGCTTCAGCGGCGAAAGTGCCACCTGAAAAAGCAAAGATATTAGAAGAGGCGACAGAAAAATTACGCCGGGATCAGATTGTCGAAAAGGCGCTCAAAGTTGGACAACCCATGCCTGGTTTTTCTTTGCCAGACGCTCACGGGAAAAAAGTGAGCCTCGACGACTTACTCAAAAAAGGTCCGGTTATTATATCTTTTTATCGAGGGAGTTGGTGCCCCTATTGCAACGCTCAGTTAAATGGCTATCAGCAACATTTGGCGGAATTCAAAGCTCACGGCGCCACTCTTGTCGCAATCACACCTGAAAAGCCCGATCTTACGGCGTTGACCGAGGAGAAGAAGAAATTGAAGTTTCCGATTCTGACGGACACCGGGAACAAGTTCGCTTCAAAACTGGGATTGGTCTTCTCCGTCACGGGACAATTGAAGGAAATGTATAAGCAGTTTGGAATTGACCTTGAAAAGAGCCAGGGCAACAGCGACTGGATGCTACCGGTTCCAGCGACGTACGTAATTTCGACGGAAGGGAAAGTTACATTCGCGTTTATCGACGTCGACTATACTAAGAGAGCCGATCCCATCGATATTTTGAAGGCGCTTGAGAAATAGCGTGGGCAAGGCAGAGTTCAAGGACTATGGATAAGAATTATTGGGACAACATCTACCGCAGCAAGACGGAAAGAGAAGTGAGTTGGTATCAGGAGACTCCAGCAATGTCGTTGGATCTGATTGCCGAGTTAGGTCTGACGCCGATGGATAACTTGATCGATATCGGAGGTGGCGAATCCCACCTGGTCGATCACCTCTTATCTAAGGGATTCAACAAAATTTCGGTCCTCGACATTTCGTCCGCAGCCTTAGACAAGGTTAGAGAGCGTCTTGGCGAGAATGCGAAGTTCGTTAAACTCATCACGTCCGACATTACCAAGTTTGATCCACCTGAAAAGTACAGGCTTTGGCACGATCGCGCTACATTTCATTTCCTAACGAGCGTTGGGGACGTGGAGGCCTATTTGGAGATCGCGAATCGCGGCATTGAGCCGGGTGGTTTTCTGATCATCAGCACCTTTTCCAAAACAGGGCCTGAAAAATGCAGCGGTCTTCCCATTTCTCAATATTCGGATTCGGACTTGAAAACTCTCTTTGCGAAGTATTTCGTAAATATCAAGTGCGTAGAAGATACTCATAAAACCCCATGGGGTACGCGCCAGAACTTTGTCTACTGCGGCTTCAAGAAGCTGTAGTAGCCGAATTCAAAGTGTCCGAAACATCCGATTTTGTAATGTCTCAAGTCTAGACGCTCCTATTTTACTAAATTCAATTTCCGTTATCATGGGCTTGTCGCACCAATTTCAATCTTGACTTTTCTTCTAACTGGAACGATCATTCCAGTTAGCGCTTAAACTCGTAAAAAAGATATAGGAGAACGCATGGGACAGATTCGTTTGCGTAAAGAGATTCCGTATTCAACTGGCCCGGTTTGGGAATGGATTAAGGATTTTGGCAATATTCATCGGATTCATCCAATGATTGGCAAATCCTACTTGGACGGAGATAAGGCCTGTGGAGTCGGGGCCACCCGAGTCTGTGAAATGAAAACTGGCGGGTTTCATTTGAAAGAAAAGATCATCGACTGGAAAGAAGGCGAATATTACACGGTCGATATCTATGAGAACTCGATGCCCATGATGAAACGCTCGCTTGCGACCTTTGGAGTTCGCAAAGCTGAGAACGGAAAGTCCGAAGTCTACATGAATATCGAATACTCACTGAAGTATGGAATAATCGGAAAACTCATGGATGCTTTGATGATGAACTTCATGATGACCATTATGATGAAGGGGCTATTTACAAAGCTTGAAAAAACGCTGGCTGCCGATGCCAAGACGAAGTTGCTCACAACTTGAATGGGGCACTAAAATGCGAACTCGTGAATTTGACAAGTCCGAAGTTTTAAAGGCCTCTTTAGAAGTCTTTTGGAAAAAGGGCTACTTCGACACTTCCATTGAGGACCTCACAAAAGCGACGGGCGTCAGTCGATCAGGTCTTTATGGAGAGTTTGAAAGCAAACGTGGTTTGTTTCTTGCGACGATAGATTTATATGAAGAAATTATCGTCAATCAGATCATGGGGCGACTTGAAAAGTCTGGCGAAGGTTTGTCGGGAATTGAGAAGGCTTTTATCGACGTCATGCAAGCAGCGAAAAATATGGGAAAGCTCGGCTGCCTTATTTGCAATACAAGTTCCGAAGCTGCCCCCTCGGACAAAGGCTTTGAGAAAAGGGTGTCAGGCTTCCATCAGCGGATTAGAAGCGCTTTTCTTGCAGCACTAAAAATAGCAAAAAAAAGTGGCGAGCTATCAAGAAGCACCGACATTGAGGCACTTGCTGATTATTTGCTTGGCGCTTTTCAGGGGCTTGCCCATGCGATTCGCTCTCCAATGACATCTGACGCTATTGAGAATTTTGCGAAAATCGCTTTGACGGCTTTACGAAAATAAATTTTTACAGAAAAAGGTCATTAGCAATGAAACCGCTGATTTTAGTAACAGGTGCCACGGGAAAAACCGGATTCGCTGTGGTTTACGAGCTTCGAAAAAGAGATTGTCCCGTGCGTGCGCTCGTTCACTCCAACGATGTTCGCACAGAAAATCTTAAATCCTTGGGCGCTGAAACATTTAGAGCGGACTTATTCAATCCCACCGAACTTCGTGAGGCGATGAAAGGAGTAAGACGCGCTTATTTTTGTCCGCCGTGGCACCCGCACATGCTCCAAAGCGCCATCACTTTTGCCGTGGCTGCGCGCGAAGCAAAACTTGAGTCCGTCGTAGCCCTTAGTCAATGGCTAGCAAGCCCAACGCACCCCTCTTTGGCCACTAAGCAAAATTGGCTAATGGAAAAAGTGTTCGCAATGATTCCGGAAATCGCAAACATCACTGTCAATCCAGGGTTTTTTGCTGATAACTATATGGCGTTGCTTCCGTTTGCAGCACAACTTGGACTTTTCCCGATGCCGACTGGTGCAAGTAGAAACGCTCCGCCTTCGAATGAAGACATTGCGCGGGTTGCGGTTGAAGCACTGCTTGATCCAGATAGATATGCTGGACAAAGTTTTCGTCCCACTGGGCCTGAGCTTTTGAACTCAATAGACATGGCTCAAATCCTTTCGAAAGTCCTTGATCGAAAAGTTTTTGCAATGGATTTGCCAATGTTTATGTTTTACCGCGCCCTGCGAGTAATGGGGTTCCCGGCATTTCAACAAAGCGGCGTCAGGCAATATATAAAAGACCACATCGCGGGCTCTTTTGAGGCTGGCGCTCCCACAAATCATGTAAAACTTCTCACCGGCAAAGAGCCTGAAAGTTTTGAAACCATTGCCAGACGATACGCTCAACTACCAGGGGCTCAAAAAAACTTTGGCAATAAATTAAAAGCCCTTTGGACATTCCTACAGATAGGACTGACTCCCGCAATTAATTTGGATAAGTTCGAAAGAATCCAAGACCATCCGTTGCTAATCCCATCTCCTCTTGCAATAGAGTCAGAAGTCTGGAGAATTAGCCACCTGCCGAAATAAGCTTTCCTATTTCCTTGCCAAGATAAATCTGAAACGATTCCGCAAGGACAACAGCAAAATGCCCTCCATCGAAAGAAGCAAAATTCCTACGGGCAGACTTTTCGGATCTGACGCCCCGAGCGCTCCCGTTGAGTTGATGAGAGAGAAAAATTTCCGCATCCTTTGATTGTCGGTCGTCAAATTTTATTCTGAATCGCCTTCTGTAATACGGGTATGAGGTCTTTCTCAAACCAGCTATTTTTCTTGAGCCAGATATTGTTTCTCGGCGAAGGATGCGGGAGTGGAATGACTTCGGGAAAATACTTTTTCCAGTTTTTAACCGTCTGCGTGAGATCGTCCTCTTCCAAAAAATACTTGATGGCATACGAGCCTATCAAAATATGAAATCTTACGTTCTTGAGATGATCCCGAATCCGCTCCATCCATTTTTCCGAGCACTCCGGGCGTGGCGGCAAATCTCCTGACTTTCCCTTTCCCGGATAACAAAATCCCATCGGCACAATGGCGATTTTCTTTGGATCGTAAAACTCTTCTTTCGAGATGCCGAGCCATTCGCGGAGTCTGTTCCCACTGGCGTCATTCCAAGGGGTGTTTGATTCATGCGCCTTGATACCGGGGGCCTGTCCCGTAATCATGATTTTCGCTTGCGCAGAGAAACTGAGAACGGGCCGTGGATCGAGAGGCAGATGCTCTTTGCAAAACGAGCACGCTCGGATGGTTTTTAAGAGTTTGTCGTCAGCCATTTTTCCGCTCCAGCGTTTTTCTATACTGGCTCGGCGTCATTCCGATGGTCCGTTTGAAAACCTTCTGAAAGGCTTCGTCCGCCTGATAGCCGACTTGCTCACCGATCTTCGCGGTGGACATGGTTTTGTCTTCGAGCAGGCGTTTGGCGCGGTCCATTCTCCAGTTCGTGACGTATTCCATCGGGGTAAGGCCTGTCAGCACGCGAAATCTCTCGGCGAAAATCGACCGGGACAAGCCCGCCGCTTGCGCGAGGGAAACAAGCGTCCATTTGTTGGACGGGTCTTTGTGAATCGCCTCGATGGAGCGGGAAATGTACTGGTCCCTGAGCGCCCCCAGGAATTGGGTATCGCCGGATTCTTTCAGGAGATAGCTTCGGAGTACCTGAACAAAAATGATCTCCGATAATCTGCGGATCACTGCCTGATCGCCGGGCCGTTTCTTCTGTGATTCAAAGTCCAAAAAACTGAGCGTCTGGTTCAGCCAGCTCATTTCCGGATTCTCACTTGCTTTGTAATGAAGGACGGCGGGTAAGGACTGCAGAAACGGATGAAGGTTGTTCTGCTCGAAGCTGAAATACCCGCAGACCATTTGCGTGCATTTTCCGCGAGGGTTTCCATATTTGAGCAACTCGCCAGGTCGATACTCAGCCTCCCGGATCACTTCGTCAAAATCTCGGATGCGGCTTTTCGGAGAATCGTACAAATCGTGCTCACCGCCTTGGGTGACGAAAACGATGTCTCCGGCCATCGCTTTGATCTCCGCTTTTCGCCCACGGACTTTGATAGAAAAATCGCCGACGAGGGTGATATGAAAGCGCACCACGTCTTTATTTTTGGGAACGCGGATTCCCCAAGGTGAGGTTAAGTCCGTCCTGAAATACAAGCAGGTATCGAACTCGATGGAATCCAGGATTTCGGTCAAAACGTCCATACTTATACCTTATCGGAAATCCTTGAACGGGGTCCAGAGGCTCCGGACGATTAGTCATATCTTTGAGACTTGCGGTCATATTCTGACCGCCCAACAGCGATCCACGTCGACGGATCGCTGTTGGCTTCAAGTGACTCAGAGCGAGCCTTCGGCCTTTTCTTGGATTTGAGTCCAGTTGCCTTCGGCTTTCCTCACGTTGCCCGCCAGGTCGGCCTTAAATTTCTTCAGGATGTCGGCATTGACGTTCACATACAGCTTGTCCTGATAGACAACGAAGGCTCTGGGGTCAGCGTGGAATTTTTTGTTTACGGAAACCCCGTAAGAACACCAGCCGCCGAATTGCGGGGCGTATTTGGAGGGATTCTTGTCGAATTGAGCTTTGTGCTCTTTGCTGGTGAAAAGGTAAATCAGGCCCTCATGTTCGGACTTAATAAAGCCATCACCTCGCACGGCTTTATTGTCGGTGAAATACGCCACCGGGTCATATCCTTCCAGAGCTTGAATCGAGTGTTCATCCGCAGCGTGGGCCATCAAAGATCCAGTCAAAGCGAGCATAGCAAGTAGTCCTAGTTTCATAAGTCGATCTCCTTTTTGTTTTGTGAAACTAAAATCACGATAGCGTGCGCGGCGGCTTTTCAGAATGTGCGTTCATCCGGCTTATATGATCGCTCGTACTCTCGAATCGAGAACGCGCACTAACGCGTTGCTGGTTTTACTACGGACTTCCAGTCATATCTTCGAGACGGCCGCTCATTATCATTTGCAGGGCGGGCTCATATCATCTTCTGAGCAAGCAACCAAATCAGCGAAACAAATCATTTCGCCAAAACAAGGAGATGGAAAAATGACTCGACTCAAAACGATCAGTCCCACTGAGGCGACCGGAGAGACTGCGAAGATTTACGGAGCCATCAAGTCCGCGATGGGTAGTATTCCGAACTTGTTTCAGGGGCTCGCCAACAGCCCTCGCGCCCTCAATGCCTATTTGCAAATGGGCGAACTCTTGAAGGGCGGAGTCTTGACGGGACCGGAACTGGAAATTATCTCGTTGGCCGTGGCACAGAAAAACTCGTGTGAATACTGCGTTTCCGCGCACACGGTTCTGGCAAAAATGAACGGCTTGACCGAACAACAAACTTTGCAGGTTCGCAAGGGAACTTTCGATGATCCTAAGAAATTGGCGCTCATCAAACTTGTAAACGAAATCGTCTCTGAAAAAGGCCATGTTTCAGATGCGACTCTGAACAACTTCCGCCAACAAGGTTACACGGATGCTCATATCGCGGAAGTGATGTTGGGAGTAGTACAAAACATTTACTCAAACTACTTCAACCACATCAACAAAACCGTGGTCGATTTCCCAAAGCCGCCCGCCGTTTAGTTAGTCGGTGGTCTCGTAAAACAGTGGGGAAAAGCAATTCGTCCCCACTGTTTATTGACCCCATTTTAATCAAAGCTGAAACGCCACGGCCAGAAGCGAATGCCTCTCTCAGATGAAGAACTTAAATAATTGATCGCAAACTACATGTTAAGTTTGGCTCAATGAGTCCCACGATTCGATCTATAAATAAAGAAGCGAGGTATTGCGATACCTGAAGCGTGATCCTCAGTGCAATCTACGCGGCGGTGCCATTTGTCTGATTTTGACTCCGACGTATTGCTCCCAAACCATGAAGTGATCTTCGGGAACACGGTAAAGACGAACTAGATAAACCAAGTTTTTTATCGACAGACTGACCTCACCGGACTCTACCCAACGAATATCTACGCCAGTTTTGCGAGCCAGATCCCTCACGGACAACCCAGCTCTTAGTCGGGCTTTTTTCAAAAAGCGCCCTTGTTCTTTCTTGAACCAAATTTTGTGGCGCGGTTCACTTTGAAAATATTCGTAAGTCATACGAATAGACAGTCCTACTATATGTAAGACTCCTGTGCAATAATTGGGATGCCCCGAAAGCCCAAAGTAAGTACATTTTATAAACACGCCATAGAAAGCGAGTTATCGGCCATCTCGAAAGTTCTCAAGGCTCGTCGCTCAGAGCTGGGATGGACTCAATATGATCTCGCAGAAAAACTCGATTGCGAAGTGACGACCATTCAGGCTTACGAGCAGAAGAGAAGAACTCCGAGCCTGGCAACGCTCCTCATGCTCTGTAAAATCCTGAAGCTGAAATTGACCGTCAGCTAAACTAATAGGCGAGTAGCTTTATTTATGGATCGGTAGCAAAAACGGCTTGCCCCACTTGGACGATTGCGAGTCCTTGAGGAGCTGAAGCTGCGCCACGCGCACGGTCTGCACGAGACGGGGCAACTGCCCAACGGCAGCGGCAGCAAGGACAACGACGAGAGCGGCTTCGATGAGTCGATTAAGCATGATGATCTCCTTTTTCAGTGGCTTGATGGCGTTGGATAATCGAACGAACAATAGAGTGATCCCAGGATTTCGCCGTGCGAGGTTTGACCTTGTGGCTGTTCAGGTGAGCGGCGATAGCCGTCAGACTTTTTCCTTCGGACCGGAGGCGGAGGACAAGTTGAACGGTCTGTTGCTCTTTGGGAACCCCCACCAGCTTTCCGTGAATGATGCAGTAGCCGTAAGGCGCGACCCCGACATGGGCGCGGATCGCTCGTGTGGAGGTGTCGCGGAGACTGCGGTTCGATGGGCGCAGGTCCACGCCGCCGCCGATCAAGGTCTGGCGGAGGGTGGTCTTCGAGACTCCAAGCTCCTTGGAAATCTCTCGTAAGGAGCGTCCAGATGCGTAAAGAGGGGCTGCTTTTTGGAAAATTCCTTGAGCCCCGAGATAAAATAAGTCAATCTTATCGTGAACTTCGGGATAACGCGCAGTTGTTGATGTTGCCCGACCAATTTTTGAATACCGCAGTCGCAGAAAAACT
>FRDC01000650.1_pt2 | contig 39866 bp, 34 predicted proteins | sample 1106171 | NCBI WGS metagenome assembly FRDC01 (sample SAMEA3930566, study PRJEB13176) | freshwater metagenome | biome: Drinking water system; feature: drinking water; material: water | place: Singapore | collected 2014-12-20 | reverse complement strand
AGCCCGTCATGGCTCAGCCCGTCATGGCTCAGCCTGCCGCTGTCCCGGCGCCGGCTGCGGCCAAGCGCAGGAAGTCGGCGCAGCCGGCCGCTCAGCCTGCCATGGCTCAGCCTGCCATGGCTCAGCCGGTCGCGCAGCCTGCGGCGGCCGAGGCACCGTCGGACGAGGAGACGGCCTTGCTCGCGAGGCTCGCGGAACTGCGCGGAACACGCCCAGCCACCGTGCCCGCAGCGCCTGTCGCGCCGGTGCAGTACGCCCAGCCGGCCCCGCCTGCGGCCGTGGTGGCGGCGGCTCCGCGCGTTCCGCGCGTTCCGACGCCGACGCAGCCCGCGACGGTCGTCGTGGCCCAGGCCCCGCAGGCCGCGGTCCAACCTCGCCAGACGCTGGCCCAGCCGGCCGAGGCTGGGATGGTCGATCCCGGTGGCGTCAACGACCCGGCCCTCAAGGCGGCGCTCCCGGGTTGGGCGGGCTGATGTCCTACTAGCTTACTGATGGGCAACTGGGCGGGCCCGCTTCGGCGGTGTCCGCCCCTTTTTCCTCCCGCACCTGAGACCCGACCATGACCTTCGACGACGTCCTGCCGGCGGGCGGGTACTACTGCGTCGCCTACGGCGACAAACCTAACTCCACCGTGTTCGCAGCGTCGTTGGCAGAGTTCAAATCTGAGATCGCGAAGCCCTGGCCCGGCCAGGTGTGGTACGCGCACGCCGCATTCATCGCACCCGACCGGCGCCAGAAGGTCAACGTGCGCGCTCATAAGTCGCTGGTGTTCGACATCGACACGTGGGCCGGCACGGACGCAGCCGAGCGCGCGGCCAAAGAGGCCAAGGGCTACCGGATGTACGACGACCAGGCAAGCGCCTGGAACGCATTCACGGCCCTCGTCCAGGCAGCGCAGATCCCGATCCCAAGCTACGCCGTCGACAGCGGCAACGGCATCCACGTCTACTGGGTGTTGGACCGGGAGGTCGATCCGGCGACCTGGACGCGGCTGACGTCCCCGCTCAAGGCGAGGCTCCGCCGGCTCGACCCGGCCCTCGCCTGGGACACGTCCCGCGTCGCCGACAGCGCGGGCCTCCTGCGCTGGCCCGGCACGGTCAACACGAAGAATGGCGCCTACCGGCCGGTCAAGATCGTGAAGGACACGCAGCGCATCGTGCCAGTCGCCGAGTTCGAGGCGATTGCCGCGACCGAGGTCGCGCCTATGGCGGCCCCGAACGCAGCCGCCATCCCGCCGATCCTCGCCGGCCCGGTGCCGCAGCACATCCTGAAGCGCCGGCTTGCAGGCGGCCGGCGGTTGACGCTGGTCCCGGCGTCGCTCAAAGACCCGTCCCCGATGCTCGAGAACTGCGGGGCGCTCAAGACCTACCGTGACAAGCTCCAGACCACCGTCGGCCGCAGCGCCTGGATCGCCGTGCTGCAGCTCGCCGCCTACATCGACGACGGCCTCGACTACGCCCATGAGATCAGCCGCGGGCACCCGACCTACACGGCGGCGGCGGTCGAGCGGGCGTACGACGACGCGGTCCGGTACAAGACCGTGAACAACCAGGCGCCGCGGACGTGCGCCAACCTGCTACACGAGCTCAAGCTCGACCCCAAGGTGACGTGCGCGGGGTGCGTGTTCCACGGGCGACCGCACGCCAGCCCGGTGAACCTGCCCCGGCCAACCCCGGCGCCTGCAGCGGCCGTGGACGGCACGTGGGCATCGTTCGAGGCCGCAGTGGCGGAGGTCATGGCGGTCGAGCACGCTGTGCCGGACTGGCTCGACCACTCCGGCCAAGGGTTCTTCATCTCGGCAGACAGCACGCTGTGCTACCGCGGCAGGCGTTCGGACGCCGACCCGCAGCAGGACGATGGCCCGTCCGACGAGGATCCGGGCAGCGTACTGAAGGTGGCTGATGCCACGCCGTGGGTCGTGCGGCGCACCGACACGCACCTCACGTACGCCGTCGCGCGCCACGGCAGCAACGGCGTCCGCACCATCCCCGAGTACGACGTCAGGATCGGCAAGGTGAGCAATCCGAAAACATTCCGGCAGGAGATGGCGGACACGTGCGGCGTGCGGTTCAAGGAAAGCCAGGTCTTGATCAAGCGCTACTGGGAGCTGCTCGGCGACCATGAGCCGATGGCAAGCCGGGAGGCCCGGAAGCAGTACGGGTGGGACCACGTCACGGACGGCAGCGGGACGGGGTTCACAGTCGGCCGACTCCGGATCGAGGCGAGCTCGCTCCAGCCGTCGAGCATCGCCGGCGACGCGAGGGCTGAGTCGGTGCAGCGCAGGATGGGGCACAAGGGCTCGATCGCGTCGTGGCGTGAGGCCGCCAATCTGTGGATGCAGCACGGCAGCGACGAGGCGAGGTTCGGGCTGATGCTGGCCTTCGCCACGCCGCTGATGGTGCTGACGCGGGAGCCGACCGCGCTGTGCCACGTCTACGGCGGCAGCGGCACGGGCAAGTCCAGCCTGTTCCGGATGATCTCGTCCGTGTGGGGCAAGCCCGAAAAGACGAGCGCCAAAGCGGACGACACCCAGCGCTCGATCGACAACATCCTCGGCGTGGCCGGCAATCTGCCGGCGATGATCGACGAGATCACGGAGTGGACCGAAAAGCGGATCGCTGAGCTTGCGTTCAGTTTCGAGAAGGGGGAGATCGGCAACGCGCGAGAGGGCAGCACCGGGACCATTCGGCTCGTGTCGCCCAGCTGGAGGACGATCGCTTTCACCAACGCAAATCGGTCAGTCGTGCACGCGACGTACAACGCCACCGCGGACACAGCAGTAGCCGAGGCGAAGGCGATGCGGATCTTCGAGCTCGAGATGCCGTCGGAGCGGCCATCTATCGCTACCGACCTTACCCACGACGGCGAGCCGGTGACGAGCATCATCAACCGGACGATCGAGGACAATTACGGCATGGTCGGGCCGTACTATGCGCAGTACCTGGTGGCAAACCGCGACAGCGTCCGTGACCGGGTGCTGGCCGCAATCGCGAGCGGCAGGGGCCAAAGCCGCGAGCGGTTCTGGGACGCGCTGATCGCGTCCGCGAAAGTGGCGTCCGAGATCGTCATCGAGATAGGGCTCATCGACATGAACATCACCATGATCGACCGCATAGCGATAGGCTTGCGACGGCAGCAGGAGGATCGGATCAGGGGGGTAGAGTCCGCGCGGACCGAGCCCTTGATCGGCTACATCCAGAACCACCAATCTCGGACGTGGCTCGGCTCTACGAACGGCAGCTACGTGATGCGCGATCCTAACGCCACCAACACGACCGACGTCGAGATCGTCCTGTGGGGGTTCGCGCCAAACGCCAACAGCCCGATCGAGTACATGGTCCCGGTCGATCGTTTCGCCGTGTACTGCACCAATCGGAAGATCGACGCGAGCGCGGCGATCGACCGCGCGGCGGCCCGCGGCATCCTGACGCCGAACGGGGGCAGCAAGGTGTGGACGTTCACGCCTCCCGGTGCGGGGCGTGTGGCGACGCAGGCGTACAAGGTCATCGTGCCCGCGGCTGTGTCGCTGCCGAGCGTGGCGCCTGCAGCCTCTACCCCGCCCGCCAACGTCGTCCCGCTGCGCACCGGAGGCAAGCCATGAACTGCACGAAATGCGGCGGAGCGACGGGTGTCCTGGAGAACCGGTCCTCCACCACGCGCATCCGCCGGCGCCGCGAGTGCGGGCCGTGCGGCGCGCGGTTCTCGACCGTAGAGGTTCGCCTCGACGACCACAGCGTGGAGTTCGGGACGTGCCCGGACTGCGGTGGCGCCACCGAGGTCACGGACAGCCGGGTCTCCGGCGCCTCCATCCGCCGGCGCCGTGAGTGCACCGCGTGCAAGACGCGGTTCTCGACCCTCGAGGTGGTCCGTCCGGAACGGGTGCCCAAGCCTGCGGCTATCGTCCGGGTACGTAAAAAGTCTCTAGGTACTCGCTACAGGAAGCCGAGGGACATCGAGCCCGGCTGCCACATGGCCTACGAGAGGTGGCTACCGGCCGAGGACGCGATCCTGACCGCGCAGTTCACGCTGGTGCCGGACGCGGAGATCGCGGCAAAGCTCCGCCGGTCCGTCCCGGGCGTCGCCCGGCGCGCGTCGATCCTTGGCCTGCTCCGTGACCCGGAGGTCGCGGCGCGGCGCCGAGTGCAGCGCGGGCTCCCGCCAACGACCGTACGCTATGGCTTCGTCGGGCAGCGTGTCGTGATAACCGCCGATATGGGCCAGGTAATCGCGCGCGATTATAGGAGGCTCGGGCCGCGGGAGCTGGCCAAGCAGCTGGGGATCCCGTTCGGGACCGTGCTAAGCCACGCCTTCCGGCGCAGGCTGACGCGGCCCCGAGAGGTAGACCCGTGGTCACCGCTTGCGGGCGGTGAACTCCGCGAGCGCCGCGTCGTCGCCGTTGACGCCCTTGAGGAACCGGGCCGTCAATAGGCGGGCCTGGACCATGGCCTGCTGGACCTGGTCGGGGTCGCCTGCCTGCCGGGCATTGGCTATCCCGCGGGTCTGCTGGCCGCGCATCTGCTCGAACTTGATCTGCGCCTTCTCGAGCAGATCGAGCCTGGGGTTGGCGGCGATCAGCTGCCTCTCCAGCGGGCCCACGGGCCGTGCCTTGCCGGGCACCGGGACGTAGCCGGGATTGTCGTCGGCGCGTGCACGCGCCAGCTGCTGGCGCAGCGGCGTCATGGTGTCCCGGTTCCAGCGGGCGTACTCCCGGGTCTCGTAGCTGTCCCCGGAGGTGTCCCACCGCGAGCCGATGATCGCACTGGCCGCCGCGCCGAGCGCGCTGGAGTGCGCGTCGAGCCCGGACGCCTGGCGCAGCATGCGGTTGACCGCCGGCCCGAGCGGCCCGGTGTAGCTCGTCATCAGGTGCCGATACCATTCCGGCGGCATGTCGACGACGCCCTTGGTCATCTCGTGCATGCTGCGCGCGAAGTCGTGGTACGCCTGCGGCGTGGTGGCGAAGCCGCTGTCAGAGCGGAACATCGGCCGACGCGGGTCCACCGGCCGCGACAACACTTGGCCGAAGGCGTTCTCGTTCCCGATCATCTGCATGATGGGCTGGAGCAGCGACGGCCCGAGGTCGGTGATCGGCAGCGTGCTGTTGGCGAGCACCGAGCTGAGCTCGCCGACGATCTCCTTCTGGCTGTGGCCGCCGGCGACCGACAGCGCCGCGGCGGAGCCGAGCGCCATCACCATCGCGTGCAGGCCGTCCTGGCGCGGCAGCTTGAGCGGCGTAGCGTTGTTGCCGCTCGCGAGGATCGTGCTGCGCATGTAGGACTGGGCCGAGACCTTCTGGCCGTTGGCGACGCCGGTCGTATCGTCCTCGCCCATCATGCTGTAGGACAGGCCGGCCGTCATCGCGCCGACGCCGAACAGGAAGGCCAGCAGCGGCGTGTTCACCTGCGACTTCCAGTCCGCCTTGAGCCGCATCTCGACGCGACCGTCGGGGAGCGTGGTCGGCTCGAGTGGCATCTGGCCGCCGTGCCAGAGCCGCTGCTCGACGAGGTGCGACAGGCCGACCAGCTTGGGGTTGACGAACAGGTAGGCGGCCTGGAACGCGCGGCCGCTCACGTGGTCGGCGTAGCTGCCGCGCTGGTTGAAGTCCATCGTCTGGCGCGTTCGGATCTGCGCCTCCTCCTTCGGCATCCCATGCTCACGCAGCGCCATGTAGAGCGCGCTGCGGTAGGTGTTGTCGAGCCAGGACGCGGTGCGCTCCAGCGTGTCGCCGACCTTGGCGAGCGTGTCCACGGCGCGCCGCGCCGGGGCCGGCATCGCCAGCGGGTCGCGGATCGCCGACAGCGAGCCGATGCTCTCGGCGTTGTAGTGGGAGGCAAAGCCGATCATGCCTCCCTCCTCGACCATCTCCGCCATGTAGCCGCGGAGCTTCTGCTCGCCGGGCGTGCCGGTGGTCCGCCAGCTCGGATCGGCCAGGATGTCTGCGCGGCGCGCGGCCGTGGAGCCGAACAGCTCCCGGCTCGCCGGGTCGCGGTAGGCGTTCCACAGCGCTGTCGCGACCTCGCCAAGGATCTTTGTGTCCATCCGCAGCGGGCCTACCTGCCGGCCCTCCTGCTCCGCCAGCTGGCGGTACTCGAACGCCGCGGTCGATAGCGTGGACTGCAGATCGCGCGTGATCTGCGTGAGCATCTGCGGCGGGCTCCAGGCCGTCATGGAGCGGCCGAGGATCCGGGTCGCGTAGCCCCACTTGTCGAGCCCGTAGCGGAGCGGGTCGCCCATGTCCCGCGCGCGGCTGAACGTGCTCGCGACCTTGTTGTCGTTGAGCGAGAGGACGCGGGTCTCGCCGTCGCGATGGACGGCAAACTGGGTCTGCTCGAACTTCGACGGCCGGTCCGGGTACTTGAACTTGCCGTTCTCGTAGCTGATGGGGTCGACGGCCGTGGTCTCGCCGAACGACTTCCGGCGCGTGTACTTCTCGCCGCGCTGCTCGGCCTCCTTGGCCTTGGCGCCGACGCGGTCGTTGTCCCGCTCGATGGTGCTGGCGAGCGAGGCGAGCAGATCGTTCGAGACGCGCCGGTTTACCGCGTCCATGGCCTCGACGTAGAGCTGGGTAAGGCCGTTCTCCGCGGCCTCGCGGCGGCCCTTGGCCCGGTTCTGCTTCTGGTCGACGGCCGAGACCGGGCCCTGCCACGGCAGCCGGGCACGCACGTCGCCACGCTCCGCGCCTTTCCGCGGCACGTAGCTGGCATAGCCGGCCATCTCCGTGATGATCGGGTTCCACCATCCCGACGCCATGTTGTGCTCGTTCGTGAGCTGGCGCAGGCCGTCGAGGTACGGCGAGATCGCGTCGACCGCCTCAGCGAACGTAGGATGGAGCTGGTCCAGGTGCTCGCGCGCCTTCTCGTTCGTGAAGCCCGACACCGAGACGGCGTCCGACTTCATCCCGGGCTCGGTGATGGTGCTGTCGTTGACTAGCTGCTCGAGCCGGCTGCGCGCCTCGGCCGGCGAGATCTTGCCCTCCAGCGCACTGTTCATCAGCCGGTCGCGCTCCGCCGAAGCCGCGGGGTTGAGCCCGGCTTCGTAGATCTGGTGCCAGCGGTTGGCCTCGAGCGCGAACTTCGCCTGGAGCGCGTCGTTGACGTGCGCGTGGACCTCGTCGGTGGTGAGGTTCATGCGCTGCGCCACGGAGCGCAACGTGTCCTGGATGGGCGTGACCAGCTTCTCGATGATCGGCCCCTGGATCATCCGGGCACGGTCGCTCTCCATCGCGCGCAGTTTCGACATGGTCGGCCCGTAGGGCTCGCCCATGGCCAGCAGGGCCATGTGCATGGCCTTGTGCCGGTCGGTCGCGAACGCCATAGCTTCCTGCCACCAGGACGTCGACAGCACGGACTGCTCGTTGTACTCGAGCTTCTGGCCACGCCGCGCGTAGCCCTTGGTGTTGAACCGGTTGATCCGAGCGTTCTCACCGCGGCTGTAGGATGCGCTAACGTCGGTCAGGAGGTTCTGGAGCTCACGCAGACCCACGGTGCCGCGGCGCTCGGTGCGCAGCGAGTCGAAGCCGACAGCCGCGAGTGCGTCCTTCAGCGCCACCAGCACATCGCGGAACCCGCGCGGCGGGCGCGGCTCGTGCAGCGCCTGGGCGATCACCTCGTTGGCGCGGTCGGCCTGGCTGTAGCCCTCGCTCGCCGGGTAGTCGCGCTCCACGCGCGCCACCAGCTTGCCGAGCGCCTCATCGCGGCTGGCGCCGCGCGTCAGCGCGTCCTGCACGTCGCCGAGCCGATCACCGAGCAGATCCTCGACCAGGTAGTGGCCGATCACCTCGTGCTCGATCGCGCGCTGCGCGTCGAGGTGGTCGGCGATGCGGTCGGAGACGAGGTGGATAACCGGCCGGCCGCGGTCGTCCTGGTGGATCATGGCGCGGACGTCGCGGCGGTCGCCGACGACCTCGGGCGGCATGCTGTCGACGCTGTCCCACACGTGCGCCGTGATGCCCAGCGACTCGAACCGTCTGAGCACCACGTCGGCGGTCGCGCGCAGGCTGGTGGTGTCGATGTGCGCGGCGAGCGCCGGGCCCTTGCTCTCGCGCGGCGGCTTGACGCCGGAGCGCGCGCCGCCGGCGTAGGCCGTGTCCTTGTAGAGCTGGTCGGCGGCGACAAGCGCGGCGTCGCGTACCGTCGGACTCTCTGCCATGTGGGCGGCCGCGACGGCGGCGTCCCACGCCTTCTTGTTGCGGAGGATCCGCTTGCCCGAACGCGGGTCGGTGCGCGTCATGGCCATCACAGCCATGATCGCCGAGCTCGCCTCGTCGGACTTGCCTACGGTCTTGGACAAGAAATCGTCGAGGGCCTGGATGCTGTTCCAGGACGCCCTCGCGCCCTCCTGCACGGTCTGCGGCGTGGCGTCAGGCGACGGCGCGTGCGACAGCAAGTAGTCGCTTGCGATCGTCTGCGCGGCCTCGCGCTCCCGCTGGTTGACCGGCGGATCCTCGACGGTCGGCCGATTGACCTGTCCCTCGCCCGGGTTCTCGGCGGCATACTGGAGGGCGGCCCGGATACCAGGCTCCCACTTGCCCTCCAGGTGATCGGCGTAGCGCCCGAGTGCTTCCTCGCTCGCGGCCAAGGCGCTGCCGCTCTCCACCATGTACGCCCGATCGCGCTCGAGCTCGGTGTACCGCGCCGCATCAGATCCGGCCTCGCCGGCCTCGCCGATCTTGGCTACGGCTTCCTGGTACTCCTTGGCTTTCTTGAGGTCCGCGGGGTCGAACTGCTCCGCCGCCTGGCGAAGATCGTCGGCGATGGTGTTGGCCCACTCCGGCATGCGGTACGGCAGCACGTTGTCCGCGCCGAACTTCTTGACCCGATCCTCATGCTCCGCCCGGTCGTCTACGATCGCCTTCGCCAGCTTGGCGGCTTTCTCGGCGACGTCGACCAGCGCGGCCCGGTCAACCGGCGGCATGCTCTCGTAGGTTTGTTGCGCCTTCCGATTGAGCTCCGCGAGCTCCGCGAACTTAGGGTCTTTCTCCGCGCGCTCGGTGTAGCTCTTGATCTCGGCGTCGAGCGTGGAGATTTTGTCGGACAGATCGCCTTTACGGCGGCCCAGACTATCGACAGCGTCCCGACGATCGCCGGACTTCGGCGACAGAAGTGCATCGAGTAGCTCGTCGGATATGGCGGCAACGTGCGCCATCGCCGCGCGCACGTCCGGATCGGCCATAGCCTCCCTGACACGGGCTTCGATGTCGTCCTTGACCTCTACCGGCAGGTGGCCACCCTCTCCGAACCACGTGTCGTAGCGACCAGCCGCGGCCGCCTCGAGGTCGCCGGAGTAGTGGATCGGGTGGATCCGCGGCTCGGTGTCGGGGTCCGGCATGGCGCCGGCCGCAGCACGCGCCAGTGCGTCGCCGTCAGCGGCCTCGCGCGCGCTCAGCCGGTCGTAGAGCCCGCTCGGCGCGCGGCCGGTGGCAGCCATCTCCCAGCCGTTGGGCTGGTCCTGCGCCGCGGGCAGCCAGGCGTCGCCGAGCTGGTCGTCGATCGGGCGACCGTCCGGCAAGGCGTCGGCGCGCCGCTGGCGTGCGACGTCGTCGAGGGCGGGCATCTGAGCCGCCAGCGTGTCGCGGTCCCTTGCCTCGACCGCGGAGGTGAGCTCGCTCTGCGACCTCGCCACGCGCTGCGCGGCAAGCGCAGCGAGCGCGTCGGACTGGGCAAGCTGGTTCCGCCGCGCCTCGCGCCGCGGATCGGGCTGGCTGGTGGCAGCCGCCTCGGCCTGGGCCTGCGCCCAGTGCTGCGCGACCAGGCGGTCCTCCGCGGCGTTACGCGCGCCATACTCCTGGGCCTCGCGCGCCTGGGCTACCTCGGCCGACGTCAGGCCGTACTCGGCCTGCTCCGCTGCGGTGCGTGCGGCGTGGTCCATCGGCCTGGGCTGCGGCGGCTGCGACTGCGCCGGCGCCGGCGGCGCCGGGGGCGGAGCGGCGAGAGTATCGGCCGGCGCGCTGCGCGCGGCCGCGCGCCGGTCTGCGTACTCCGCGGCTCCGCGGCTTACCGCGCCGAACGCCGCGCCCTTTACGGCGCCGTCGATCGCATCGAACAGCGCGCCGCGGATGCTCTCCTTCTCCCTCGCCGCATCGACGTAGGTGCCGCCCTTCTTCGCCTGCATCAGGCGGGCGTGCGCGTCGAGCGACGTCAGGCCGCCCTGGAGGCTGTTGACGACAGCATCGTTGCCGGCCTGGCCGAGCAGCTTGCTGCCGAGGTTTCCGCCTTGCCGGGTCGCCCAGATCTGCGCGAGCTGCACGCCGATGGCGCGCTCGAGCGCCACGCCCATGCCGCCACCGAACGCAACGGCCATGCCGGCAATCGCGGTGTTCTGGAGGAGACCCGAGCGCCGCATGTACTCGGAGATCTCGCCGTCCACCTGCTCGAACGACAGCCGCCGGCCCTGAGCGGCGAGCCCGGCCTCGATCTGCCTGTAGATGGCGGACTGCTTCTTCTGCTCCGGCTTGAGGCCGTCCCACAGACCTTGCGCCTGCTCCGATCCGGAGTATGCCTGATCGGCAATGACGCCGCTCAGCACCGCGGTCGCCTTTGCGCCCTTGCCGGTCAGCAGCGAGCCGGCCAGCTTCGCGACGCCGTAGCGCGCAAGCCCCGTCAGGCCGCCGGCGCCGGCCATCTCCGCGATCATGTTCGCGCCTTCCGGCAGCCACATGGTCGGCGAGGTGACGAAGTGCGTGGCAGCAGCCTTGAGGTCGCCGCTCTCCTTGGCCTTCTGGAACTGGGCCTCGTACTGCTCGGCGTAGTCGCTGCGCAGAGCCTTGTTGCCGGCCTCGCCGACGTAGCGCAGGCCGCGGCCGATGTCGGCCACCAGGTTCATGGTGCTCTGGAAGATGCCCTCGTCGGCAATCCCGGCGAAGTCGGCCGTCGCGTTGCCGACGTCCGAGATGAAGCCGAGGACCGAGCCCGCACCCTTGGCCAAGAGTGGAACGGCCGCGGCCGTGTCCTGGGCCATCTGGAAGAACCCAGGGCTGGCCTTTTTCTTTTTGTCGCCCTCGTCGCGCTTGAAGTAGCTCAGCTCGCCGAGCGCAGCCGAGCTGGTGCTCAGCGCCTCGCGGATCGCCTTGAGCTGGTCGCGCTTGTCCTTACCGTTGTAGTCGCCGAGCTGGTGGCGCGCCTCCTCGTCGATCAGCCGGCCGATCAGATCCTTCCGGCCCTTGTCGTCGGCCTTCAGGTAGGCGTCGCGCATGCCGCTCTGCACGAACCGCTGCGCCAGGTACAGCCGGTCGATCTGTGCCTGATTGCTCAGATCGTTGAAGTGGTCGCCGTTGTCGGAGACGATCTGCTTGCGCAGCGCACGCCCCTGCGCCTCCGGGTCTGGAGGGCTCGGGTCGGCCGCCAGCACGTCGCCCTCGTCGGCCCGCCCCAGCCGCAGGGGCTCAGGCTCGACCGGGCGCGCAGGCTCAGCTTCGCGGGCAGGCTCAGCCGGGCGCGCAGGCTCAGCGCGCGGAGCCGGCGGAGCAGTCTCCTCCGGGAAGTACTGGCGCCGGCGGCGCTCCTGGGTCTCCGCGTCGCGCCCAGCGTCATCCAGTGGCGAAGGGCCGCCCTCGCCGAGTGTATCGTCAGCCATCGTGATGTACCCCTAGACGCTGCGCACGAGACGGCGGAGGGCGGAGCGGACCCCATCCTCCTGCGGCAGAGCACCGCCGGCCTGATCGATGACGTGGCCGCCGAAGTCGTCGTCGTAGGGCGTGGGCCCCAGCGTGCTCTCGGGCGGCTCCCCACCGTCGAATGTCCCGAAGGACATCCCACCTGGCGCCGCGTACCGCTCGAATACCTCCGGGTCGACCTGCGGGGCTGACGCACTGTCGCCGAAGTAGAATGGGTCGAACCGCTTGCGGCGGTCGAAGTAGGTGGCCATCGTCTCGAGCATCGCGTTGACGATCAGCTCCGCGGGTTCCGCGCGCGGGACGTCGAGCTCCGGCCGGTCGGTGTAGACCGAGAGGTGGTACTGGTTCTGGCCCATGTCGTCGGGCTCGGCCATGCTCGGCTCGCCAGCCTCGCTGATCTCGCCTGGCTCCTCGACGCCGATTGAATCCTCGAAGCTCACTACTCGTCTCCCATGTCGTAGCCGATCTCGAGGTCGTCCTCGCTGGCCTTCGCAGTGTCACCGCCAGCCGATACCGGAGACGCCGGTGCAGCCGGTGCAGCCGGCGCAGCGGGGGCGGCAGGGCCCGCAAGCACGTCGCGTGCGAGCGAGCCGCGCCGCGCCGCTGCCGGTGCCGGGGTAGCCGGCGCGGCAGGTGTTGGCGTGGCCTCGAGGTCGGCGTTCGTGCGCCTTCCGGGCGTTCCGGGGTTCCGCGTCTGGTCCGCCTTCGCGCGCGCGAGGTCGGCCTGCGCGGCGGCGCGGTCGGCGTTGGCCCGCGCAACGCCTGGGTCTTGCGCTGCACCACGGCCCGGCAGCCGGCCGGTCCGCTGCGCCTCCCGCTCCTCCCACTGGTTGAGCCACTGCTTGTGCCGCAGGTTCGAGCGCGTCGTGTCGTCCTCTAGCGGCGCCAGCACGGCAGCGCGATGGCGCGCAGTATCCGCGTCGTCGATGCGGCCCTGGATCTCCTTGATGCGCAGGTTGTCGAGCCGGCGCTGGCGGTCCTGGTCTTGCGGGAACGCCTCGACCTTGGCCCGGGTGAGCCGAAGATTCAGCTCGTTCATGGTCTGCTTGTAGGCGCGCTCGGCGGGCAGATCCTCGAGCCGAGCCCTCGCCTCCTGCATGGAGACGCCGTGCTTGTCCTGCTCCATCTTCATGCGCTGCGCCGCATGCGCGATCTGCTGCTGCTTCAGGACGCGGTCGTACTTGTCCTTCTCGCCGGCCCGAAAGCCCTCGACGGCGTTCCCGAACGGGTCCGCGAAAACGGTGACCTGACCCTTCCACGCCATCGGCGCCTCCTCAATATGGGAACGAGCAGGGCCCGCCCAGGTTGGCGCCCGGCGTCATCTCGGTCGACGCGCCGCTGGCCGCCATGCCGCCGGAGTTGTTCATGCCGGCAGCCTGGCCCGCGGCCTTGAACGCGCCGTTGCTCATGCTGCCCCAGGCGTCGGCCTGGTTGGCGAGGGCGCCCATCTTGCGGTCGAAGTCGTCGTTGAGCTGGGCGAACGCGCCGCCGAGCGCCTGCAGGCCCGAACGCGCGGCGTTGGCGCCCTGCGACAGGGCGCTGACAGACGTGTTTGCCGCGTTCTGGACGATGCTGGCGCCGCCGACCCACTTGCCCCAGTAGAACTTATCCCAGTACCGCTTGCGCTCCTCCTCCATACGGAACGAGGTGTTCGCCGCATCGACGCGCGCGAGCGCGGCCTGCACCGCGAACACGACACTGTCGTTGTAGGCGCGGCCGGTAGCGTACTGGCCGAGCGAGCGCCGCCGCTGTTGCGCGGCCTTGTCGATGTTGGACTGCACGGACGACGTGGCGCGGCCCTCGGCCGTCGAGTAGTCCGGCTCGAACTCGATCAGGCGGAACGCCTCGTCGACGAACTGGTCCTCGCTGCCCGAGAACGCCGTGACGTAGCGGTCGTACTGCGCGCGCAGTGCGCTGTACGTCGGTAGCGTGATCGTCGTGTAGTTGCCCTGGCTGATGCCGAGGTACTGCTCGCCCATGGCGATCGAGCGCTCGCTGAGCGCCAGCTGCGAGCGCATAACCTCGTGCTGCTTGATCAGGCCGTAGGTGCCGACGAGCGCGGCGAGCGGCGCCTGCCACGCAGACAGGATGCTCGTCGAGACGATGCCGGCGGCCTCGAGCGTTCCAACGCAAAATGACATGGCTACCCTCTCAGCTCGACCAGGTCGTCACGCAGCTTGCGGGAGTCCTCCCGCATCGCGACGGCGCCCTTATCCACAAGCAGTAGAACTACGGCTACCTCGACTATCTGCTGCCGCCCTGCTACGAACTTGACGGCTGAAGCGGGGTCAGCCTTGGCGGCGGTCGCATAGGTGCCGGCATCCAGCCAGGCATTGACCGCCGTCATGTATACCGGGAGGATCCGGCCTGCGTGCTGCTGCCAGAACGTGTTGAGCGGGAGGGTGAACGTCAGGTCGACGAGCATCTGGACGACGGCCATCGCCTCCGCGTCTGTCCGCTTCCCGCCGGCCACGTCCTCGGCCGTCTTGAACGCAGCCAGCAGAGCAGCGGCGACCTCGGACGCCTCCTTGCTCATGTAGCGTGTGCAGACGGCCAGGGCCTTATCGCGGAACGTCACGGCGGCTTACCTCCATGCTCCTCGGCCACCAGCTGGTGGATGTCGGACGCGATCCTGACTTCATGAACCCGCGTCGAGCCGGAAAGCTCGAACTGCCATTGCAGGCTACCCGCCGTTGGCGGCAATCTGAATGGCGCGGTGCTTGACACCAGTCGACTATACACGACGGATGTCCCCGCGTACAACGTAAACCTCACGGGCCCGCCGAAGTCGGCCAGAATGGACGCCGCGCCCATTTTCACGCGGCCGAGGAAGTCGAACACCTTCGACCGCCACCGGTATGTGAGCGGCTCCGTGGCCTCATTCCAGACCCGCACGTCAGCGCCGTCGGCATAGTAGAGCCGGCCGTCGTGGGCCGCATGCAGCGCCTGCGCCGGGAGGTCGATGGTCGCGTAGCCTTCTATGTCCGGCTGCTGCTTGGCGCCCGTGAACTCCAGCACCATGCCGCGGCCGGTGGGCACGCGCGTGGCGTAGTAGCGCCTGTTGTGCCACGCCGCCAGGTTCGGCATGTGATCGGTCCAGTAGTCCTCGTCGAGCCGGCCCTTGCTCACCAGGTGGATCTCGCCGGTCGTCGTCAGCAGGACGATACCAACGTGCGTCACGTAGGCGGCGCCGAAGTCGGTCGCGACGAGGGTGAACCGCGACAGGCACGGCCAGTGCTCCGTGAACCGCGCCGGGCTGACGGTAGCCTCGGTTACGCCGTTCGTGGTGGCGGGCGCTACCGTCAGCCGGTACGGCGTGCCCGTCGTGGCGACGAACACCATCGTGCGGTGCCGCAGCTCGCCGAACCCGGAGATGGTGAAGTTGAACCCGACGATCCCGACGATCCGGTCCGGCAGCTCCGTCTGGTACTTGTATGGCCAGTTCCAGGGCTCGTGCCGCTCGCTCACGTAGATCGTGTTCTTGGCGAACCCGACGTAGTAGCCGTCCTCGGTCAGGAGCACCTGCTCGAGCCCGCTCGGGACCGTGCCGTTGTCCGTCGTCAGCATCGTGCCGAACGCGATGTCCTTGAGCAGCGCGCGGTCATCGTATGACGTGGTGGCGGCCGGGAGCTCGGCGACGAGCTGGAACGAGCCGTTGAACTTGATGCGCGCCTCCGACCCGTCGGACAAGACGGACGCGCTGCGGTAGAGCCGGATGGCGACGACGCGAGCAGGGGCAAGCTCGAACCCGCTCAGCTCGAACGCCTGGCCGTCGTAGACGGTGCCGAGGTTGGTCGGCGGCGCCGGCACGCTCTCGACGCCGAACTTGTCGACCCACGTGTAGGTGTAGGAGCGCGTGTCCGGCGTGTCGGCGATACCGATCGCCGTCGCGAGCGGCCGGGCGATGACCGAGCGCTGCGGCGCCGGGATGACCAGCGGCGACACCTCGCCGGTGCCGGCATTGAAGCGCTCCGGCTCCTGGCCGTTGTGGTGCCACAGGATCGTGTGCCGCCAACCGCTGCCGGGCATCGGGTCCGGCGCGTCGGTGTAGCTGACCGGATGGTCGTGGGTCAGCAGCGTGCTGCGCTTGTTGTCCATGTCGGACGGCAGGTGCATGGCCAGCGGCTCATGCGGCACGGTCGCGAACAGCACCGCGCTGTTGTACGGCCGCAGCGAGGTGTCGCGTAGCTGCGTGTTGTGAGACACCAGCGCGTTGCTTGTGCCGATGTTGTGCGGAGACACCGCGGTGCGCGCCCCGCGGAACTCCTGCACGCGAATGCGCGGCATCAGAAGGGCTCCACGCTGAACGAGAACTGCGGCGGGTCGGTAAGGGCTCCCGTCGCCGGCAAGTACCACTCGATGATGAACTGAGTCTGGGACACGGGGCGAGTGACGTAGATCAGCGGCGTGGTCGCCCCGCCCGGCGTCGGCGAGCCGACGACAGCGGCGTTGACGTGGTAGTTGGCGGTCGGCAGCGCATTCGTACAGTTGAAGGTGTAGCTCCCCGCGGTGTTCCTGACGAAGCTCTGCACGTTCCGCGCGCTGGCCAGGCTCTGCGTGCCGGTGACGAACATGCCGGCCGTGCGCGACCAGGAGGCGATCTCCTGCAGGGTGCCCTTCTCTACCCGCGCGGCGTTCGGGTTGTAGAACTCGGCGACCGCGGTGACCGGCGTGGCGGTAGTGCCCGCCGACCGGTTGTTGATCTGCTCGGCGTTGAGCTTGAACTCGACGTAGCTCTTGACGCCCTGGAAGTCCGGCACCGTGGACGGGTCGCTGACCGTGTCGTTGGCCGTCTGGGCGTGGTCGGAGATCTTGACGACGCCGGGCACGGCAGAGCTCGCGGCAGACACCGTGAACGAGTAGGTGTTGCTGTCCGCGCTGTACGAGACGCTGATCGGCGCGGTGCCGGCGAATGCCGGGAAGTTGGCCGCGACCGCCGAGTAGCCGATGACCCTGCCGTACACGTCGATCTGGAACCCGGCGTAGGTGCCGGGCGAGATCCCGCTGGTAGCCAGGCTGATCTGCGGCAGCGTCGAGGCACCGGTGATCGAGATGCCGTTGCCCTGCAGGACACCGTTGACGTCATCCGTGGCGGATAGCTGGAGGTTGACGACCGCGGCCTCGAGCTGCTGCACCGCGCCCTGGAGGTTGCCCGACGTCACCACCGTCGCGCCGACGGCCGGCGTGTAGGCCACCTCGGACGCATCGTCCGCGCCACCGCCGCCACCGCCGCCACCGCCGCCACCGGCGCCCGCGAATGGGTTCCAGACGGGCAGCGAGTTCCGCGGGAACTGCGGGTCGATCGCGGTGATGCGGCCCCACTGGTCGACCGTCAGGCCGCCGTAGACGCCCGGCGCGACGCCGCTGACCTGGAGCCGCACGCGCAACGTCGGGGCAAGACCGGGCGCGGCCATCTCGACCGTGAGCGGACCCTCGGCAGAGATGGCCTCCAGCGTGCCGCGGATGTCGGCGTTGTCGTTGTCGGGCTGCAGCGGCGTGTTGGAGGTGCTGACCGTCGCGATCGAAGAAAACGCCGGCCAAGCCTGCGGGTTGTCGCGCAGGACCGACAGATTGGTTCCGTCGTACCCACGGACAACGATCGTCTCGGTGCCGAACGCCGTAGCGATCATGACGATCGCGTAGCCGCCGGCGTCGATAGCCGCCTGGATGCCGCTGTCCAGGGCATCGACGTCGATCAGGGAATCGTCGGGCCGGATGGCCTGGATGTTCTGCATGTCACTGCGCCTTGCTGACGTTGTAGGAAGTCCAGCGGAACGCAAGGGTGGCCCCGACTGGGAAGCGCAGCGGCTTGGTGCCGGCGCTGGCGCGCTCGATGATGACGGCGCCGTCGACCAGGCCGTAGAACTTCACGATCTCGGTCCTCACGTCATCGGTAAGCACGAGCTCGACCGCGAACGGGAGGGTTCCTGCAAGCAGGGCGGTGTCGTCCTCAGTGAGGGCAACGGTGTTGTCCGTGCGCTCCAGGATGGCCTGGATCGGCGCAGAGAACGCCTCGAGGTTGTTGAACACGTCAGTGGCTCCGGACGGCTTCGCAGCGAACACCAAGGACTTGCGCTGCAGGGGGCGGGGCATGCCCGCACGCAGCGGCGCGTAGGGCTTGTAGTCCACATCGACCGACCCGACGACGTGATCGTCGTAGGTCAGCTGGAACTCGTAGCGGCCGTACGCCTGGTCCCAGAACAGGCTGTCGAGCAGGAACAGGATCGAGCCGTCGTCGGTGAAGTCCCAGGCCGGGAAGCCCAAGGTGAAGTCGTCCGAGCCCATCCGGCGCACGCGGGCGGCGAGCTTGGCGATCTCGAACCCGGCACGGTCCCGAACGACAGATGCCGGCAGCACGAGGCCGCCGGCTTGGGGCGTGAGCGTAGTCCGCAGCATCACACGAACCTCGCTGTGATCTTCGCCACCATCGGCGCCGTAGTGTGGCCGCGCGCGACGAGGGTCTTGGCCGAGGCGATAGCGGTCTTGGCGCGGCGTAGCCGGATGCCGGCGGACTGCGGGTCGTACCAGTCGGCGGTCTTCATCAGCAGCAGGCGCGACGCCGCGCCGTCCGCAATGGCCTCGGCCCACTCGTCGTAGAGCCGGCGCGGCACAGCCGAGGCGGTGGGCGACGGGATGAAGGAGCAGGTGGCCTCGAGCCCGTCGGCAATGTCGCGGCGCGGGATCCGGACCAGCGAGACGTCGGACGGCGGGGAGTAGGTGTAGCCGATGACCGGCAAGAGGCCGGCGCCGTCGACCCGCACGGCATTGACCGCGCTGATCACCAGCTGCTCGTTCGGGCAGTCGATGTAGTACTCGGTCACGGCCGCCTGTATGTCGGCGTAGAGCTTGCCCTGGAGCACGTGCGTCTGGCGCGCGAAGTCGCGCGCGCTGTCGCGCAGGTAGCCGATGATCGTGTCCTCCGGCGCGTTGTGCACCACAGGCAGGACCATCGACGCGAACTCGTCCAGGGACACCAGGTCCGGCATCAGCGCGGCGATCGACATGGGCGATACCTCAATCGACAGCTACGGCAGCGCGCACAGCGGCGTCCTTACTTTCCAGTAGCTTTCGGAGCGCCACGGTGCGCTCCGGATTGCGCGGGACCGTGGTGTTGATCAGGTACGCCAGCTCGCAGAACGGCCGGGACACCTGCTGCAGATGGTGCGGGAGGTGCCCGTACGCGAAGAACTGCATGATGTGGTCTGGCTTGGCGTCGTCCATAGCTACCTCCGTGGAGCTGGCGCGGCCTCTGGCGGCGCCTGGGGCATGAGCTTGTTTGGCGCCGTCTTGGTGACCATCGACGACGTGAACGCATCGCGGTATCGCACTGCGCTCTCGCGCGCGTGCGGGCTCTCGTGGTCGGCGCTGAGCGCCCGCCACATGACCCAGTCGACCACCTGGGCCTCGAACTCCGGGCGCAGCCCGACGGGCAGCGTCAGGCTCGTCTCGTCGAACTGGCGCGGCCGCGCAGCCACTGTAGCGCGCACGCGGAGCCGCTGAGCAGGCGGAACGGCAGGGACGACGAAGAAGGTCTGCTCGTCGAACGGGTGCTTGACGAACGACTTGATCGTGGGCGGCTCGTCGCCGAACGGCTGGGCCCGAGGCGGCGTCAGCCGGTAGTACTTGTGATCGGCCTCGTACACGCGCGAGGGCGGGCCGAAGTCCGAGATAACCTCCTCGATCGCGAACAGCTGGGAGTACTTGTCGGGGTCCAGTCGCTGGATGTTGCCGGGCACCAGCGTCAGCTCGACCAGCGTTGCGTACGCCTCCGGGCGCAGCGCGGAGATCTCGCGTAGCGCCTCGTTGGCGTAGCCGACGAGCTCGCCGACCGTCCACCGGACGTTGGCATTGCCCGCCTCGTTGTCGCTCAGGAGGGCCGTGGCCCGGCGGACTACTGTCCCGAGCGTCACGGATCCTGACATCAGCCGGCTCCCTTGGCCATCTTGCTCAGTGCGGCACGGCGCATGGCGACGTGGTCAGGTCCGAGCTTCCCAACCGGCCGGCTGTCGTGGATGACAGGCGCGTCGGCCGGGGCCGCGACGTCCGTGTTGATTGGCGGCGGCATCGCGCCGAGGACGGTCAGGTCCGGGTCTTGCTCAGCCGGCGACCGGGTCTTCTCGGCCTCCTTGGCGCCATCCTCGGACGGGCCGGCCGGCTTCGGCGGGTTGAAAGGGTCGTAGCCGGGGTCGTACGGCTCCATGTCGGCGCGCTTCGCGAGCTGCGGGCCGTACATGAACACGCGGCCGGATGGCCGTTGCTTCAGCCAGCGCGGCGTGTGCGGGTCGGGTGGACGCTGCATGATTGCTCCTCAAGTGGGGGTTGGAGCCCGCGAGCTCCGCGGGCTCCGCGCGTTCCGCGCGTTCGTCAGAACGCGCCCTTCTCGAACTCGAACACGATCGGCGCGATGACCAGGCCGAGACCCATCAGGCCGCCGGCATTCTGGCCGTCCGAGCCGACGGTGACCGCCGGCATGGACGTCGGGATCAGCTCGAGCACGTCGTTCTGCTTGAACCACACCGGGTTCCCGCTGTTGTGGGCGGCGACGTCGATCAGCATCTCCGTGGTGGCAGCGCCGGAGATGCCGGTGCCGAGCACGATCGGGGAGCCGAGGTTCGAACTGCGACCGGCGACGCGAAGCGTGAACGCGCAGGGCGTGATCGGCTTGGCGACGCGCAGGTAGACGTGCGTCAGCATCGTGCGGCGGGGGAGCACGCAGATCTGCAGCACGTCGTTGGCCGCGACCGTGTTGTTCTTGAGGAAGTTGACCAGGCCGGTCGAGCCCCACGCCTCCGGCGAGATCGCCGCCGGCACGTTGGGGTTGGTCACCATCATGCCCGACGCGAAGTCGAGCACGCGGGCGAGCGAGTGAACCGCCGGCGTGCGGACCTCGGCCTTGTAGACCTGGTCGACGCCCGGGAGGACCGTCGGGAACATATTGTAGTCGGCGTTGACGGTGCGGATGCCGCCCTGAACGAGGCAGTGCGTAGCCATGGAGTTTCGTGTCCTTCGTGGATTGGGAGGGTGCGAGAGTCCGGCGTCCCTGGGGACGCCGGACAAGCCGGGATCAGAACCGCGCGTACAGCCAGCTCAGGCAGGTGGGCTGGATGACGTCGAAGCCGTAGACCTGGAGGCCCTGCATGTACTGGCTCCAGCTGTCCTTGTCCTCGATCACGCGGGTGTCCTCGAGCTGGCTCGCGAACACGGTGGCTTGGTTGGTGCCGGCGATGATGTTGTGGCACCAGGCGCCGACGCCGCTGTCGAACACGCGCGACACGTGGTCGGACACGTAGATGTTGAAGCCGGCGACCTTCGTCGACAGGCGGCCGTTTAGCATCGGGCTCTCCGACATGCCGGTCAGGTAGGCGGCCTTCAGGTCCGAGCGGAGGAGCGCGACCTCGGCGACGGTCGGCAGGATGACCCACCGATTGTCACGCGGGATAGCGGCCTCATTGAGGACGCCGTGAAGGTCGGTGAGCACGTCGATGATGTTCGACGGGGTCACCGGCACCGGCGCGCCGGCGGCGCCCAGATTGTAGCTCTGGCTCACCATGCCAGCGGCGGCGCCCTGGTTCGCAGCGTGGCTGTCGACGTAGATCGAGCCGAGGATCTCGGCGTCGATGTTCTGCGCCATGGCGCGCGCCGCATTCTTGAGGATGGCGGCCTTCATCGCCGGCCACATCATCATCTGCTTCTCGTCGATCTTCGCGATCTTGATCGAGAACTCCTTGGCCTTGTCGATGACCAGGGTGACGGTCTCCGACTCCAGCGTGTCGTGCACGATGGTGCCATCCTTTATCGCGTCGCGGATGATGACCGTCGGCTCGCGCCAGAACGTGATCTGATCTCCGCCCTTGGCGAGCTGACCGATGTACTCGGTGGTCGTGATGTCACCGAAGATCGACGTCTGGTAGAAGCGCTCGATCAGCTCCTGACCGAACATCGGATGGATGAGATTGCCGCTGTACTGCGGATAGCCGGCAGCGGCGGGGATTGCACCACGGACTACGGACATGACTTACTCCTAACGGATGTGACTAGGTACATCCGAGCTACGCGGCGTAGTCGACGAGACCCTTCGCGTCAGCCTCGGTGTAGAGGGCTTCGACTTTCTTGAACTCCTCGGCGCTCATGCGCCGGGTGTTGAACAGCATTCCGGCCTCACGCCGCTTTGACCACGGGAGCTTCTGACCGGACTGCGGCATCGCCGGAGTGGGCGACTGGTGCGCCCCTCCCGATCCGGCCGGCTGAGCGAACTGGTCCGGCGTGGCGCCGCCCGGCGTGGGGTGGCGCTGCAGGAAGTCGCTCATGATGCTCCGCACGGCGTCGAGGTCGTGGGAGTTGTACGCCTGCTGCAGGCGACTGCGGATCGTCTGCCCAGGCTGGTACGGCAGTGGGGCAGCCATGAACGCCGCGAACTCGGGCGTGGCTGCCAGCGCATCTAGGTTCGGGAACGCGGCGCGCAGCTGCTGCTTGAACGACTGGCGCGTGAACGTCTGGACGGTCGACTGCGTCGTCGACACGGCGCCGGCGACAGCACCCTCGACGGCGTCGAGGCGAGCGGTAAGCTGAGCGAGCATCTGCTGCGCGACGTCGAACGCGACCCGGCGGATCACCGGCATCGCCTGACCGTAGGTCCGGAGCTGCTCCTCGGTGAGATCGCCGGGAGTCTCTAGGGACATTTGACGCGAGGCCGACGCAGGCGCAGCCGGGCGCCGCTGGAGGGCGTCCTTGAGGGCGTTGACCTCATCGCGCAGCGTCTTCGTCTCGCTGTCGCGCTGATTGAACATGCCCTGGAGGGTCTTGTACTTGTGCTCCCAGTCGGTAGCCGGCTCGGGCGCAGGCGCGGCCGCGGGCGAGGGCGGTGCGCTGTCCGAGAACATCTGGTCGAACGACACCTGCGGGGTGGCGGGCGCGGGCGCAGGGGCTGCAGCGGGGGCAGGCGCAGGCGCAGGGGCCGCGGCGACGGGGACAGGCACGGGCGCGGCGGCCGGAACGGGGGCCGGGGCCGGGGCGGGGGTCGGGGTAGGTGCTGCCACCGACGGTGACTCGGTGACGCCGAACTCCTTGGCGAGCGCCTCGCGGCGCATGCGGAGAGCTGCAGGAACTTTGCTGTCTGCTGCAGGTACGGTAGAACCGTCTGCCATTCTAGCCTCCTTCAGGTAGGCTTGGTTACTACCGCCACAAGTTCCGTTAGCATATGGACCCTGCCCTGAACACGCATGAACTGGGGCTCGGGTGCCACGGCGAGACGTTCAAGCTCGGCGGCACGGTGCGCCTGCAAGAACTCCCCGAGCGCCGCCCGTAACTTCGGGTCGCGCTGCAGGGAGTCGAACAGGTATTGCGTCAGCTTCACTTCTTCGTCTTCGGCTGGCTCGCTTTGGTGTCGCAGCAGGCAGGGACTTTGGCCCCGCCGCCCTTGGCGCTCTTCGGCACCTTGCCCGAGGAATCCTTGCCGAGGCTGAACGAGCCCTTCAGGTTCCCGGTGTACGCCTTCATGGTCATTGCCATGCGATGTCCTTTCGTACTTTCTACGTTGGCTTTACCACACAATCGGCCCTGTGCGCAAGCTACGCCTTACCCAGCCACGACGGTAGCTTGACACCTCCGCGGTAGCCGAACAGGTATCCAATCACGGCGCCCATTGCGTCGCCGCCCGCGGAACTCCACAGCAGCGTGCCGAACTGCACGGCGTCGATCTTGCCGATCGCGAGCGAGTGCGCCAGGCCGTACGTGAAGACGATCGTCGTCATAGCCAGGAGGATGACCATCATCGCGGCCGTCGCCGGCCGGATCAGGCCGTTGAACAGGTCGAGCCAGTGGACGCCCGTCTGGACCTTGCCCGCCTCGATCGCGGCGACCATCGTCTCTCGCGTCGTGCGCATCTCCGCGGCCAACAACGCCATCGTGCGCTCGCGCTCACGAACATCCTGCTCGGCGGCCGCGCGCTCCTTCTGGAGCGCCTGCTCGAGCTCCAGGTAGTTGCGCTTGCGGCGCTCCTTCCGCTCCTCGATGAAGTCCTGGATGATAGCGGGAAACGCGGCCGACAGTAGGCCGAAGATCCCGCTCAGCGCACCTGCGAGTACCATGTCATTAAACTCCTTGCTCGGTCGGCCTCACGGCCATCTCGCGTCACTCGTGTAGTCAGACGGCGGGGCGGCTTCCATCGCGTTCGATGCCGCGCGGATCGCCTCCAGCGCGGCATCGAGCGTGGCGAGCTGGCCGACGCGGGCGGCCTCGGCCTCCGTCCACGCCCGCTCGACGCGAACATGCAGGAGGCGGAGCGCCTCGCGGCTGCCGTTGGCGATGAGCTGATCGAGATGGGCAGCGTCGCGGGCGCCGAGCAACACCTGCATGCGGCGGGATGCCTCCGCGCGCACGTCATCGGCCGTGGTGGGGCGCGTGAACGGTGCGATCTGCGCACCGCTCGACACAAGGTCCGAGAAATCTACATTGGCGGGATCGGCCGGGACGCTCATCCTCACGCCATCCCGCTCGCACAAGATGGAGCTGCCGTGCTGGTTCGCGTAGCGGGCGTTCGTGAATGTGCTCATGACTCATAGCTCCGCAGACAGGTGCGTGTTCATCGATCCGGTGATCATGCACGGCCGCTGGTTGGCCCCCACAGCCTCGGTCGTAATGTCGACGTAACCGCCGGTCGGCGACGCCGACGAAAAGGTGACCGCGGTGACGTTGCGAAACTGGACGCCGGGGTCGACGCAGCCGGAGACACCGCTGATGAGCGTGGCGGTTGGGATCGCCCGCATGGGCACCGGGAACGGTCCTGAGCACGTTGCCTGGGTGGTCGAGTTGGACCACCACGACCCGAACCACGTCGGCAGCAGCTGGAAATAGCGCTGCGCCAGCACCGTCTCGGCTGCGATGCCCCGCGCCCGCCACAGCGTCGCGAACGCGCCGATCTCGGCCTTGACACGGCCGAATGTGACGCCGCTGCCGCTAGCCTTGGCGATCTTCACATTGATGTTGCCGGTGTCGCCCGCGGCCGTAGTCAGGGTCACCGAGCGACGGCCGGAACCCGCCGTGATGGTGCCACTGGTGCTGCCGACGGTGACAGTGAGGTCGGCACTCGGCGCCTCGACAGAGACCGTTACCGCGGTAGACGCGAGGTTGGCGGAACCCCAGAACGAGGGCTCGACGATCTGCATCATCGTCCCGCTCGTCAGCGTCAGAGTGCGAGTGCCGCCATTCCACGCCAACGTGCACACCGTCTGCGCATGCCGATGGTCGGCCCTCGCGTAGTCAACGCTCGTGCCGACGGCGCCGCTTACTCCGCTCGCCACCGGAGTAGACGTAGCTGCGGCAGGCACAGCCGCTAGCACGTTCGACACGCCCGTGACGCGGCCAAGAGAATCTATCGTCAGCACAGGAACGTGGGTAGTGCTGCCGTAAACGCCTGCCGCCGCACCGCTTGCCGCAAGCGAGATGGTGCGGTTGGCGCTCAAGTCGCCGCCGCCCGTCAAGCCTGCGCCAGCCGATATGGTTCGCGACGGGAGCACCAGACTGCTCGCCGCCAGATTGGTGGCCGCGCGCTGCGCCTCTTGCTGCTGCGCGATCATGTCCCGAACGGTATCGCCGAGCTCAACGGCAGCCACAATGATGTTGGGGCCTGACCTGGGGCCCGGTATGGCCAGACGGTACTCACCCGGAATGGTGTGGACTACCTGCGTAGAATCAACGGTCATCGCCAAGCGATTGCCGCTTACGAACACGTCCGCCCAGTATTCCGCGAAGCCGGCCACACCTGTGCGATCAGGGGCACGCAAGCGCGCCTGCACCTGCAGAACGTCCCCCGAGCTCAGCCCGACTGCCGTGACCGACAACGAGCTCTCGCGAACGGAATAGCTCGGGCTATTCGTCGGCGCACCTCGCGCCTGGCCGTTCCACAGCAGCATGCGCCTGTTGTTGTTCTGGCGACGCACGCTATCGATCGTGACGACCTGCGTCTCCGCGGTGATCGCGATCGGCGACCCGAATGGAGAGGCGTGGGGCACCGACACCCGGTACTCGCCGGGAACAGCCTCGACCAACAGGTTGTTGGTGCCGCTCAGAACGACCGGAACGCCGTTACGGCGCAGCACCGCCCAGTTAGAGCTACCGGCGTCATCCAGAACGCGAACCTCAATCTGGATCGTGTCCGCGCTGCCCAGCCCTACCGCCCGCAGGATGACTGGCGCATCGGCCACCGAGTACCGCTGCGTGGTCGCGGCGCCCGGGCGAAAGTCATTCCATAGGAACTGCGCCATTGGCCTCACCGGATCGGAACTGGGAAGATCGGGAACACGCCGCTCGCCACAGCCGCGTGCGATAGCGTCAGCGAACCGGGCGCGCCCGACACGCCGTTGGTGACCGACGCGATGGTCGGCGCAGCTCCGGACGACCCGCTGTACGGGGTCGGCCAGCCGGTGATCGCCGTGTTCGACGGGTAGGTCGCCATCGGGTCTCCGGCGGACAGGTAGCTAGCCATGCTGCCCGCCGTGCCGTCGAACCGCTGCACGCTCGTGACGTTGACCGAGCCGCTCGTGAACGTCCCGTAGTGCACCTGCTGCGGGATCGTGTACTGCGTGTTGATCACGCGCGTCGTGCCGGCCAGCGTCATGTCGGAGTTGAGGTTGGCGACGTAGTTGTCGGCGCTGTCGACCTTGAGGTTGTTGAGCTGCTTCGCCACGACGACCCAGTCCGGCGAGGAGAACGTGACGGACGTGACCACGAACAGCGTATTCGAGATCTGGTTCCACAACAGATTGCCGACCGCCATCCGCGTGTCGTGGCGCTGCATGAAGACGTTCGCGAACGTGAACGTGATCTCGTCGTTGGCGTAGACCGGCAGCACCGGGCAGTACCCGGTGTTGTTGAGCACGACCGACCCGTTCTGCACCGCGCCGAGGTCGAGTGACCAACGGCGGCCGCCCGTGTCGATGAAGTGGGTGTTGGCCTGCGTGAGCGGCACGCGAAGCCGGGAGCCGATATGGCTCGACGAGAACTTGATCTCCGGGTTCATCAGCTGCACAGTCAGGCCACCGGTGGGCGTGAGGAGGTAGGTGGCCTGGGAATGGCCCAGCCACACCGCACTGGCGCGCGCCGAGCTGGTGACATCGGTGATCGGATGGGTCGGCGGGCACAGGTAGCCGCCGGTGTAGTTGACGGCGAGCCGGTAGGCCGTCGTGCCGTTGGCCCCGGTCATGCTGGTCAGGCCGCCGAAGAAGTAGCAGCCCTCGATAACGACCGATGTCGACCCAGACACCAGGTTGGTGATCCGACGGCCCGTGCCGAGCAGGCAGCACCGGAACGACACGTGCTGACCAGCCCCGCACTCGACGAGTGCCGCGGGGATGTACTTCTCCGCAGACTGGATGCCGAAGTTGATGCACTCGAACACCACCGGCGTGTTGCTGGTGACGCCGGACGGAGCGATGCGGCCGATCCGGACCTGGGCCTCGCAGTAGAAGCTCTTGACCGTGATCGGCTGCGCGTAGCTGCCGACGTCGAGGTCGAGCAGCTGGTAGCTGACACCGCCGGAGATGTTCTCGAGCGGGCCGCCGAGCACGCCCGACCGCGCGCCGTTGGTGCTGTTCGTGATCAGCGTGTGCACACCAGCGTAGACGATGTTCCTGATCTCGACGTTCCGCGACTGGTGGTTGCCGATCGAGATGCCGTAGGTGCAGTTGACGATCCACGTGTTCCGGATCTTGCAGAAGTCGCCTTGGTTCGGGCTGTTCGGCGCGATGCACACGCCAACGCAGAACCCGTAGACGTGCACGTCCTCGACGGTGACGTCGCTCGAGAACGGCTTGCCGTACTGTGCCGTCAGCCCAGTCCAGGCCGGGAACGACAAGTCCGGGTACTTCGCGTTGCCGCCGGACGGTGCCGAGCCCGAGTATGCGTCAACCGTGATCGCCGCGTATGGCGCGTAGCGCTGGACGCCGCCGGGCGTCGTGCCGGTCACCTGCAGGGCGGTGTCGACCCAGTCGTTGACGGTCGGGCTGTGGTCCGCCGGGCCGACGCGGTTATTGTTGATGTAGACGAAGTTGGCGCCGCAGATCGCGATGCCGCGGATGCCCGAGCCGCGCGCCGACTGGAAGTTGATCGCAGGCCGGTCGGTAACCGTCGGGTAGATGGCCACGCCGGCGTTCGAGCCGGCGTAGGACGGCCGCGTGCCGATCAACCACAGCGTCTCGAACGTGTAGCCCCAGCCGCAGTGCAGCGTGGCGCTCGTCCTGTACTTCTTGCGGAAGTGCAGCTGCGGAACCTTGCTCTGCAGGCACCAGTCGATTGCGGACTGGATCGCCACGGTATCGTCCGTGCCGGTGACCGCCGACGTTGTGTTGGACCACACCGCATCACCGACGGCGCCGAACATCTCGACGTAAATCTGCGGCTGCGTCGGGTCGAGCATCCACGCGCGGCCGCCCGCGTCCGTGAACGCGACCGGCACCGGCGCCACGCGCGGGACGTACCGCGCGCCGCCGCCGTCACCGGCCGTGGCGTAGGCGTTCGTGTAGATCGTGGTGATCGTTACGCCGGTCGTCGCAGCCGTCGCGGCAGCCACCGTATCGTAGACGCGAGCTGAACCAGCCGCCACCAGCACGGCGTCCTTCTGACCGGCGCTCATGCCAGCGAAATCGGTGGCATTCGCCATTGCGGTCTTCTGGCCGGCGCTCATGCCGGCGAAGTCGATCGCGTCGGCGAGCGCGGTCTTCTGCGCGCCGCTGAACCCGGAGAAGTCGAGCGCTGCGCCCATTGCGGTCTTCTGGCCGGAGCTCATGCCGGCGAAGTCGATCGCGTTGGCGAGCGCGGTCTTCTGCGCGCCGCTGAACCCGGAGAAGTCGAGCGCCGCGCCCATGGCGGTCTTCTGGCCGGCGCTCATGCCGGCGAAGTCGATCGCGTCGGCGAGCGCGGTCTTCTGCGCGCCGCTCATCGACCCGAAGCTGATCGAGTTGGCGAGGCTTGTCTTCTGGCCGTTGTTGAGCGCGGAGAAGTCGAGCGCGTTGGCGATCGAGACCATCGCCGCCGGGCTGGCCGCGATGAGCGCCGACGTGGCGATCGGCGACACGTCGAGAGTGTAGGTCGGCTCGGTCGGCGATGCGCGGTATACCGCCAGGGAGCCCGTCGGCGACGTGATCCGCACGTCGTTGCCGCTCGCGATGGCCGGCCAGAAGTCCTGCGGGATCGTCGTCGGCAGCGCGGTAAGCTCGAACCCGCCCGGCGAGCCCTCGACAAGTACGACGCGGTAGGTTCCCTCGACCGGCAGCGGCATGATGTTCCGGCTGCGGTGCAGGGTCAGCGCCGCGCCGGGCGCGGCCTTGAGCGTCTCGAAGATCGTGCCGTCGCTCGAGACCATCTGGATCTCGAGCAGCTGCGTGTTGTTGAGACCGTACGCGACGAGCACCCACGAGGTCTGGTCCACCGTGAACTGGTGGGAGATCCCCGTCGTGCTGCGCGGCGTGAACAGCCGATGGTGCGGCCGGATCGCAAGCGCCGCTGTCCACGACGCATTGTAGGTGTTGCCCATCAGCTGTCCTCAAACGTACGCGAACATGGCGGGGTACGCGGCGTAGGGGATGCCCTGCGCGTACAGGTCGAACTGCCCGAGATGATCCCCGGAGTAGGCGGCGCGCAGCCGCGCCGGGAACGGCACGAACACGATCGCGTTGGTGTGGGTGAGGACGACCGGCGTGCCCTTGACGACGATCGGCTGGAACAGCTCGCCGTCACCCGGCCCGGTCGACATCTGCAGTTCGATGGTGTCGCCCTCGACGAGGCCGAACGCCTGGAACAGCACGCCGCCGCCGACGAGCGGCTGGATCGCGACCGAGTACGCAGAGTCGGACGTGGATCCGAACAGCTTCGCGGGCGCAGCTGGGGTCGCCGCGCCCGGTGTGGTAGTGGCGCTCGGGGTGGAGAGCACCTGGCCTACAGAGATCGACATCAGGCGAGCACTCCTGCCACAGCCACACCGATGCGCTTGAGCTCGTCCCAGCGGGCATCGGATTTGCGCGGAACGACGATGACCGGATCGTGCCAGTAGAGCGTGCGGATATGCGACCGCGGCGACATGCCGTCGCCCGTGAACGCCTGCTCCCGGCCATCGCCAAGGAAGCGCACCGAGAACCGGCCAGCCGTCAGCATCTGCGTCACCTCACCGGCGCCCAGGCAGATGTCGTAGAGCCGATCCCCGACCGCCACCTCGTCGCCGTCCATCGTAACGGGCATGTGTCAACAGCTCCGATGTCCGTAGGGACTTTGGTTATACTAGGCCAACGTGGCCTATGCAAGCACGTTCACACCACAGCCGGCAGTTGCTCCTTGACAGACGGCCCGCCGTTCATGGTGGCGGGCATCGTGTGCAGCGACTTGGCGCCGCCCTGCAAGGCCGGATTGGCCTGCTCGACGCCGTACTGCTGCGCCAGCCGGGCCAGCTGGGCCTGCCGATCCGGGTCGGGGACGATCGAGTCCTGGTCGAACCCGAGACCGTTCAGCATCTGGATGATGACCCGCTGGATGCCCTCGCCGGGCACCAGGCCCCGGTCGTTGTACGGCGTGAGCACCTGCAGCACCTCGGTCGCCCGAGCCTGTGAGATCTCGCGCTGTAGGATGCCGCTCGAGCCGCGCGCGATGACCGCGACATCGCTCTTGATCGACCGATCGGGGTCGAACAGCATCATCAGCTGGTAGTAGTTCGTCACCACCTGCTCGATCACGCCGACGTCGATGTTTGCGATCAGGTGCTTCACGCCCTTCGCGGCGTGCGCCATCAGCATGGACAGACCACCCATGGTGCGGCCGGCGCCGCTGGTCTGGGGGTCGCCGACGACGTAGGCCGGGATGCCGGAGATGTCGTCCGCGTACTTGCTGTAGTACTCGAACACCTTCAGCAGCTGATCGGCATTGCTGTCCACCTTCTGGAACCTGATAGCCGGCTGCGAGGACTGCACGAGCGGGTCGGTCTGAACGGCGTAGAGGCGCCACGGGCGGACCTGGTCGATGTTCGTCTCGTGCGCCATGCGGTCGACATCGTACTCGCCTATCGGCCCGCTCGCGAACGCCATGTTGCGCACGAGTGCGCGCGCCGAGGCGTTGCACACCCGCTGCACGTCCCGCAGGATCGTCGGGAGGCCGCGGCCCCAGACCTGGCCGGGCACCGGCTCGAACGACGAGCAGTAGAACGGCCTGGTGCCGAGCGGGTGCGGGTTTAGCACGGCCTTTATGACCGTCGAGTTGCAGATCCACACCTCGGCCTCGTAGACGCGCTGCGGGTTGTTGACCCCCGGAACGCGGTGCTCCATGAGCAGCCGACCGCTGATCTTGCCGTAGTAGGCGAGCACGTCATAGCGATTGTCCGTAGTGCCGACCTGGCGCTGGTCTACGTGCTCGAGGATCGCACGCTCGGAGTCGGTGTTGACCAGCTCGCGCACGCCCGCCGGGTGGTCGACGAGGATGCGCCGGATGGCGGCCTCCTCGAACCCGGGCAACGTCGTCGCCTGGTTCATGTCGTCGACCGTCCAGCGCATGCGCTCGATGACGTAGCTGCCGTCCTGCGGCGTCGTGCTGTTCGGAGAGGGGAACACGTCGAGCGGGTGGATCCGCTTGACGGTGAGGCGTACGCGGTCGACGACGGCAAGCCGCCCGCCCTTCCAGCGCAGCGAGGGCGTGCGCTCCGTGATAGGCCCTTTCAGCCACGCTGTGGGCAGGCTCGCGACGTCCGTCAGGAAGTGGCGGAACGTGTCACGCCAGCCGCCCTCGAGCATCGTGTCGGCGATCTTCAGCTCCATGCGGGCGGTAGCCTCGGCGGCTATCTTGTCCGCCTGCTTCTGGGCAACGTCCTTGAGCTGCGCAGCCCTCTCGCGCAGATCCACGTCGAAGCCGTACATCTGCATCTCGCGGATGAGGGCGTCGATGACGGCCTCCTCGGCCTCCGGCGGAAGCTCTGGCACCGGGCTCGCTTTCAGCGTCCACGGCCTGTCCTCGGCGTTGGTCAGGATGTCCGACAGCCATGACTTCAGGGCGCGCACCTTCATAGCCGTCAGGCCCATGTAGATGTCGACCCCGGGCTCGAGCAGCGCCTGGTCCTCCGGGTCGTACTGCAGGTTGACGGCGCGCATGCACCGCATGATGTCCTGCTCGACACCCGACTGGATCTTGTGGCGCTTGGCGTCCTCGAAACACCGGCGGACCCACACCGCGAGGTCGGTCGCGAGCGCTCCCTGCTGGTACATCCGGAACAGCTCGTCGAACATCGACGTCTTCGTCGTGTCGCGCGCGCCCGCGATGCCGTTGTTGGTCTGACCGCCGAACAGCATCGGAGTGGTATTGGCAGCGCCGATCGCGTTCTCGAACATTACTGGCCTCTCAGGCGTAGATGAACGCGCGCTCGGACTTCGCCGACGAGGCGAGCCGAGGACGCTTGTACGGACGTACGACGGAGTGGTGGTAGTAGAGCGCGGCGTACTGCAGCGCGTCGGCGATGTGCGAGTGGTGGTCCTTCTCGGGCTCCAGCTTGAACACGTCGTGCGCGCCGTGGGCCTTCTTGAACCGGTAGCCGCCGGCCATCGCCTCGCGCAGCGCCACGCACGCCGGGCTCATGATGTAGCCGTGCCGGCGTGTAAGGAAGAACGAGACCGCATCGCGGCGTGGGATCCAGTCGTTGGTCGGCGCGGGCTGCGCTGCGATGCCACGCGAGCGGAGCACCTGGAACGAGTTCAGCTTCGACAGCGCGCTGCGGTTCCGGCCGGCTGGGTCGCCGACGACGAGGATGTTCGCGCGCCCGAACCGCTCCGCGATCTTCGGCACCAGCAGCTCGTTGACGAACTCCTCGAGGGTGATGCTCGTAGGCGCGAGCTCGTCGAGCACCTGGATGCCGCCGTTCGGAGTGAGGGACGTGAACACGGCGGCCGGGTTGAGGCCGAAGTCCATGCCGACTACGATCGTGCCGCTGCGCGGCGGAGCAAGCGGATCGAGCGCCACGTGCGCAGCCTGGTCGAACTGCGAGAACACCGGCTTGCCATCGAACGTGGCGCCGTAGTTCCCGAGCACCATCACGTTGACGTAATCCTCGGGCGCACCGTGCGTCTGGTTGAAGTAGTAGTCGTAGCCGCCCTCGAGGTTCGCGATGTTCTCGGCCTCGGGGTTGGGCAGGTACTGGCCGGGGTTCTCGGGGTCGATGAGGAGGCCGCCGGGCTGGTGGAAGATCCGATGTCCCTTGGGACGCTCGACCTCGAACAGCCTGTACCACGGGCTGCGGATCGGCGGTGGATTGTAGTCCATCCAGATCCCGCTCCACGTCGGCCCGCCGAGCCGCGCGGACGGGAAGCGGCCGATACGACCGCGGAGCACCTTCAGCACCTCGTACGGCACCTCCGACGCCTCGTTGATCCACGCGAACGTGACCTCGAGCGACTTCAGCTTCCGCACGTCGGCGGGGCGGTCGAGCGGCAGGAAGTAGACCTCGAGCTCGAGGAGCGTGTCGTCGGGCAGCACGCGCTCGCAGGTGAACGTGATCGGGCTGCCGTAGGTGACACGCCCCATCCCGCCGAGCCAGTCCTCGAACGTCTTGATCGTCGTCGACTTGAGCTCGGCGAACGTGTTCCGGATGGCCAGGCCGCGCACGCGCCGAACGCCGCCGAACGGCTCCTGCGCCATTGCGCGGAACAACACCTCCATGACCGACATCGACGACTTGCCCGAGCCGACCGGGCCCTTGATCGCGCGCACGCGCTCGTTGCACCGGTGGAAGGCGCGTGCTGTCGGGCTCTGCACGTAGCGGATGACGCCGTCAGACACGGACCACCGCCTTTCCGATCGGCACGACGACCTCGTCCTCGTCGTCCTCGACTGGTAGCGCCTTGGCCTGCGGCGTGACGTCCTTGGCCTGCAAGGCGACGTCCTGCTTGGGCGATTCAAACATGAACGTGACGCTCGGGATCGCCTTCGTGTCGCCCTTCGGCGGCGCCCACTGCTCGGGGTCCGCGCGTTCCGCGGTCCAGCGGTACTGGGCGGCCAGCTCCTTCTGGACGGCAGCCTCGGCGGCATTCTCCGGCGTCGGCAGCAGCGCGAGCTGCGCTTTCAACACGCAGACCTCGCCGTAGGACTTCATCGCCAGCTTCCACGCCGGCCGCGAGATCCGCTTCTCGCACCACTCCCTGAAGAACACGAGCGGGATGTCGTTGGCGAGCGCCAGCTCGTTCGGGAGGTTCCCGCGAGCGATGAACTCGAGCACCTCGTCTACGCCGAGGTCGTCGAGAAACTGATACCAGAAGTCACGCCCTTTGGCAGGCACGGCCGGTAGCCGCTCCTGCATGTTGAACATCTGCTCCCATTGGGCTGCTGGGTTCGCCAGCTTTACGCCGCCTGCCACTTCTGTTGTCCTTTGGTACTTCGGACGTCAGTGCCTCGTTGCCAGGAACGACACCACGGCCGTCGCGATCGAGCCGAGCAAGGCGAGCAGGCTCATGGTGTAGCCCTTGAACTCCGTCGCCTTGTCACCGTCGACCTTCTTGTGGAACTCCGTGCGCAGCTCGGCGACCTCTCGAGCGATCTTGGCCTCGATCGTCATGATCCGCACGTTCATCTCCGCCTGCTCGCGGCGGAACTCGCTTTCGATGCGGGCGAGCGCGCCCATCACTTTCAGCTCCAGCTCGTGGATCGCGCGCATCAGCGCGGCCTCATCTGTCCGCCCGTTCACCGTCTGGACCTCCGGATGGTTCGCACCCGGACCGGTGGCCTCGCCGGCCGCCGGTCGACGCATTCGCACGTACACACTGGTCCCCGGTCGGACACTTGAGAGTCCACGGGCGCCCGCGCCAGGGCCACCGGGGCGGGCGACTGAGCTGGCCCGGACGGCGGCTGCTGCGGCCGCGGCGCGGATGGGGAAGCTGGCCCGGACGGCGGCTGCTGCGGCCGCGGCGCGGATGGGGAAGCTGAGGTCGTCGCCGTCTGCACCGCCGCAATCGGCATCGCTGGCGGCAACGCCAGGGTCTGCGGATCGCTCGCCGGAACCGAGGGCGAGGCCACCGTCGGCACCGTGGCCGGCGGCGTGACCGTTCGCACGTGGGACCGATACACCGTCGTCGCCTGGAATATCACTGCCCCAATCCCGGCGAGCACTAGACCCCTTACCGGCCACGTCATGTGTCTCCAGATCTCGATCGGGTGCATGCACCGTGCGTCCCTACAGGTGAGAGGTATGTAGGGACACTGATACATCTCCCGTCGTGTTGTGTCAACAAACGTAAAAGGCCGCGGCAAGGTCACCCAAGCCGCGGGGTAAGTTTCCACATCTAAGTCACGACCGGCACGCTAGCCTACTTCGGGCCAGATTGCAACTGTTGCGTCCGGCTCCTGTCCGTGGTACGTAGGGACATTCTGGCCCGCAGACGACTGTGCGACGGTTGGCGCCGGCGCACAATCTAGGGCCCTACACCCGCACGAACGGGGTAAGTCCTTGGACACCAAATCTACCCGCCGCGGGCGCGCTTGGCAAGCCCGTATTGTAGCAGCCGGAGCGGTCGCCATCGTAGTGGCGGGCACCGCCTTAGCGGCGTCGGCTGTGTTCCAGCTCGTGACGTCCGGCCACGCAGGCGTGTCGGCCTGGATGGTGGGCACCGCCCTCGAGACCATCCCCGGCGTAGCCATCGCGTTCGCGCTGATCCTCGAGACGTGCAAGATCGTCGCAGTCATGGCGCCGGTGCGTGGGCTGCACGGCTTCGCCACGCGCTTCCTGCTGTTCCCGGCGCTCGTGCTCGCCGGATGGTTCCTGTCGTTCGGGATGCTGCACCAGCGCGGAGCCGCGGAGCACGCGGAGCAGGCAGAGAAGGCTGCGGTCTACGCCGCGGCCGTCAGCCACCGAGACAGCGTGGTGGCCCGGATGGAGGCTGCCTTCGCCGAGCAAGGGCGATCCCGACCCGACGAGGAGACCCGGGCGGATCTGGCCGTGCTGGATCGTCGGCTGGCGTCGATCAACTGCGCCGACACGAGCCTCGGAAACACCTGGAAGAACCTCTGCGGACGCCGCGAGGCTGTTCGCGCCGAGATTGCAAAACGGGGCGCGGCCGACGGTGCGATCAAAATGTTGCGTACACAACTCGAGACCGCAGAAATCGAGCTCAGGAGGGTCAAGGTTGTAGGCGCAATCCCTAACGATAACGCAACGGAAGATAAGTCAAGTGGGTCAAGTAGGTCAAGTAGGTCAAGTTCAAGCGCTGATTTTGCAAAATCAAGTAGGTCAAGTTCACCTGGTTTTGCGTTCTCGAACTTGACCTACTTGACCAACTTGACTTATCTCACCCGAAACTACGGGAGCCTACTTAGTCTCACGTTGCTGATGCTAGTCTGCGAAGTGGCCGTCGTTTCCGGAGTTTACCTAGTAAAATCAGGGCTTTGCACGCTTCTGAGCCTCTCGGACGCGGAGCCCGCGGAGCCCGCGGAGCCCGACGAGCCGTCTGGAGGGCCTGTACCAGCTCCGGCCAGCCTTCCGGTGGCTGGTACAACCCAGGTAGGTCAGGTTCATGCACAAAACCAGGTTCCGCAAACGCCTGCGGCGGCCCTTCCGGCCAACACTTTAGCCACTGCCCCGGCTCCGAGCCCCGCTGCGGCCAACATTTTGACCCCTACGGTCACCCTTCCGGCCGCTGGATCAGGTGCACCTGTGCCTCCGGCAGCACGGATACGCTACCGACCGGAGGTTGCAGACGCTATATACAACTTGGTAGTCGACGCGGGCGGCGAGATGCGGGGCGGTGCCAACGCCTGGGTCGCTGCGCTGACGGCGCGCGGGCTGACGACCTCCGTCAGCAGCGTCACGCGGGCGTTCCGCGAGCTCCGCGCTGCCGGTCGGCTCGAGATTGAGGCGTTCCGTGGCGCTGGCACTGTAGCCAGGCTGCCGAAGGGCGCTGTGGTGGCGCCTGCTGCTATCGTGCCAGTCGTGCCAGTGGCGCCAGTCGCGCCAGTGGCGCCAGTCGTGCCAGTGGCGCCGGCTACGGGTCTCCGCGCGTTCCGCGTGTTCGGTAGGTCGTGATGGTTCCGCCCGCTCCGCGGGTTCTGCGCGCTCCGCGGGTTCTGCGCGCTCTGCGCGCTCCGCGGGTTCTGCGCGCTCCGCGGGTTCTGCGCGCTCCGCGCGCTCCGCGCGCTCCGCGGGCTCCGCGCGCTCCGCGGGTTCTGCGCGCTCCGCGGGTTCTGCGCGCTCCGCAACGAAGAAGGCCGGCAGCGAGGGGGCTCGCTACCGGCCAGGGGAGGCACCGTGGGGAGGAGGCCGGTGCCATTCGCGCGACGCGCTCAGAAATAGGGGCTTGCAGGGGGCCGAACGGAGCAACGACCAGGACGCCTAACATCAACAGCACTCCCGGCAAGCACGGTCTCTATACCACCGTCGAAGGGTGTCCGCAAGTACTTTCTTCGGCGCCCATTGACCGGTGCCGGCAAAATACGCGGCTCTGCAGACCCGGGCGGGGGTCGCCGAGCCTGGTCCCTACCCCCCACTGGCCGGCCCTGAAATCGAGCGTGAGCATGCGAGGGAGCTAATTTCCGGGGGGTAGGGCCGGGCTCTGGTCCACAAGGGGGTTCAGAACGCGCGGAACGCGCGGAACGCGCCCTGATGCCGCGTCGCGCCGCCACGCTCCGCCGGCTCCGCGCGCCCAGCTGCCAGCGCCACCGGGCCAGCAAAACGCGCCCAGCGTGATCCGCGCGCCGTGGGCTGTTAATCCGCTAACAGGACCGCGCTGTACGTGTAGCCGCGGAACCGCACAACCACAGATCATGCGCCGTTGACGCTGTATCGGGGCGTGGTTCCGCGCGTTCTGCGCGTTCTGCGCGGTACGGAATTGACTTTGTTAGGTTTTGTGTGGTTCTATGTGTGGGTAAGCAGCGCTGATTCACGGTTCCCCGGGCAATCCAATTCCGGTTGGGACCGCCGAACTAGCAAAACTTACCCTGCAAGCCGAGAAAGCTCCGCGCTGCAACGGGCAACGGCGCGGACACGACACAAGCCCATACCCATCTAGGACACTGACACCATGACCAACGTGACCACGAATGAGACGAGCGCGAATGAGACGGGCACGAACGATCGCGACCAGGTGGAAGGCGTTAGCATCCCGGACGACGTGATTGCGGCGCTGGACACGGCCACGCAGGCGGCCGTACACGCTGCCCGTTCGGCCTACAACAAGCGCAACGCGGCGCTAGGCGACGACGCAACGGCCTCTCTAAAGTATTTGGGTACGGTGAACGTGGCCGCGCTGGACTTCAAGGGCGACGCAACGCCCGGAATGGCCCGCGCCTTCGAGGTCGCCGAGCAATCGGATGGCGCGTTCTCCGCGGCATTCCGGGCGGAATACGCGAAATTCTCGAGCGACGGCGCGGCTCGCGCAGCCATGACCAAGCTCCGCAAGCTGGCCCGGACAATCATGTCGTGGACCGAAGAAACTTTCGCCGTCGAGTATGGCGACGATGGCTTGGCGCACCTCGCCACCAAGGTTCCGGATCAAAAAGACGTCCACCGCCGACTGATCCTGTTGAGCGGCGCCAAGGGGAAGGCGAGCAAGCCGGCCAGCGGCAAGGTGACCGGTGGCGCGGCTGGCGCGCCCACGGGCGGCGCTGGGCTCGAGACGGCGCCCACGTCAGCGCCGGCCACGGTGCAAGCCGCGGCGCCCGTGCATGACCGGTCGCAGGTCGACGCGCTCATGGCCGCTTGGACCACGGTGCACAAGGTGCTGGCCAGCGCGTCATGGGAAGGCCGCTGCATAACGCTGGCCACCGGTGGCGACGCGGCGCGCCTTCAGTCGGCACTCAACATGCTCGGTCGGCAAGTGAACGTAGTCTGCGGCGTGGAATAAGGCGTCCCTACGTACAGCGAAAGGCTACGGACATGCGCATCATATACAACTTGGTAGGTATGGCGTCCACCGGTGCGGCCGTGTCCGCGGCCATGCTGGCGACGCGAAATGCTGACTTCACAACGCCATGCGCCGTGGTAGCGGCGTTGGCGTTGCTGGCCGGGCTCATTTGCGCCGCGGCCAGCGGGGAGCGCGCTAGCTAGCGCGCTCCAATCATCCCGTCAGATACGGTGTGGCCCGTGCTATCCAAGCACGGGCCAAATTGCGTTCAACGTGGGTGTCAGCCTCGGGCCCGGTGCGCAGGAACCAAAGCACGGCGCGGGCCACTAGCTCCGGACTGGTCATTGCAAGCCGTATATCCATGACCTCGCGCGCACATTTCTCGGCTATGATATGATCCTTTATCTTGGCGCCTTTTCGCGCCGCGGCCGCTGTCCTATCGGCAAGCCCAGCGTAAACGCCACCGGGACGCAATGCGTTCTCGGGGAGCGCGTGCCACCATTCAATCGCTCGGCAGATTGCAATCGTGTTGTCACCCACGGTGTGCCGTGGCGTGTCCACGTTGATGCCAGTTGTCCAGGTGAAATGGTGCTGATCTGCCATGGCCAGCCAATCCTCGAAGCTCGAGAACCTACTCGGCCTGGCGTGCGTCATTATGAGCCTCGCTATGACGGCCGCAGACTTAGGCGTGCCCGTGAGGCTTATGTATGCCAAGCCGCCGACAGCGTAGCAAAGCTCACGCTCCACTATGTAGCCCCGCACTGGAAGGAGCTTACGGTAGACGGCTCGCTTGGCCATCAAGCGCAAGGCGGTAAAGACCACGACCGGATGCGTCGGCAGACCGGCCTGGTCGAGGGCGCGAACAGCAAAGCCGACCCATCGAGATATGAACGGGGCTTTGATGGCGGCCTCGAGCTCGGACGTCCTAACGCCTTCGCGGCCCTCAAGGCACGGTGCAACCATGGGCGCGAGCTCGCGACCGAATTGTTCCGTGGCGCCCCGGTCGAGTTTCCGCAAGGCGACGCCGATCGAGATTGAGAGGAGGGATATTCCAGGCACCAGTGATCTCCGCGGTTGATGGACGTCCCAAGGTACACTGCTCCGCGGCTCCGCGCCAGGGGTTGTTCTGGAGGGCAGAAAAGAGGTACGGACGGCTCCGCGGCTCCGCGCCAGGGGTTGTTCTGGAGGAAGGAAGAGGTACAACGGCGCCGTGTTAGTTTGTTTGTTTAGGAGAACTTTCGGACCCCCCCCCCCCCTCCCCCTAGTGCCCTTTATATTTTCAGACCCTATTCTACTAGAATTAACAACATCTACACGTAGTAGTAGTATATATATATATATATTATCTCTTCACGTGAAGTTATATATATAGAGAAAAAATTAGGCAGAGAAGTTATAGTTATCAATCAAAGTAG
>FRDC01001822.1_pt1 | contig 39874 bp, 24 predicted proteins | sample 1106171 | NCBI WGS metagenome assembly FRDC01 (sample SAMEA3930566, study PRJEB13176) | freshwater metagenome | biome: Drinking water system; feature: drinking water; material: water | place: Singapore | collected 2014-12-20 | reverse complement strand
ATCGAGAAAATGACGAATATCTAACCACAAGACCAAATCGTGTGTTTCAATTAATCTCATCATTGACAGACGATCCCGAAAAAAATAAAAGCCGGATTAGCAGTTTTTTTCTTGCTAATCACGGCTTAGTACCCGGGGCGGGAATCGAACCCGCACTGACGTTTCGGTCAACAGGATTTTAAGTCCTGCGTGTCTACCAGTTCCACCACCTGGGCCTATAAAATTTCGGATTATGAAATTTTAAAATATTGAAATGTAAAAGAACAATAAGTCAATAAAAAATCCCTCTTTGGAGGGAGTTTTGAGCGGAAGACGAGACTCGAACCCGCGACCCTAACCTTGGCAAGGTTATGCTCTACCAACTGAGCTACTTCCGCTTGTGAGGTGCAAATGTAAATAAAAATAACATTGTTGAAATGACAAAAAAGATTCTATTTAAAATACTGAAAAACAGACCCTAATTACTCTATATTTATGCTAAAATATTCCAATTCATAGTATTTTTATACCCTTTTATAGAGAAGTCTTTTTCCAATTCATTTGAAATTAGGCGCAGTTTATGAAACGAAAGATGGTTATTAGATGCCTTTGAAATATCTCAACAATTAGATAGTTATTACGTGATATTTAAATTATACCATTATTAATATTTTATCTAACAATAAAACCCTTTACAAAAAAAAAAAAAAAACTTTTCGATGCAATGTTTAAAATGGAATTCAATCTGTAAAATTTAAAGTATTATTTTTTGAGTCAACTCCAATTCCAAATTCAGATTTTAAACTAAATTTTCCATGTGAAATTTCTAATCCCTCAAATGGGTTATTATTAATCAGCCAGGGGCCGTCTAAATCCAAATAATCGGCAAAGGAATTCAAAGCAAAAGAAGTAGCGCAACCGCAGGATGATTCACTCATACACCCTACGATTATTTTTAGGTTTTTTGTCTTAGCAAACTCTGCCATTTTAATTCCGTTGTCAATTCCGCCACATTTCAATAATTTAATGTTTATTCCGCTGTAGCAATTATAATTATTTTTTAAATCATCAAAACTCCATATAGATTCATCAGCAAAAACAGGTAATATATTTTTTGATTTAAATTCAAAATGACGTTGATGATTTTCAAAATGAAAGGGCTGTTCAATAAAAAGTGCGCCAAATGATTTAAGTTCGTTAAACAATCCGTCACATTCTTCATTGCTGAATTTTTCCCAACCTTGATTTACATCAATACAAAAGCGTAAATTAAATTTTTGCACTACTTCCCTAACAAAATGCAAATCGTTATTTCCATCGAGTTTCAACTTTAGCAAATTAAATTTCTCAATAGTTTTAATGTCAAAATCACGAATTGAATTTTTTGTAAGTGTAATTGTGCTTTTATAATTACCGTCGTTTTTTAAATAACAAAATTCAGTCATAGACATTTCAAATCTTCGAGCATTATAATCAGCAAGGCAATTTAACAGTAGTGCTCGTGTAAAAGGTGAAAAATTAAATTCACATAGGCTGTGTGTTATTTCATTAAGAGAATCAAAATCAACCGTTGAATATGAATTTAAAAATGCAGAAAGTGATTTTTTTGTTTGCTCACATGTTTCATTCAAATACGGGGGAAACGTTGCTTCACCGTATCCAGAAACGCCATTTTTTGTAATTTTCAAGAATAAAGCTTTCGTTCCTTCGCGTGTACCATGCGCCAGTTTAAAGGGCGATAAAAAACGCAATTCATATTCGCAAAATTGATATTCCATGCCCTTAAATTAGGTAAAAAATCATTGTGGCCTAATTAGAATCATGTTGTAAACACTTAGTGTTCATTGAATTTAAAAGAATCGTAAAACTAACATTTAAGATTGTTAACTTTGTAAATGGAAATCACCTTTTTTGACGTATGCTAAAAGAAATTGAAGATAGAATTTCGAGCGATTATAAAAAAATTGTTTCGAGTGTTAGGCGTGGAAGAAAAAAATTAAAATCTGAACTGGCGCGAAATAAGCAAATGGCAATCGGATTAAAAGACAATGCCCAAGATGCTTTAATGGATTTAAAATCGGGAAAAATATTTACGGACGACAAAGCTGCTAAAAATTTGAAAAACACTTTAACCGATACTCTTAAAGCGGTTGGAATGACCGGTATTTTTATACTTCCCGGTGGTAGCATTGGATTAATTGCGTTAAGAAAAATGCTGAAATCAAAGGAAGCAAAGGCACTTGGAATTGAAAATTTACTTACGCTTACTATTGAAGAAGCTGAAAAGCTTGAAAAAGAAAAATCAATCGATGTTAAAAATGACCAAAAGCAATAATAACAATATAATTTTTCGTTAATTTTCCGTTCTTGAAATTAATTAAAACAATCATATTCATTTTTATTGCCTGTTTAACATTGCAGCTTAATGCTCAAGATACGCTTACCGTTTCGGGAAATGTGTACGATTATGATAATTCGTTTGTTCACATGAATTTTTTTGCGGTAAATAAACGTACCGGAAAAGGAGAATTCGGAAATTACAAAGGTTTATTTACCATGAAAGTTCTTCGAAAAGATACAATTATTATTTCAGCAAAAGATTATCATACTTTAAAACTTGTAGTTCGCGACAGCTGTTCAAAGTCTTGTAAACTGCGTATAGCCTTGCACCGTAAGGAAGTTCAACTAATAACGGTTGATATTTTTCCGACGAGAAATCATGACGACATTACAAAAGATTTGAAAAAATTAAAAGATCCTAAAGACATTGAAAAAGTAACTGCCGATCCGATTAACAGTCCAATTACGGCTTTGTATCAGGCGTTCAGTAAAATTGAACGATCAAAATATAAAGTTGCTGTTATGGAAGCTGAGGACAGAAAAAAAGACGTTTTGAAAGAACTACTGTCGAAATATGTAAAAGCGGAAATTATTGATTTGGATGAAGAAAAATTTGATGATTTTTTAAGTGTTGCCGATTTTCAAGTGAATTATTTAAGAACACTCTCCGATTATCATTTAATTAAATATGTTCAATACAGGTATGAATCGTATAAAATGTTTAATGATTTTTACAACGTTATAAAACGACTTTATAAAAACCAATACGAATTTGTACTGCTTGAAGCCAGAGGTGAAAAACAAACTGTAGTTAAATCGGTGTTGGCCCAATATGTTGATAAAGCAATATGGGAAATGTGTGATAGGCAGCCTGAATTTTTATTCGATTTTTTAAATTATGCTCAATTTAATACTACCGAATTGGTTGAAATGAGCGACTACGGCATTATCGCAACTGTAAATAGAAAATACGATAAATTCATAACGCAATACGGCTATAAAAGACGATAACCGGCCGTTGTTTTTATTTTTTTATGGGGTTAAAGTTTAAAAGACGTTGATTTATTTCGGCTTTAATGTAACAAATAGAAAATCAGTATTTTGTGTTGCACTGAATTTAATCAATTAAATAACACTTTTCATCCTCAAAAATGGCTTATCGATATAAATAGAATGGGACTTTATCGTAACTTTAACGTCATTCATCTGTAATAGAAAATGCATTGAATATGATTCGCACAACCATTGTTACCATCACACTTTTATTGTTTTCGGTTATTGCCCACTCAAAAATTATTAAAGTGGATGATCTTGGAGATCCCGTGCCAAGTACAGGAGGAACCAGAACTTTGCGTCAGGCAATTGCATTGGTATTACCCGGCGATACTATTTTAATTGATGTTAAAGGAACAATTTCTTTAAGCAGCACAATTACTACCGGCGCCAATTTTACAATTATGGGTGCTTATCCAATACATAGTGAATTGGATTGCAAATTACTTTCAGGTTCGTTAGGGATTGATGTATTAGCCGGTGGAAACATTAATTTATTAGGCTTTGCAATAATAAATTCGACTCCGGCAGCAAATGTTCGTTATGTTCGGGTAAGACCGGGCGGAACATTTTCGGCAAGAGATTGTGTGTTTAAAAATGCAACGGGCAATGGCGGTGGTGGTGCATTTTTAGTTGAAGGAATTTGTTCGGTATTAAACTGTACCTATAACGCTAACGCGACAAATACCAACGGCGGAGGAATTTTCGTAACTAACGGAGGTAGCCTTAACGCAAATAGTTGCACCTTTTATAACAATACCGCGACTTTAAATGGCGCAGGTATTCGCGTTGACAACGGTAGCTTAAATGTATTAAATTGTACTTTTTACAACAATACTGCAGGTGGCTTAGGTCATGCCATCTCTTCGGCAAATGTAGCCGACGCGGTAGTTGTGAACAATAATATTTTTACAGACAACGCTTCGGTAAAATGGAATAATTTATGCGATGATGTTTTTTCTCCTAGATGGACATCAGACGGAAACGTATATTCTCAAAGTGCAGGAACTTTAGCAGGAGTAATTAATTCAGGAGCTAATGATAAAGTTGGACAATTGTACGCGAGTATTAATTTAAGAGCGAATATAAAAGTGGATGGTTACGGACTCGAATATTTTCCAATTACAGCCGTAGGAAGTGTTGCTATTGATAACGGTATAACGGTTGGTGGACTTGCGCAGTTAGATTGCAGAAGAGCGCCAAGAAGTTTATATGGAAATGCAGGCGTAATACCAGACGCCGGCGCAGTAGAGTTTACACCTTTTACCGTGACTTCACCGGGTGGCCCCGGATCCTTTCAAACCGTATGGGGTCAAATGAATGCTACCGGCGGATTTGGAGGCAAGGAATACATGGACTTTGATTTACCCGGCCCAACTATTTACTCTCTTTCCGGTTCTTTAGCATATACTTCAGTTGGCGCTCCACGAATTGTTGACGCTTATACAAACCCCGGAAGTTCAATTGCCGGACCAAGAGATCCATTTGTTGCAGGTACATACATTGTTCCTGCTAATTTGAATGTAACTCTTCAAAGCAATACCAATCGACTATTGGATTTAGATAGTTGGCCTAATCCATCATGGATTGCCGGAATTAATTTTACAGCAAATAGTAATAATGAAGCAGTACTTGTAACAAATAGTGATATTCATTTTTTTGGAAACCATTTTACATCTTCAGCAAACGATGGATGGCGAGGTTTGCATCTTCAATCAAATTCATTTGTAAGAGTTGGAGGAAATCGTCCACACTTTTATAATGTAATTAATAATTTCAATTCTACAATTCAACCGAATCCATGTGGTATATACATTCAAAATTCTACAGCAGGTTACATAATGGGAAATATTATAGGCCCAAATATTGATGGTATTGGAGCAATGGGAAATCAACGTGGAATAATTCTCGAATACACTTCGGGTGTAACAATTGGAGGTATGCGAAATGAATGGTCAAAAAATATTATTTCATCGAATCAAATTGACCAGATTATGGATTTCCAAGGTAACAACACAATTATTGGTAACTTAATTGGTACAACAATTGGGGGTGATGTAGCTTGCGGCGCACTGTCAATCGGCGATGGAATTCAATTGGTAAATCAAACAGTAACGAAAATTGGTGGATTAGGAATTCAGGATGGAAATGTAATCGTTAATCAAGCATTCGGTATTGGGGCGAATACGAATAGTGGAAACAACACTACTGTACTGGGAAATTTTATTGGTATAGCGGCAATGCCACCTTTTGCAATTTTACCCAATAATGTAGGTGTTAAAATTATTGGAAACGGACCAAACGGATTTTTAATTGGTGACGGAACAATAAAAGGCAGAAATTTTATCTCCGGAAATTCTTCCAATGGAATTGTTTTAGATAGTACCGCAAAAAATCAAGTTAATAAAAATTATATTGGATTAAAACCTGATGGAAATATTGCCGCAAATGGAGTAGGCATTAAAATGTCAGGCGGAAGTAATAATAATCAAATTATAAACAATATAGTATCAGGCAATACAGGCGATGGTATTTTGAGTACACAGTGTGGATTAAACGATGCGATTATCAAAAATTTTGTTGGCACAGATACTTCCGGAACAATTGCGAAACCAAATAACGGATCGGGTATAAACGTTATTTCTTCAACTGCATCTTTCCCGATTGATAATAATTTGGTTTCCGGTAATGCCGCAGGTGGAGGAGGAATTGTTATTGCAAGTAGTTTAAACGGTATGCAAATTGTCAATAACACTATAGGTCTTGATTTTGGACGTACAATGCCTATCCCAAATTCAAATGGTATTAATGCCATTGGTTCAAATTCATTGATGATAAAAGGAAATACAATTTCAGGTAATAATGCTGATGGAATTTATTTGAACAACTGTTTTGGATTTACAATTGATTCAAATTTTATTGGTACTACTCCTGTAAGTTTTTTACCCTTAGGAAATAATGTGAATGGAATTTTTTGCGATGGAAATTGTGCAAATGGAAATATAGGATCAGGATTGGTTTCTGCGAATAATAATATTGCCAATAACACCATGGCAGGTATTTATATTTATAAGCAAAGCGAAAAAATAGGAATTATTGGAAACAGTATTCGCAATAATGGAATGATTGGAATTGCACTAAAGGATGGTACATTAACACCGTTGCCTAATGATTTAAATGATGCCGATACATTCGGAACCGGTGCGGTTGATCGTGGAAATCGCGGACAAAATACGCCGGCAAATATGACTGCAACCGTTTGCAGTGCTACAACCAGCATTAGTGGTGTTGTAAATGTTGATGCCACAGCAATGAATTATCTTATTCAAGTATATTTAGTAAAACCCGGCAACGTTGATCCGTCTGGATTCGGTGAAGGCGATTCGTTAGTTGGACAAGGTTATTTTAATCCAGGAGGAATAAATACAATAAACTGGACAATAAATTTAGCAAGTGTTTTTCCGGTAGGCACAATTTTTTCGGCTACATGTACAAAAGAATATACTGTAGGATTATGGGAAACATCTGAATTTTCTGATACAACAATAACAAAAGCTTCTACTGTTGCTATAGCGTCTGTAATTAACCAGCCTTCTTGTAATGGTATAAATGACGGTTCGGCTACAGTTACAGCAAGCGGTGTTGCGCCTTTTACATACGAATGGTTTGCAGCCCCGGGAATTTCAATGGGAACGCAAAGCTTCGCAAATATTACAGGATTGGCTCCCGGAAATTATTGGGCAACTGTTTATGATGCAACGTTATGTTTAGTGACTTCTGATACAATAACAATAACCTATCCGCCACTTCTAAACATTACAGAAACCCCAATTAATCCGTCATGTTTTGGTTATTCAAATGGATCGATAACAATAAACGCAACCGGTGGAACCGGAACATATTATGAATACAGTATAAATGCAGGTTCTACTTTTATTTCAGTAGTAAATACTTTTACGGGATTATCGCCGGGTACATATTATTGTTGGGTACGAGATACAAACACGTGTTATTCGAACTTAGATACAATTGTGTTAGTTGCGCCCGGCGCATTAAATGCAACGATAACGCCGTATAATGAAACGTGTGCCGGTTATAATAACGGAGCCGTGGACGTAACCATTAATTCAGGTCAAAATCCAACTTTCACTTTTGATTTTTACAATTCTTCGGCAACGCTAATAAATAATGTTTCTGCAATTGGATATGTATCTGCGTATAGTCTTACATCGTTAGTTCCCGATAATTATAATTTAGTAGTTACCGACATTAATGGCTGTGATGATACATTGTCATTTACTATACTTGCAAGTGGAAATAATTTGAGTGCCAATTTTACTACATCAGGCGCCACATGTTTTGGTAACGGAACAGGATTTGCCGATCTTTCAACGGCTTCTCCGGCGGCAACATCATGGACATATAATTTTGGAGACGGTGGTTCTTCAACAGCACAAAATCCTACTTATACATATACCGCCTCCGGAACTTTTACGGCGCAATTAATTGTTGGTAACGGTTTTTGTTCCGATACTTCGTTTCAAGCTGTAACGATTAATGCGCCTCCTGTGGTTAATGCGGGCGGTGATTTTGATGCATGCGAATCCGGTAGCGGTTTTTTGTTTGGAACTGTTGCCGGTGCTTCGTCAACTATATGGACAAGCGCATCCGGCGCAACCATATCGCCGGCAACTAACCCTGTTGCCACTTATGTAATTTTTAGCGCGGCCGATATAAGTGCAGGTTATGCAACTGCAATATTAAGCGGTACGTTTGGTGCGTGCACAGTTACTGATACTGTAATTATTACACTTGATCAAAATCCTATTATAAATGCAGGCCCCGATGCTACAATTTGTGACGTTTCTTCATATACAAATACTGCGGCAACGGCGTCTTCGGTATCAACTGTGAATTGGACAACATCAGGTTCAGGTTCGTATGTTTCGCCAACAGTAGTTGGGGCAACTTACAATCCTACGGGTGATGCCGGTTCAACCGTTGTGTTAACGTTAACTGCCCAATCGCCGCTAAATGTTTGCCCATCTGCGGTTGATGTATTGAATTTAACAGTAGTCCCTTCTCCGTTAGCTAACGCAGGATTAGATTCTTTGATTTGTTCAAGCGGTATTTCATACATTACATTAAACGGAACATCAGCAAATTCACCTTCCTTAATTTGGTCAACTTCAGGAAGTGGGTCTTGGACCGGTGTTACTTCTTTTACTCCTAATTATTATTTTTCGGTCGCCGATATTTCAGGTGGTTCAATGTATTTAATGTTAACTGCGAATGGAAATGCCCCTTGCGCTTCGGTTACCGACAGTTTACTCATTACCTTCATAACTCCAGCAAGTGTTTTTGCCGGTACCGACCAAACCATTTGTGCAGGTAGCACAGTTAATTTATCAGGAAGCGCTTCAGGTACCGTTTCAATATTATGGAGTAACGGATTAGGGACATACGCACCTTCTTCTTCGGTCTTAGCAACTGTATATACTCCAACATTAGCCGAAGAAGGAGCCGGTTTGGTTTCACTTATTTTAAATGGTACTCCTGCAGGTACAGGTTCTTGCCCTGTTGCTACCGATACAATAAATATTACAATTCTTGCGACGCCTGTATCAAATGCCGGAGCTGATGACACTACTTGTGTGGGAATGTTATACACGTTAGATGGAACTTCGAGTACCGGATCTTTTTCTTCGCAAACTTGGACAGAGGTTGGCGGATCATTTTCCGATACAAGTTTAATTACAACGGTTAGTCCAACGGTAACCACGTCTTATGTTTTAACTCTCGACAACGGTTCGTGCATCGACTATGACACAATTACAATTACAATAACAGCACCATCAAACGCTTCATTTGGTTATAGTGTAAGTTCAACTTGTCCTGTTACAACCACACTTTCGCCTACAGCAGCAACTGCAGGTGGAAATTGGACATCTTCTCCGGCAGGATTAAGTTTGAATGCGCTAAATGGCGATATTGATCCCTCATTAAGCGTACCTAACACCTATATGATTTATCATTCATTTACTTCACCATGTTTTAGTATCGATTCAACGCAAATAATCATTAACCCGAATCCATCAGTAGTTCTTACACCCGACTATAAGGCATGTTATGGCGACACTGTAACATTTATAGGATCGCCAAGCGGTGGAACCTTTAGCGGAAGTACAGTCACAACTGCAGGAGTGCTTAATACGTTATTTTCAGGATCAGGAACTTTTGTAATTACTTACACTTTTACAGAACCATTAACAGGGTGTACAGCGGCAGATACCAATTCAATTGTTGTTTTACCATCGCCGGCTGTAAGCATTTCTCCAATACTGGGTACCACTTATTGCCCTTCAGACGGACCATTTCTTTTAACCGGCGCACCATTGGGCGGAGCATTTTTATTAAATAATGTTTTCCAATCAATTTCAACATTTAATTATGATCCAACTCTTCCCGGAATTGATACCATTATTTATGCATGGCAAGATCCGGTAACAACATGTATTGGGTTAGCTTTTCAAATTGATACAGTAGTAACGGGGCCACCAACACCAATTTTATCAGGATTGCCACCTTCGCAATTTTGTACTTCAACTTCTTATCCGTTTGTTGTTTCAAATCCGGCTGCCTCTGTAACTTGGTATGCCGACGCGGCGCTTACAACTGTTCTTGCAACAGGTACAACAATGGCATCAACTTCGCTGTTGTCGGGTAACGGAACGTTTTATGTTGTAAATTCTAATGGCGGATGTCTTAGCTCACCATTGGTGTTTAATTATTTTAATCTCGATGCTTCATTAATAACATTTGGAGGCCCTTATAATTCTTGTGCAGGAGACATTACAAATGTCACGGTAAATATTCCTTCTGTAACAAGTTATCAATGGAATTTTGATTCATCAATAGCAGATACTTCAACATTGAATATTATAGTAAAACCAATGTTTAGTACAACTTATTATATATATGTAACCATTCCTTCAGGTTGCGGAATTGTAGATTCAATTACCGTAAATGTAAAACCTTGTTCACTTGATGATATTAGTAATGTTTTTTCGCCCGATGGTGACGGCATAAACGATACATGGTATATTAATGGAATTGGTTTACGACCGAATAACAGAGTGATTGTATTTAATAGATGGGGAGATAAACTTCGAGTTTTTGAAAATTATGATAATACAAATTCGGTTTGGGATGGAACTTATAATGGTGTTAAAGTAGCAACAGGAACTTATTATTTTACAATCGAATTGTTTGATACAAATGAACAAAAGGCCGGTTGGGTTCAAGTAAATTATTAAAGTAAAAAACATGAAAAAGAAATTAATAATCGCATTTTTCCTTTTTAGCAGTGTTTTTACTGTTAATCTTAAAGCACAGCAAGACGCGATTTATAGTCAATATATGTTTAATCCGTTTGTGATTAATCCTGCCTATGCCGGAAGTCGTGATGCATTAAGTGGAGTTTTATTATTTCGTCAGCAATGGGTAGGAATTGACGGAGCTCCAAGTACCGAAACATTTAGCATGCATTCTTTAATTGGTAAAACAAAATTAGCAGCAGGAATGAATTTAGTGAACGATGTTGTTGGACCAACAAAAAATACAGGTGCATTTGCTACAGCGGCGTATCACTTAAAATTAAAAAAGGGAAAATTATCATTTGGTCTAAGAGGTGGATTTTACAATTCACGATTAGACAATTCAAAATTAAATTATTTTGATGCTACCGATCGCTTTAACACACAATCAACATCAACAGCTTTAATTCCAAGTTTTGATGCGGGTTTGTATTATTACACACGAAAATTTTATGCCGGATTTTCATCAACTCATTTAACACAATCAAAATTTAATTACAGTAATTTTCCCGGAGGAACAAATTTGTTTTTAAGACGACATTTTATGTTTGCATCAGGAGCAGCATTTGAAATTTCTGATAAAGTTGTATTTAAGCCATCGGTGCTTGTTAAGTTTGTAGAGGCTTCGCCTGTAAATATTGACGTTAATGCAAGTTTCTTATTTAATAAAAGATTTTGGCTTGGCGTTTCTTCCCGAAATGGAAACGGATTTAATTCACTTTCTTTTATAACTGAAATTTATATTACAGATTGGTTCAGGTTAGGGTATTCGTACGATTTGGTACTGAATCGACTTAAAAAATTTACAATGGGTACACATGAAATTGTAGCAGCATTTGATATTAATACAAAAAGAGTAAAATATATTTCACCAAGATATTTGTAAGCGTAAAATGAAAGGTAGCACTTTATTATTTTTATTGGGTTCATTTCTTTCCTTTGGGAATTCCTTTGCACAAATTAACGATTCAACAAATTTGAACACGCTAATAGAAGTAACCTATACGGTTAAGCCCATTGCTAAAATCAATTCTGCCGACGCTGAATTTTCGCCGGTAGTAGTTGATAAAAATTTATATTTTGTAAGTGATCGTGAAAATGATTATTTAGTATTTGGTGAAAACAGATGGAAAAAAAGAAAGCATTTGTCAATTTACAAATCGTTAATTAATTCGCCAAAGGATGATTCGGTACAATTCAGTAAAATTGATTTAATGGATAAATCAACTGCCGAGTTTTATCACAATGGCCCAATCGGATTTCATCCTTCGGGAAATTATGCAATTGTTACTCGGGTTACTTCCGAAAGAAAAATACGAACCAATAAGCCCCAACTTTATTTATTAAAAAAATCTGGCGAAAAATGGTCTCAACCCATTCGACTTCCCTTTTGTGGAAATAATTTTTCGTATGGTCACGCCTGCTTTAGTGAAGACGGTAAAAAAATATATTTTGCCTCTGATCAAATAGGTACTCTTGGCGGAAAAGATGTTTTTAGCTGCGATTTTGCCGATGGAAATTTTGGAACTCCGTATAACCTTGGTGATTCAATTAATACTGTAAACGATGAAATGTATCCGTTCTCTTACGAAAATAAATTGTATTTTTCTTCTAATCGCGCCGGTGGATTTGGTGAATTTGACGTTTATAAATCCGTAATCAACAATGGAATTTTTTCAAAAGCAGTTAATTTAGGGAATATAATTAATTCATCGGCAGATGATATTTCGTTTTTTATTACGTCAACCGGTCGAAACGGTTTTTTTGCTTCTAATCGTAATGTATCCAATAACGACGATATTTATTTCTTTGTAATAAATACATCTGCAACTGTAGTTTCAAAAAATATTGAAGGAAAATTTACATATACAAGATTAACAAATAATTTGCCCACAGGATTAGAATTGCAACTATTGGATGAAGCGGGAAATGTTGTTCAAACCACCAAGACAGATGCGAATGGAAATTTTAAATTTACAAATTTGAATCCTAACCAAAACTTTACCATTCGTGTAGTTCAACTAAATGATGATTTGGTATTGCACATAATGAATAAGGATGGCGAAGAAGTCGCGGTATTAATGAGTGATACGAAAGGCTCATTCGTTTATAAATTATTACCGGGAAGTGAAGTTGGTACTCTTGCTTTTATGCAAATGGATGAAGCGGATTTAAACGGAAAAAAATCAGGAAAAATTAATGGCCAATTTATTCATGAACGATTATTGAACGAATCGGTTGAAGGATTAAATGTAATGTTGGTTGATGAAACGGGAAACATTTACATGACAACTACCACTGATAAAAATGGAAATTTCAGTTTTTCAAAACTTCCATCCGATCAAAATTTTTTCATAACTACAGATAGTAAATACGATGATTTGAAATTGTTGCTTTACAATAACAAAGATGAAGTTATTGCCGATTTAAAAAGGAAAGAAGGAACAGCTTTTGTTTTTAGGCGAGTTGATGGAAGATTGGAGAATAGCTTAACTTTAATTCAGGAAGTTGATACCGATTTGTTTCCACCTAATTACACCAATTTAAACGGTAAATTTAATTATGACAAATTAACTTTAGGAGCGCGTGAATTGGATTTTTTAATATTTGACGAAGCCGGAAATGTTATTGGTAAAGGTAAAACCGATAAGAATGGAAATTTTATTATTACAGGGTTGCCTTCCAAAGATGTTTATTTGTTTAAACCGGATGGTGATGACGCAGCATTAAACACCAAAGGAATGAAATTGCAAATGCTAAACAGATTCAACCAGGAATTACAAATGATTGATGCCGGTGATAACGGGTTTTTTAAATTTGATCGTAATAAAAAGAACGCTGCAACTGAAATTTCTGGCGCAATTGTTATTTATTTTGACAGTAATAATCCTGAGTTGGATGCAAAAGCTAAAAATGAATTGAAATCAATAATCGAAAAGTTAAAAGCGAACCCTTCATTAATTTTGAATATTGAAGGGCATACCGATGCCAGCGCGAGTGAAGAGTTTAATATGAATTTATCAATGCGTCGTATGCTAAATACAAAACAATATTTTGTAGGAAGTGGTATCGCGTCAAAGAGAATTAAAGGAAATTATCATGGTGAAAAGCAATTGGTGAATAATTGTACAGATGCCGCGCGCTGTAGCGATGATTTAAATCGACAAAATCGTCGGTGCGTAATTTCATTAAGTTCGCCGAAATAAATAGTTGAGGTGAAATATTTTTTGAAATTTATTTTTATTTTCATTGCGCTCTTGTTTGCAATGAATTGTGTTTCGCAACAGTCCGAGAGAAAATTAAACATTGCTTTTACCAATGAAAAAATTACAATTGATGGTCAATTGAATGAAAAATTATGGAGCAGTGTTGATAGTACCGGCGATTTTTGGCAAAATTTTCCGTTTGACAGCAGTACGGCAAAATCACGTACTGTGGTTCGAATGGCTTATGATAAACACTTCATTTATGTTTCGGCAGTTTGTTACGATGAAATAGAAGGAGATTATGTAATACAATCTTTAAAGCGTGATTGGTCTTATCCGGTTAGCGATGCATTTGTTGTAAACCTAGATCCATTTTGTGACTTAAATAACGGATTTAGTTTTGGTGTAAATCCCTTTGGGGTACAACGCGAAGGCTTGGTTCAAAGCGGCGGATTTGGTGGGGTTACCACAGCATGGGATAATGTTTGGTATAGCGAAACCGCACGTTATAAAAATAAATGGACAGTTGAAATGGCAATACCCTTTAAAACAATTCGGTTTAATCCTTCATTGGTAAAATGGAAAATTAATTTTGCACGCAACGATTTAAAACGAAATGAAAGTTCGGCTTGGGTAAAGGTAACGCGCGGCTTAAATATTTCAACCATGGCTTTTGCAGGTGATTTAATTTGGGATTCACCGCCAAAAAAAACAGGAACAAATATTTCACTAATTCCTTACGCTATTGCTAACGGTTCTCAAGATTATTCAACCGCAACCGACATTCAAAAAATAAAACCGAATATTGGGCTTGACGCAAAAATTGCCGTAACGTCTTCTTTAAATTTAGATTTAACAATAAATCCCGATTTTGCACAAGTTGAAGTGGATAGACAGGTTACCAATTTATCACGTTTCACAATTTTTTTTCCTGAAAAACGATATTTTTTTCTTGAAAACAGCGATTTGTTTGAGCGATTCGGATTTCGTCAAATTCGGCCTTTTTTTTCTCGTAAAATTGGTTTAAACAGTGGAAAAGTTGTGCCGATATTGGGCGGCGCTCGATTAAGCGGAAAACTAAATCGCAATTGGAGAATAGGCGTAATGAATATGCAAACTGCACGCGATACTTCGATTAATTTAAATGGCCAAAATTATACTGTTGCCGCAGTTCAATACCAATTAAAAGGAAGAAGTAATATTGCAGGAATTTTTGTTAATCGACAAGGTTTTATGAATAAGGAAATTTCTTCTTCTGATTTTAATCGAATTGCCGGTTTGGATTTTAATTTAGCTTCCCAAAATGGTAAATGGAACGGTAAAGCTTTTTTTCATCAATCAATTTCTCCAAAATATAATGCAAACGCTTTTGCGCATGCTACATTTTTGTTGTTTAACGATGCAAAATGGTTTTTAGCTTGGAACCATGAGTATGTTGGAAATAATTACAATGCAGAAGTTGGCTATGTTCCTCGGGTCGATTTTTATGACCCCATTCAATCGGTATTGTATAAAAAATCATATTGGCGATTTGAGCCTGAAGCGCGTTATAAATTTTACCCGAAAAACAGCAGAGTAAATAATCATGGTCCGGGATTGTATTTAAGTCAGTATTTGGATGGTGGTTACAAAACTAACGATATGAACACTTATGCAGAGTACCAATGGTCGTTTCAAAATACAGCAAAACTTACAGTTCGGGCAAATCAATATTACACTAAACTTTATTTTGAAACCGATATTACGTTTTCGGGTAAAACACCGATTTCGGCAGGAAAATATTTCTATAAAACTATTTATGGAGAATTTTTATCGGATAAGCGTCAAAAATTCAATTATGAGCTTAGAACTGAAAGTGGTGAATATTTCGGAGGGTATAAATATTATTATTCAGTCGATTTTTCGGCACGAGTTCAACCTTGGGGAATTTTTTCTTTCTCAATGCAAAACAATCATATAATAATGCCAAATCCGGTTGGAAAAACATTTTTCATGTTAATTGGACCAAAAGTAGAATTGTCGTTTACTAGAAAATTATTTCTTGCTGCATTTTTTCAATACAATACACAAGCCAATAATTTTAATATAAATACACGAATTCAATGGCGTTTCCGTCCTATGTCGGATTTGTACGTAGTATATACCGAAAATTACACTTCGCAATCATTGAGTATAAAAAATCGTGCGCTTTCGCTTAAATTAATTTGGTGGCTAAATTTATAATCCGATTAAAGTAAAATTTACATTTTATAAACTTCTGTAACGATATTTCGATTGATTTTTAAATTTCATGTATCGTATTTTTTGACAACAAATAATTTTTTTCGAATTCGGTTTGTTTAATTTCTTTCTTTCTTTCTTAATAAAGTTTTTCCCAATCAATTTGTTTTATGGCTTTAAAGGTTTCATCCCCTTTTATAGAGTAGGATGGCCATCCGGCATAATCGTGTTTCTGAAGAAAATTATTTATTTTTAATTTCAGTTGATGATTAAGAAAAGAGTAATGGTTTGGATTAAGTGTTTGCCAATTATCGGTTAAAAGGGGTATAACATTATCTGATAAACTGAGCAGATAAGCTGTATCAGGCGTTTTATTTTCATTTTTATACAATCCAATATTTTGTTCAGCAATAACAGTGTCCCAGTTAAAAAACTGGTACAAGCAAAGAATAGCTGCAATTGTTTCTCCCATTCTCTTAAATAAAAACCAATTGTTAAAATCAAATTTTATTTTAACGTAGCAAAAAATCAACATTAAAGCTGCTAACAAAAGAATGAAGTAAACACCAATGCGCAAATTTGTTAGACCGTAGATGGAAACATATAGATAATTTTTATAAACATTTGTAAAAACTAATATGAGGTTTAAAAAAATCCACACGTACGCAAGGCGATGAAGCGTTTTTTGATGTTTTTCATTTTTATCAGTGCGATTACACCAAACCAAGATAAAAATAATTGCTAAGGTTAATGATAAAAATAAACTGTTAATTCCTTGATGAATTAAGGTTGAATACGAAATTAGCATGTTGTTTTCGTTATATCCGAAAATATAAATTAAATCAGTTATGTTTACGATAAACAACAATAAATTTAATAAGCTGAATAGAAGAATGCCTGTATTAAAAAATCCAATGGTTATCCATTTAAATTTAAATTTGTTTGTTATCGAAATGTTTTTATCAAATACAAGTATTTCAAAGGCTTTATTTGGCCAAAGTAATCCATAACAAAAGTAAAATCCGAATAAGCAAAACAGCAACCAACCGGGCGAAATAAAACTCAAATCAATTTGGTTGGTTGCGTAATTGAAATTTGCGCTCGCATTTTTGTAAATAATAACGAACATTAGTGTAATAAAAATTGGCAATACAAATTGATGCCATTGCAGGGTTGATTTTTGATTTTTTTCGTGCGCGGCCGGTAAGCTTACATGTTTTTCTATTTTTTCTACTAAGCCGATAAAAACATTCGTGATGACAGAAAATCCGGCGACTAAAGGCGCGGTTATAAAAGATGCTTTTGTATTAAAAGATACTCCGGTTAAAATTAGCATGGTTAAAATTGAGATGACGAGATTTATATTTTCGGCGTAGATGAATGTAAATGTTGACGAATATAAATTTAAAATTGTTGCCCACCACCATTTTTTATTGAGAAGCAAGGATGGATTTAATGCCGCTAAAAGGCAATTGATGAGCAGCGCAAATAGAATAAAATTGATTCCAATTGATTGCGCATAAAAAAGCAGGCTAAACGTAAAGTTTGCAGTGAGTAATGCAACTGTTTTTGTTTTCATTTATTTTTATATTAAAAGTACTTTGAAACACAAAGTAATTGAGTAAAAAAAAGTTAATGTTTTTTAATTAATTTTTCAAGTGCGTTAAGATGATCGTTAAATGCTTTTTTTCCTAATCTTGATATTTTATAGGTGGTTAATGGTTTTTTCCCGGCAAATTGTTTTTTTACTTCTACATACTTTGCTTTTTCTAAGGCTATAATATGACTTGCCAAATTTCCATCTGTAACGTTTAAAAGTTCTTTCATGGTATTAAAGTCAATTTTATCATTAACGGCTAAAACCGACATAATGCCAAGTCTTATTCGGCTGTCGAATACTTTATTCAGTTTATTTAAAAAATCCATTCTTAATTACGTTCGTAACGCGCATGTAAAATTATACCGTACAAAATATGCAATAAACCAAAGCCGGCCGCCCAAAAAAACAATCCATAGCCAACATAAAAAAGTGAAATTAAACCAAGAATTGATTCTAATATTCCCAAGTAAAGAATTTCGCCATAAGTGTATTTAGAAGCACTGATTAATGCGATACCGTAAAAAATTAAAGTGAAAGGTGCTACAACCTCAAACCAATTTTTACTCATGCAAATTAAAACGAGCAAACCACCAATTGTTAATGGTAATAGTAGGTGAATCATTAAATTTTTTGAAGCTGAATTCCATACTTTATCACCTTGTGCTTTCGCTTTTTTTGCAGATAAAAAGTATGCGCTAATAATGGATAATACCAAAGTACAAATTCCAATCGCAACTAAATAAAAATTTAAATGTTTTAAATAAATAATCCCTTGCATGTATCCTTCTTTAAATCGGAAATCAACTTCTCCAATGGGATCAATGTTGGGCTGAACATACAATAAGTAATAAACAATGCCGGATGCAACCAGTGCATAAATACCACATAAAATTCCTGATAAGCCGCTTAAGGATAAAAATCGAGATGATTTGTTCATTAGCTTTCGCATTTCGCTTAAATGATTCAATTGTTCGGTTACATTTTCCATAAAAGTACTTTGAAATACAAAGTTAATTAAAATTTACAGGTGTTTTCATTGTTGTAAATGTTTTTAACAATACTTTACAATATGTTAAGAGTCTGATTTTCAAAGCTAACAATCTTGCGAAAAGAGTGTTTTTATTTTTATTTTTGTCGGAATAAGAATGTACCAATGAATTTTACAGAAGTAAATGTCAATTTTGCCGAATTATTGCGCAATGCGAATTTTGAAGAGATAAAATTAGCAGCCGGTGAATTGAGCCGCGAATTTTATAATTTGCTGGATAAACGTCCTGTGCGTGCTGCCGGTGAAACCGAGAGTGAGGAAGAATACAAGGAAGAAGAATTAATTGAAGTAATAAAAGAACAGATTAAAGAATATCGCAGTCGCCTTGAAAAAAATCGTCAGGAACGTGAGAATATCGAAATCGAAAATTTAAAAAAGAAAAAAGAAATTATTCTTGAGCTTACACGATTAATTAGCGAAGAAGAAAACATTTCAAAAGCTTATTTTCGATTTAATGAGTTAAAAGATCAATGGCGTTTAATGGGTTCAATTCCGCAAGACAAACAGCAAGAAATTCAAAATGAATATAGCCGTTTAGTTGAGTTGTTTCATTACAACATGAATATTTATAAAGAACTTCGTGAAAATGATTTGAAAAAAAACATAGCGTTAAAAAACGAAATCATTCAAAAAATAGAGGATTTAAAACCTCTTGAAAGCATGAAGGAAGTTGATACGCAATTGAGAGCATTGCAAAAAGAGTGGGACGAAACCGGAGCTGTGCCAAAGGAAAATTGGGAAGAATTTCGAACTAAATATTGGAGTGTTGTTCAGGAAATTCAATCGAAACTTAAATCTTTCTATGACGAACGTCGAGCAAAACAAAATGAGGCACTTGAGGCAAAAAAAGCTTTAATTTTAAAAGCACGAGAAATTCCGAAAGAACATAACCACATAAAAGATTGGGAAAACACTACAAAAAATATTCTTGATATTCAAAGCGAATGGAAAAATGCCGGATTTACTTCGCGCGATGAAGGTGAACAAGTGTGGGGCGAGTTTAGAGGAGTTTGTGATGAATTTTTTGCAGCGAAAAAAACTTTTTATAACCAATTAAAAGAGAAAGCAGGTGAAGTAAATTCTCGTAAAGAAGCATTAATTGCCGAGGTTGATAAGCTGAAAGACTCTAACGAATTTAAAGAATCAACCAATAAAATTCTCGATATTCAGGAAAAATGGAAGAAAACAGGAGCAACAGGATTGCGTTCAGATCACACCTTGTATTTAAAATTTCGTGCAGCATGCGACCATTTTTTTAACCGTAAAAAAGAATTCTATGCCGGTAACGAGTTGCGCATGTCTGAAAATCTTCGCAAAAAAGAAGAATTTATCGCATCACTTGCAACCATTGAATTAAGCGAAAATTCAAAAGAAAATTTTGATAAATTAAAGGGAATAGGGAATCAATTTAAAGAGTTGGGCGATGTTCCTTATAAAGAAAAAGACAGGGTGTATAAAGCTTTCCAAGATGCCATGAATGCACTTTGGGATAAAGCTAAAATTGCTAAAGGTGAACGTGATTCAGAATTGTTCAAAGACCGACTGGAATTAATTAAATCGGGTCCTAACGCACTAAAACAAATGTATCGCGAACGCGATTTTTTACGCGATAAAATTTCGAAAATAACTGAAGAGATTTCTCAGGTTGAAAATAATCTTGGATTTTTTGCGAATTCTAAAAACGCTGATAGTATTTTGAAAGAATATCATCAAAAAATTGAAAATCTTAAAAAGGAGCAGGATACCTGGAAAATGAAATTGAAAATTTTAGATCAAGAGCAAAAGGCACTTTCTGCGGCTAACAATGTAACTAAACAATAATTGTAATTTATAATGATAAAAATTTTAGCCAACGACGGCATTGATAAATCGGGAAAGGACTTGCTCGAGAAAAATGGATTTACGGTAATTACCGAAAAAGTTGCACAAAATGAATTGGCACAGTTTATCAATAATAACAACATTGAAGTTGTATTGGTGCGTAGTGCCACTACCGTTAGAAAAGAAATTTTTGATGCTTGCAGCGGATTAAAAATGGTGGGACGTGGCGGCGTAGGAATGGATAACATTGATGTTGAATACGGTCGATCAAAAGGTGTTGATGTGTTTAATACTCCCGGCGCATCTTCTCAATCGGTAGCTGAATTGGCAATGGCTCATTTGTTTTCATTAGCACGTTTTTTACAAGATTCTCACAAACAAATGACGCCTTTAGCACACACGCAGTTTGATGCGTTGAAAAAAAAATATGCAAAAGGCTTTGAACTTCGAGGTAAAACACTTGGAATAATCGGTTTTGGAAGAATTGGTCAATCTCTTGCTACTTATGCCTTAGGTTGCGGAATGAATGTAATTGCATCCGATAATTTTATAAAAGATGCTGAAATAACGATTCAGGTTGGTTCACATAAAGTGAATGAAAAAATAAGTACTGTTTCTATTGATGAATTGTATAATAAATCCGATTTTATTTCAATTCACGTTCCAAAACAAGCGGGGGGTAAAGCGGTAATTACAAAGTCGGAAATCGCTACTATGAAAAAAGGTGTTGTTCTTATCAATACGGCTCGCGGTGGAGTAATTGAAGAAAATGATTTAATTGAGGCACTAAACAATGGCCATGTTGCTGCTGCCGGATTGGATGTTTTCGAGAAAGAACCAACTCCTGCGCAAGCAGTACTCGACCATCCGAATATATCTTTAACTCCGCATATCGGAGCTAGTACTAACGAAGCTCAAGATAGAATTGGAATTGAAATAGCCGATCGAATTATTGCTTATTACAGTAAGGTAAAAGTTTAATCGTAATTAAAAATTGGCAATCATTCAGCCCATAAAAGGAATTCGTCCAACCCGTGATAAAATTCACTTGGTCGCTTCGCGGGCGGTAAACACTTACTCGGTACGATTGCTCAATGCAAAATTGGAAGAAAATCCGTTTACTTTTTTACACGTTATTTTACCTGAATTCGGAAAAAAAGCGAATACAAAACCCAATACCATTGAACGGTTTAAACTAGTAAAAAAAAAATTTGACGAATTTCAAAAAAAAGGAATTTTCATTACCGAAAAATCCCCGGCGTTTTACATTTACAGGCAAATTAGAAAAGGTTATTCTTATACCGGAATTATTGCCGGTAGCGCTGTAAGTGATTACATAAACGGTGAAGTGAAAATTCATGAACAAACTTTAAAAAAACGTCAGGAAATTTTTACCGATTATTTAGACACTTGTGAATTTAACGCCGAACCTGTTTTATTATGTTATGATGAAATACCTGAAGTTGAAAAATTGATTTCATTTTATACAAAGTATCGCGCCGAATATGAATTTACTACCTCAGATACAATTTCACATTATGTTTGGGTGATTACCAAAAAAGACGATATTAAAAAAATAAAAAATTATTTTTCAAAATTGGATGCCGTTTATATTGCCGATGGTCATCATCGTTTTGCTTCTTCTGAAGCATTGGCTCAACGTCGTAATAGTAAGTTAAATGGTAAAATGCCTTATGATTTTTGCTTGTCTTATTTTATTTCATCCAAACAACTGCGCATTTTAGAGTTTAATCGACTAATAAAGGATACCGGAAAATTAACTCAATCGCAAATACTGTCAAAAATTAAAGAAAATTATTCAATAAAATTAACCGGTAGTGAACGTGCTAAACCGTCTCGTGAAGGAGAAATGGGCATGTACATGAATGGAGTTTGGTATTTGTTAACGATAAATGAAAATCTTCGCAAAAGTGGAAACGCAGCCGATAAATTGGATGCTTCGCTTCTTACAAAACATATTTTAGCACCTATTTTTTCAATTAAGGATTTAACACACAATTCAAGAATTAGCTTTGCCGGGGGAAACATGGGGCCCGATTATCTCGAAAAAATGGTGAATAAAGGCGATGCGGCAATTGCTTTTTATTTATATCCCATTTCATTTAAAGCGTTAAAAGCGGTAGCCGACGGTAAATTAATTATGCCTCCTAAATCAACCTACATCCTCCCTAAATTAAGAAGCGGATTAATCATACAATCCATTAAATAGTTTCATGTTATCACCATCGCAAATAATCAATGAACGCATGATGATTAATGATTTTTTTAGTCAATGGTTGGGAATTGAAGTTTTACTTATTGAAAAAGGTGCTTGTAAGTTGCAAATGAAAGTGACTGAGCAAATGGTTAACGGTTTTAATATCGCTCACGGCGGTATTACTTATTCATTTTCTGATACCGCGCTGGCATTTGCTTCAAATAGCTACGGTGTTAAAGCAGTAAGTATTGAAACATCAATTTCGCATCATAAACCGTTAATGATTAACGATGTTATTACCGCTGTTTGTAGTGAAATTTCGAGAACTAACAGGGTTGGAGTTTACGAAGTTGATGTTCGTAATCAACATAATGTTTTAGTTTCTTCTTTTAAAGGAACAGTTTTTATTACTGATAAATTTTGGGAATAAGTTCATTCGGTAACGACGATTATTTTATAGGTTAATTCAGCATTATTTTCATAAAAAAAAATCCTTTCGATGCTTCGAAAGGATTTTTTTAAAAAGAGTTGAGAAATTAATTTTTAACCACAATCATTCTTATTGCCTTTTTAAAATCCTTAGAGGTTAGCATTATAAAATAAATGCCTTCATTGTATGTTGAAACGTTTATCGCTACCGAATTTAAGCCGGCATTCATAATCGAATTATAAGGTGTTGCAACAACTTGACCGGTTAAATCAACAACTGAAATTTTTACATTGGCATCCTTAATTAAATCAATTTTTAAAATTGCATCGTTCTTAACGGGATTAGGATAAAGTACAAGTTCATTAAATAAAAGCGATAATTCCTGAATTCCAACGGTAACACTTACGCTGAAAGTAATTGTATCGGAACAAAAACCATTTGAAGCGATTAACGTAATTGTATAAGTTCCGTTAGTTGCGTAAGCATGAACAGGGTTAGTTGCACTTGAATTCGACATGTCGCCAAAATCCCAGTTATAGCTTGTAGCACCTATAGAAGAATTAGCAAAGGTTATTACCGTTCCCGAAATTGTTGCTACACTTCCCGAAGCTGTTGGAACAGGATTTACAGTTACTGTAGTTCCTGCAGAAGTTCCAACACCGTTACACGGATTACTGTTGGTTACGGTTACGGTATAGGTTCCGGCGGCGGTTACATTAATTGTTTGTGTTGTTGCTCCGTTAGACCACAAATACGAATCGGATGAAGAAGCTGTTAACGTTACCGATTCACCTGCACACAGCGTTGTTGACCCGGTTATACTAATTGTTGGCGATGGCGCGCTACTTACACTAACAGTAGTTGCAACCGATGTTGATGAACATCCGTTAACATCCGTTTCTGTTACAGTATATGAACCTGATGAGGTAACAGTAATTGCATTTGTTGTTGCTGTTGTTGACCAAATATTTCCGCTCGAATAACTTGAAGTAAGTACCACCGATCCTCCTGTACAAAATGATGTTGGCCCACCTGCACTAATTACAGGTGTTGTTGGTAATGCATTTATGGTAACTGTTATCATTGAACGTGGTCCTTCAATACCATCTACATTCATTTGTGATACGTAATAAATAAATGTTCCTGCCGATGCCGTACTTGGTGTTGGTGCTGTTGTTGATGCAATTCCTCCTGTTGGTACAGTGTACCAATTAATGGTATTTAATGCATTTGTTCCGGTTGCCGATAATGGCGATGATACATCACCAACACAGTAACTAACAGAAGATGTAACCGTAGGAGCAAATAATACTTCACCGTTTAAAGTCGAATTTGAAAAATTACTATTGCTTAATGCCAGAGATCCTACTGCGGGACGATAATCGGGTAACAAATAATTATAAGGTGTAACAAGAATTCCGGTTGTAGAAATTAATGAATCATTATTGCTTGCTACAAACCATGCATCAATTCCAAATGTACTTCCTGAATTTACTTCCGTTACCATTCCTGTCGAATTTCCTGCCATTAAATTGTTTCTGAATTGAAGCAAACCGCTATTTGCGTTTCCTTCCGCAGCGCTTCCATCAATATGAATTCCGCGAACGTGATCCATAAAAATTGAGTTATAAATTTTTAATTCCGAATTTCTACGTATGCGCGCACCACGTCTATACCCGCTTGCGATTACCGAAGCAGTATTACCGCGATAGGGCCCAATTAATGTAATGTTTGAAAATTGTCCTGATGTTTTCGGTGTAGCTGCCGATCCGGTTGGATCATTATCCGATTCAAAACCTTCTGATGTAGATACTGCAGGATTATCGGCAATACTTGGGTCACGAACCGATAGTGCAAATTGTATATGTCCGCTATATCCGTTATCAGTATCAAAATCATCATCCAAATTTCTATATGAAACTAAATATCTGCAATTAACAGTTCCACCAAAAAATTCATAAGCATCATCATTTGTAAATGAAACTTGAATATGATTAATTTTTGTGCCGCGACCAACAGCGCCGCACGTTAAACCGTTAATTTCTTTATTGGGCGCATACACATATCCGGCAAATTCAATGCGAACATATTCTAAAATTCCCGAATTGTCATTATCATCAGGCGAAGCTCCTCCACCATATTCTGTATCCGGCGACGGCGCAATTCCTTCAATATTTGCAATTCCACCCGGATTATTATTTGATGCTTTACCCATTAAAATGACTCCGCCCCAATCACCAAGGCTTCGTGCACCGGCAGCTTGGTTCGACGTAAAAATTATTGGTTGCATTGCTGTTCCTTGTGCAATTATTTTACATCCTTTTGTAATAAATAAGCCTGAACCGGCAACGGTTTTGTCGCCCATAATAATTGTTCCGGGTTGAATCGTTAATACTGCACCGGTTTTTACATAAATTTGACCTTGCAGCAAATAAACATTTCCTGAAGTCCAAGTTGTATTTGTTGTAATACTAGTTGTAATTGTTACGGTGGGTGTAGGGTAAGCTGTGTTTTGCGGATCCCAATTTGTCCAGTTGTCAGTCCACATATTCACCGGTGCAGGTTCAAAAGCACCTCGAAACGTAGTTGGCACAAAAAAGGATGATTCAATTTGTGCTAACGCAGTTTGACTGAATAAAGTCAAAAATGCGAATTTGTAAAGTAGTTTCATTTTATTTTTTATTAAATTTTAATGATACAAATTTGACTCGAAAATTTGTTTAGGGTATTAAGAAAGCTTTACTCTTATTTTATTAAAATTGAAAAAAAAGTGAAGCAAATGAATTTAATGTTATCGCAATATTTAGAAAGTAGCTGTTACAGTAAAAGAATAAATTTTACCATAGTTGGTGGACCAAATTAAATCATCACTTTGTGAATTATAATCATTTACATTGTTCTTGTCGCCAATTAAAACAGCATTTACAAGGCTTTTAATTCCGGTGGCAACATTTGTTGAACTGTTTCTATTTTGGTAAAAATTTTGTTTTTGAGCCAATATATTTTGGGCATTGAACTTAATTTCTAATCTTTTTTTCCAAAACGATTTTGCGATTTGTAAATCTAAAAACGCACGCCCTTTTTCCCAAATGTCGGGTTCGTTAATGTTACCAACAATCGCAATTCGATTACCTACTTTATTTAAACTGGCCGAAAACGACATGCCAAGTTCATGACTAGCATATTGCAAACCTGCATTTAATACGTAAGGAGCTTGACCTTGTAATGGGCGCGAGGCGTAAGCACTACCTATAACACTTTCAACATTTACTTTTGATCGGATTACTGCCAGGTTAGAAAACAGCGTTAAATTATTTAGAAATTTTGATGAATCAGCATTAAACAAAATGCCAAGTAAAGCGCGAAATTCGAATTCAACACCATAATTTATTGCTTTGTTTAAATTACGAAATGAAATTTCGCCGCTTACATCGGGTCGTGAAATTTGTTCAATAGGATTAATAAAATATTTGTAAAAACCCGACGCCGATAAAATTTGCCCTCTACCGGGATAAAATTCGTAGCGAACATCGGCATTATGAATTTTTGCTCGTTGCAATGAAGTATCACCTGATATCACTAATTGTGTGTTAAAATCATAAAACGCGAAGGGCGCCAATTCACGATATTCGGGGCGGTTTAGTGTTTGAGAATAGCTGACTCTTACATTTTGTTTTTCGTTGAGTGCTAAAATTAAATTTGCCGATGGTAAAATATCAAGTTTAGTAGTGTTAATGTTTATCGAATCAATTTTGGTATATTTTGAATTTAATTGTTGGTTAAATTTTTCAATGCGTACCCCGTAAACAAATCGAATAAAATCATATTTACTATCAAACATTAAATAGCCGGCAAATAATTTTGATGAGGCGGTGTAAGCGTCTGAAGGTTTTGTTCCATCGGTTAATTTAAATCCACCAACTCCGGGTTTCATTAATCCCATGTTTGTGCTATTAAAAATTTGATTGTCGTTAAGGTAAAGTAGTGAGTCATTAAAATTTACGCTTCCGCCAACAACGCCATATTTTGTATAACCTAATTGACGAGCAAAAAAGTTTCTTGATCTATTTTGATAAAATGTACCAACTTTAATATCGGTTTTAAATTCTCGGCTAATGTTTAGGGTGTACTTTATATCACCTTTTCCGCTATAAATTTTTTCACGATTTTCTGACCAAAACATTCCTCCGCCATAATCAGGACCAACATTCGCATTTGAAATGTTTGCTGTATAAATTGTGTCGTAAACATACGGATCGCTTGGGTCATTTATACGAGCGTAACGGGTGTAAATACTTCTTCTTAAATTAGGAATTACTCTTTTAATTTGACTGTATGATCCTGTCCAGTTCGCTTTGATTTTTATTTTTGGAACATAGTGTTCACCCGTAAATTGACCCGAATAAATATTGTTGCCGGTAAACCATCTTGCATTCGATAACAATAAAGTAGGATTTGTTTCTAGCGGGTTTGTACTTCCGGTTCTGTTAATTACGCGGTCGTCGGAATTTAAGCTGTAAATATTTTTAAAACTGAATGAATTATTATTGTTGAGTTTAAACGATAAATTTGCTAACGCACCACTTAAAACTTGTTCAGAGTAGGTTTTATCTAAATAATCATAATCAATTTGTGAAGTAAGGGCAGTCGCATCGCCGCTGTATCCTCTTCTTAAAGTTTGATTATAATTAAAAGTTCTGTTATAGGTTAAAGCCATAATTAATCCCAAGGGTTTGCCTTGCATTGTTGAATCTGTTTTTTTCTTTTTCAAATAAAAAGTATGTGCGAAAGAGAATTGAAAATTGTGATTCGGAAGAAATTTTTTATTGTATAAATTCCAATCGGTATTTGCATTTTTTGCAAGGGCCGCCTGATTGTGCATATTAACAGGAAAATCTTGTTGCGATGGAATGGCATTTGGCATGTTTCTCGATCCGTCATCAATGCCTAGCCAATCTGTTTTTCCCCCAATGTAGTACACTTGATTTTTTCCGGTTGTAATGGTATTGTATCCTCCGCCAAAAGTAAAACTCATAAAATTTTTTTCAGGAATATTTTTCGTATTAATTTGTATAACCCCTCCTGCAAATTCGGCAGGTAAATCGGGGGTTGCAGTTTTAATAATTACAATGTTATCCAACATGTTTGAAGGAAAAATATCAAATGCAAATGCTTTGCGATCCGATTCAGAACTTGGCAACGGACTACCATTCAAATAAGCCGCGTTGTAACGATCGTTTAAGCCGCGTACAATTGCAAATTTGTTATCCTGAATACTTGCTCCGCTAATGCGCTTTAAAACATCACTGGTACTTTTGTCGGGTGTTTTTTTTATTAAATCGGATGAAACGCCATCTGATACGCTTGCGTTGTTTTTTTGCGCAGCAAGCAATGCCACTGTTGTTGCCTGATTTAGCGGAACGGCAATCACATCTACTGAAGTTATGGTATTGTCCTCGGGTGTTAGTGCTATTTTTAATTCAGTAGTTTCACCACTTTTTACTTCAACTTCGCTTATTTTTTTAGTTGAATAAAACGCTAATTTAAATTCTAAAGTATAAATTCCCGGTGCAATGTTTTCGAAATTAAAAACGCCATCCATATCGGTACTCATTCCTCGTGATGTGTTTACGATTTTAACAATTGTTTCGGGCAAAACCTCACCTGTTTTTTCATCAATTACTTTTCCGATTATAGAAGTTTTTTGCGCCGGTGAAAAACCGTGCAGCAGAGTTAAAGCGATTAAAGTGAAAATTATTCGTGTGATCATGGTTGTTACTTTCTGTGTAACAAAATAAGATCATTATCAAAAAAATGAAATTAATCGAAAATTATGACAATATTAATTGAAGTTCCCTTTGTTTATTTTTTGTGAATTTTACATGTCTAAAATCTTCATTTTATATTGGCGCCGCACCCGATTTTAGGTTTAAAATGAATAAAATGTTAAGCAAATATTAATTTAATGTTTATAAAAAATAATCCGATAAATTGAAAATACAGTTGTGCGTAAAGCATTGTGTTTTTTTAAATTATCTGATAAAATATTGACCTTGCGTTTACTTTAGTCGTTGTCGAAAAAATCATTCACTTTTATTCGGCAATGTATAATCAATTTTAAAAGTTAAATTAAAATGTACGGTTTATCGGCTATAACCCAATTAAAAAAATCACAAGTATTCTAATATAAACGGATTTGTCATTCGCTCTTTTCCAACGGTTGTATTGTTTCCATGACCATTATAAATTATAAAATCGTCATCAAGTGTCATAAATTTTTGTTGAATGCTTTGCATTAAAATTTCTAAACTTCCTCCGGGCATATCAACTCTGCCAATACTTCCTTCAAAAAGTACATCGCCACCTATTATAAATTTTTGTGCATGACAAATAAAAGCAACATGTCCCGGTGAATGACCCGGAACAAATTCAACAATCAATTTATCGGAGCCAATAAAAATTTGATTGCCCTCTTCCAAAAATGCACCGGGTTCGGGCGATTCTTGAAATCCCTTTATTCCCCAAAGTTCAGCTGCAAAAGGCATTCTTTTAAGTGTTACCAGGTCTTTTTCATGAATTTCTACATGTAAATTGTATTTTTCACAAACGTATTTGTTGCCGAAAATATGATCAATATGCCCATGAGTATTTAATAATCTTTTGACTGTCAGATTTTTGCTTTCGATGAATTGACTTAATTCATTTTCTTCCTGCCTCGTAAAACAACCCGGGTCAATTATTACAGCATCGCCATTTTCATTGTACAAAATATAGGTGTTTTCGCTAAACGGACTAAAAACAAATTTCTTTATGCTAATCATAAAATCAATTATTGAACTAAGATAATAACTAAGGCGTTTTGTAGTTATATTTACTCGTGTTTATCATGCAAAAATATCGGCTGGCTATTCTCGGCTTTTTTTTATTTATTTCCTTTAGTGGTTTGTCACAGTTTTACAACGGTTCTTATCAGGAATTTGGTCAAAATCGTGTTCAATATAACCAAATTCAATGGCAAAGTCACGACTATCAACGATTCAAAATTTATTTCAATAGCGGTAGCACGCAGTACGCAATTTATGTTGCTCGTAGTGCGCAAAAGAATTTGTTAGACATCGAAAAAAAATACGATTTCCAAATTAGCGGTAAAATGGAATTCCTTGTTTTTAATACGCAAGGACATTTTAAACAAAGTAACGTAGGTATCACTAACGACGTTCAAACCAACATTGGAGGTACAACTCGTTTTTCAGGAAATAAAGTTTTTGTTTATTTCAACGGCGATCATAAAATGCTTGATCAAAATATTCGTGAAGGTATTGCCAACGTAATGTTTAACCAAATGATGTATGGCGAAGGGTGGCGCGATATAATGAAAAACTCAACGTTAATGTCAATCCCTAAATGGTTTTCTGAAGGATTCATATCTTATGTAGCAAACTCGTGGGATGCAAATCTTGAAAGTTATATTAAAGATGGAATCTTGAATGGAAAATACCAACGATTTAATGATCTTGAGGGTGAAGATGCGCGAATGGCCGGTCACGCTATTTGGAATTATGTTGCCGAAATAAAAGGTGAAAATCAATTGCCAAATGTGTTGTACATGGCGCGCATTAGCCGAAATATTGAAAACGGATTTTTATACACGTTGGGTTATCCGATTCGAATTATGCAACAGGAGCTTAATGCGTATTATTTAAATAAATTTAATGATGACAATAAACGAGAGGAACAATGTAAGCTTGAAAAAATTGAAATTAAAAAATTTAAAAAACGTTTGTACCGTCAATTTAAATTAAGTCCTGATGGTAAATTTGTGGCCTTTGTTACACATCAATTGGGCCAATATCGTTTATACGTTTACGATCGAGAACGCAAAAAATTGAAACGAATTGAAAAAGGTGATTATAAATTAAATCGATTGCAGGATATTTCTTATCCGGTAATTTGTTGGCATCCGCTTGGTGGGGATTTGGTTTATTTTGTAGAGCGAAAAGGTATGGTAAAAATGAAAGTTTACAGTACCGAAACAAAAAAGAAAACTTCAAAACATTTGGGAAAGGTTGAGAAGGTGTTGGATTTCGCCTATTCACCCGATGGAAAATTTGCAATTGTTTCGGGTGTTTATTTAGGTCAAACCGATTTGTATTTGTATAAGCCGGTTGGAAATTCTCTTGAACAACTTACCAATGATTTGTACGATGATGTAAATCCCGAATTTGTTAATAAAGGGCGTTCAATAATTTTTTCTTCCAATCGACCAAGTGATACAGTTTATAAAAAAGTTGAACCAAAACCATTTGTTACCGATTATGATATTTTTGTAATGGATATTTCAGGCAAACGTCATTCCATGACACGAATTACGAATACACCATTTGTAAATGAAACACAGCCTTCACAATATGATACCAGCGCATATACATATTTAACCGACGAGAATGGATTGTTTAATAGGGTTGTAAGTGAAAGAGACAGCGCAATAGCTTTTATCGATACTGTTACACATTATCGTTATTTTTTAAATTCACAATTCAAGTCAAATTACAACCGAGGTGTATTGGAATACGATGTTAATTTCAGAAAAGGCAGATTTACACAACTCATGCTTGAGAATGGAAATTATTCTTTTTATGTAGGCAAATTAAAAGAAGATAAAGCAATTAATCTTGGTGATGTTCCATTAACACGTTGGCGCGCCAATTTTAATCGAATGAATGAGATTAAAACAAATGAAATTAATTTAAATAAAAAACAAGACACAACAAGCGACGATCGCATTAAAATAATTGAAGATAATCCGAAAGATACCGGTAAACTTGATTTTAATTATTACATATTTAAAGAGGACAAACCCGTTTACGAAAAAGAAAAAGTTGTTATTAATGAAACAAAAAGCAATAAAGGGAAACCGGATAAAGAAACCGCGATTTTAAACGATACCTTATTCGTGAAAAAATCGAATGATGAAATTCCGTTTAAATTACCGAATCAAGAATTGTACAAAATTAATTTTGCTACCGATAATGTAGTTTCTCAACTCGATAATAATTTTTTAAGTCAAACTTATCAGCGATTCAATGGCGACGGGTCGCAATATTTTACACCGGGTTTAAACGGATTAATAAAAGTTGGTTTAAGTGATGTGATGGAAGATCATAAACTCACCGGAGGATTTCGGTATTCGGGTAACTTAACAACCAACGAATATTTATTAATGTACGATAATTTGGCGAAGCGATGGGATAAACGATTTATGGTTTATCGCCAGGCTTATTTAGCGCAAAACCCATCGCTAAATTTAACAAAAGTACATACGTACGATGCCCGTTATATGATGCGTTATCCGTTTAGCGAGGTATTGAGTTTGCGAACTTCGGCAATGTATCGGTATGACAGAACAACAGTATTGGCAACCGATTATAATACCTTAAACAAACCAATTACCAACGATCATAGAGCAGGAGCAAAGGTTGAATTGATTTTTGATAATGCCTTGCCAAAAGGATTGAATTTATACAATGGATTTCGAGCAAAATTATTTGGTGAATACTATAAAGATATTTTTAAAGAGAAAACAAATTTTTTTGTTGTTGGTCTTGACGTTCGTCATTATCAAAAAATTCATCGTTGTTTTATTTGGGCAAATCGATTGGCTTTAAGTGGGTCGTGGGGCGATCAAAAATTAATTTATTTCTTAGGAGGAGTTGATAATTGGATTACCGGAAAAAATCGTTTTGACAATAAACTTCAAACCTCACCCAATCAAAATTATGCTTTTATGGCCATTGGTACACCCGTACGCGGATTTATGCAAAACGTGCGTAACGGAAGTAACTTTGCAGTGTATAATTCTGAATTGCGTATGCCCTTATTCCGTTATTTAGTTAATCGGCCAATGAAAAGCGATTTCTTGGAAACCTTTCAGGTTATTGGTTTTTTTGATGCCGGTGCGGCATGGAGCGGATGGAATCCGTATAGTGATGCAAATTCATTTAATCGAACAATTATCGGAAACCCGCAGTACCCGGTTATAATTATTTTGGAAAATCAACGACAACCAATTGTATATGGCTACGGTTGGGGACTACGCGCAAGAGTTTTCGGTTATTTTGTGCGTCTTGATTTTGCACGTGGTGTTGACGACGGTTATAAATTACCTAAACAATTCTATTTTTCACTTGCTTTGGATTTTTAATTCCTGATTTCGTATTCCGTTATTCGAAAAATAATAATATTCGGTTTAAAGGTAACTTGAGTTTTTTTTATTTCGAAAACAATGCGAAAACAGATTGAAAGTTTATTGCAACGTTTTTTAAAAAAATTTGGGTATAGCGCTTTTTACGCTCTCAAATTGATTTCAAATTCATTTATGAATTAATGCCTTTAACCTGAAATTATATTAATTTCAAAAAAGATGAATAAATTTATTAATCGAAATTTTTTGAATTAACAAACGAACTCTGCAAAAAATCAAAACAAACAACTTGAAAGAATGTGTTATACGAATGATTTTTTTACTTCATTCATCAAATTTATAACCTACACCTTTTACAGTTTTAATATGGTCTTCTCCAATTTTTTCGCGAAGCTTTCGTATGTGAACATCAATGGTTCTATCGCCCACTATAATTTCCTGTCCCCATACATCGTTTAAAATTGTATCACGGGTAAATACTTTGCCGGGTTTTGACATTAATAGAGCAAGCAATTCAAATTCTTTTTTTGGAAGCGACATTTCAACGGTGTCTTTAAGCACAATATATTTTTCGCGATTTATACTTATACCGGAAGCGTAAATGTGAGAAGCTTTTTCAGGATTCGATGCCCTTCTGCGAAGCAATGCTTTTACTCTGCTAATTAATACTCGTGGTTTTACGGGTTTATTAATGTAATCGTCTGCACCGGCATCAAAACCTGCAATTTGCGAATAATCCTCATTCCTGGCAGTTAGAAAAGCGATAATCGTGTTTTTTAAATCTTTGTTTTCTCTTAATTGAATGCATGTTTCAATCCCGTCCATTTCAGGCATCATTACATCCAATAAAATTAATTCAGGTTTAAATTTTTGCGCAATTTCTATTCCTTTCTTACCATTTGAAGCTGCTTCAACAACAAACCCTTCTTTTTCTAAATTGAATTTCAAAAGATCCAAAATGTCCGGTTCATCATCAACCAGCAATATTTTATAGCTTATACTCATTTAATTTCTAAATAACGTTTATTTCAAAATTACTTGGTTAATTAAATATAAACATTAAGCCAATATTAAGTAAATGTATTTGTTATGCTTTGCTAAATATAGATTTACTTGTTTCTCAATAAGTTTCATTTTATCTTGTTGTATAATCATAATTGTTATTTCGTGAAAAAAAAATTCATGATTACACATGATTAGCTTTATAATTAATAATAGTATAATACTGCGTTGAGTTTTTCATGATACGAATTTTGTTCTTTTGTTTTAAAATAAAGCATGATGTTATACCAATGTTGACAGGCAATAAACAAATCGAATTTCGTTTTGTTTCGGTTTTGAAATTCAAAATTGAAGAAAATTGCATCTATTGTTCCATTGCCTCTCGTTCTTTGCAATAATCAGCTCTGTTTTAGCAGTAAGGGGTGGCAGAAATGCCTCCCTTTTTAATGAATTCTTTATCGATATTTTTTATCACACAAATAAAAATGCTGGATAATAAAATAGTTAAAATTGAATTTTTTGTATGGTTCAATTTAACGTTCAATTTCACCTCACCTTAAGGCAGATTTAACAAATCGTTTAAACACAAGAAATATGTTTGATTGAAATTTGTAGAAAAAATAAAAAAATGAGAAATAAAAAAAGAAAATTCTTAACAGTACTGATTAGCTTGTTGGTTTCGGCAGTGCTTTTGTTTTTGGGTTACATAAATTATTCAAATACGGTAAATATTGGATTAAAAAAAGAGCTTAAAGCAGTAAAAAACAATAATCGATTATCCGATATTTTTCGATTGCAAAAACAAGAACTTATTAATATTAATTCCGATGAAACTTTAGAAACACGAGAGAAATCAAATTTAGTAATTGAAAAAAAAATAAGTAAACTATTAACAAAAGTGCATTTTAGAGGAAAAAGAAAAAGTAAACGTTTTGAACAAATAAACTCGAAAATTGCTTTTTTAAGACATCAATTAAAAAATTCTCAAAATTTATTGATACAAAATAGAATCAATTTAATTCAACTGAATTTGTTGCAAAAGAAAATTTTACGTGTTTTCAATTCAATAATCAAATCAGAATTACTGATACAAAATTACAGAATTTCATTTTCATACCTAATGTTTATAGTGCTTTCAATAGCCATTGCTATTTTTAATTTTGTTTTAGCTTTAACGCTTTCCGGGAAAATACCTGCGTTTTTGAAAAGAATTGTAAAAACTGCCGATAGGAATACCGACTTGTATAAATCAGATTTTAGCATTCAGTACTAACATTGTTTTTCAAACAAACGTTAAGCACTTTAATTAATTTCACGTAAATTTAAAATTTATACTACACTGTTTAGACAAAGTTTAATGACTTAACAAGCAAGTTCCAAAATAATTAGGACTTCACATTGTTAACATTAAATTAATATTACATGGCGTTTAAATTAATCTTGGCCTACGAATTTTGCGTCAAATTAATTAATGATGAAAAAATTGTTTATTTTATTTATTGTAAGCCTAACAATAACACAAATTTCAGCTCAAGACTCGACCTTAATAAAAAAAGTAAATGCGTTAAAAACGGATGTTGACAAATTAAAAAATTTGAAAGTATCGGGGTGGATTCAATCCCAATTTCAAATTGCCGATTCTGTTGGAATTGCGAATTTTGACGGTGGCACATTTAGTTCAGGATCAGACAAACGTTTTATGATTCGTAGAGGACGAATAAAATTCACCTACACAGGTAAAAACACATTTTATGTATTTCAAATGAATGGTACAGAGCGCGGATTTAATTTAACCGAAGCTTTTGTAGGTTTTAATATTCCTAAATCACACTCCTTACAGGTGGTGTGCGGAGTAATGAATCGGCCATTCGGTTTTGAAATAGATCAATCTTCTTCTGTGCGAGAAACGCCGGAGCGATCAAGATATACACAAGTATTAATGCCAAATGAGCGCGATATGGGTGCTAAATTAGTTTTTGCACCGGATAAAGATTCAAAGCTGAAATCATTGTATGGTTTGCGACTTGATGCCGGATTTTATAACGGGCAAGGCGTTTTTGTTCCGGGTACAACAACTGTTTCGGGTTATGTAGCAAATACATTTCCTGTGTTTGGTGTAAATGATTTTGATTATAAGAAAGATTTTATTGGTCGTTTATCTTATTATAAAGATTTAAAAAATGATAAAATCCGAATTGGACTTGGATTGTCGCATTATAATGGGGGAATCATCAACCAAAGTAATGTTGTGTATGACCGAATTGAAAAAGATACGGCCGGTATTTATCAGTGGAAGGCAGCAGATTCGAGCGGAATTTTAAAAGGTAAAATTTCAAAAAGAATTTATACCGGCATTGAGGTGTTTTTTAGTGTGAAATCTAAAATTGGTACTACAACCATTCGTGGTGAATATATAATGGGAACTCAGCCGGGCACTTCATCAAATACGTCAAGTCCGTTCTTTTTACCGAGTTCAAAACCGATTTACTTAAGAAATTTCAATGGAATGTATGCTTATTTTATACAGCGAATTGGAAAAACGAAAAATGAATTTGTTTTGAAATACGAATGGTACGATCCTAATACAACCGTAGGAGGAAAAGAATTATTGGGTTCAACAAAAAATAATTTAACAAGCGCAGATATAAAATATACGCAATTAGGAATTGGTTATAATTATTACTTGGATGAAAATGTTAAGCTAATGTTTTACTATAACATAATCACCAATGAGGTAACCGGCGATGGAAAATCGGGCATTAAAGGTTTTACCAAAGACATTCCCGATAATATTTTTACAGCAAGGATTCAATACCGATTTTAATCAATTTTTTAAAACTTAACATTAAGTTAACTTGGCAAATTGATAATAAAGCGTTATTTGTTAAAATAGAAAAATGAAATAAATTAATTTATGGCTAATATTTTTAATCTTCTCGCCCCTAAAGAAAGAAAATTCTTTCCAATGTTTGAAAAAGCTTCAAGCAATCTTGTTGAAACCGGTAGAGTTTTAGTTGAACTGGTTAATACTCCTCAAGGTGATTCTCGATCAAAACTAATTAAACGAATTGAAGAATTAGAACACATTGGAGATGATATTACCCATGAAATATTTAATTATTTAAGCGCTACTTTTATTACTCCGTTTGACCGTGAAGATATACACATGCTGGCTTCGGCAATGGATGATATTTTGGATTTCATACACGGTTCATCAAAACGAATAGAGTTATATAAAATAGGAGAGTTAAGTGCTGAAGTTCGCAAACTTGCCGATTTAATATTAAACGGTGTGGAAGAACTTCATACGGCAGTTTGTCAACTTAAAAATTTAAAATACCGCGAAAAAATAAACGAAGCCTGCGTAAAAATTAATAGTTTGGAAAATCATGCCGATGATATATACAATTACGCAATTGCATCGCTTTTTGAAAATGAAAAAGATCCTATTATGGTCATTAAATTAAAAGAAGTTTTTGGTGCATTAGAAATTGCTACCGACAAATGCGAAGATGCTGCAAATGTTATTAAAACCATTCTAATTAAGTACGCTTAATAAAGTACAAACATGACCTTTTTAGTTGTTATTATAATACTGGCCTTAATTTTTGATTACATCAACGGTTTTCACGATGCGGCCAATTCAATTGCTACAGTAGTTTCTACCAAAGTGCTTACCCCGTTACAAGCGGTAATTTGGGCTGCTGTTTTTAACTTTGTCGCTTTTTTTATTTTTAGCGATCATGCCGTTGCAAATACTATTGGTAAAACAGTACAAAGTGATTACATTACTTTACAAGTAATTTTTGCCGGACTTTTAGCAGCTATCGGTTGGAATTTGCTCACTTGGTGGTATGGAATTCCTTCTTCTTCTTCACATACTTTAATAGGCGGTTTTGCAGGTGCCGCGTTAATGCACGCCTTTATTGCAAAAGGTGAAACTGTTTTTAGTAACGTTGTAGAAATGGATAAAATTTTAAAAACACTTTTCTTCATTTTTCTCGCCCCAATTATCGGTATGCTTATTTCAATGTTTATTACTACTGTTACTATAATGAAAAACACATGGATTCGTATTGCGATTATTTTGGTATCGGCAGGTATGACATGGTTTTTGTTTGATTATTTTGAACAAGGAAAGTTGGATGAAAACATGGTGAAATTTTTTAAGGTGGATAAATACAAAAAAGAATTAGCAAAAGATCCGTCTAAAACTGAAGTAGCCGAAAAACTTGAAAAAGCAAAAAAGAATTATGAAACAGCGAAAGAATTTTTACCAAAGTACAATGAACTCGGTGCAAAAGGAGTTGGTGAAAAAATTCGCGAAAAAGTTTCATTAGCCGATCTTGAAACCGGTAAATTAAAAGATGTTGTTGCACGCCTATTAAAAGCCGATTACCTAAAACGAGAAGCCTTTTATGATGAAAAGAAAAAACCGGATTCTGATACTGCTCAAGCCAGGATAGAAAGAGTAAAGCCTTTGCTAAAACAATATCACGACTTAGGAAAAGATAAGTTAGCCGAAGAAGTTGGATTGATTTTGAAATTAGGTGAATTTGAAATTCAAAAATTGAAAAAGGATTTTGATGTAAACATTAATAAGGATTTGGAAAAGGAATTGCTTAAAGCTGATAATTCATTTCTTACTTATTGTATTATGGCAATTATTTTGATTTTTGTAGTGTGTTATATTTATGTTGAAAAAATTCAAACTACAACTGCTGCAAAAATGTCGCGCATGTTTAAACGTCTTCAATTGTTATCATCGGCAGCATTTAGTATTGGTCACGGTGGTAATGACGCTCAAAAAGTAATGGGAATAATTGCTGCTGCAATGGTTGCAAATGGTACAATTGCCGATATTAAAAATATGCCTGATTGGGTGCCATTGGCTTGTTATGCGGCAATTGGTTTAGGAACGCTAAGTGGCGGATGGAAAATCGTAAAAACCATGGGAACAAAAATTACAAAGGTTACTCCTTTAGAAGGTGTAGCCGCCGAAACTTCAGGTGCGGTTACATTATTTATGACTGAACAAATGGGAATCCCGGTTAGTACAACTCATACCATTACCGGTTCAATTATTGGTGTTGGTGCTACTAAGCGATTAAATGCGGTTAGGTGGGGAGTTACCATTAATTTACTATGGGCTTGGGTCTTAACAATTCCTATTTCTGCGTTGGCAGGTGGAATTTTTTATTATTTAACCACCTTGTTTTTCTAATATTTAATTTGTTTAAAAAAAAAAATACCATTTATGAATGGTATTTTTTTTTAATATTCAACAAATTTATAACCAACTCCTTTTACCGTTTTTATAAATTTATGTCCAATTAATTCTCTAATGTTTTTTATGTGTACATCAATTGTTCGTGAGTTT
>FRDC01001366.1_pt1 | contig 39881 bp, 36 predicted proteins | sample 1106171 | NCBI WGS metagenome assembly FRDC01 (sample SAMEA3930566, study PRJEB13176) | freshwater metagenome | biome: Drinking water system; feature: drinking water; material: water | place: Singapore | collected 2014-12-20 | reverse complement strand
ACGCTGCGCCAGGGCGGCGGCCTCTCCGGCTTCACGAAGCGGTCCGAAAGTGAGTACGACCCGTTTGGCGCCGCGCATGCCGCGACCTCGATCTCCGCCGCGCTCGGCTTTGCCCGAGCGCGCGACCATCTCGGCAAGAAGAACCATGCGATCGCCGTCATCGGCGATGGGTCGATGTCGGCGGGCATGGCCTATGAGGGGCTCAACAATGCGGGATCGCTCGGCTCGAAGCTCGTCGTCATCCTCAACGACAACGACATGTCTATCGCGCCGCCGGTCGGCGCGATGAGCGCCTATTTGGCGCGCGCTGCGTCCGGCAAGGTCTACCAGAACGTCCGCCGCATCTCGAAGCAGGTGCTGAAGCGTCTTCCGGCGCCGCTGTTCGAAAAGCTCGCGCGCGCCGAGGAATATGGCCGCGGCATGGTCACCGGCGGCACGCTCTTCGAGGAACTCGGTTTCTATTATGTCGGGCCGATCGACGGGCACAACATGGATCATCTGATCCCGGTGCTGGAGAATGTGCGCGACATGGAAGACGGGCCCGTGCTCGTCCACGTCGTGACGAAAAAGGGCAAGGGCTACGCGCCCGCTGAGGCCGCAGCCGACAAGGGGCACGGCGTCGTCAAGTTCGACGTCGTTTCCGGCAAGCAGCACAAGGCGGCGTCGAACGCTCCTGCCTATCAGAAAGTCTTCGCGCAGGCGCTCATCAAGGAAGCCGAAAAGGATCCGAAGATCGTCGGCATCACCGCGGCGATGCCGTCCGGCACGTCGCTCGACCTGTTCGCCGAGGCTTTCCCCGACCGCTGCTATGACGTCGGCATCGCCGAGCAGCACGCCGTGACTTTCGCCGGCGGTCTTGCCGCGGACGGCATGAAGCCGTTCTGCGCAATCTACTCGACCTTCCTGCAGCGCGCCTACGACTCGGTCGTCCACGATATCGATCTGCAAAAGCTCCCCGTGCGCTTCCCGATGGACCGCGCCGGCCTCGTCGGGGCCGACGGCGCGACTCATGCGGGCTCTTTCGACATCGCTTATCTCGGCTGCCTGCCGAACATGGTCATCATGGCGTGTTCGGACGAGGCCGAGCTCGTTCATATGACGGCGACCGCCGCCGCCTATGACGAGGGCCCGATCGCCTATCGGTATCCGCGCGGGGAAGGCGTCGGCGTCGACCTGCCGCAGGCCGGCAAGATACTCGAGATCGGCAAGGGCCGGATCGTTCGTGAAGGGACGAATGTCGCAATCCTTTCGCTCGGCACGCGCCTCGCTGAAGCGATGAAGGCGGCGGATTCGCTTCAAACGCTCGGCCTTTCCGCGACCGTGGCCGATGCGCGCTTTGCAAAGCCGCTCGACCACGACCTCATCCGCCAGCTCGCGCGTCATCACGAAGTTCTCATCACCATCGAGGAAGGTTCGCGCGGCGGCTTCGGCGCCTTCGTCCTGCACTTCCTGTCGGATCAGGGGCTCACCGACGGCGGCCTCAAGGTGCGGACGATGACGCTTCCAGACATCTATCAGGATCACGACAGCCCAGCGAAAATGTATGATGAGGCGCGACTCAACGCGCCGCACATCGTCGAAACCGCCATGCGCGCGCTTGGCCGCTCGGCGGAGATCATCAAGCTCCGGGGCTGACGTCGCCTTATCGCCGCGCGAGGATCCTTCCGCCGTCCGGCGCCTTCAGCACGAGCGCACCGGTTTCGTCGATCGCGTAGCTCGACACGTTTGACAGCGTGTCGAAGAACTTCCGCTCCTGATCCATCAGCGCTGGCGCGCACGCCATCAGCGTCGCAGCGGAATCGGCGATGGTCAGCCGCGCGCCTTTCAGCGTGTATCGGGCGCCATAGCGATTGCACGAACCCAAGCCGCTGAGGGTTCCATCCTCGCCGAAGAGAATGCTCGCATGGGAATTGTCAATGACGCCGGCGCCATTGATGTCCTCGACGACCCACTCCGCGCCTGTAAGCGGCGCGCGCGCGCCGGTCGCTGTGCATGCCGACAGAATAAACGCGGCAAAAAACCAGATGCGCTTAGACATACCATCACTCACGGTTCGGGTCTTTCCGCTTCTCCGCCTCTTCAAGCTCCTTGCGGAGCTTTTCAACGTCCTTCTTGTTGACGAGCGGGTCGTCGCGCCGTGTCCATGACGGCTCGGCGCCGGGCGGCGTCAGGTCAGGGCGCAATCCTGCCGCCGGATCGCTGGCGATGCCGGTTTTGTTGAGGTCCTGCGCCTGGCCTTTGCGGAAATCCTCGATGTCGGCCTGACGGGCTCGTTCGTTGGCGGCGCGTGCCAGGTCGGTTCCGTATCGCACGTCGTCGCCGGAGAAATCGCCGCCCTCGCGCTTGGTTCGCAAGATCGCGGCGGCCTTCGAGAAATCTTCTCCGGACGCGCCGGGCTTCCAGCCCGATCGGATTTCCGTGCGCCCGGCGCATTCAGCGGCCTTTTCCTTGTCCTTGAACTCCTCGGGACAAAAGATCGCCATTACGCCCGAGGAACCAGGCCGCGCAGGCGTATCGCCTTTCGGCAAGTCGACCTGCGGCAGCGTGAAACGACGCCCGGAGAAGACGGGCTCCTCATCGAAAAGGTCATCGCCTGAGGGTTTCGCCGGCGCTGGTCGCCGTGTCTCGGCCAGCGGCGCCTGCTCGCGCGCCTCCTCCTTGCCGGCGGCGCGTTCGCCGACGCCGTTATCATCCTTGTCTTTCTGTTCATCGCCCGCGTCTTCTTCAGCGCGCGCTTGCCGGGCCTCGGGCTCGACGGAAAGGAGCGGCTCGGCCTCGTCCTTCGGCGCCTGCTCGCCCTTGACGATGATATCGCCGGGTCGGTCTTCCGGCTGAGGCGCGGCTGCCGGGGCGGGCTCATCGGGGATAAGCGGCGCGTTCTCGATTTCGGTCGGCCGGGTGAAATCCGGCGCCGGCGTCAGATTGAGCGGCAGGGGTTCGGACTTGGGCTCGGGCGCCTTCTTCGGCTCCGGCTCCTTCGTCTCCTGTTTTTCGGGCTCGGGAACGGGCTCCGGTTCGGGCTTCGGCAGGACCTCCGGCTCCGGCACGGGTTCGGGTTCGGGCTCGGGCGCCACTTCCGGGTCGCGCAGATCAGGTATCGGCGCTGGCGGGAGGTCGACATAGACGACGGAGATCGATTCCGCCGGCTTGTTCGGCACGAAGATATGGACGCGGCCATAGACCGCGAGCAGCGCCAGCATCGCCGCATTAAGGGCGACCGAGCCGATGAGGGCGGCTCGACGGCGGCGCGGCGACGTCTCGCCGAGCTTTGCTGCGATTCGGGCGATGTCGCGCTCGGCGCGCTCGAACTCCCGCGTCACCGCCCGCGGCAGCGCGCGTTCTAACGCGCCCCGCTTGCGCGGCGGAAAGGGAAGGCGCCAGTCGCGCTCGAACGGGGCATCGACGATCTCGTCCGGCGCGAGCGCGCGCGGCGCCGCGATCGCGTCGAGGTCGTCCGGCGGCTCGTCGGTCAGGGTGTCTGTCGGCATTGATCCTGAAAGGCGCGACGCCTAAACGCGAAAGGATACCGGGAGAACGAGATTGTGAAGGTCCTGCTGGTCGGCGGAGGCGGTCGCGAGCATGCGCTAGGCTGGAAAATCGCGCAGAGCCCGCTTCTGACGCGCCTCTATCTAGCGCCCGGCAATCCGGGGCTCAATCGCTGCGGCGAGCCGATATCAGCTTCAGCCGAAGACCTTGACGCGATTGTGGCGGCGGCCGTCGAGCGGGTCGTCGATCTCGTCGTCGTCGGCCCCGAGGCTCCGCTAGCAGGAGGGCTCGCAGATCGTCTCGGCGAACGCTCGATCCCCTGTTTCGGGCCATCGGCCGCCGCCGCGCGCCTCGAATCATCAAAGGCCTTCATGAAGGAGGTCGCGCGCGCCGCCGGCGCCCCGACCGCGGCCTTCGGCCGCTTCACGAAAATTGGCGCGGCAAAATCCTTTCTTCGAGGGCTCGCGCCGCCCTATGTCGTCAAGGCGGACGGGCTCGCGGCGGGCAAGGGCGTCATTATCGCGGAAACGCTCGCCGAGGCGGACGAGGCGGCCGCCCACTTCCTCGGCGGGGCGATCGGCGTCGCCGGCGCCGAGATCGTGATCGAGGAATTTCTGGCCGGCGAGGAAGCAAGCTTCTTCGTCATCACCGACGGGACGCGCGTCCTGCCGCTGATCGCGGCGCAAGACCACAAGCGCGCCTTCGACGGCGACAAGGGCCCGAACACGGGCGGCATGGGCGCTTACGCCCCGGCCCCCGTTTTCACCGATACCGTCCGTGAGCGGACGATGTCGCGCATCATCGAGCCCGTCCTCGCCGAAATGCGCCGCCGCGGGACGCCCTATCGCGGCGTTTTGTTCGCCGGGCTGATGATCGGGCCGGATGGGCCGATGCTCATCGAGTTCAACGCACGCTTCGGCGACCCCGAATGCCAGGCTTTGATGCGCCTTCTGAAGTCCGATCTCCTGCCTGTTTTGCATGATGCGGCGACAGGAAACCTCAAGGCGCAAGCGCTCGACTGGTCATCGGATGCAAGCGCTGTCGTCGTGATGGCGGCCAGGGGCTACCCAGGCGCCTATGAAAAGGGGTCTGCGATTCGCGGGCTCGACGAGGCGCAGCGCTGCGACGGCGTCATTGTCTTTCACGCCGGCACCGCCGGCGAAGCGTCAGCGCCCGTCGCCGCCGGCGGGCGCGTTCTCAACGTCACTGCGACCGGGCGCACGATCCGCGACGCCGTCGAGCGCGCCTACAAGGGCGCCAGCGCAATCGACTGGCCGGAAGGATTTTATCGCCGCGATATCGGCTGGAGCGCGCTGCGCTCGCTCCTGTAAGGTCGGCCACATGAAGTCCGTAGAGCGCTGGGCGAAAGAAGCAAAGACGCTGATTTCAGGCGGGCGTCGCCTCGCCTACTGGACGAGCGAGGAGCGCAACGAGGAAAAGCCTTGGCTTCTCCTCATTCATGGCTATCCGACATCGTCCTGGGACTGGACCTTTGTCTGGGATGGATTGAAGCCGCATTTCCGCCTCGCCGCGATGGACATGCTCGGCTTCGGGCTGTCGGAAAAGCCGCGCGGCATTGATTATGCGATCGCCGTGCAGGCAGATTTCCAGGAGGCCCTGCTCGCCCATCTCGGCGCCGGATCGGCGCATGTCTTCACACATGATTACGGGAACACGGTCGGGCAGGAATTGCTGGCGCGGCACAATGAAGGCGCCCTCAGCTTCGTCGTGCAGTCGATGGCTTTCCTCAATGGCGGACTTTTCCCGGAGCAGCATCGGGCCCGCCCGATCCAGAAGCTGGGCCTCACCCCGATCGGCTTCATCCTTGGAATGCTTCTGACGGAAGAAAGGCTGCGCAAGAATTTCGACGAGATCTACGGCCCGGCGACCAAGGCGTCTGACGCGGAGATCGCCGCCCATTGGGCGATGATCGAGGCGAACGGCGGCCAGCGCGTGCTGCACAGACTGCTTTCGTACATTCCGCAGCGGCGCGCGAACCGCGAGCGCTGGGTCGGCGCGCTCGCCACGGCGCGAACGCCCCTGAGGCTCATCGACGGGGGCGCCGATCCCGTCTCCGGGGCGCATCTTTACCATTACTACAAGGAACAGGTCCCGAACGCCGATGCGGTGCTGTTTGACGACATCGGCCACTATCCGCATACGGAAGCGCCTGATCGGGTCCTGGCCGCCTTTCTCGAGTTCCACCGCAAACTGAAGACGGTTGCTGCATGAAGGCATTTCTCGCGATTTTCTTTTCCGTCTTCCTGGCCGAGCTTGGCGACAAGACGCAGCTTGCGACGATGCTGTTCGCCGCCGACGGGCGGACCTCGCATGCGACGGTGTTCTTCTCCGCCGCGCTGGCGCTCATCGCTGCGACGGCGCTCGCTGTCTTTCTCGGCGCGGCGGCCGAGCGCTGGCTCGGCTTCCTGCCCCTGAAGCTGATCGCCGGCGCCGGCTTTCTTGTCATAGGGGGCTATCTCGTCTTCGAGCATTTCGCGAAGGGGTGAGCGATGAGCGGTCAGGAATTCACCGGCGTCACCCCTACGCCCGAACGGCTAAAATTCGACGAGACGGCTCTCGCCCTCTACATGCGGGACCATGTCGAAGGCTTTGACGGGCCGCTCACTGTCGAAAAATTCAAGGGCGGACAGTCGAACCCGACCTATCTCCTGACGACGCCGGCGCGAAAGTACGTGTTGCGCAGAAAGCCGCCCGGCAAGCTCCTGCCTTCCGCGCATGCGGTCGAGCGCGAATATCGCGTGATGTCGGCCTTGGGGCCGCTCGGCTTTCCTGTCCCGAAAACCTTCGCCAATTGCGAAGACGACAGCGTCATCGGCACCGCATTTTTCATCATGGATTTCGTCGATGGACGCATCTTCTGGGATGCGAGCCTGCCCGACGTCGCGAAAGCCGAGCGCAGCGCGCTCTTTTTCGATCTCGTCGATACGATCGCCGCGCTGCACATGATCGACTTCGCCAAGGCCGGCCTTGGCGATTTCGGCAAGCCCGGCAATTATTTCGCCCGCCAGATCGACCGCTGGGGCAAGCAGTATGTCGCGGCGAAGACCGCCGACATTCCGGCGATGGACCGCCTCATCGCCTGGCTGCCCGCGAACATTCCCGCCGACGACGCGACGTCGATCGTGCACGGCGACTTCCGGTTCGACAATGTCATTTTCGATAAGCGTGCGCCCAAGGCGCGCGCGGTGCTTGACTGGGAATTGTCGACGCTCGGCCATCCGCTTGCGGATTTCACTTACTTTTTGATGGTCTGGCATTTCCCGCCGACGATCCGCGGCGGCCTCGCCGGGCTCAATCTCGATGCGCTTGGCATCCCGTCGCTCGACGCCGCAGCGCGCCGCTATTGCGAGAAAACGGGCCGGGCGAGCGTCGCCGATTTCGACTTCTGCCTAGCCTACAACATGTTCCGCCTCGCCTCGATCGCGCAGGGCGTTTACGCGCGCGCGCTTGCCGGCAACGCGTCCTCGCCCGAAGGCATCAAGATGGGCGAATCCGTGCCGCCGCTCGCGGCGATGGCGTGGAGCTACGCGGAGAAGTCGGGCGCATGCTGAGGGCGGCTTTTGCGCGCCTGCAACGACAAGAACCTATCGCTGCTGCGATGACCGAAACTCAACACAATCCGGTCTTACTGTGTTGCGACGTTACGGCGCGCGGCGACGCCTGGCGGCAGACGGAACTTCGGCGCGACATTGTCTTCGACGGCAGCATCATCGAAGGGCGCGCGCACCTCGATCGCCGGCGGATGCAATAATGGCGCGACGGCGCTGAGCGAATTGTTGCGAATGACGATTCCGACGCCGTTTTGCACGAAGATTCCCTGCCCCATCGATTGCACGATCGTGTTTCCTTCGACGAGAATGTCGCGCGAAGCGATTTCGGGCGATTTGATGAAGACGCCCTGCGTTGGCCCGCCGGCGCCGCGGCGAACGACATTGCCGCGGATGACGACGCGCTCGTTCGCGCGGGAAGCGCCGCGCGACCAGAGCTGAATGGCGTCGGGATGCCATTTGACCGGATCGACCGGGGTGAAATCAGTGAAAACGTTGTTCTCGACCTGGAGGTCGACCGCGCCGCGCGCGGCGACGCCGTCCGAGCCGATGCGTTCAAAGCGGCTGCCCGTCACCGCGATGGAATCGGAGTCGAAGATCACGACGCCTCGAAAGACATCGTGAAGTTCGACCCCCGCCACGGTGACGGCGCGGCTGTCGCGGATGACTATGCCAACGGCGTCATCGGCGGGGTTGGCGTTGGCGGCGGAGGAGACTTCAAGTCTTTCAAGCCGCACCGAGGACGAGCGGCGCACGGCGATCGCCTGTTCTTCACGGGGCGCCAGCGTGCTGCCGAAAGCCACCGTCAAATTCTGGAGCGTCAGTCCGTGGACGTCATTGAGGACGATAGACCGGAAGACCGGCTGGGCCGCGGCGTCCGCAGCGACGATTGTAACGGCGCCGCGACCCGCTCGAGGTCCAATCGTCAGGTCGCCATAGTAGCCCGGCGCCACCAGGATTCGGTCGAAGGCGGCGGCGCCCGCCAGCGCCGCCTCAAGCGCGCGGACATCCGCGACGACGACATCCGCCGCCGCCGCAGGAACGGCGAAAAGGATCGCTGCGATGAGGGCGAGCCGCTTCATGCGCGCGATGGTCGCAAGAGCGGCGCCGTTCATCAAATCGAATTGCCGGGCGCGCGTCAGCGCCGCCTTAACCATCACGGGTGGCGCAGCAGCGCGAAGTTTTCTAAGACGGCCGCAGACAAAGTCGTAACTCGAGGATCCGCGCATGAAAATTCTGGTGACCGGCGGGGCGGGCTTCATCGGGTCGGCGGTCGTCAGGCGCGCGCTCGACAAGGGGATGAGCGTCGTCAATGTCGACAAGCTCACCTATGCGGCGAACCTCGACAATCTCGCCGGCTACGACGCGCGCGCGGGCTATTCCTTTGTCAGGGCCGACATCTGCGACGGCGAGAGCGTCCGCGCCGCGCTCGTTGCGCACAAGCCCGATGCGATCATGCACCTTGCAGCGGAAAGCCATGTCGACCGCTCGATCGACGGGCCTGGCGCGTTCATCGAAACGAATATCGTCGGCACCTTCGCGCTGCTACAAGAAGCGCGGCGCTATTACGACAGCCTTTCCGGCGCGGCGAAAGATCGCTTTCGCTTTCACCACGTTTCGACCGACGAGGTTTATGGAACGCTGGGGCCGACCGGTTTCTTCACCGAGGAAACGCCTTACGCGCCGAACTCGCCCTATTCGGCCTCGAAGGCGTCGTCGGATTTCCTCGTCCGCGCCTGGCATGAGACATTTCAATTGCCCGTCGTTACGAGCAACTGCTCGAACAATTACGGTCCGTTCCAATTTCCTGAGAAACTCATTCCGGTCGCCGTCATCGCCGCGCTCGAAGGGCGGCCGATCCCCGTCTACGGCAAGGGCGAGAATGTGCGCGACTGGCTCTATGTCGAAGACCACGCCGAGGCGCTGCTGACGGTTCTCGAAAAAGGCCGCCTCGGCGAGACCTACAATATCGGCGGCTGGAACGAGCGGCGCAACATCGACCTCGTCCGCATGATCTGTACGCTGATGGATGAGTTGAAGCCGAAAAACCACGCCCACGCTGATCTCATCGAATTCGTGACCGACAGGCCCGGCCACGACCTTCGCTATGCGATCGACGCGACGAAGATCAGCCGCGAACTCGGCTGGAAGCCGTCCGTCACCGTCGAGGAAGGGATGCGTCGCACGGTCGAATGGTACCTCGCCAACCGCGCCTGGTGGGAAAAGCTGCGCGCGGGCGGGCGACTCGGACTTTCGGGGAAGAAGTAACCTGTCAGCGGCGAGCCTCGGCCCGCATCCGGTAATAACGCGCGGCGACGATCGGCGCGGCGAGGAAGGGATGCCGGCGCTCCCAAGGGCGAACGCCGACATCCACGCCGGCATGCCGCTTCACCTTCCATGCGATGTAGTCCAGCCCGCCATTGAACGTCGCCGTCGCCTTGAGGAGCCGTGCGACCGACAGGACCCCCCCCGCGAGCGCCCGCAGGCGCCAGCCGAGCGCGGCGTTGGTCCCGCCGGGGCCGGCCGGCAGAGCAAGCTCGGCGAGCCGCGACGGCCATTCGCCATAGGCGTCGATGAGCTTTTCCGCCCGCCCGCCGCCTTCGGCGCGCAACTCGGCGCGGTAGGAGGCGTTCATGCCGGCGAGCCAGATTTCGCGCCAGCCGGCGCCCGCCGCCGCAAGGCCCCTGGCGCGGCCGAGGAACGTCTCCGCCGCCGTCGCGACGGCGCCGGTCATGCGCGCGCGCAGCGCGCCGGGACACTCGACCAGCCGCATCGGCTGTGCGAAGCGCGCCCAGAAATATGAGTGAAACGTCCGCCTGCTGACGAGTTTCTCAAGGGCGTCGACCGAAAGCAGCGCGTATTTCGCCCTGAGTCGCCCGTCGTCGGTTTCGATCTCGACATAATAGACGTTCGGCGGCAGCACGCGCGCCGCAAGTCGCTCGAATGTTCCGTCGATCGCGCCTTCGTAATCCGGCGCGATGACATAATAGTCGAACAGAATGTCCGCGGGGTTTTCGCCCGCGCTGACGCTGATGCCGGAGCCATAGAGAAAGATCGCGGCGCCTCGATAGCGTTCCGCCAGCGACGCCGCGATCCGCTTCGCCGGACCGGGCGCCGGCAGAGAGAGAACGCTGTCAATGTAGGCGAGGAGTGCCGCGCGCCGCTCAGGTGAGGAAGCCGGCGTCATGCGTCGTTTCGATGGTCATGCGTTCGCCGGCGCCGATCTCGAAGAACTCGCCGTCGAAGACGACCGTGCCGGCGAAGTCGGCCTCAAGTCCGTCGGCGCGCCAGCTCATCAAGCCGGCGTCACGAAACCACGGCCGCGACTTGCCGCGCAGCACTGTCGGCGCCGCCGAAAGGACCCGCTGCGCCGGGAAGCCGATGGTCGTCACCGCAAGCCCGCCCTCGCCCTCGCCCCAGAACGGATAAACGCCAAGCACCAGCGTTTTGAGGGTCGTCATCAGCGCCATGGTGAGCGGCTGCGGGCCGTCGAAGGGCGCATTCGCCGACCGAAGGTCGGCGACGAGCGGCGGCGTCGTCGGCTTTTCGCCGAACGCGGTGTTGAGAATAGCTCCGCCGATCGTGAGCGCCATGGCGAGCGAGCGCTGAGCGCCCTTGGCCTGAATTTCAGAGCGGCTGAACTTGACTGCTGTCGTAAAGAATCCGGCGCCGAGGAAGAATCCGTAAACCGGGTCGCGATCGCCGATGCGCAGTCCCATCAGGGGCCGGCGAATGCGCTTCACGTCGCCTCTCGTGCGGCGGAACAAAAAGCGGTCGAGCGAATCGATCGGCGAGCCCTGGAGGCCGCAATCGGCGGCGATGACATTTGTCATGCCGCAGGGAACGGCGACATAATCCGGAGACTGGTCGAAGCGGCGCTGGTTGATCGCGTCGGTTACCGCCGCCTGGATCGTGCCGTCGCCGCCCGCGACGACAACGGTGTCGACCCGCGCGCGGTTGAAATCGGCGAGCGTGCGGTCAAGGCCGTTAACGCCGTCGAGCACGCTGGCGCGCACTGTCGGGAATTGCCGCGCGACATGAACAAGGTCGCTCAGGATCGACTGAACGCGGCTCGAGCGTTCATTGATGATGAGACCGATGGCCGTCACGTCGCGCTTTTCTCCTCGCCAAAATAAACCCGGAGAAGATCAGCCGATCGCGCCCCCTACCCGGAGGGCCGCCACGCCGCCTGTCTGCCCCGACACACCCCCGACACTACGTCACACAATTGCAATCTAGGCTACACGAAAGCGTCATAAAAGACCGTTTACCGACGCACGAACTCCTTCAATTTCTTTCAGATTTCCGCCCTGGGCGTCCCTGTTGCGCATTCAGGCGCTGCGCCGCCGGCCGTCCCTGCTTGACCGGACGGGCGGGCGCGGTGAAACCGCCGGCGCCGTTCCGTCGCCATGGACCAATGCCCGCGCCGCCCGTCACCGCCGCCGACGTCAAGATTGACGCGCTCGTCCTCGCAGGCCGGCGAACGGGCGAAACCGACCCGCTGACGGGATTGGAGAACGCTCCCCACAAGGCGCTTCTGGTCGCCGGCGGCAAGCCGCTGATCCGGCGTGTGGTCGACGCCTTGAGAGCGTCGGGGCGGATCGACCGGATCGCCATCGCCGCGCCCGAGGACGTGCGCGCGGCGATCGGCGCGGCGCTCGAGGCCGCTGAGGGAATCACGTTTCGCGACACGGCCGGGTCGCCGGCCTCGACTGCGTTCGCGGCGATTACGGAGGCGTCCGCGGACCGCGGTCTTCTCGTCACCACCTGCGATCACGCGCTCCTCACCGCCGACATGATCCGCAGTTTCCTCGATGCCGCGATGAAGAACGATGCGGCGGCGGCCTGCGTTGAGCGGACTGTCTATGAAGAGCGCTTCCCCGGCTCGCAGCGCACCTTCATCAGGCTGAAGGACATAAGTTTTTCAGGCGCCAACCTTTTCTGGTTCGCCGGCGCGCGCGCGAGAGGCCTTGCCGATTTCTGGCGGGGTCTTGAGGCCAATCGCAAGAATCCCGTCGCCATGGCGCGCGCGATCGGCCTTTTCACGGCGCTTTACTACGCGACCGGCGCAATGACCAAGGCGCGTCTTGAAGAAACGATCCGCAAACGGACGAAGGTCGGCGTGCGCCTCATCCCGCTTGTGAACGCGGAAGCGGCGATCGATGTCGACAAGCCGCAGGATCTTGAACTCGTCCGAAAGATACTCGCGCTTGAATAGTCAGCGCCGGGCGCGAAAGAAGTCCCGCAACAGCGACGCAGATTCCTCCGCAAAGGGGCCTTTGACGATCTCCGGACGCCAGTGGCAAGTCGGCTGCTCGAAGAATTTGGGGCCATGGAACACCGCCCCTCCCTTCGAGTCTTCGGCGCCGATGACGAGGCGGGCGATACGCGCGTGGGAGATGGCGCCGGCGCACATCGCGCAGGGCTCGAGCGTCACATAAAGCGTTGCGCCCATAAGCCGGTAATTGCCGAGCCTTTGCGCCGCGGCCCTCATCGCGCGAATTTCGGCATGGCCCGTCGGATCGTGCGTCGCGATCGGCGCGTTGCCCGCGGCGGCCAGGATCTCGCCGGCGGCGCTGACAATTACGGCGCCGATCGGCGACTCGCCGCCAAGCGCGGCGGCGCGCGCTTCATCAAGCGCGCGGCGCATCATTTCTTCGTCAGAGGCGACGGTCATGCGCGGCGTTCTAGGCCGCGCGCGTGCGCTCCGCCAGCGCCGGTTTTTCAGCCAGGCAGAACGCGGTGACGCCCGCGACCCTGTTGAATGGGAAAAGCGCGGCGCGCTCGAGATCGTGGATGGCGACGAGCGAGCGGTTGAGCCACCCGGGCGCGGCCTTCAGCGCGCTCGCATTGGCTTCCTTGTCGCCCTTCAGCGCCCGGTCGGCGAGGCGCAGGGCGGCGACCGCGGGAAAAAGCGCGCCGAAGAAATAGCGCAAAGACAAGGGCTGCAACCCCGCGTCCCGCACGGTCTTTTCGAGCGCTTCAAGCGTGTAACGCCGCCGATGGTCAAGGAACTCGTCATGCGAGGACCACAGGAAATTGAACGCCGGGACCGAGATGACGAAGCGAGCGCCGTCGGGCGCCATGCGCGCATAATCAGCGACGAGCGCGACATCGTCATCGACATGCTCGATGACGTCGATCATGAGAACGAGCGAGGCGTCCGTCTCGCTGACGGATCGCACATAGGAAACGCGGTTGTTCGAGGCGGTCTTCATCTGCGCGTCGGTGTAGTTCGGATCGACGCAAATGGCCCGATCGGCGATCCCTTCCGCCGTCAACATCCGCGAGAAAACGCCTGAGCCCGCGCCGACGTCGAGCACGCGGGGGAAATGCGCCTCGCCGATCAGCGACCGGATCGCCCGGCCCTTGGAGATATAATACCAGTGCGAGGCGGGGTCGCCGCCGAGCGCGCGTTCTTCCTTTAGATCCATACCCCTCTACTCGACAAATCGCGTGTCGGCGGAGCATATGCGCGATGCTGATTAAGGACGGCTTAACCATGACGGCCAAGGCGGCGCTGAAAGAGACGGGCGGCGAGCGGATCGCGAAATATCTCGCGCGCGCCGGCGTCGCTTCGCGGCGCGAAGCCGAGAAGCTGATCGAGCAGGGGATCGTGACCGTCGACGGCGAAATCCTGACGACGCCCGCCTTCAAGGTCCTGCCCGGCATGGAGGTCCGCGTCGACGGCACGCGCGTCAAGGCGAAGGAGCCCCCAAGGCTTTGGCGATATCACAAGCCCGCCGGCCTCGTGACCACGCACAAGGACCCGCAGGGTCGCCCGACGGTGTTTGAGGCGGTCGAAGGCCGCCTGCCGCGCGTCGTGTCGGTCGGGCGGCTTGACCTCACGACCGAGGGTCTCCTCCTCCTCACCAATGACGGCGCGCTCGCGCGGCAACTGGAATTGCCGGCGAACGCCTGGGTCCGGCGCTATCGCATCCGCGCCTATGGCGGCGTCGATCAGGCAAGGCTCGACACGCTGCAAAAGGGCGTCGTGATTGACGGCGTGGCCTACAAGCCGATCCGCGCCACGCTCGATCAGGTCAAGGGCGGCAATGTCTGGATCACCGCCTCGATCACCGAAGGGAAGAACCGCGAAATCCGGAAGGTGATGGATCATCTGGGGCTAAAGGTGAACCGCCTCATCCGCACGGCTTTCGGGCCGTTCCAGCTTGGCGCCCTGCCGGAAGGCGCGATTGAGGAAGTGCCGCCCAAACAGCTGAAGGAGCAGCTCGGCTTGAAGACCTGCGAGGCGCTGGGGATATGAGCGACGTCGTCAATCTCAACCGCGCACGAAAGAAAAAGGCCGCCGCAGAGAAAGAACAGCGCGCCGACGAGAACCGTGCGAAATTCGGCCGCACGAAAGCCGAAAAAGCACGCGAGCGGGCGGAGAAAGAGCGGGCGGCGAAGGCGCTCGACGGGACGAAGCGCGACGGCGGAGAATAGCGGGGCGTCCTGATGCGCATCGTCGGCGGAAAATTCTCCGGGCGCACGCTTGTGGCGCCGAAAGGGCGCGATACGCGCCCGACCGCCGACCGCGTCCGCGAGTCCGTTTTCAACATCCTCGCCCATCGTGAAGGTTTCTCGTTCGAGGGCGCGCGTGTCATCGATCTCTTCGCGGGCTCGGGGGCGTTGGGGTTTGAGGCGCTGTCGCGCGGGGCGGCGTTCTGTCTGTTCGTCGAGACGGACGCGGCGGCGCGCGGCGCCATCCGCGACAATGTCGAGGCGCTGGGGCTTTTCGGATCGACGCGCGTGCACCGGCGCGGCGCGGATGCGCTGGGGGAAAGGCCCGCCGGCGTCGGAGCGCCATTCACGCTCGCCTTTCTCGATCCGCCCTATGGCAAAGACCTTTGCGGCCCGGCGCTCGCCGCGCTGCGCAGCGGCGGTTGGCTTGCCCTTGGCGCCTTCGCCATCGTCGAGCAGGGAAAAGACGAGACGCCCGTTGTTGCGCCGGGTTATGCGGAGGAAGATCGCCGTGCCTATGGCGCAGCGCAGGTCGGGTTTTTCCGGAGCCTCGACACCTGAAGTCCCGGTTCGTCGCTCCAGGCCACTTGTTGGCGCCGCTCGCCGTGGCGCTCCCCTGATCCAAAACATGGTTAATATCCCACTATATTGACTCTGCGACAGCAGATCACAGCCATTTCCCACGATTTTTCTTGACATTGGCGTGGGATTTGATATAGTGCGGGCTCGTTTTGTGGGAATTAACCCAAATGTCTTCGATTGCCGAGCTGATGGACCGGGCCGAACGCCTCGCCGAGCGAGAGAACCTCTCGTTATCGACCGTCTCGCGCAAGCTCCTGAATGACGGCAAGGGCCTGTCGCGCCTGAAGGCCGGCGGGCAGCTGACCGTCCGCACGCTCGACGCCGCCTTTGAGCGCCTGCGCGAGCTTGAGGGCGGGCGGACGATTGAGCGGGCCGCGGGGCCGATCCCCGGCATGGAGCGGAAATTCCTTGCGATGCCCGGCTTTGAAGGGCCGGAGCGGACCGGCGGGCGCAAGGCGGGCGGCGATCGCGGCGCGCTCGCGATGTCGCATCTCGACCGGCTCGAGGCCGAGGCCATCCACATCATGCGCGAGGTCGCGGCCGAGGCTTCCAATCCGGCGCTTCTTTACTCCGTCGGCAAAGATTCGGCGGTGATGATCCATCTTGCGCTGAAAGCGTTTTACCCCGCGCGGCCGCCCTTCCCGATCGTCAACATCGACACGAACTGGAACTTCTCCGAGATGAACCGCTTCCGCGACGCGCTCGCGAAGGAGCTGGGTCTAAAGCTCATCGTTCACATGAACGAGGAAGGGCTTCGCCAGGGCATCAATCCGTTCACCCACGGATCCGCTCTTCATACGGAGATCATGAATCTTCAGGCGTTGAAGCAGGCGCTCGACAAATACAAGTTCGATGCGGTTTTCGGCGGCGGGCGCCGCGACGAGGAGAAGAGCCGCGCGAAGGAGCGCATCTTCTCGTTCCGCACGGCCCAGCACCGCTGGGACCCCAAGAACCAGCGGCCAGAACTCTGGAATATCTACAATGCACGCATCCACAAGGGCGAATCCATGCGTGTGTTCCCGCTGTCGAACTGGACCGAGCTTGACGTGTGGCAATACATCAACCGCGAGAACATCAAGCTGCCGTCGCTCTATTTCGCCGAGGAGCGCGAGGTGGTCGAGCGCGACGGCGTGATGATCCTCGTCGACGACGATCGCTTTCCTTTCGCGAAAGGGGAGAAATCATTCCGCGCGACCGTACGTTTCCGCACGCTCGGCTGCTATCCGCTGACCGGCGCGGTGCGGTCCACCGCGCGGAGCGTTCCTGAGATCATCCAGGAAACGTTGCTGACGACGACCTCGGAACGCCAGAACCGGGTCATCGACGGCGACCAGCCCGCCTCGATGGAGAAGAAGAAGCAAGAGGGGTACTATTGATGGCCCCGGCGTCTGCCTCTTACGATGCGGCATGGGTCTGGAAGCGCGTCCCCGTCTTCTTTGGGCTTTTCTCGCTCGCGCCCGGGCTGCTCTACCAATATGTGCAGGACCATGCGCGCCAGAACGCAGCGGACGCGCAGGGACCCTTGCGCATCGCGCTCGACGTCGCGCCGAACGCGCTCGGCGCCCTTGCGGCGGCGTCTGCGATCTTCGTGATGGGCCTTGGAATTGCAAAGGCGGCCGGGCCGCTGCGGGTCGCCATCGCCAGCGCTGCGATCGCGATCGCCGGGCTTGCCGGTTGGGAGGTCGCGCAGATCGCGATCCCCGGCGCGACCTTTGATCCTGAAGATCTGAAGTGGACCCTCGCAGGCGGCGGCGCCTTTCTGATAGCCGCGATCGGCTTCTTCCCGCCGGCGTCGAAAGCGAAGGACCGGGGTTAACAGCTGAAACCCGACGACAATCTCCTGAGAACGGAACCTCTCCATGGCCCACGCCGCTAGCCTCGCCGCTGACGACATCATCGCCTATCTCGACGCGCATGAGAGAAAGTCGATGCTGCGGTTCATCACCTGCGGCAGCGTCGACGACGGCAAGTCGACGCTGATCGGGCGCCTGCTCTACGACACCAAGCTGCTTTACGAAGATCAGCTCGCCGCGCTTGAAGCCGACTCGAAGAAGATGGGCACGCAAGGCGAGAAGATCGACTTCGCCCTTCTTGTCGACGGGCTCGCCGCCGAGCGCGAACAGGGCATCACCATTGACGTCGCCTATCGGTTTTTCTCGACCGAAAAGCGCAAATTCATCGTCGCCGACACGCCAGGCCACGAGCAGTACACGCGCAACATGGCGACGGGCGCCTCGACCGCCGACGTCGCCGTCATCCTCATCGACGCACGCCAGGGCGTCCTCAAGCAGACGCGGCGTCACTCGTTCATCGCCTCGCTTTTGGGCATCCGCCATATCGTCGTCGCGATCAACAAGATGGACATCGTCGGCTACTCGGAGGCGGTCTTCGACAAGATCGAGGCGGACTATCGCGCCTTCGCGTCGAAGCTCGGCTTCGAGTCGATCGTCGCCATTCCGATCTCCGCGCTCGAGGGCGACAACATCACGACGAAGAGCGCCAATACGCGCTGGTTCAACGGCCCCGCCCTCCTCCCCTATCTCGAGACGGTCGAAGTCGCCTCGGACCGCGCCGACAAGCCGTTCCGCCTGCCGGTGCAGTGGGTGAACCGACCGAACCTCGATTTTCGCGGCTTTTCGGGCACGATCGCTTCAGGTGCGGTGCGTCCGGGAGATGAAGTCGTCGTTATCCCGTCGGGGCGCCGCTCGACCGTGAAACGCATCGTGACGATGGACGGCGACCTGCCTGTCGCGGGGCCGCAGCGCGCGGTGACGCTGACGCTCGCCGACGAGATCGACATCAGCCGCGGCGATGTCCTGTGCGCCGGGCGTGCGCCCGCCGAGCAGTCGGACCAGTTCGCCGCGCATATCATCTGGATGCACGACGAGGAAATGATTCCGGGCCGGCAATATCATTTCAAGACGGCGAACCGCGTCGTTTCGGGCTCGATCACCGAGCTGAAGCACAAGATCAACGTCAACACGCTCGAACACATGTCGGGCAAGACGCTTGAGCTCAACGAGGTCGGTGTCTGCAACATCTCGACCTCGGCGCCGGTCGCCTTCGATCCTTATGCGGAAAACCGCGAGACCGGCTCTTTCATCATCATCGACAAGCGGACGAACAACACCGTCGGCGTCGGCATGATCGATTTCTCGCTGCGCCGCGCGCAGAACGTCCACTGGCAGGATCTCGATGTCGACAAGACGGCGCGCGCGGCGGCCAAGCACCAGCGTCCCTGCGTCCTCTGGTTCACCGGGCTTTCCGGCGCGGGCAAGTCGACGGTCGCCAATCTCGTCGAGAAACGGCTCCATGACATGGGGCGCCACACTTACACGCTTGACGGCGACAATGTCCGCCACGGCCTCAACAAGGATCTCGGCTTCACCGACGCCGACCGGGTCGAGAACATCCGCCGCGTCGCCGAGACGGCCAAGCTGATGGTCGACGCGGGGCTCATCGTTCTCGTCTCGTTCATTTCCCCGTTCCAGAGCGAGCGGCGGATGGCGCGCGAGCTCCTTGAGGACGGCGAGTTCATCGAAGTGTTCGTGTCGACGCCGCTCGCCGTCTGCGAGAAGCGGGACGTCAAGGGCCTCTACGCCAAGGCGCGGCGCGGCGAGATCCGGAACTTCACCGGCATCGACAGCGACTACGAGCCTCCGGAAAATCCGGAACTCACGCTCGACACCTCGAAGGTCACAGCTGCCGACGCCGCTTCCGCGATCGTCGAGCACCTCCTGAAAAACGGTTATCTCGGCTAAGGAGTCACTTTCCTGACGAGGTCGCCGGATTGGAACGCGCGCGGCAGATCCGGAATCAGCAATTCAGCGTCCGCCCACCGCACCGGCACGCCCGCGCAAAGCAGCGGGTCCGGACCGTCGCAAACCTGGAAATGGAGGTGCGGCTCGGTCGAATTTCCCGAAGAGCCAAGCAGCCCCAATTGCGCGCCAGCGTCTACCTTTTCGCCTTCTCTCACACGAACGCTGCCGGGTTTGAGATGCGCGTAAAAGGAATATTCGCCGTTCCCGTGATCGATCATTACCTGGCTTCCGCCGACGGCGCGGCCGCCGCCCGCGATGCGTTCGAATTGCTCCTGCTGCAGACGCTGGAAGTAAGCCTCGACCGTCTCGGACGACTGTTTCATCGCGCGAGGGTTTTCAGGCTCGTCGTTGATCGCAATGATCACCTTGCCGGATGCAGCGGCGAACACAGGTTCGCCATAGGCGTAATAATCGGCAAACCGCGCGCCCTTGCCGCGATGCGTTCGCCCATCCGGTCCGACCCGCATGAAGTCGTAGGCGAATTCCTCCATCGGCGACCAGCGATGTCCGTTATGAAAGCTCGACCCTGCGCCGACGTACCAGGCGCCGCGAAGCGGAAACGAATAGGCGATTTTCGACTGTCCCGATTCAATCGGCAGCGTGCGCGTCGCATCGGCGCCGTTGACGCGCACGCAAAGGGCGTCGCGTGCGCCCCGGAAGGCGAATACCTGCGACGACACGATCACCGCTTCACCGGGGGCGAGCGCAAGATCGGGCGAGAGCGGCGTTCCCTCCGGCAGGAGCCGGTCGCCGCCAAACTGGAATTGCAGGATATCGAGAAACCCCGCCTGTTGCAGCGCCGCGCCGTTCGCCGCGGCGGCGGCAAGCTCGCTCCGGCCGAGGGTACGCGCTTCAGTTGCGCGTCCCGCCGACATCAGTTCGAGCGAAACGGAGTCGATCTCGACGGGCGCGGGGGCGTCGTTGATGATTGCAATGTTATGAACAAGGATGCTGCTCCATCCGCGCTGTCCGTCCAGCTGGTAGGCGTAGATGCGCTCGCCGGGATAAAAGCGGATGTCGAGCGCGAGCGCGTCGTTCGCAGTCAGGCACAGCGCCAGAATCGCCCCGGAAATCCCCCTCAGCAGATGCATCAGATTCTCCCTGTTTGTCGCCGGCCGGACGAACGCCTCGCCGCGTTTAATGCGGCGAATTTATTGTATCCGAGGCGCTTCCGGCATGCCAATTCCGCATCAAGCCGATAGTGCTGCGCTGCAAAATCGCCGCCGGGGCGCCGGTCCGCGCTCAGGCGTTCGGCGCGCCGCGAAAATGCCGGACGATTCGCTGCGCGATCCGCGCCCTGAATTTCCGCGGGATGTCGTGGCCCATGCCTTCGACGATCTCGAGGTCGGCGCCCTTGATGTTCCTGTAGATGTCGATCCCGCCGGCGGGCGGGGCGAGCGGATCCTCGCTGCCATGGATGACAAGCGTCGGCGCGGCGATCTTGCGGGTGAAGTTTCTCCGCAGATCGCCCGTGTCGATGATCGCCGCGAGCTGACGCCGGACGCCGACGGGATAGTGGCTGCGCTCATAAGAAGCTGCAACGCGAGCGCGCAGCTCCTCCTCGCTCGCGCCGGAATTCTTCGTGCCGATGAGTTTCCAGAAAAAGAGCGCGCGATCGAGCGCCTGTTCCTTCGTGACGATATTCGCCGGCGGCGCCATCAGCGCCCTGACGATTTCAGGCCGCGCGCGCGGCAACGCCGGATTGTTGGTCGACGACATCATGATCGCCAGGCGACGGACGCGCTCTGGACGCTGCGCCGCCAGCACCTGAGCGATCATGCCGCCCATCGAGACGCCGACGATGTCCGCCTGTTCCACGTCGAGCGCGTCGAGAAGGCCGACCGCATCCCCCGCCATGTCCTCGAGCGCGTAGGGCGCAAGGCCCCTGATCCCGGCGAGGCGCGCGGCGAGCTGCAGCATCGGATTGGGCGCGCGCCTGCCCGCGAATTTCTGCGAATGGCCGACGTCGCGATTGTCGAAGCGCAAGGTGCGGTAGCCGGCGTCATTGAGCGCCGCGATGAAATCATCGGGCCAGAAGGTCAGCTGCTGGGCAAGCCCCATGATAAGAACGGCGACCGGCCCGCTTTCCGGTCCGTCGAATTTGTAGTCGATCTCAACGCCGTGCGGGGTCAGGACTGCCATGGGCGCTCTCTAGATGGCGTTTCGGCCGCCTTAAAGGGCGATCGCCGGCTGCGAAGCGGCGCGTGCTGTCCGGTTTCGGCGCCGCGCGTGACCCAGATCACAGCCGCCCCGGCGGGTCGGGGCTATGTGTTTCTCACGGATGAAGGGTCTCGACGCCGCCCCTCCTGTAAACCCCGAGACCTTCATCCGGCGGGGGAAGGCGCTCCTTACGCCCTGATCGAGCGCCTCGCTTGGGGGAGCAAATCTGGAAACGGCCGATTGCCCTCGGCCGTTTCCACGATTCCCGCGCCGCCTCGCCCTGCGCCGCAGCGGCTTCAACTCATGGTCGGTCGCCGACGCGGTTGCTCGCATCAAGGTCTTTCCCGATGATGCAGTCTGATTCTTCGCCGATTGAACCTCCGCCCATGGCGCCACAAAAAGATGCCGAGCGCACCTGGCTCGGCCGCATTCTCACCGCCTCGCCGAGCTTTCGCGGCGTCGCCGAGGCAGATCTCGCGGAGCTCGCCCGCGCCGCGCGCAACCTTGCGGTGCAGCGCGGGGGCCTTATCGCGCCGCCAAAAGGCAAGGGCGGCGAAATTTATGTCATCGAGACCGGCGTCGTCGCCAAGCTCGCCGCGGAAGTCAGCGGCGGCAAAAGCGTCCTTGTCGACCTTTTCGGCGCCGGTGACGCGCTCGCGCTCGACGCCGCCTTTCGCGACAGGCCGGTAACTTGCGCGACGCGCGAATTGCGCGCGCTGACGAATGTGACGGGCGCCGCCCTTCCTGTCGACGATTTCCGCCGCGTCCTGCGCCGCAGCCAGGAACTCGCCGAGGCTGCAATCGCGACGCTCGCCATCCGCCAGTCGAAACTGGAATCACGGTTCGCGCTCGCGCTGCAGAGCCCGCTCGAAATGCGGCTTGCGGCCTTCTTCTCGCAGATGGCGACGATGATCGCGGGCAATCGCTGGCAGCCGACGGCGGTCATCGGCAAGCTGTCGCAGTCTTTCGTCGCGGACATGCTCGGCGTGAGCCGCGAACATGTGAACAGAACCCTCGCCATGTGGGAAAAGTCCGGCCTTATCTTCCAGACGAAGAGCGGCGATATCACGGTCGAGAACCGCAAACGACTGATGCAGATCGCTGGCGAGCGGCGCGCCGCGCGCGCAGCGACGCCGGAAAGCGACGCCTTGTGGGAGATCGACGCGCATCTCGATTACGGCCTTAATCACGTCGCCTACGACCTCGCGCAGGAGGCGTTGCGCCGAAGCCCGCGCGACGACCGCTTCAAGCATCGCGCTGCCCTGGCGCTCGCGCGCACCGGCGCCCTCGACGAGGCTTTGGCGCTGTTCGACAGCTTCCAGCTTGCGAAGAACGCAGATGACGAGGACATCCTCTGCCTCGGCCCGCGCCTTCGCCGTGATCTGGCGTTTCGGGCGGCGGCGCCGGACGCGGGACTCTTGCGGCAATCGGCGATGGATTATGAGGCCGTCTACGCAAAGACCGGCGGCTATTATCCAGGCGTCAGCGCCGCCGCGACTTTCGCAATGGCGGGCGACAAGGCGCGCGCCGAGAGGTCGGCGGCGCAGGTCGCGGCGGCGTGCGAAACCTTGCTCGACGAGATCGACGAAGACGAACCCTCCTATTATCCGCGCGCTTCGCTGGGCGAGGCCCTGCTGATCAGCGGCGACCGCGCCGGCGCCGCTCGCGCCTTTGCGGCCGCCCGCGCGGCGCCGGACTTCACGCCCGGCAAGGCCGCCACGACGCGCAAGCAACTGCGGCGGCTGGCGGCGCCGCTTGGGTTCGAGGAAGCCTGGATCGATGCGGCGCTGCCGCAGCGCGGCACGCTCTATTTTTCTGGTCCGCTCGGCGAGGACGAAAAGATCGACGAAACAAATCTCGCCGCCGCGGTCGATGTATTCCTTGAAGAGCACGACGTCGCGTCAGCCTTCGGCGCTATCGCCGCCGGCGCCGACATCATCATCGCCGAACGGCTGCTCGACGCCGGCGTCGCGCTCAACATCGAACTGCCGCTGGCGCCGGAGGCTTTTCTCGCGCGCTCCGTAACTCCCTATGGCGACAGCTGGCGACAGCGCTTTATCGCCTGCCTCGAGCGAGCGCAGACGATTGAATGGAACCGCGCAGCGCGCATCGGGCCGGCCGCCTATGCGCTCGGCGCGCGCGTCGCGATGGGGAAGGCGATCAGGCAGGCGCGAGCGCTCGACGCCGCCGCGCTCGGTTTCTTCGCCGTCCGCGGGAAGGCCGATGCACCCGGCTCTGTCAGCCACGAGAACGAGCGTCACTGGAAAAGCCTTTCCCTGCCGGCGACGATGATCGCCTTGGACTGGCCGTGCCCTCCGCGCGCCAAGGATGAGGACGCGCATGGGCGCGACTGGGCGGCGCTCATCGTTCCAGGCGTCGGCGCTGCGAAGGCGGCGCCCGGGAAGGCTGCGTTCTCCGGCACAGTCGGCGCGAGCCTCATCGTCGCCTTCGCCGAACCGCGCGGCGCCATCGAGGCCGCCCGCGCGCTCGCCACTCGCCATCCGGACCTGCGCCTCTGGCTCGACATCGGCCTTGCCGCCGAAGGCGACCTTGAGGCGCTGGCGGCGACGCTCGTCACCGCGATCTGCCGGCCGGAAACGGCGCCCGGCCGTGTCTTTGCAAGCGAAACCTTCGCTGCTCTTGCGACCACGACGCCGGCGGCGCCGGATTTCGTTTATGTCGGGCACCCGGCGGTAGAGGAGAAACTCCACCCTTGTCCGCTCTATCTGTTGCAAAGCTGAGGCTCGCGGCCGATGCTCGCCATGAACCCGGACAGAAGGAATCCGCCATGCGCGACCTGACGAAATTCTATATCGACGGAAAATGGGTCGAGCCGCATGGCCGCGGCCGGCTCGACGTCATCAACCCCGCGACGGAAGAGCCGTGCGCGACGATCGCACTCGGCGATGCGACCGATGTCGATCGCGCCGTAAACGCCGCGCGCGCGGCTTTCGACGGCTTCGCCGCGACGAGCATCGACGACCGCAAGGCGCTCCTTCAGCGTATCGTCGCAGTCTATCTGAAGCGCAATGAAGACATGGCGCGCGCGATCACCGAGGAGATGGGGGCGCCGAAGACGCTCGCTATCCAGGCGCAGTCCGCCTCCTCGCTCGGCCATTTCCAGACTGCGCTCGCCGCGCTCGACGAGATCGCGTTCGAGGAGGACAAGTGCTCGCACTGGCTGCTGCGCGAGCCTGTCGGCGTGTGCGCTCTCATAACGCCGTGGAACTGGCCCGCGAACCAGATCGCCTGCAAGGTGGCGCCGGCGCTCGCGGCGGGCTGCACGATGGTGCTGAAACCTTCGGAAGTCGCTCCGATTTCCGGACATATTTTCGCAGAAATCCTCGCCGAGGCGGGGGTTCCGAAAGGGGTTTTCAACCTGGTCCACGGGACGGGGCCCGAGGTCGGGGCGGCGATGTCGTCGCATCCGGAGGTCGACATGGTCTCCTTCACCGGCTCGACGAGGGCCGGCGTCGAGGTTGCGAAGAACGCAGCCCCGACCGTCAAACGCGTCGCGCAGGAACTTGGCGGCAAGTCGGCGAACATCATTCTCGACGACGCCGACTTCGGACGCGCGATCACCATCGGCGTTTTTTCCTGCATGAATAATTCGGGCCAGTCGTGCAACGCGCCGACGCGCATGCTCGTGCCCGAGGCGCGCATGGACGAGGCGATTGCGATCGCCAAGGCCGCCGCTGCGAAAGTGAAGCCTGGCGATCCTAACGCCGACGGAACGACGATCGGCCCCGTCGCCAGCGAGATGCAGTGGACAAAAATCCAGAACCTCATCGAAAAGGGTGTCAGAGATGGAGCCGAGCTTGTAGTCGGCGGCACCGGCAAGCCGGAAGGCCTTTCCCGCGGCTATTACGTCAAGCCGACTATCTTCGCGCGCGTTTCAAACGACATGACGATCGCACGTGAAGAGATTTTCGGGCCCGTGCTCTCCATTATTCCGTACAAGGACGAAGACGATGCCGTCCGCATCGCCAACGACACGCCCTATGGGCTTTCGGGCTATGTCTATTCCGGCGACGTCAATCACGCGCGAAAGGTCGCAAAGCGCCTTCGCACGGGCAACGTGCATCTGAACGGCGCGGGCGTCGACGTGACCGCCCCATTCGGCGGCTACAAGCAGTCCGGCAACGGCCGCGAATGGGGCGTACATGGGGTCGAGGAATTTCTTGAGAAAAAGGCTATCCTGAAGCCGAAAAAGCAAGCCTCCGCGTGACATGACAGATCTCATCCCCGTCAAGCCCGCCGTCGCCGAACGCGCGCTATGGAACTGCGCGCGCTATGAGCGCGAATACAGACGCTCGATCGAAACCCCCGACGCCTTCTGGGCGGAGGTCGCGCAGCGGCTCGACTGGGTCACGTTCCCGGCCCGGATCAAAGATGTCTCGTTCCGGAAGGAAGATTTCCATATCCGCTGGTATGAGGACGGCCGTCTCAACGCAGCGGTCAACTGCATCGACCGGCACTTACCCGACCGCGCCGACGATGCCGCAATCATTTGGGAGGGCGACGATCCGTCGGAGGATCGGCGCATCACCTATGGCGAGCTTCACGGCGAAGTCTGCCGGATGGCGAATATCCTCAAGGCGCGCGGCGTCAGGCGCGGCGACCGCGTGGTCATCTACATGCCGATGATTCCCGAAGCCGCCTATGCGATGCTCGCCTGCGCGCGGATCGGAGCCGTTCATTCCGTCGTCTTCGGCGGATTTTCGCCCGACAGCCTCGCAAGCCGCATCGAGGATTGCGGCGCCATCGCCGTAATCACCGCCGACGAGGGATTGCGTGGCGGCAAGCGCATCCCCCTGAAGCGCAATGTCGATGCGGCGCTTGCAAAAGCGGACGGCGTGCGGCTCGTGCTCGTTGTGAAACGCACTGGCGGCGAGGTCGGATGGACGCGTGGCCGCGATCTCTGGTGGGAGGCCGCGCGCGAAGATGTTTCGCCCGACTGCCCCGCTGAGATCATGAACGCGGAAGACCCGCTGTTCATCCTTTATACTTCGGGCTCGACGGGAAAGCCGAAGGGTGTCTTGCATACGACTGGGGGCTATCTTGTCTACGCCGCATTCACGCATGAGGCGGTGTTCGATTACCGCCCTGGCGAGATTTACTGGTGCACCGCCGATGTCGGCTGGGTGACGGGCCATACCTATATCGTGTACGGACCACTTGCGAATGGCGCGACGACCCTGATGTTTGAAGGCGTGCCGACCTACCCGGATGTTTCCCGCTTCTGGCGCGTCTGCGAGAAGCATAAGGTCAACATCTTCTATACGGCCCCGACGGCGTTGCGCTCGCTGATGCGCGAGGGCGAGGGGCCGGTGAATGCTGCCGACCTTTCCTCGCTACGCCTCCTCGGCACTGTCGGCGAGCCGATCAATCCTGAAGCCTGGCTGTGGTACTATCGAACGGTCGGGAAAGAACGCTGCCCGATTGTCGACACCTGGTGGCAGACGGAAACCGGCGCCGCCCTCATCGCGCCCCTGCCCGGCGCGACGGACCTAAAACCCGGCTCGGCGACGAAGCCGCTCTTCGGCGTGCGGCCCGCGCTCGTCGACACTGACGGAAAATTCGTCGACGGCGCGGCGAGCGGCAATCTCGTTCTTCTCGATTCCTGGCCCGGCCAGATGCGCACCGTTTACGGCGACCACCAGCGCTTTATCGACACCTATTTCTCGACTTATCCGGGAATGTATTTCACCGGCGACGGCGCAAGGCGCGACAAGGACGGTTTTTGGTGGATCACGGGTCGCGTCGACGATGTATTGAACGTTTCCGGCCACCGCATCGGCACCGCCGAAGTTGAAAGCGCGCTGGTCGCACACCCCGATGTCGCGGAGGCTGCAGTCGTCGGCTATCCGCACGACATCAAGGGTCAGGGCATCTACGCCTATGTGACGCTGATGCAGGGGGCGGCGCCATCTGAGACTCTGGAAGCGGAATTGTCCGCCTACGTCCGCAACGAGATCGGCGCGATTGCAAAGCCCGATATCATCCAGTTCGCGCCGGGCTTGCCGAAGACGCGATCAGGCAAGATCATGCGGCGGATACTAAGGAAGATTGCTGAGAATAAGCTTGGAAGCTTGGGCGATGTTTCGACGCTGGCCGATCCAAGCGTGGTGGAAGAACTCGTCAGGAACCGGAAATAGCAGGCGGGATTTATTCCGCCGGCGCCCGCGCGCCCTCAATCACCAGCTTCGCGCCCTTCTCAACGAGCTCCAGCCCCACCGCGCGCCCTAATTCCCGCGGCCGATCGATCGGGCCTTCGCGCATCGCTTCAAGGATATTCGCTCCATCATGGCTGATGACGGCGCCGCGCAAGCGAAGGCGCGTCACCTGAACCTCCGCATAGCCCGCGATCGGCGCGTTGCAGTGGCCGTTCAATATCCAAAGCATTTCGCGTTCGGCTTCGGCGATCGCGCGCGTTTCTGCGTGGTCGATTTTCGCGAGCGCAGCGCGCGTTTCCCAGTCCCTCGCCGGGCACTCGACGGCGACGATCGCCTGCCCGACCGCCGGCAGCATCAGCTCCGGCGCGAGCACGCGCGAGATGCGGTCGGCGCGCCCGATGCGCTCAAGGCCCGACGCGCCCATGATGAGCGCATCCGCCGGCCCCGCCTCGCCGCCGCCCGGCAGCTTCTGCGGAATACGCTCGTCGAGCTTCTTCAACCGCGTATCCGCCGCTCCGCGGAAGTGAATGACCTCCGCGCCGGGAAACAGGCGCCGCAGATAGGCCGCGCGCCGCACCGCGTTGGTGCCGATCTTCATCCCGGCAAGGCGGCGCCGGTCAATCGCCTCGGCCGGATCGACGCCGACGGGGAGCACTATTGCATCCTCAGCCGCGTCGCGTTTGAGATAGGCCGCGATGACAAGCCCCGGCGTTTCCTGATCGCCCGGCATATCCTTCAGCGAGTGCATCGCGCAGTGCAGCTGACCCGCCAGCATCGCCGCACGCAGTTCGCCGACAAAAGCGCCGCCCTTGCCACCGTGCTTGTCGAGCTTGCTCGTCTGGTCGCGGTCCCCGCTGGGCGTGAAGGTCACGACCTCGGGCGAGGAGCCAGGAACAGCGAGCGCGAGAAGCCGCGCGACTTCGCGCGTCTGGGCGAGCGCCATGGCGCTGCCGCGCGTTCCGATCTTCAAAGTGCCGTCTCCGATCATGGCGCGTCTCTACCGCGTGTCGGCGTCCCTTGAACAGCCGAGAAAGCTTGCGAGACGCGCCCGCTTCGCGCAAGCATGACGGAAATCCGGGAGGCAGACATGGTAAAGAGGGCATTGGCCGCGGCGATAATCGCACTCGTCGCCGTGTCGGGCGACGCGATGGCCCAAGCCTATCCAGACAAGCTTCTCTGGGGCGACACGCACCTCCACACCAACCTCTCGGTCGACGCTTATTTTCTCCAGAACCGGACCGCCGACGCAGACACCGCCTATCGATTTGCGAAGGGCGAACCGGTCATCCATCCTTATTCCCGCGCGCGGATGCAGTTGCAGACGCCGCTTGATTTCCTCGCCGTTTCCGACCACGCGGAGCTGATGGGGACGCCCTATGCGCTCTTCACGCAGGGTGACAAGCGCCTTGCGAACACGCGCCTCGGCAAGCGCCTCATCGAGCTCCAGAACGCCGGCAATGACGAAGACGCCTTCGGCCTCTTCATTCTTGCGATTACCCTCGCCGACACGCCGGCGGAGAAAAGGCCGAAAAAGGTCAGTCTCGCCACGGCGCTGTTGTGGCGCTGGCAGGATCTGACCTCCGCGCCGGACCTCCGCGCGCGCGCGACGCGCTGGCTCCTCTCCGATCCGACGCTTCTCAACGATCTCGAGAACGCGGAAATGCTCCGCTCCTTCTGGGCGAAGAACCTCGACGCCGCGACCAAGCACAATGCGCCGGGCAAGTTCACGACCTTCGCCGCATGGGAATATACGCCGACGCCCGACGGCGCGAACCTTCATCGCATCGTCCTCACCGACACCGATCCGGAAAAGGCGAAAGCGTTCCTTCCCTATTCGGCGAACGACAGCGGCAACCCTGAAGACCTCTGGCGCTGGTTCGGCAAAACGAGCGCGGAAACCGGCGCCGGTTTCGTCTCGATCCCGCATAATTCGAATATCTCAAAGGGGCGAATGTTCGCGAGCGTCGATTTCGAAGGCCGGCCGATCACGGCCGACTATGCGCGCCTGCGTTCGAGCTGGGAGCCGGTTGCCGAGGTGACTCAGATCAAGGGCACATCGGAGACGCATCCGATCCTGTCGCCGGACGATGAGTTCGCCGGCTTCGAGTTCTTTGGCCGCCTGATCGAGGCGCGCGACGACGCCGATCATAATCCGACAGTGACCGGAGCGGATTATGTCCGCAGCGCCTTGAAGGCCGGTCTCGAATTTGAAGCCTCGCTGGGCGTCAACCCGTTCAAGCTCGGCATGATCGGATCGACCGATTCGCACAGCGGCCTGTCCTCTGCGGAGGAGAATAACTTCACCGGAAAGTTCGGCTTCGACGTCATTCCAGAGAACAAGGCGCCGGGCGCCGTCGTGTCGCAGCTTTCCGGATGGGATATGTCCGCATCGGGCCTTGCCGCCGTTTGGGCGAAAGAGAACTCGCGCGAGGAAATCTTCGCGGCCTTCAAGCGACGCGAGGTTTACGCAACGACAGGCCCACGCATCAATGTGCGTTTCTTCGGCGGTTTCGAATTCACCGACGCCGACCTTACGGCGAACGATCTCGCCGCGGCAGGCTACAGCAAAGGGGTGCCGATGGGCGGCGATCTTTCTGGCGCGGGCGCGGCGCCATCCTTTCTGATCCAGGCGGTGAAGGATCCGAAGGGCGCCAACCTCGATCGCGTGCAGGTCGTCAAAGGCTGGCTCGGACCGGATGGCAAGGCGCAGGAAAAGGTCTATGATGTCGCTTGGAGCGGCGGACGCGAGCGCAATGCAGCCGGCCGGCTTGATCCCGTCGGCGTTACTGTCGACATTCCCTCGGCGAGTTATCGTAATTCTATCGGCGCAGCCGAACTCGCGACGGTGTGGCGGGATCCGGATTTTGACGCCTCACGGAAGGCCTTCTATTATCTGCGCGTTCTCGAAATTCCGACGCCGCGCAACTCCACCTATGACGCAGCAGCGCTGGGTATCGCGCCGCCTGAGGGCCACGCGGCCACTATTCAAGAACGCGCATACACCTCCCCGATCTGGTATTCGCCGGGCTCCTGACCTCCATGCGCACCGCAGCGCTGCTTCGAGACCCGATGACGCATTTCCTCGCTGCGGGCGCTACGCTCTTTCTCGTGGCGAGCGCAGTCACGCCGCCCGAGACGGACGACCAAACGATCATCGTCGATCGCGCTGCGCTTCTTGAACACATTCAGTATCGCTCGAGAGCGTTCGAGCCCGGCGCCGCTGAGGCGCTGTTTGAGAGCCTAGGGCCCGACGCGCGGGAAAAGCTCGTCGCCGATTTCGTTCGGGAGGAGGCGCTCGATCGCGAAGCGCGCGCTCTTGGCCTTGACGCCGGCGACTATGTCATCCGGCAGCGTCGAGTCCAGAAGGCGGAGTTCCTGGCCGAAGCCGCAGCGCTGACGGCCGCGCCGACAGATGAGGACGTCGCCGCCTTTTATGAGGCGAACAAGGACCGCTATCGATCGCCGTCAGCAGCAACACTGACGCATGTTTTCGTTTCACCAAAAGATCGATCGCGCGAGGAGGCTCAAGCGCTCGCACGCGCGCTGATCGTAAGGCTCGAGACCGACAAGGCAGGTTTTGACGACGCCACGCGCTACGGCGAACGCTTCCTGTTTCACCGAAATTACGTTGACCGCACCGATGACTACATCGAGAGCCAATTAGGGCGCTCAGCAGCCGCCGCCGCTTTCGACCCCGCAACACCGCTGGGGCGATGGACGGGGCCCTATTCCTCGGACTTTGGCGAGCACCTGCTTTTCGTCACGGCGCGCACGCCCGCCCGTCTCGCGCCGCTTGACGAAATCAGGGACCTTGTCCGCGCCGACCTCGGGGAGGAGCGCCGCCAGCAAGCGATCGACCGCTCTATCGACGCTGTCATCGCGCGATATACCATCGTCGACCGCCTCGGCGAGCGGCCCTGATGCGCGCGCTATTTCTTTGCTTAATCCCGTCTATCCTGGTCCTTTGCAGCAACGCCGACGCGCACGAATCGCGTCCGCTTTTCATTGAGATTGTTGCGCAGGACGCTTTAGTTTCGCTGAAAGCGGTCGCGCCCGCTTCCGTCGACGCCGAGAACTCTCCGTCGGCGCGGCTCGGCAAGCCCTGCACGCTTGTCAGCGAGCGGCGGCGCGGCGCGCGGACATTCGAGGCTGATTACCGCTGCACCGGGTTCTCCGGCGTGAGCCTCTCGATCGATTGGCCTGCCTTCAATCCGTCGCTTACGACCATCGTCCGCGCGCAGCTAGGCGACGGCGAAACTCGCACCGCCATCCTCGACCCGAAAGAAACTTCCTGGTCGCTGCCCGAGCAACGGTCCTTCGGCGACGTCGCCAAAACCTATTTAGTCATTGGCGTTGAGCACATCTTTTTCGGCGTCGATCACCTGCTCTTTGTCGCTGGCATTCTATTCATCGCCGGAACCTTCCGCCGTGCCCTCATAACCGCAACGGGCTTTTCTATCGCCCACTCTTTGACGCTTGCGCTCGTCGCGCTCGATGTAGTCCGCGTTTCCGTTGCGGCCGTCGAAGCAGTGATCGCGCTGTCGATCGTCTTTTTGGCAGCGGAGATTGCACGCGGCGACCAGACGACGATCGCGTGGCGACGTCCCGCGCTCGTTGCAAGCGTGTTCGGGCTCGTTCATGGCGCGGGGTTTGCTGCGGCGCTTGCTGAAATCGGCCTGCCGGCGACGGAACGAATTGCTGCGCTCCTGTTCTTCAATATCGGCGTCGAGGCTGGCCAGATCGCAATCGTTCTAGCCCTATTCACGGCCCTCACGCTCCTGCGGCGTGTGGGCTGCGGTGGAGCGGTCGGCTGGAACACGCAGCGCCCGATTCAGGGCCGCCTAGGCTATCCGCTTGGCATTGTGGCGGCTTTCTGGTTCATCGAGCGCACCGCCGCCCTTCTTGCGGCGTGAGGATCAGCGCCTCTTTAGGGTCGCAATGAAGAACCCGTCGGTCCGCATGCGACGAGGCGTCAGGCGCAGGGCGCCGTCGGCGGTTTCGCATTTGGCGAGCGCCTCTTCGGCCCCTTCGAGCAGCAGTCCGGAGGCGATGATCGCTTCGAGCGCGCGCATCTGCGAAAAATCCGGGTGCGCCGTTAGAAAGGCGGCAAGCCGATCTTCGTTTTCCTCGATCAGGAACGAGCAGGTGACGTAAACGAGTCGCCCGCCGGGCTTTACGAAGCGCGCCGCCTCGCGCAAGACGGCGTCCTGTTCTTCGATCCGGCGTTCAAGCTGCTGCGGCGTCAAGCGCCACTTTGTGTCGGGATGGCGCCTCCATGTGCCCGAGCCCGTGCAGGGCGCATCAACAAACACCAGATCCATTCGACCCTTGAGCGCCGCGAGGTCGGCCATGTCAGTCGTCGGATTGACAATCTGCAGATTCCTGACGCCGGCGCGCCGCGCCCGCTCATAAACCGGCTGAAGGCGACGCGAATCGTCGTCATAGGCGTAAAGCTGGCCGGTCCCGTTCATCAAAGCCGCCAGCGCCAGCGTTTTGCCGCCGCCGCCAGCGCAATAGTCGAGCACTTGTGCACGGCTGATCTCGCCTGCAGCCGCAGCGGCGATCTGCGAGCCGAGATCCTGCACTTCGACCCAGCCCTTGTTGAAAGCCGGAATGACGGTGACCGCCGGCGCACGTTCCTCGCTTGCCGGCGCCGAGATGCGCGCCGCCGTCTTTAAGATCGGCGCAGGTTTTGCACCGACGGCTTCAAGCGCAGCCAGCGCCTTCTCCGGCTGCGCCCTCAGCGTGTTGAGGCGAAGGTCTATATCCGCTCGCCCCGCGAGAGCGGTCAATTCACCTACGGCGTCGGCGGCGAACGCTCTTTGCACCGACTTTTCCAACCAGTCGGGAAAGTCCGCCTGCTGCGGCAGCGAAATCCCGTCCTGTAACCTTTGAGGCCCAGGCTGGAGCCGCCTAAGCACTTGCGTCTCTTGTTCCGATAGCGCGCCCGGCCCATGCGGCGCCTCGGCCGCAAGATCGGCGATCGCATCGACTTCCATGCGCTGATCGAGGCGCAAATGCGCCAGAAGGGCAGCCCGCACGCTTTCATCCTGCATGGCAGCGCCGAGCGAGCGCCGGCGACGCAGCACATCGAGGCAGATCCCGGATATCGCTGCGCGGTCTTTGGCGCCGGCGTAGCGAGCGCCGCGCGCCCAGTCGGCGAGCGCCGTTTTCAGCGGCACTCGGCGACGCTCGAAGTCGTCAAGGATCGAGATCGCCGCGCTGACGCGGCCGGGCATGCGCATGAAAGAAGCCTGAAGGTCAAACGAACGGCTCAATAGCGGGACCGACCCCCGGCGGCAACGGCGCTTGCATCCTGGGCAGGCCGCCCCTAACCAGCGGCGACATGCAGGACAACAACGATCCTTCAAAGGTCCAGGCGCTAATCGATCAGGCGATCACGCTTGCTGGCGAAGCCGAGATCGCGAGGGCGCGCGCCCTTGCCGAGGAAGCACTGCGAGCGGCGCCGGAAAGCGCCGCCGCTCATAATGCGATGGGCATTGTCGAAGCAGCCGACCACCGACCTGTCGAGGCGGCCTCGTGGTACGCTAAAGCGGTCGCGCTTGATCCACGCGACCCGGCCTATGTCAACAATGTCGGATTCGCCGAGGTGCTGGCAGGCGATTTCGACGCCGCGCGCAAGTATTTCGATCGGGCTTTGGAGATCGACCCGGGAAATGCCGCGGCCCTTCACTTCATCGCCACGATCACCAAAGGCGCGCCGGGGGAACCGCTAATTGACCGCATTCGGGCGCTTGCCATGCGTGCGCCGGAGGGATCAGAGGACTACATCAATCTTCATTATGCGCTTGGCAAGCTGCTCGACGACGCCGGCGATTACGACGCTGCTTTCGTCGCCTATGCGCACGCAAACGCCTGCCAGCCATCGCGGTACGACCGCACGATGCATGAGGAATTCTTTGCAGCAGTTGATCGTATCTGGACGCGCGAGCGTTTTGACCGGCTGAAGCCGTTCGGCGACCCTAGTGATAAGCCCGTCTTCATCATCGGCATGCCGCGGTCGGGCTCGACGCTCCTCGAAGAAAAACTCGCCGGCGACGATCGCATCGTCGGCCTCGGCGAAACGCCGGACATCATCCGGATGTCCGGCGTCATGACACGCGCCCATCCGCGAGGACAGGTCTACCCCGGCTGGTGCGCCGACGCGCCGGATCACGCTTTCGGCGGGCTTGGACGGCTCTATCGAGAGAAATATGAGGCGCGCCATCCCGCTGCAGCTCGCTTCGTCAACAAAAGCCTTCTCAATTTCGCCTATGCCGGCATGATCGCCGCAATGTTTCCGAACGCGCTCATAATCGAAACGCGGCGGAACCCGATCGACACCTGCCTTTCCTGCTATTTCAAGGACCTCAAGGCGGCGCATCAATATTCCTTGCGACTGGATACGCTCGGCCATTTCTACCGGATCTACGACGCCAACATGCGGATGTGGCGCGAACGGCTCGATAACCTTGTCACCGTCCAGTATGAGACATTCATCAGCGACGTCGATGGCGGCCTTGCTGCGCTGAAATCGGCGATGAGGCTTGACGGCCTCGCCTCAGGCGAGAGGCAGGCGCGCCACGTTCAGACCTTCAGCGCCTGGCAGGTGCGCCAGCCGATTTACACCCACGCCGTCCAGCGCTGGCGCAATTATGAAAAGCACCTTGGCCCGCTCATCGACGCGCTCGGGGATCTGGCGGGTTAGCTTTTGAACACGAACCACGCGCCCGCGGCTATCAATGAGAAACCGATCGCATGATTGATAGTCAGTTGTTCCTTCAGATAGACGACGGAAAAGATTGCAAACACGACAAGCGTGATTACCTCCTGCATCGTCTTCAGCTGCGCAGCGGAATAGACGGCGTGGCCGATCCGGTTCGCAGGCACAGCAAGACAATATTCAACGAAGGCTATCCCCCAGCTCGCGAGGACCACGAGTAGGAGCGGCGCCGATTTGAATTTCAGGTGCCCATACCAGGCGAGCGTCATGAAGACGTTCGACGCGATGAGGAGGAAGATGGGGGAAAGGTGCGGCGACATGGCGGAGGTCTCTGGTTGAAGATTGTCAGCCGAAGGTCAGAGTCCTGCCGTCTCCTTCCTGCGCCCTAGTTCGGCGTTGAATAATTGGGCGCCGCGCGCGTGATCTGCACGTCATGGACATGGCTTTCCCTGAGGCCTGCATTGGTGATCTTCACAAAGCGAGCGCGCTTTTGCAGATCCTCGATCGTCGGCGCGCCGACATAGCCCATCGCTGCACGCACCCCGCCGACAAGCTGGTGCAGGATCGCGCCCGCGGGCCCCTTGTAGGGCGTCTGTCCCTCGATGCCTTCAGGGACAAGCTTCATTTCGCTCTGCACGTCGGCCTGAAAGTAGCGGTCTGCCGAGCCGCGCGCCATGGCGCCGATCGAACCCATGCCGCGGTAAGATTTGTAAGGGCGGCCCTGATACATGAAAGTCTCGCCGGGAGCCTCGTCAGTGCCGGCGAGCAGCGACCCGACCATCACGCAATCCGCTCCCGCTGCTAGCGCCTTGGCGATATCGCCCGAATATTTGACGCCGCCGTCGGCGATGACGCCGACGCCGCTCGCGCGCGCAGCGCGCGCAGCGTCCATTACCGCGGTCAATTGCGGCACGCCGACGCCCGCTACAATCCGCGTGGTGCAAATGGACCCTGGCCCGATGCCGACCTTCACCGCGTCCGCGCCCGCATCGACAAGCGCCTTTGCGCCGTCATAGGTCGCGACGTTTCCGGCTATGACCTGCGCCGTATTCGAGGCTTTCTTGATGCGCGTCACCTGCGCCAGCACCTGCGAGGAATGGCCGTGCGCGGTGTCGATGACGACGACATCGACGCCGGCGTCGATGAGCGCGTCGGCGCGTTCAAAGCCCTTGTCGCCGACGGTTGACGCCGCCGCGACCCTCAGGCGCCCCTCGGCGTCCTTTGCGGCGTTCGGATATTTCTGCGCTTTCTCAATATCCTTGACGGTGATCAGGCCGATGCAGCGATAGGCGTCATCAACCACGATGAGCCGCTCGATACGGTGCTGGTGCAAGAGCCGAGTGATCTCCTCGCGGCTCGCATAAGGACGCACGGTGACGAGATTTTCCTTCGTCATCAGTGCGGAGACCTTCTGCTTCGGATCGCTTGCAAAGCGCATGTCCCGGTTCGTCAGGATGCCGACGAGCCTTCCATCATTCTCGATCACGGGAAATCCGGAAATCCTCCGCTCGTCCATGATCTTCCAAGCCTCCTCAAGCGTCGCGTCGGGCGCCAGCGTCAGCGGATTGACGACCATGCCGCTCTCGAAGCGCTTGACCCGCCGCACTTGCTCCGCCTGCTCCTCGACGGAGAGGTTGCGATGAAGGACGCCGAGGCCGCCGGCTTGCGCCATGGCGATCGCCATCGAAGCTTCGGTGACGGTGTCCATCGCCGCTGAGAGGATCGGGATGTTGAGCGTCACGCCGCGCGTCAGGCGCGTTCTCGTCGACACCTGCGAGGGCATCACCTCGGACGCGCCCGGCTCGAGGAGTACGTCGTCGAATGTCAGCGCTTCGCGCACTTGCATGGAATGGGTCACTCCTCGGCGAAAATGTAGACGGAGAACACGGCGCCGTCGGCATCCGGCTCCTCCTCCCACGCGCGACCCTGCTGGAATCGAACTTCACCCTCACCGACGCCGGTGACGTCGAAGAGGAACGCTTCCCAGTGATTGCCGCCGGTGAACCCGGGTTCAAGCTGCGCCGCCGAAGTCGGCCCGCCATATTCGCCGGCCGGCGTCAGGAAAGCGGGCTTTTGCGCGACCCGCCAGAGAAAGCCCGCCGTCGGCGTGCCGACGAGTTCGACGGCGATCCTCGTCCCCTTTTTGACGGTGACATTCTGGCCGTCAGAGGACGCCGTAATCTTTGTCGCCACCCCGGCCGGCGTCGGCGCGGCGAGCGAGGCGTATTGCTTGCCGCCGTTGGTCGATGTGTGGGCGGCGCAGGCGGCGACAAGCGCGAGCGCCGCGAGCAGCAATGGTTTTTTCATCGGTTGTTTCCCTTCCCCTTGAAACCCAAGGCGACAACATACATTTCCGCCGAGTCGGCGCGGCTGGCGCGCGGTTTTGCGTGTTTGACGGTCGCAAAATTCTTCCTCAGGCGCGTAAGCAGGTCGCCCTCCGCGCCGCCCTGAAACACCTTGCAGATGAAGGCGCCGCCAGGCGCCAGCACGTCCTCGGCGAAGTCGAGCGCTGCGTCTGCAAGCGCGATGATGCGCAAGTGGTCGGTCGCCTTATGGCCGGTCGTCGGCGCGGCCATATCGGAAAGAACGAGGTCCGCCTCGCCGCCGAGGAGCGCTTTCAATTTTTCCGAAGCAGCGCCTTCAAGAAAGTCGAGCTCGAGATGCTCGGTTCCGGGAACATGCGGCATGGGCAGGTAGTCGATGCCGACAACGCGCGCGGCGCCCTTCTGCGCAGCAACTTGAAGCCAGCCGCCCGGCGCGCAACCGAGATCGACCACGCGGGCGCCTTTTTTCAGGAGTCCGAATTTCTCATCGAGCTCCTTCAGCTTGTAGGCGGCGCGGCTCCTGTAGCCTTCGGCCTTTGCCCTGGCGACATACGGGTCATTGAGCTGCCGGTCGAGCCAGAGCGTCGAGGAGACCTTCCGGCCCTTGGCGGTTTTCACATTGACGCGCATCTCGCGCTGGCCGCTCGCAGCGTCCGCTTTCGGCTTTTCCGTTTTCAGCCCGCGCTTTTCAGCGACTTTGCCGAGCGCCGTCGTCGCCTGATCGACCGGCGCCCGTTTGCGGGGTTTCGCGCCTTTCGAGGGATGGGGCCGCCGTTGCATGGCGCGCTATAGCAGAGGGGTTTTTGCCCCGTAAAGGTCCCCAAAGGGCGCGCCAATGGCGGCTTTAGGGGACGACCGCAGGGTCCGGCGCCCGCCCTCAACAAGAGCCGCCTCGCCCAGCCGCCTCCGCCCATGCCCCGAAGGGCATGCGTCGCGCAACCGGCCGGCGAAATCTACTATAATGTATTCGCCTTATTGCTGTGTTGATTTTCGCCAGCGTATCGCTTATAGTCCTCAATCGCGTTTTTCGGGGCGCGGGGCTGTTTGGCAGGTCCGGCGTGTCGCGCGATTCGGCCGTGAGAGCCTGCTGGCCGGTCGATCAAGGAACGCTTCCCGACGATTGTCGGCCGAGACGATAAGCAGCCCTTCACTCCGGTGAATTCTACGCATTCCTCTCCAGCTGAAAATACGCACTTTCGGGCTGCACGCCGCGGAAACCCTCAGAGCTACAGAAATGCGCGTGCAAAATTCTGCGCAGAATTTGCGGTTCGGGGACGTCCGGAAGACCGGTCGGTCGTCAGGAGGACGATGCGCTGTCCCCTTGATCAGTTTCAAGAGCCGGTATCGGCCAACGCCTGCCCGCGACCGCGGCGCCAGCGGCGGCGGCGGCGACGACCGCGTTCCCGGTTCCGCTCTGCTGCAAGGCCGACGAGAATTCCTTCGCGCAGGCCGCGATCGGCGACGCGAATGCGAGACGCCGGCCATTCGAGAAGCAGGGCCTCGAGTATGGCGCAACCGCAGACGACGAGGTCTGCGCGCTCGACGCCGATGCAGGGCTCGCCGGCCCTCTCCTCGTAACTCATGGCGCGCAAGCGCTCCGAGACCGCGCGCACATCTTCCGCCGTCAGCCACAGGCCATCGACCCGATCGCGTCGGTACCGCGGCAACCGCAAATGGACGCCGGCGATCGAGGTCACGGTGCCGGAAGTGCCGAGAAAGTGCGCCGCCCCGTCTGCGAAGTGCGCCGCGATGCCGGCAGGGTCGCCGACGCGGGCGATGTCGGCGCGGAGCTGGTCGATGAGGGCGACATAATTATCGCGTGTCATCTCGCGCCCGCCGTGGCGCTCCGACAGGTTCACGACGCCCATCGGCATCGACGTCCAGGCGAGGGTTTCCGGCGTGCGCATCCGACCGTCGCCCGCACGAGGCTTCACCCAAGAAATTTCAGTCGAGCCGCCGCCGATGTCGAAGATGACGCCGGCAGGGGCCGCAGGGTCGAGGAGTTCGCCGCAGCCGGCGACTGCAAGGCGCGCTTCTTCTTCGGGAGAGATGATCTCGAAGCTGAGGCCGGTTTCCGTCTTGACGCGTTCAAGAAACTCGGCGCCGTTTTGCGCCGCCCGGCAGGCCTGCGTCGCGATGCACCGTGTACGGACGACATTGCGGCGCGCGATCTTGTCCGCGCAGATCTTCAGCGCCTCGATCGTCCGCGCCATCGCTTCTGGAGACAGGGCCCCTGTCGTGCTGACGCCTTCGCCGAGACGGACGATTCGTGAGAAGGCGTCGAAAATGCGAAAACCGCGCCCGCGCGGGCTGGCGATCAGGAGCCGGCAATTATTGGTGCCGAGGTCAAGCGCCGCGAATTTATCCATCAGCTCGGCGCCGTCGGCGGTCCGGCGGAGCGAAGGCTTCGACGACGCGGCGGGGCGTTCGGGCAGCGGCGTCCCGGCTATATCAAATAATTGCGCCGCTTCCCCGCCGACGGCCGCGCCCGCCTGTCGCCCGGCGGGGGCCGACGTCCGGCGCCGGCGCCGGCGCCTCTTCGTCATGATTGCGTCCTCGCAGCGGGACCGGCTGCC
>FRDC01000040.1_pt1 | contig 39931 bp, 29 predicted proteins | sample 1106171 | NCBI WGS metagenome assembly FRDC01 (sample SAMEA3930566, study PRJEB13176) | freshwater metagenome | biome: Drinking water system; feature: drinking water; material: water | place: Singapore | collected 2014-12-20 | reverse complement strand
AACTCCGCATAATCACGCGCTACGCATAATCGACCCGGCCGACATAGACGCGGTGGCTGGGGCTGTTGTCGCCGGAGCGGGTGGCTTCGGGGACGATCCGGACGTTCTTGGCCTGGACCGAGAGGGTGACGATTTCGCCGGTGAATTCGTTCGAGCCGGTCTTCTTGAAGGTGCCGATGGTCGCCATGGTAGTTCTCCTTGATCTCTGTTTCCGAGCCCGCACCATTGCGGCCTCGATGGTGATCGACGGGCCGGAGGCGATCGACGGCGCACCCCGAAGGGGCTCGACAGCAAAGGAGGAACTTTCTTGTTTCGCGAGGAATGGCGGCGCAGCCGGCAGGGGAAGAAAGTTGTGACGCCGCTGTTGCGCCATAGGCGGTCGAGGCTTTAGCCGGCCTTCGGCCAGATCAGTCCATCGAAGAGGCCGTTCGGTGCGCTCGGTCTGACAGAGCCGACATCAAGGGGAACATGGCGATTTTCGAGTCGCCACAAGCTCCGTCCGGTGAAAGCGACGGCGATCCAAGCCCTGTTCTGGCTGCCATCGGATTTCCCGTTTCGAAGCCCAAGCTCCGGCTGCACGCTGCATTTCACACGACTCGTGGCCCGCGTCTCGCCGGCGTCACCATCTGGTCCAAGCGCTCAGACGACCGCCGTGACTCCGGCCACTCTGCGATGGCGGGCTGAACTTCACCGCCGAAGCCGCTCTCTGGTCAGCTTCGACGACGGGGACTGCGGGTGTCCCGGATGCCTGATCTGACCCCGCCCCGCCCACGCGACGATGTCAGCCACGCGCCAAGCCCTGTCCGGCCGGTCCGGGCGCGGCCATTCCGGTGAAGCGGACAAACGCCGTGACGCTGACAGCGATCGCGCCGATGACGGCGAAGATCGTCTGCCACGTAGGCGAAGGCATCGCCATCTGGGCGATTCCATGTGTGGCGCTGTAGCCGGCGACGGCGGCGGGTGCGACGTAAAGGAGGATGATCAGAAGCCGAAGCCACGTCCACGGCACAAAGGCGAGCGCGAGCTGGCCAAGGCCAAAGGTTACGCCGCCGGCCACGACACCCACCGCTATGCCGCCGAGAACGCCGGCTCCGGTATGGAAGGCCCAGACGCCGATCGTCAGGCCGGCGAAAAAGGGCAGTGCGAAGACAGCCAGGTTGAACAGCAGCCAGCAGAAGAAGCCGATGCCGACAATGACGAGCAGTGGTCCGAAGATGATCATGGCGGTGCGCTCCGTGAGATAAAGGTCTGACGGTCGCGCCTTCCACCACCACCACGGCGCGACCACGAGTATAGCCGCAAACAGGCGCCGGCGGGAGCAGAAATGCCGCTGGCGCTCTGAGGTTCAGCTTTCGTGGTGGTTCGCCCCTTCATGGTTGGAAGGGGTCAAATTCGTGGATGACGGCAGCGGGATCGCCGTCATATTCGGCGGCCAGCATGACGCCGTAGTTGCCAGCGTCAGCATGAAAGACGACGACGCAGACCATAAGGGTGGTGGCGAGGTTCCAGCCGTTGGCGAATGCGAGGGCTTGCGACATTGATCCGGCTCCTGTGCTGAGGCGGGGCCATCCCCGCGCGACAGGCGCCCGATGTGTCCGGCCGAGGGCCGCAATCACCGCGAAGGCGAAGACAGAGCGGCGGCACGCTCCAGCGTAAGCCGACCCCTTGCGGGTTGATGGCGTCAGGCCCGCGGACGGACCAAGGATCAGCGCTGATAGACGCAGGGATGGCGACCGCCGGCGGGAGCCGCGTCTGAAAGCCCGCCGCCAGCGGCTGGAACCTCGTCACTCACGGTGGGCAGGCCGATCAGCTAAGGTGTGCTCTCGAGACGAAGTGACGGTCGAGGTGCGCGGCATGGCGGAGTTCACGGGACGCGACCTGCACCTGGTGAAGAAGGCGCTCGCCATTGCGGTGTTGGCGATCGAGCGGCAGCCAGGGCCTTTTCAATCGGCGTCCGATCAGAGCGACATGAAGGCGCTCCTCGATGGCCTGATCGAGAACGATACGGAGTTGGCGCACTATGCTCGTGCGGCCCGGATCGCCGTCACGGGTGAACCGGATTGAAAGGCGGTTTTACGGAAAGCCGATAATCCGCCTCTGCGGATTCACGTCACTGTGCAGAAAGGGCAAGGCGGCGCTCACGCGCCGCCGAATTTCCAGACCGGGATGCCGAGCTTCTTGGCCTTGTCGGCGAGGTTGTCCTGGATGCCGGTGCCGGGGAAGTGCATCACCCCGATCGGCAGGACCTCCAGCAAGGCGTCGTTGCGCTTGAACGGCGCGGCCTTGGCGTGTTTCGTCCAGTCCGGCCGGAAGGCGATCTGCGGGACCTTTCGGTTGTCGGCCCATTTGGCGGCGATCAGCTCGGCGCCCTTGGGCGAGCCGCCGTGCAGCAGCACCATGTCCGGGTGCTTGGCGTGGACCTGATCGAGCTTGGCCCAGACAAGCCGGTGATCGTTGAAGTCGAGCCCGCCGGTCAGAGCCACCTTCGGCCCCGCCGGCAGAAGCACCTGGTTGTCGGCGCGCTTCTTCGCCGCCAGGAAGTCGCGGCTGTCGATCATCGCCGCGGTGAGGTTGCGATGGTTGACCTTCGACCCGTTGCGGGGCCGCCAGGCCGAATGGGTGTGGTGCTCGAATTGGTCGGCGGCTTGGTCGCGCATCAGCTCGAAGGCGTTGCGGCGTTCGATCAGCGTCTGCCCTTCCGCCGTCAGGCGCTCCAGCTCGACGGACTTGACCTCACTGCCATCCTGTTCCCGTTGCGAGCGCTGCTGCGCCAGCTCGTTGTCGTCGAGTTCGCGCTCGATCCGGTCGATGGCGCGGTGGAAGACGTTCACCGTCGACCAGAGCAGGTCCTCGAGGTCGGGTTCGAGGCGCGTGTCGGCCAGCGCCACCACGAGGGCGTCGAAGATGTCGGAGATGCTGCCCGCGAGAATGTTCGCTTCGGGAAGCGGTCTGGGATCGGGCTCATCGTGAAAGGGACGGTAGCCATAGAGCTGGAGTTCGTGGAGGACCTGGTCGGTCGGGGATGAGCTGTGGTGCGGCTCGAATTCGTCGTCGTGGTCGGTGGTCATCACGGCTTTCCTTGGTCGGATCGACCGCGCCCATCGCGGCCTTCATGGCGACGAAGGCGGCGGGCGGACCGAACCTGCACCCGCAGCGTGAGCTGCGGGCCGGAGCCTCGGCGGAGGACCGAAGGGGGCCGACTATTTTGTCTCGCGATGTAAAGGCGGCTTTGCCGCCGACGGAAAATAGTCGCCCCACAAGGTTGCCGGTCCGGGCCGTTTGCCGCCCGATCGCCCTCCCGGAAGGCCGTGGGCGTGGTCCTCTCCGATGCTGACGGAAAGCATGACCGCCGACAACGACGACGCTGCCGCGCCCCATCCCCGTTCCGGCTATGCCGCCAGATCCATGAAGCGGGCGACATCCTGCGCCGCGATCTGCACCCGGCTTGCGGCCCGAAGCGCGTCGATCCCGAGCAGCCGGAGATCCTCGTTGAAGTCGCCGAGCCGTGGGGAGATCACGATCGCCTCGATCCCGGCCTCCTGCGCGCGCTCGATCAACGTCGCCATCGCGCCGTCCCCGGCCGGATCGTCGTCGCGGGCGATGTAGAGCCGGCGTAACGTGTCCGGGAAGAGGATGGCGGAGAGATGCGCCGCCGAGAGCGCTGCGACCATCGGCATGGCGGGAAGGACGCACCTGAGCGACAGCATCGTCTCGATGCCCTCGCCGGCCGCCATGACATCGCTTGGCCACCCAAAGCGAACGGCTTGACCGAGAAGATCGCCCATCGCCCGCCTCGGGGTGTCGATCGGCGCCTTGCCGAGCGTCGCCTCGGAGAAGCCGCCCGGATCGAGCCAGGTGCGATGCGCCCCGGTGAGGTGGTCGGCGAGATCGGTGACGGAGGCGATCATCGCCGGCCACGTCTCGGTGGGGCTATGGTCGTCAGGCCGATAGTAGCAGCGCGGGTGGAAGCGCAGGCTTCCGGTTCCGTGCAAAGCGGTAATGCCGCGATTGCGGAGATACGTTTCTACGAGAGTACGAGACAGCGGCAGCGACATGGCGAACAGTCGCCGCGCCGCTTCCGGCGATCCGGTCGGAGCAGTCGGCGTGCGCGATCGGGGATGTTCCGGCTCCGGTTGGGCGCGCGGCAGGCTGAGGAACGAACGCGCCTCATCGGCGACGTCCTTGAAGTCGACCAGTCCGCAACTCTCCCGGATCACGTCGAGCAGGTCGCCATGTTCGCCGGTAGCGGCGTCGGTCCACTTGCCGGCCGGCCCTTTGGCTGATTCCTGAAGCCGGACGAACATCGAACGGCCCGGCGTGTTGCGGACGTCACCCACGAGCCAGTAGCGGCCCTCCCGCCGCCCGGCAGAAAGGTAGTGGCGACACACCGCCTCGGCGTCGCGCGCGAGACGGTGTGCCAGTTCGGAGGCGTCGTGGCGGGCCATCACGCGGCTTCCCGCTCGCCGATGCGCTCGACCGGATATTGGTCGAGCACCTTCGTCAGCACACCGGCGCCGGTCGCATCCGTCGGCACGAACATGCGCAGCTTCCAGGAGATGATCTCGCTGAAGAGGCCGTAGGCGCGCAGGCGATCGCGCATGGTGTCGGCGAAGCCTGACAGCTCGATGCGGTGAGCGCCCATGACGCGCACCCGGTGGAGCTGCAAGCCGTCGGCGAGGTCGAGGACGGTTCGTCCCTCGATCAGCGCCGCGAAGGCCGCATCCGGCGTCATGGTGGTCGCCCCGGTCAGCGAGGCGTTTGCTGCCCAGGCCGGCGAGACCCTGCGGCCGATGATGCGTTCGCCTGCGTCGGTCTGTAGCCGATAGACGCGCGTCGACTCGTTCGGCAGGCGCTTCCAGATCGGCAACAGCAAGCCGGCGACGATGTGGATCGTGCTGTCGGCAAACTCGGGGACCTCCGACACTTCGCGAGTCCAAGCCGCCGCGAACGCCTCGCGGTCGGCCGCCTGCCAATGACTGTCGTCCATCATCTTCAGCGATGCGTGATGGTGTTCCATCGGCCGGATCAGCCGAACTCGGCGTTCGATCTCGCCGTCGTCCAGCATCAGGCTCGGCGCCGGGACTTGCACGGCGGCCCGGCCCGAGCGCTCGTTGATCAGCAGGATGGCGCGGGGATCGGCGAGGTGATCGAGCGCGTCGTCCAGCGTCACCGGATGATTGCGCCGCCGCTCGGTGATGGTGAGCAACCGGGTCTCTGCGCCCGTCGCGGGATGGGTGTAGATCGCGCGGCGATCGGTGACGACGAAGCTCTCGGCCCGCAGCGTCTCCAGGCCGACGTCATAGGCGCCGCTGGCGATGGCGCCCTCGATCTTGGCGTTCAGCAACTGCTCGAACGCCGTGAACAGCACGCCCTGAAGCTCGATGGTGAGCGCCAGCAGGCGGTTGAGGAAGGTCGTTATCGGCGGCAGCTCGTCCTTGATGCCGTTGGCGTCCATCAGTTTGAGGCCGGTGGCGTCCTCGAACATCTGGAGCGAGCAGTCTGCGATCTTGCCGCGCACCAGCAGCAGATAGAGCTGGCGCAGCGCGTCGCGGGCATAGTGGGATTCCAGATTGTCCTCGGGCCTGAACAATCCCTGTCCGCCGGTCTGGCGCTGACCGCGGGTGATAGCGCCCAGCGTGTCCAAGCGACGGGCGATGGTCGAAAGGAAGCGCTTCTCGGCCTTCACATCGGTGGCGATCGGCCGGAAGAGCGGCGGCTGCGCCTGGTTGGTGCGGTTCGTGCGCCCGAGGCCCTGGATTGCGGCGTCGGCCTTCCAGCCGGGTTCGAGCAGATAATGGACGCGCAGGCGGCGGTTCCGCGCCGAAAGCTCGGCGTGGTAGCTCCGGCCCGTCCCTCCCGCTTCCGAGAAAACGAGGACCCGCTTCAGGTCGTCCATGAAGGCGGCGGTCTCGGCGAGATTGGCGGAGGCGGCGCGGTTCTCGACGACGAGGCGGTCGCCCTTGCGCACCACGCGGCGCGAGCGTCCGGTCACCTCGGCCACGAGGTCCGTGCCGAAGCGCTGGACGATCTGGTCGAGCGCGCCGGGCACTGGCGGCAGCGAAGCCAGCCGCTCGATCAGCTCGTTGCGACGGGCGACGGCCTCGCGGCTCTCGACCGGTTGGCCGTCGCGGAAGACGGGCCGGGAGGAGAGATTGCCCTCACTGTCGGTGAAGGGCTCGTAGAGCTGCACCGGGAAGGAATGGGCCAGGTAGTCGAGAACGTACTCGCGCGGCGTGATGTCGACGCGAACGTCGCTCCATTCCTCGGTGGGGATCTCGGCGAGCCTGCGTTCCATCAGCGCCTCGCCGGTCGAGACGATCTGGATGACGGCGGCGTGGCCGTCCGCCAGGTCCTGATCGATCGAACGGATCAGCGTCGGCGTCTTCATCGAGGTCAGCAGATGGCCGAAGAAGCGCTGCTTGGCGCTCTCGAAAGCCGAGCGGGCCGCCGACTTCGCCTGCCGGTTCAACGTGCCGGTCTCGCCGGTGATGTTGGCGGCCTGCATCGCCGCGTCGAGATGGTTGTGGATGATGGCGAACGCGCCGGCATAGGCGTCGTAGATGCGGCGCTGCTCGGCGGTGAGTGGATGCTCGACCAGCTCGTATTCGACGCCGTCATAGGAGAGCGAGCGGGCCGTGTAGAGACCGAGCGAACGCAGATCGCGGGCGAGCACTTCCATCGCGGCGACACCGCCATCCTCGATCGCCTCCACGAACTCCGCGCGGGTGGCGAAGGGGAAGTCCTCGCCTCCCCAGAGGCCGAGCCGCTGGGCATAGGCGAGATTGTGGACGGTGGTCGCGCCGGTGGCCGAGACATAGACCACGCGCGCGTCCGGCAGCGCGTGCTGCAGGCGCAAGCCTGCGCGGCCCTGCTGCGAGGGCGCGACATCGCCGCGTTCGCCCTTGCCGCCACCGGCGTTCTGCATGGCATGGCTCTCGTCGAAAATGATCACTCCGTCGAAGTCGGAGCCCAACCATTCAACGATCTGGCGGACGCGCGAAAGCTTCTCGCCGCGGTCGTCGGACCGCAGCGTAGCGTAGGTTAAAAATAGGATGCCTTCGGCAAGGCGGATCGGTTTGCCCTGGGGAAAGCGCGATAGCGGCGTGATGAGCAGGCGTTCCATGCCGAGGGCCGACCAGTCGCGTTGCGCGTCCTCGAGCAGCTTGTCGGACTTGGATATCCAGACCGCCTTGCGCCGGCCCTTCAGCCAGTTGTCCAGGATGACGCCGGCCGACTGGCGGCCTTTGCCGGCGCCGGTGCCGTCGCCCAGCATGAAACCCCGGCGAAAACGGACGGCGTTCGGCGCGTCATCGCGGGCGGCGGTGACGAGATCGAAGGTCTCGTCCACCGTCCAGGTGCCTGCGAGATAGTCGCCATGCGCTTCACCAGCATAGATCATCGTCTCGAGTTGGGCGTCAGACAGGACGGCCTCGCTGACGAGACTGATCGGGAGGCGCGGCCGGTAGCTGGGCTTCGGCGGCGCGACCGAAGACATGGCGGCGGATTGCACCAGCTTGGTGGGATGGGCCTGGGCTCCGGGAATCCGGATCGATTGGAGCCGGTATTCCTCGTAGATCGCATCGCTGAGACGCGCGCCCTCGGGCGGCGTCCAGTCGATGGTCTCGTAGGCGAGATCGACCGCCTCCGGATCGGCGATCGAAGGCTTGACCGGGTGTGCCCCAGCGGCGCGGGCGAGATAGCCGCGCACCGTCCGTGGTGCGGCGGCGGCCGACATGGGGACGGCGAGGCTCGGCGCGAGCGCCTGACGCGCCGGAACGTGCTCCGCAATCCAGCCCAGCAACGTGGCGACGTCGGGTGCCATGCCCCGTGACGCCGGCAAGGCGGACGGCTCGTCAGCCGGCGCCTTGTCGATGACGATCAGCCGCGTGTCGATGCTCGTGCCGTGCCTGGCATAGACCGCCCCATCGATCGCTGCCGTGAAGACGATGCGGCCGCGCTCCTGCAAGCGGATGAAGGCGTCGCGCCAGGCCGGGGCGTCGGGCGAAAAATTCGCGCCGGTGATCGCCACCAGCCGCCCGCCCTCGGCGAGGCGCGCGAGGGCCGACGCGATGTGGCGAAAGGCGGTATCGGCCATACGGCCAGCCACATTGGCCATCGCCGAGAAGGGCGGGTTCATCAGCACGACGCTCGGGACGATGGCCGGATCGAGGTGATCGTCGATCTGGGCGGCGTCGAAGCGCGTGACGGTGATGGCCGGAAAGAGAGAGGAAAGCAGCGTCGCCCGGACCTCGGCCAGCTCGTTCACGACGAGCGCGCCGCCGGCGACCTCGGCCAGGATGGCAAGGAGCCCGGTGCCGGCCGAAGGCTCCAGCACGCGATCAGCCGGGCTGACGGCGGCTGCCGTCAGGGCCGCGAGGCCGAGCGGAGCCGGCGTCGAGAACTGCTGGAAGGTCTCGCTTTCGGCGGAGCGGCGCGTGTGGGTCGGGAGAAGCCCGGCGATCTTGGCCAGGGCGGAAAGACGCAAAGACGGAGAGCCGGCTTTGCGGAACAACGCCTTTCCGTATTTGCGCAGGAAGAGGACGGTCGCGGCCTCGCAGGAATCGTAGGCCGTCTTCCAGTCCCACGCGCCGGAAGCGTCGGAAGCGCCGAAGGCCGCTTCCATGGCGGCGCGCAGGATCGCAGCGTCCACCCGCTGGCCGCGTTCGAGATGCGGGAGGAGTCGCTCTGCGGCGGCGATGATGGCGCCAGCCGTGTCAGGATGAGGAACAGGCGACAGCGGCGCGGCTTGGTCGGCCGCGATCGGAGAAAGGTCGTTCATGAAGGGAGCCTCGGGAGAGCGGGAACGGGCGAGCCGGCCGGCGCTCTCTCTCGGACCGCACCGGCTCAAACCCGTCCCGGCCGCCCTCTTCCTCTCATCACGCCGCTGCCTTCACGGCCCGCCACCACGCGATCCGCTCGTCGCGGCTGGCGTTGGCCAGCCGACGCAGGAGATCGCCATGGCAGGGGAGCGGCGCGCAGAAGCAGACGAGGTCGCGACCGCGCAGCTCGTCGAGCGCGCGCAGCAGATGGTGCTGATCCGCGAGCCAGCGTTCGTGCCTCGCGATGACGGCGGTCCGATCGCCGTCGGGGCCAATCCGAAACGGATTGCCCCACTTGCTGCCGCGGCCGATGTAGACCGCTCCGGCTGGGACGCCAGTCACGCGCTTGTTCAGAACCTTGCACATCTGCTCCGCCTCCGATCCGTTGGGCGGTCCAGGCGAAGGACGGCGTAGAGCGGCGACGGTCACGCGCCCCGCGCGGAAACGGCTTGCCCGTTGACCGGCGCAGCGCGGCGTCCAGACAAGACAGGCCCGAGGATCGTGAGCGGCGTCACAAGGTTCGGACAGGGACGCGCCGACTGTCAGCCGAAACGGTGGCCGGCCGCGGTGAAGGTGTAAGCGTTGGCGGCGATGGCCTCGTCGATGGACTCGTCCGAGGTGAGGTCGTCGTGTTCGCGCTCGAGCTGGCGATAGAGCCAGCGCGCGAGATCGCGCAGCGCCTTGATGACGGTTTCCTCGGCGTCCGCAGTCATGTCCTGCCGCGTCGGGCTGTCGCGCTCGACCGAGATCGCCATGCAGTATTCGTGGTAGTAGCGATCGCGGTGGGTCACGGTGGCGTGGAGTTGAAAGAAGTTCCGGCGCTGGATCGCCTGCAGCGCGTCGGCGATCCGGTGAAGCTCATTGTCCTTAGGCGCATGATAGCGGATCGCGCGCGTCGCGCCGGCCGCATGGCTGTAGCACCCCTCGAAGCAAGCGCCATCGCCCTGGCTCCAGAAGCCCGAGAACCAGATGCAGGGTTTTTGCCGTGCGCCGCCGCCGTAGAGGCGAACGGGCACGGTCTTGAGGTCGATGCCGAGGATGGCGCAGATGCGCTCGAAATCGTCATAGACGAACTCGAACCAGTCATGGTCGAGGCCGACCTGGCGATACCATCCACGGGCCTTGTCCTTCGCCTCGTCGGAAAGTTCGTCGAGGCGATAGACGGTGGTTTCGATGATCTCAGGCATCGGGATCGCCTCCATCGAGAGCGATGACGAGCCATTCGTTGGTGCTGACCCACCCGATGGTTTTGCGAGCGCCGAGATCGATCACATGCGCGCCGCCGCCGAAGGCATCGAGGCGCGGGCGCGAACAGGTGTTGGCGTATTCGAAGCCCCAGAGGCCTTTGAGGTCGAATTGCTCCGCGCAGAGCAGGACAAATTCGATCACACGCTCGGGGTCGCCTGAGAAATCGTCGTGAATCCAAAGCTCCGTTCCGCCCTCGCTCTGGATTGAAAGCTCGAAGCCGTCGGAGGGGCGAAGGCCATCTTCGTCCTCGGGCGTGCTGGCGTAGAGGTCGAGGGCGCGCGCGGCGTTCTCGGGCGTGCCGACGTCGAGAAGGCACGAGAAATGGGTGAAATAGTCGGCCATGTCAGTCTCCTTAAAATGCGAAAGCCCGGCGCGGGGCCGGGCTTCGGATGGGTTCGGGTGTGGTTGGGATCAGGCGGCGGGCGGACCGTGAATACGGTCGTCGTCGAACTCGACATCCTCGATCACAGGCTCATGACCGTCCGGATCGATCCGGTCGATGTAGGCGATGACGCCTTCGCGCCGTTCGCCCGTGTCAATGTGCTCGGGGTATGCGATGGATTCCACCGCGATCCGTGCGGAGGCCTTCGCCTTCTAGATGGCTTCGGCGTCGGTCGCGGCTTCGAGCGTCATGCTGTCGAAGCCGCGCAGCCAGAAGGCGATCTTGACGATGTATTCGGTCATGACGCACCTCCGTCACCGTCGGGATCGCGCGCGCCGGCGAGAATCGCTTCGGCCTTCGCGATCGCGGCCTGCGCCCGATGGCGCCAGGACGCTTCATCGGACAGACCGCCTTCGGGTGCGTGGGCGAAGATCTTGAGTAAGCCGAGCAGGACTTCGAAGTGCTCGGCCTTGCGCTGGAGGCTCTCGCCGAAATGCGAGGGGACGAGCAGCTCGGGGACGCTGTAGGGCGATACTTCGCCCGGCCAGATGCCGGTCACATAGGTCTCGCCGGCGGTTTCGTAGTCCTCCTTCTGCCCTTCCCAATCATCGTCTTCGATGGCGAGGCGGCAGGCCTCCTCGAGTGTATCGGCTTCGTAGCGGCGCTGGCGGTAGATCGGAATCCGGTAGGTAGCTTCGATCGTGAAGATGGGCATGATGACCTCCATGGATGCGAAAAGCCCGGCGGGGCCGGGCTTTGGTTGGAAACGAAGCGTGCGAGACAGCGTCAGAGGCGCCAGGTTCGGACGATCTCCTGGGCCTGGTCGTGGTAGGCGAGCATCTGGCGATAGAAGCGATGACGCTCGCCTCTGAGCGCCGGATCGCGGCGGGCGCGCGGCTTCAGCTTGCGGGCCGCGGCGCGCACGACGACACGCCATCCGTCGTGAACCGTGATGTTGAGGCGGAGATAGGTTCCGTACATCTCAGCCTCCCGCGGCCGAGCTGACCGCCGCGAACGGATCAACCAGCTTGTGGATCGGCTGCGCGCGGCCCATCCAGGGTTCGGGCCGGATGCAACGCACCCAGTCGGCGAAGCTCGGAATGAAACCGAGATCTTCGACGACGTGTTGTTCGCCGATCAGGCGCACGGGCACGACCCGGCCGGTCGAGATGGTGATCGTCGCGCCGAAGAAGCGCTCCAGCATGAAGATGCCTTCGGCGTGATGCCGCAGCGCCCGATGCCGGAAGTCGGCGGTGATCGCCTTCGATTCATCGAACCACTGGTGCAGCGGCAGATAGTCGTCCGCGGCGCCGCCCCATTTCCTGACCGAGGAAAGGGCGTGGTGGTAGCAATGTCCCATGGCGGCCTCCTCAGAAGGTGTGGGTGTGGTTTTCGGAGGCGGTGTAGCGCTCGTTGTAGTCGAGCGTGATCGCGCCTTCCGCGACATCGAAGATGACGTCGCCATAAGCGCCATCGCCATTCTCCCAGCCGCAATGCGTCTTTTCGAGAACGTCATAGGCCAGGCTCTCGACGGCGTCGGAGATGCTCACCGACGAGCGCTTCGGCTCGGTCTGGTCCCAGACGGCTTCGGCGAATTCGATGGTCGCGCCCGGCATGGTGACGGCATCGTCGCCGGCCTGAGCTTCCACATTCTCGATCTGGCCGGAGTCGCCATAGCCGTCGAAGCTGACGACGACGCGGGTGACGCCGGCGAGCGCCAGTGCATTGAGCAGCGCTGCCTTGTTGAGGGTGAAAAGCTCGGCCTCGAGTTTGGCTTGGGCAGCCGCCTTGATCTCCCAATCGGAAAGCTGCGGAGCGGACTCGGACGTGGTGTCGGGTGTGTCGATCATGACGGTCTCCTGAAACAAGAGCGCCCGGCGTGGTGGCCGGGCTGTCGGATTGGTTGAGGGGAAAAGATGCGCGGGACGGCCAAGACCGCCCCGCGCGATCGGGTTACTCAGCCGCGATCGTCTGAGGCTCGTCTTCTGCTTGCTCGGAAGGCTCGTCCTCGTCTCCGGCGAGGAATTCCGGCAGCGCCTCGCCCTCGCCTTCGTCGCCGACCTGGTCGGCTGACGGCGCTTCATCATCGACGGTGCGCAGCGGCTCTGGCAGCCAGAAGCTGTCGGCCAGCAGCCGCTCGGCTTCCTTGGCCATGTCGCCCTTCTTCAGATGGTCGATGAGCTGGGCGGCGCGCTCGCCTGCACCTTCGCGAACCGCTTCGAGGATGCGGCGCTTCGGCACGCGGCCGAGATAGTTCTCGACGGTCGGACGCCATCCGGCCTCCACCATGTCGAGACCGACGGCCCGGGCGATGCGGTTGGCCTCGCCGATGCGCTGCTCGACACCGTGGGACGAAATGCCGGCGCCGTAGCGGTCGGCCTTCTCATGGAGCGCGTTGACCCCGAACGAGGCGCAATGCGCGAAGAGGGCGGCCTGGTCGTCGCCGGTCAGGGTGGTGAGCCAGTCCCAGAGATCGGCCCGATCCTTCGGCAGCCGCTCCTCCCAGCTTTTGTGTCGTTCAGAGATCGCCTTGGCCGTCGGCGTATCCTTCAGACCGAGCGCCTGGATCGGGAAGGTGACGCTGCGAACGGCGACCTCCATGGCGCTGCCGGATGCGAAGTAGCGCGAGAAGACATCCAGGCAGAACTTGTGCAGAACCGCCTGGAACGCGACCGACGGCGTGGTCGCGAGCTTGTCGCGCAGCGCCAGCGTCCGTTCCGCAGTCAGCTCGGTCACAAGGCGGTCCGGCAGCGGCTTCACCACGTCGTCGTCCTCGTCCTCCGGTTCGGAAACCTGGCCGCCGATAGTGATGAAGGCGCGCTGGATCACCGGAGCGCCAGGTTCCACTCCGTCCGGGCTTGCCGCGGCGGTTTCATCATCGTCTTCCTGTCCGGGCTCCTCGATAGGCGCCTCATCCTCGGGCCGGACGTAGCCACGATCGACCGACAGAGCGCCTTCGGAATCGATACTGACGAAGACGCCGGCACGGGCGATGTCGGCGGGGTCGAAAGTGACGGGACGATCGTCGAAGGCAGCGAGCGCCGTTTCGATTTCGCCGAGCCGCTCGTCCACCTCGTCGGGCAGCTCGTCTGCTCCGTCATACTCGGCTTCGAGCTTGGCGTATTCGGCGTTGAGCGCTTCGATCGTCGCCTGCTCCTCGGGCGAAAGGTCGGCGGCAACTCCCTCCAACACGCGGAGCCCGCGCGTGTGGCCATAGGGGAAGTCGACCGCGACATCGATCCACTTCCAGCCCTCGGCCGCAATCTTCTCGGCCTCGAGCTTCAGCTTCTCGGCGAAGAGGCCGTCGAGCAGCGCCACGTCTTCGAGCCAGCCGCCGTCGTCGGACTGGAACAAGTCGCGCAGCACCACCCCACCGGCCGCCTCGTAGGCATCAAGACCGACGAACACCGCCCGGCGGTCCGAGGCACGCACCGTCTTCTCCGTCAGCATGCGCCGGATCTGATAGGGCTCCTTCTGCCAAGACCCGGAGATGGCCTGCCAGACCTGCTCTTGGCGTGCATGGTTGGACGTGACTGTGAACGCCATCAACTGCTCGAGCGACATTCCATCCTCGCCGTAGACGTCGAGCAGGGTCGGCGAGACCGACGCCAGGCGCAGGCGCTGCTTCACGACGTTCACTGCGACGAAGAATGCCGCGGCGATGTCCTCCTCGGAGCGTCCCTTTTCGCGCAGGGCCTGGAAGGCGCGGAACTGATCGAGCGGATGCAACGGCGCACGCTGGATGTTCTCGGCCAGCGAATCGTCCTCGCCGAGGATGTCGGTGCCAGGATCGCGGACCACGCACGGCACCGGCGCGGTCTTCGCCAGCCGCTTCTGCTTCACCAGCAGCTCGAGCGCCCGGTAGCGGCGGCCGCCGGCCGGAATCTCGAACATGCCGGTCTCGGCGCCCTCGGCGTCGAGAACCGGCCGGACGTTGAGGCTCTGAAGCAGCGTGCGCCGGGCGATGTCCTCGGCCAGTTCCTCGATCGAGACACCGGCCTTCACGCGCCGGACGTTGGACTGGCTCAGCACCAGCTTGTTGAAGGGAATGTCGCGCGAGGACGACAGGGTGATCTTGTGAACGGCAGTCGCCATGGGATGATACTCCGCGACGGGCGGCCGGGGGACTCTCCCTCGACCTCCAAACCCGTCACGAAGACCGGCGCAGCCCTCTTCCTCTGTTCCGGCCGTAAAGCCGGAAAGCAGGAGAAGCGGGACTGCGCCTGCGCGGTTTCACCGAAGCGGCGCGGTGTCACGCCGCCGCCGTCATGTCTTCGACGTCGTCATGGGAGGTTGCGGCCACGAGCTCGTCGCTTGCGGGTAGGAAGCCGAGCAGGAAGTCCGCTGACTTGCTCGCCTGAGATGCGGCACGGACAATGGCGCGGTTGTCTTCACGCAGAACCTCGGCCCAGGAGCCGATGTAGTCGGCGTGCCGCACGGTCGGGACGATGCCGAGGGCCGCGCAGCAGAACGCCGCCGAGATTTCCGCGACCAACTCCTCGAAGGCGTACTTCTTCGAACCGAAGGAGCCTGAGAGGTCGCGGTTCAGGCGATGCGGGGCCCCACTGGCGTGGGAGCATTCGTGAAGGGCGGTTCGATGCCAATTGATCGGCTCGAAGAACGCCTGGGGCGGCGGCACCTGCACATAGTCCTGCACGGGCACGTAGAATGCGCGATCGCCACCGATGCGAAAGTCGATGCCGCTCGCCTTGATGAGCGCCGCCACTTTGGGTTCGATCAGGCCCGGCTCGGGCGGCGGAGCAGCGACCGCGACGTCGTCGGGAAGCCCCTCGCACTGCGAAGCGTTGAAGACCGTGAAGCGCTTCAGGAACGGAATGGCCTGTGCATCCTCGCCGGTCTCGCCGGCGCGTCGCTTCTCGTCGTCGGGGATGAAGCGGTCGGCATAGACGACAGTGGTGCCGTGTTCGCCACGCCGTACATGGCCACCGAGCGCCAGCGCTTGGCGGAAGGTCAGCCAGCTCTGGCAGAGATAACCATGCTGGACGACAGCGCCCCAGAGAATGAGCACGTTGATGCCGGAATAGCCGCGCCCCGTGGCGGCATTCTTCGGCATGGCGAGCGGCGCCTTCGCCGCGGCCGTACCCCAGGGCTGGACCCAGGGCAGCCGCCCAGCCTCCAACTCGCTGATGATCTTGGTGGTGATTTCGTCGTACAGGCTGGCGCGGCCGGGGCCGGCTTCGTGGTGGTGCTTGGACATCGCGGGTCTCCGCGACGGGCGCCGGAGGCCTCTCCTCCAGCCCTCAACCCGTCACGGCAAACCCGGTCCGCACTCTCACTCTAAATGGGGCGTTGCGGGGACCTCCCCGCAGAAGGGGGTGCGCCGGCGACCATGGCGCCGGCCAGGGGGAAGGCTTTCCCCTTCCGGCTCCTAGATGGCGATCCTAAAACTCCCAATCAGCGGATCATTGACTTCCAATTGGCCGACATCTAGGGTTCCAATCGTCCGGGACGCGGGGATGGCATGTTTGAGCGGTTTGTGGAGCGGCGGGCGAAGGAAGCCCTTTCGGATACGCCAGTGGTCCTGGTGGTCGGGCCGCGACGGGCCGGCAAGACCACGCTCGTTCGTAAAATGGGAGAAGCCGGACGAAGCTATATCACGCTTGACGACCAGACCGTCCTAGAGGCTGCCCAGTCCGATCCCGTCGGCTTCATCCGGGGCCTGGATATGGCCATCATCGACGAAATCCAGCGCGCGCCCGACCTGCTGCTCGCGATCAAGAAGACGGTCGATGAGGACTATCGGCCGGGCCGTTTTCTGCTCACGGGCTCGGCGAATGTGCTGACCTTGCCGCGGATCGCCGACAGCCTCGCCGGCCGGATGGAGACCATCCAGATGTTGCCGCTGGCGAAGGCCGAGATCGAGGGCCAAACGCCGACTTTTCTAGAGCGCCTCTTCGACGGGAAGTTGCAAAGCCAACGGAACGCGATCGTCGGCGATGATCTCGTCCAGCTCGTGCTGCTCGGGGGCTTCCCCGAAGCGATCAGTCGTGACAATGAGCGGCGCCGGCAGGACTGGGCACGCTCCTATCTCACGTCGATTCTGACCCGTGATCTGCGGGACATCGCCGACGTCGAGAAACTGACCGAGCTTCCGAAATTCGTGCGGTTGCTGGCGGAGCATTCCGGTCAGTTAGTCAACTATTCGCAATTCGGCGGCGCCATCAACGTCAGTCACAAGACGGGGCAGCGCTATGTGGGCCTGCTCGAGCAGGTGTTCCTGATCGCGACGGTACAGCCCTGGTTCACCAATGCGCTGAAGCGGATCGTCAAGACCCCCAAGCTGCATTTCCTCGATTCCGGCGTGCTAGCGGCCGCGCGCGGGCTCACCTCCGACAGGGTCCGCGCGGATCGCGGGACATTCGGCGCGCTGCTGGAGAGCTTCGTGTTCTCCGAGGTGCTGAAGCTGCTGACGGCCTCAGACCTGCGGCTGACGCCTCATCATTTTCGGGATCGGGACATGCGCGAGGTAGACGTCTTGCTGGAGCGCGATGACGGGATGATTGCCGGCATCGAGGTGAAGGCGAGCGCCACCGTCAAGGCCGGCGACTTCGCCGGCCTGCGCGCCCTGGCGGAGGCCTGTGGAGACCGCTTCGCCTTCGGCGTCGTGCTCTATGACAGTACAGATGTCGTGCCGTTCGGCGACCGCCTAGCTGCGGCGCCGCTATCGTGTTTGTGGGGGTAAGCGCCATGAAGCCGGACGAAGGAGCGTTAAAAGCCCGGTTTGCAGCGCCGTCCGACGAGGGGCAACGCTCCCCATGTAAGGGCTCTGATCATTCACGGCAGCCAACTGCTGAGGTCGGTCAAGATAGCAATTATGGCATAACAAAAAACATTGGGGAGCGAGGCCGGCAATGAAAGCGTTCGAATTTGACCACCGCCTCATCGATTCTTATGCCCGCTTCTCACGGTCGTTCAGCACTATTCGTTCTGATGACTTAAAGGCCGAGATAAACCGCCAGTACGATGCGGGGCGTTTCTGGCCGGACTCGCTTCTGTCTCTAAACCCTCAATATCTCAAAGGGCCGACCGTCGACGCTCTCGTCGCCTCCGGCGATCTGGACGAAGCGACCGGAAGAATATTCCGGTTTGGAGGCACGCCCGTACAATTTCACCGCCACCAGGCGCAGTCGATCGCGAAGGCTCGGGCAGGCCAGAGCTACGTGGTCACCACCGGAACTGGGTCAGGCAAGTCGCTCTGCTTCTTTGTGCCGGTCGTCGATGCAATTGTCCGTGCACGGAAGGCCGGGAGGCCACGCAGAACCAGCGCGATCATTGTTTATCCGATGAACGCACTGGCCAACAGCCAGATCAAGGAGATCGAAAGGTTCATCTCCCAGTCCGGCCTGCCCAATGAGATAAAGCCGATCGTACGCCGCTACACGGGCCAGGAAAGCCAGGAGGACCGGCAGCAGATTGCGGACGACCCGCCTGACATTCTGCTGACCAACTTCATGATGGCTGAGCTGCTTCTGACGCGGCAGGACAGCCTGGACACCAAGGTCATAGAGAACGCTAGCGGACTGGACTTTATCGTCCTCGACGAGTTGCATACCTATCGCGGTCGGCAGGGCGCCGATGTCGCGATCCTCGTTCGTCGCCTTCGCAACCGCTGCACGCCGAACAAGGCGCCAATCTGCATCGGAACCTCGGCCACCATGGCGAGCGAAGGATCAGATGCAAACCGCGCGCAGGCCGTGGCGGACGTTGCATCCCGCCTTTTCGGCACGTCCATCGGGCCCGAATCGGTCATCGACGAGTCGCTTCGACGGGCGACGGATGATCGGTTGAAACTCGAGGATGCGCGGCCGAAGCTCGCGTCTGTGCTGACATCTGCAATTCCAGATGATCTGACAGACGAGGTTCTGAAAGAACACCCCCTGGCAGTGTGGGCCGAACTGGCGATCGGGCTGGAGGACGCGCAGGAACTCAAGCGCAAGAAGCCGATTGATTTTGGAAAGGCCGTAGCGCTGCTGTCAAAGGAGAGCGGCGTAGAGTTCGAAACCTGCCGAAGCAGTCTTGAGACTTTTCTGACCCGCATCAGCCTCCCGGAAACAGAACGGGGTGGTTTGGGGACAGGTGCATTTCTGGCGTTCAAGCTCCATCAGTTCATCTCCGGCGCCGGCGAGGTTTTCACCACGCTGACCGAGAAGCCCAGAAATGTTCTGTTCGAAGGTCAGCTCGAAGACCCCAGCGCGCCCGGCCATCGCCTCTATCCAACCCGCTTCTGTCGGGAATGCGGACATGAGGTTCATGTCGTCGCCAAGACTGAGGACGCTGAAGGCGCCCTGTTCCTGCCAAGGAACATCGATGACGCGCCGCTCGATGATCAGGAGGGAGACGCTGCGGGCTATCTTACCCCCACGGGCGACGGAGACCCCGATTACGCCTTCACGGGCGAGATCGAATCCTATCCCGAGGATTGGCGAGAGGAGCGCAATGGCGTCGAACGGCTCCGCGCGAATCGGAAACGGCGAGCGCCTCAGATGGTCGCGGTCGCCCCGGACGGGCGCTACGGCTCATCGGGGAGGAATTTCTGGTTCATACCTGGCAAGTTCGGCTTCTGCCCGTGCTGTCTCGACCAACCGCATCCCAGCATGCGCGAGCGCACAAAACTGGCGGGCCTGTCGGGCGAGGGCCGAAGCTCGGCCACGACGCTTGTCGTGGCGACCGCCCTCGAATGGATGAACAGGCGCAACAGCGGCGTTCCCACGGACAAGCGCAAGCTGCTCGGCTTCACGGACAATCGTCAGGACGCCGCTCTTCAGGCGGGGCACTTCAACGATTTTCTGTTCGTCAGCCTCCTGCGCGGAGCGATCCTGCGGGCCGTCCTGGACGCAGGCGACGATGGCTTGACCGAGGACGAGTTCGGTCTGCGGATCGTGAGGGCGCTCGGCTTCACTGCCGCCAACCGGGATGCGCGCATCCACTGGATGCTGGACCCCGAGGCGGGAGCCGTAATCCGCGAGGACGCTCAACGCTCCCTTCAAAAGGTTCTCGCACATCGGCTTTGGACGGACCTGCGAAGGGGATGGCGCTACACCAATCCGAGCCTCTCCGTTCTCCAGCTAATAGATGTCGAGTTCATCGGCCTCGATGACATCGTGGAAGATACCGAACGCCTGACCGCCATCCGGCCGGAATTCGGGGCACTCGATGCGCCCGCGCGAAAGGTGATGCTGAAGAAACTCCTCGGCGCGATGCTCGACGGCCTGGCCGTCGGGACGGAAGCGCTCGACCCGACCGTTCTCGAAGGCGTCGCACAGAAGTCCCGTAACCTGCTGCGCGCCCCGTGGACCATCGATATCAAGGAGACGCCCCGAAGCCGAACGACCCTGTTCCTGCAGGCCCCGGGCAAGGATCAGGTGGGCCTGCGGGAGGAACAGACGATCGTCCGCGCCGGCCATAATTCCCGTATCGGACGCCTCATCAATCGCAAGAGCGTCATCGGGATCAAGCTCGGGAAGAATGACTACCTGACGGTCATGACCGGCCTGATGGACCTCCTGGCGCGGGAGGGATTGGTCTCGCGCGTCGATCTGGAGAAGGATCTGCAAGGGTGGCGCCTGTCGCCATCAGCTGTCCGTGTCGTGCGCGGTGAGGCCATTCGGAGCGGCGCAGCGCAGGGCAACCGCTACTTTCACGATCTCTACAACGAAATCGCCGCCGATCTAAAAGCTGGTCAGAGCAGCTTTTGGGGTCTCGAAGGCCGTGAACACACGGCTCAGGTGTCCCAGAGACAACGCGAATGGCGCGAGTGGCGCTTCCGACATGAGAAGGAGGATCGGGAGAACCTTGCGAGAAGCGCCGCTGACCTTAGGGCGGCAGGGGAGTCGGAGCAGTTTCTGCCCGCCCTGTTCTGTTCGCCGACCATGGAACTCGGCGTCGATATTTCGGCGCTCAACGCCGTCTATCTGCGAAATGTGCCGCCGACGCCGGCCAACTACGCGCAACGCGCCGGCCGTGCGGGTCGCTCCGGACAGGCCGCCGTCATCGTGACCTATTGCGCGGCCCAATCGCCTCACGACCAGTACTTCTTCGAACGGCGCGACGAGATGGTGGCCGGCATCGTTCGCCCTCCTGCCCTCGACATCACTAATGAAGAGCTCGTCCGTTCGCACCTGCACGCCGTCTGGCTTGCCGAGGCGAAGCTCGCCCTGTCTCCGGACATCCCGGAAATCCTCGACCTGACGCAGACGGGATACCCGCTGAAGGCGGAGATCGGCGAGGTGGTTGACCGACCTGAACTGGCGACTGCGTCGCGCGCGCCGATGAAGCGCGTTCTCGATCAGATTCTTGCTTCGGTGGATGGCCGCAAGCCGGTCTGGATGAGTGAACCGGATGACTTTGTTTCCTCGGTCGCCCAGCGTGCGCCGCAGGATTTCGATCGCGCCTTCGATCGATGGCGAGAGCTTTACAACTCCGCCCGAACACAGCTGATCGAGGCCAATGCGCGCTCCGAGATCACAGGCCTCTCGGCTGCGGACCGTCGCCGCATCAAGGCCTCGCAAATGCAGGCGAGCGACCAGATCGCCATTCTCGAACAGGGCAAGGCCTCGAACGGCTCGGATTTCTACTCCTACCGCTATCTCGCGACCGAAGGCTTCCTGCCGGGTTACAATTTCCCCCGATTGCCGCTCTACGCCTTCATTCCCGGCGAGGGGAAAACCGGCTCCTTCCTCCAGCGCGCGCGTTTCCTGGCAATTTCGGAGTTCGGTCCGCGTAGCCTGATCTATCACGAAGGCCGCGCTTACCGCGTCATGAAAGCGAAGCTGCCGCCGGAAGTGCGAACCGGTGACGGGTCGGAACTCGCTACCAGGGACATTTTCATCTGCTCGAACTGTGGCGCGTGCCACGACGGCGAGGTTGAGCGCTGCCACGCCTGCAACAGCCCGATGGCCGGTGAGACGCCCGTGCAGCGGACGCTCAGGATCGACAACGTCGAGGCCGCGCCGGCCGAGCGGATCACGGCGAATGACGAAGAGCGCGTCCGCCAAGGCTTCGATATTCAGACAGTGTTTTCCTGGCCGAAGCGCGACGGCCGAGTGCAGATCACCGAGGCCGATTTCCGCTGCGAAGATGCGTCGATCCTCAATCTGCAATACGCCAATAGCGCCGAGATCAGCCGGATCAACAAAGGGCTAAAGCGACGGGCCAACCAGACGGTCTTCGGCTTCTATATCGATCCGCGCAGTGGTTATTGGGCGAAATCGGACGACGAAGATCCCGATGTCGACGTGCCGCCAGACGTCGTGAGGCCGGTTCGCATCGTTCCCATCGTCCGGGATCACAAGAACGCGCTGCTCTTCCGTTTCAACAAGCCAACGGCCTATGCGCCCGAGACGATCGTCACCGTTCAGCACGCCTTGATGAGAGGCATTGAGGTCGTCTTCCAGCTCGAGGAGGGCGAGGTCCTCGGCGAGCCGCTGCCCGCCCGCGACAACCGGCGCGCCGTCCTGGCCTATGAAGCTACGGAGGGCGGCGCCGGCGTTTTGAGTCGCCTGATCGAGGAGCCGCAGGCGCTCGGTAAGGTGGCCCGTGAAGCCCTGAGCCTGATGCATTTCGAGAAGGTCGATGAAGCAATCGTGGCTGGCGACGCCAAACTGCTCGCCAGCCACGATGGAGAGGCCTGCGTGCGTGGGTGCTATCGGTGCTTGCTCTCCTACTTCAACCAGCCGGATCACGAGCTGATCGACCGGACAAGCGAAGAAGCGAAACAGATGCTCGTCGATCTGGCGCGCGGACAGGTTGTGCCTGCGACAGCGCCGGGTGATTCGGCCGAGCGTGGAGGATGGGCGAATGCCTTCAAGGACGCCGGGCTTCCGCCCCCTGATAGCTCGCCTGTCTGCTTTTCCGAGCAGGAGATGAGCTTCGCCTGGCGCAGTCACTTCATCGCCGCCTGCGTCTCTCCACTAGCCGAGGCAACGCGACAGGAAGCTGAATCAAAGGGCTGGACGCTGTTCGAGTTGCCGGGAACGGCTGCCGCAGGCGTGCCCGACGCAATGATCTCGATCTTCGGGGGGACGTCCCGATGACGGTGAACTTTGCCCCCGGAGATCTGGTCCGCGCCCGTGGGCGCGAATGGGTCGCGTTGCCTTCGCCTCAGGACGGCATTCTGGCGCTCCGCCCGCTCTCGGGCAGCGAGAGCGATACGGTGATCCTCGACCCGACGCTTGAGATTCTCCCGGTCGAGCCTGCCCGTTTCGATCTGCCGACCGACGCCACCACAACAGTTCAGGCGAAAGCGGCACTGCTCGCGGATGCGATGCGTCTGACATTGCGCCGCGGTGCGGGCCCCTTCCGGTCCGCCGCGCAACTCGCCTTCGAACCCCGGACCTATCAACTCGTGCCCTTGCTGATGGCTCTTCGCCTGTCGGTCCCGCGCCTACTCATTGCGGACGACGTCGGCATCGGCAAGACGATCGAGGCCGGCCTGATCCTGCGCGAGCTGATGGATCGAGGCGAGGTCGATGCCTTCTCCGTGCTCTGCCCGCCGCATCTTGTCGAGCAATGGGTGGGGGAGCTGAAGTCCCGGTTCGGGATCGATGCCGTTGCAGTCACGTCCGGCACCGCAAGCAGGTTGGAAAGAGGCCTGCCGCTCGCCCAGACTCTCTTCAACGCCTACCCATACACTGTCGTCAGCCTCGATTACATCAAGGCGGAAAAGCGTCGAGAAGGCTTTGCGCGCGCCTGTCCGGATTTCGTCATTGTCGACGAGGCGCACGCTTGTGTCGGCACGCATCAGGGCCGACAACAGCGCTTCGAGCTTCTGTCCGGACTGGCGCGTGATCCGGATCGGCGGATGGTTCTTCTGACAGCGACGCCGCATTCGGGTGACGAAGAAGCGTTCGCACGGCTGCTTTCGCTGATCGAGCCTTCGTTTGCGTCCATGAGTTTCGAGGATGCCCGGTATCGCGAGCGCCTAGCGCGGCATTTCGTGCAGCGTCGCCGTATCGACCTCGTTTCCGGCGAATGGCACGAAAGTCGCGCGTTCCCGAAGCATGAGACGACCGAGTTTCCGTACCGGCTGTCGAGGGCGCATCTCGAATTCCAGGAAGCAGTCCTGGATTACTGTTTCGGCATCGTATCGCGCGCGGCAGGCGGGCAACGGGAACGGCGCCTGGCATTCTGGGGAACATTGGCGCTGATGCGTTGTGTCGGTTCTTCGCCGGCCGCCGGTCTTAGCGCCCTACGGAACCGTATCGCCAACGAGACCGATCGCCTCGAACCGCAGATCTATGACGAAGACGGCGACGACGAGGACGCCGTCGATCTTGAGCCCGGCACTGCCTTCGACGCCGATCCGGAACTGCTCGCCTTGATGCGCCGCGCCGAGGCCTTGGCGGCGGAGCCCGATCCGAAACTCGCTGCGCTAGTGGATGCACTGACACCGCTGATTAAGAAGGGCGCCAATCCCGTCGTTTTCTGCCGATACCTCGCAACGGCCGAGCATGTCCGAGATGGGCTGCGCAGGGCGTTCCCGAAGCTGACCATCGAATCCGTGACGGGGGTGCTGACCCCAGACGAACGGCGTGACCGTGTCGCCGACCTGGCGCCGGCGGACGACGACAAGCAAGTGCAGCGCCTTCTCGTCGCCACGGACTGCCTGTCCGAAGGGATCAATCTGCAGCAGCTCTTCGACGCCGTCGTCCACTACGATCTGTCGTGGAACCCGACCCGACATCAGCAGCGCGAAGGACGCGTCGATCGCTTCGGCCAACCGGCGGAAGTGGTCCGGTCGATCATGATGTTCTCGCCCGACAGCGCGATCGACGGCGCCGTCCTGGATGTGATCCTCCGCAAGGCGGAGGAGATCCGCAAAGCGACGGGCGTGACCGTTCCACTGCCCGATGAACGCGGCCCGGTGACCGACGCTTTGATGGCGTCGATGATGCTGCGCCGAGGCGTGCCCCGCCAGATGACACTCGATCTGCGCCTCGATGACGGCACGAGCGCGATGGAGGCGCGTTGGCGCGACGCTGAGGAAAATGAGAAGCGGTCCCGCGCCCGGTTTGCGCAGAACGCGATGAAGCCGCAGGAAGTCGCGCCGGAATGGGAGAAGGTCCGGGCGCTCCTTGGCTCTCCGGCGGACGCGCGGGCGTTCGTCGAACTCGCGATGGCGCGCTTCGGCGTTCCGCTTGAAGTGCGCAAAACGGTCCTCCTTGCCCATCTCGGGGCACTGGATGCTGGTTTGCGAGACCGACTGGCTGGGCTGGATCTAACTGGATCCGTGCGCCTGGCGACAACCGAACCCGCTCCGTCCGGCACGGCACTACTGACAAGGACGCATCCGTTGACCGCCACGCTCGCCGAGGCCCTTGTCGAGGCGTCGCTCGACCCGGAGTCCCTGTCCGGGCTCGGTATCGGCCGGGTGGGAGCATGGCCGAGCGCGGCCGTTCAGCAACTGACCCGCGTAGCTCTACTGCGCGTGCGCTTCAAGCTGACCGTTCACGCTCGCAAGGAGCGATTGCTGCTGGCCGAAGAAGCCGCCCTCGTGGCGATCCAGGGCGATCGTATTGTGGCAGCCGGCGAGGCTGCTCGAGACCTGCTCAACGCCCCGGCGACAGCCGATCTCGCGCCTGTCGCGCGCGACAGGTTTATCGCCAAGGCGAAAGAGGACTTACCCGTCTTGCTCGCAGGGCCGATCGCGAACTTCGTCCGCTCGCGCGCGCAAGAACTGATGGCGGATCACGCCCGCCTCCGCGCTGCTTCCGGCTCTGCATCCCGCGTCACCGTGGAGGCTGTGCAGCCGCCGGACATGATCGGCTTGTTTGCGCTGATGCCAGGGGAGGCCTGAGCTATGGCGCGCAAGCCCGTCACCGATATGTCGGCCTGGCCCTCGCTCACGCTCGAGGGAAACCTGATCGCGCCAGCCATGATCGCCGGCATCGATCGCCGGCAGGCGCCTGAGCAGACCGAAGCGGACTACCGTATCCGCAAGGGGCTGACGATCCGCGAGGAAATTTCGACAGCCTTCCGTGTTGGCCAATCCCACTTCGATGCTTTCGCGAAGCTGCACAACCCGTCGGCCGAAGCGACGCGGCGGTTCGTGCGCGCCTTCCTGGCCGAAACCTTCGGCTTCGACGATCTCGCCCCGGCCGATGGCGCTGTCGCGTTCCTGGCCGGCGGGCGCGTGCCCGTCGTTGTCGTGCCGCCGGCCGAAGAGAAGCTCGACCGGCGCAGCTCGACGCTCTCGACGGATCGTTCGCGGTCGCCAGCCTTCGCGCTTCAGGATTATCTCAACGACAGCGACGCTGCACTTTGGGGCTTGGTGACAAACGGTGCGGTCATCCGCCTGATGCGGGACAACGCGTCGTTGACGCGCCCCGCCTATATCGAAGCTGACCTTACAGCGATCTTCACCAACGAGGACGCGGCCTCCTTCGCGGTCCTTTGGTCGCTGATCCATCGGACCCGTTTCGGCGCCGCTGGCACGCCAGCAACGGATTGTGTGCTGGAGCGCTGGCGCGACGCCGGAGCGCGCGAGGGCGAGGCGGCACGAGACCGGCTGGCCAGCCAGGTCGAAGTGGCGCTGAAAGTTCTCGGTTCAGGTTTCCTGGAAGCCAATCCCGACCTCGCGGCCCGGCTGCGCTCCGGTGAGGTCAACCTGACCGAATGGTTCAACGAGCTTCTGCGCCTCGTCTATCGCCTGATCTTCCTGATGGTGGCCGAAGACCGGAACCTGCTCCACCCGGACACGGCCAAGCCGGAACCGCGGAAGCTCTATGTCGAAGGCTACAGCCTCGCGGCGCTGCGCGCGCAATGCGTCCGCGCGGCGTCTTGGGACAAGCATCACGATCGCTTCGAGGCCATCAAGATCGTCTTCCGCGCCTTGGCCCACGGGCAGCCGGCGCTCGGTCTGCCCGCTCTGGGCGGGCTGTTCGCCGCCGATATGCTGCCGCATCTGGAAACGGCGCGACTGCGCAACCGTGCTTTCATGGAGGCGCTCTACCGGCTTTCCTGGCTGTCCGACAAAGCCGGAATGGTGCCGGTCAATTGGCGGGCGATGGAGACCGAGGAACTGGGCTCGGTCTATGAATCACTTCTGGAGCTGCAACCGCAACTCGGCGACGACGGCAAGACGTTGCGCTTTGCCTCGGAGGCGGCTGAGCAGAAGGGCAACCAGCGCAAGATCACGGGCTCCTATTACACGCCGGACAGTCTCGTGCAGGCACTGCTCGACACCGCGCTTGATCCAGTGCTGGACAAGGCTGAAGCTGAGTCGGCGGATCCGGCCGCCGCGCTGCTGAAGCTCGCCGTCATCGATCCGGCTTGCGGCTCAGGCCACTTCCTGCTTGCCGCCGCACGCCGCATCGCGACGCGCGTTGCGCGCATTCGCGCCGAGGGCACGCCAGCGCTGGCGGACTTCCGCCACGCGCTGCGCGATGTGACGCGGAACTGCATCCACGGCGTTGATCGCAACCCGATGGCGGTGGAGCTCACCAAAGTCGCGCTCTGGATCGAGACGGTGGACCCTGGCCTGCCGCTTGGTTTCTTCGATGCGCAAATTCGTTGCGGTGATGCGCTCCTCGGTGTCTTTGACTTGAAGGTGCTGGAGAAGGGTGTCCCCGACGCCGCTTATAAAGCTCTGGCCGGCGACGACAATGACGTCGTCAGATACTACGCGCAGAAGAACCGACGCGAGCAGGCTGAGAAAGGGCATGTGGCTGAGGGCTTCGGCTTCAGCCGCGCCCGTGACCTGCTGCGCGACTACGAGTCTCTCCGCGCAATGCCCGAGGATACGGTCGAGCAGATCGAGGCCAAGGCCGCGCGCTTACGCAAGTTGACTGCGCAAGGGGCCACCGCATGGCAGCTTGAGACAGCCTGCGATCTTTACGTTGCGGCTTTCCTACTGCCGAAAGCAAAGGGGGGAGTTCATGCCGGGCCGGATGGGCTGCCGCGTCGCGGGACAGAAACGATACCGACCTCGGGCACCCTTTGGGAGTGGCTCCGCGGTGTTCAGCCGTTCGGACCGCTGTTCGGAACGGGAGTCGATGCTGCTCGTAACGCGCGAGCTTTCCATTGGCCCCTAGAGTTTCCCGACGTAATGGCGCGCGGCGGCTTCGATATCGTCCTTGGTAATCCCCCATGGGATACCATGAGCCCCGATTACAAGGAGTTCTTCTCGACCTACGATCCGAATGTCCGCCATCTTTCTCCAGCTGACCAAAAGATTGCGTATGGAGAATTGCTGCTTGATCCAAAAATAGCGGAACGCTGGGATCAACATTGCGCGGCGCTTTACGCGACCGTGCATTTCATCAAATCCAGCGGTCGCTACCGATTATTTGCAGAAGGCAATCTGGGAAAAGGCGACTTCAACGTCTACCGCATGTTTGTGGAGACTGCTTTGGCCGCTACTCGTCACGACGGTGCGGCAGCACAGTTCGTGCCGGAAGGCTTGTACAATGGTGCGAACGCTACAGCGATCCGCAAGGAGCTATTCACGAAGTTCCGAGTCGAAAAGCTGGCGGGATTTGAGAATTCCAGGGGCATCTGGTTCCCGGCTGTCGATACACGGATGAAGTTCTGCCTTTACGTAGCGTGGAAGGGTGGATTGACGGAGCGTCTTGCAGCTGCGTTCCGCGTAAATACGGCGGACAAGCTTCAAGACCTCATGGCGGGACGCACACTCTCGATTCCAGTGGCCATCATCGAGGAGTTCTCGCCCGATGCGATGGCGGTGATGGAGTTCGCCGCGCAGTCAGAAATCGACGTCTGTGCGAGAATGTATGGGCGCTATCCTAAGTTCGGCGCCGAGGTCGAAGGCGTTCCATATCGGCATTATATGCGTGAAGTCGACATGGGAACGGATCGTGGGCTGTTCTCCGAAGGTGACGATGGTTTGCCGGTCTTCGAAGGACGCATGATCGACGCCTACGACTATCGAGCCAAAGGCTATGTGTCGGGTCGTGGGCGCGCGGCGGTGTGGGATGATCTATCCTTTGGCTCTCCGAACAAGCGCATTCAGCCACAGTGGCGCATAGTACCCGAGAATATTCCTGACAAACTGACCGGACGCATTGATCGTTACCGCATCGGCTTTGGCGACGTAGCCAGTCCAACAAACCAACGTGGCCTTATCGCCGCGCTTTTGCCTGCTGCGAGTGTGAGCGGCCACACTGTGCCGACGATTGAGTTCAATGATTCTGGACCTGAAAACCTGCTTCTCTGGCTTGGAGTCGCAAATTCATTCGCAATGGACTTTCTTGTCCGACCAAAGGTGTCTCTGCACATGACATATACGGTCATGGACAGCTTACCTTTTCCACGGGACTTCAGGAAAACCCCAGCTGCTGCCGAAATTGTGCGTCGCGTCTGCGCACTGTGCGCTGTCGGCCCCGAAATGCAAACCTTCCGTGAGACCGCGTTAGAAGCTGGAATCCTATCATTCCCCGCGGATGTCGTTGAAGACCCAGATCGCCGTGCCGTGCTTGCTGCTGAGATCGACGTGTTGGTTGCGCGGGAGGTCTACGGGCTCAGCAAGGACGAAATGCTCTACATTCTCGATCCGGCCAACATCCTTGGAGAGGATTGCGGAATCGAGACCTTCAAAGCCCTACGCAATCGCGAGCAGCGCGAATTCAACGAGTTCCGCACTCAACGTCTGGTCGAAGAGGCATGGAATCGGCTGAAGGTGGTCGAGGCGAGGCCCGCTATCGCCGCTCTCCCCGACGGTGCCTGGATGCGCGCAGCGCAGCAACCGAATGACGCCGGCGCTGCCCTGACTGGGATCTTGAAGGTGATCGACGAGCCGACACCGAGCCGAACCATCCGTCTCGCTGCGGCAATGATGCTGGAACCGCACCTTCTGACGCCCTTGCTCCCGGAAGCACGGGCAAGGGAGTGGCGACGCCTGGTCGGGCAGGAGTCGGAACCACGCACCGGCAATGTGGTCGGCTTCGCGGCGCGCACCAACCAGGGTTGGGGCGCCGCCGTCTCCAATCATCGTGGCAATGGACGTTTGGTCGAAAGCCTATCGGCGGGAACATGGGCGCCAGGGCCTGGCCTTGATGCCTTCGACACCGCCGGTTGGCCGGACGGCCGGGCAGGATTCGTGCTGGAAGCACTGGCTGCGCTCGACCTGAATGCGACCGTCACCTCAATGCCGGACGAGGTTCGGGATTGGATCGCGTATGCCTCAGCAGCATGAGATATTCGCTCCCCCGAAGCTCAGCCTAACCGTCCCGGCAGGCCTGAATGGGCCACGCCTCTGGGTGCGCCGTCTGGCGATTTGGGAAGCGCCAGGCGGGCAGAAGATCCGCGACGTCGACCTTCGCCAGGGACTCAACATCGTCTGGTCCCCAGACGGCTTCGATGACATCAGCGCTGGCGGCGTGCGCGCCATAGGTCACGGAAGCGGCAAGACCCTTTTTTGCCGCCTGCTGCGCTACTGCCTCGGCGAGCAGCGTTTCGCCGACGAAACCCAACGGGAACGCATCGCGCTCGCCTTTCCCAATGGCATCGTCGGCGCGGAGGTGATGCTTGACAACGTGTGCTGGGCTGTCGTGCGGCCACTGGGCATCCGGCGCCGGCATGTGGCGATCGCCGACGGCAACCTTGATGAGATCGCCGCTGGCGATGGCGCGACGACAAGCATCGATCCGCTGGTCGAGGCCATCGAACGTGCCATCGTGACGCCTGGCGTTGCGGCACTGGCTCGCCTTCAGCCGGACCAAAAAGCATGGCCGATCGCCCTCGCCTGGCTTACCCGCGATCAGGAATGCCGCTTCGACGACGTTCTCGACTGGCGTTCGCCAGCATCCGGCTCCGATGCGCCGCTTCCGGCGAGCGGACGTGAGACCGGGCCTCGGCGTGAAGCGCTTCGGGCATTCCTTCTGGCGATCACCGAAGAGGAACAGCAAACGCGGCGGGGGGAGGAAGCGCTGCGAACCGAAGTCGCCACGGCGGAGCGGGAAGCGTCGTACCTCGATTGGGATCGCGGCAGACGCCACGATCGATTGATTGATCAACTTGGCTTTGCCGGACAAACCGTGCCGGAGATGCCCTTGCTTCTGGAGCTGTTTCGCAAGGCTGCCGATGAGCGGCTCGCAGCGGCCGCTCAGCTTCCGACAGGCGACACCGCGGAACTTGGGCAAGCCCGAAAGGGATTGCAGGAAGCCCGCGAAGAACTGCGGCGCACCGACGAAGAGCGCATCCGCCTGGAGGCCCAGATACCGGCGGAGAAGCACGTCCTGACTCTGCTCTCAAGCGAAATTCCGAGTCTGTCAGCGGCGGCGGAGAATGCGGCGAGTCAGGTGTGTCCGGTCTGTGAGGTGCCGATTGACAAGGCGCTCGCGGAGAAATGCGGTTTGTCCCACAAGCTGCACAATGAGACGGAATGCAGAGTCAGGCTCGCCGCGAAGCGTCAGGAGATCGGCGATCAGAACCAAAAGATCGATGGTTTGGAGGCTAGGCTGAAGGCCCTTCAGCCTGCCGCCGCTCTCGCGCGCCAGCGGGTCGAGCAGGCGGAGACGCGCGTTCAAGCCATCGAAAGCGTGCGCGACACGCGTGCGTCGGCCTGGCAGGCCGCGACACGACTCAAGGAAGGGGTCGAGCGCTTTTCCGAGCTATCGATCGAGCGAGATGAGGTGCGAAAGCGGTTGCGCAACCTTGAGGACAGATTGACCAAGGAACGGGAGCGGCTTGCGGCCTTCCGCGACAAGCAGGGCCTGACCTTCGGTCGAATAACGGAGAAATTCTCAGCCATCATTCGTCGCCTGGTCAACGAGAATGCGAAGGGAGCCGTGACGCTGAGCGGCGATAGGCTGCAATTGACCGTCGATGTCGATGGCGATCGCCGTACAGCCGCCATCGAGTCCCTGAAGGTATTGGCTTTCGACCTCGCCTGCCTCTGTTTGAGCATTGAGGGCGCGACGCGCCTCCCCGCATTCCTCGTCCACGACAGCCCCCGTGAGGCCGATCTCGGCCTGAGCATCTATGACGAGCTGTTCCGCCTGATGCGCGAACTTGAGGAGATGACAGGAACAACGGCTTTTCAGTACATCGTGACGACCACCACCCGTCCTCCCGATGACCTCCGCTGCGATCCTTGGCTGAGACTGACTCTGAAGGGAGCGCCTGGGCCGGAACGTCTGATGGCGCGCGATCTGTAGGTGGGCGATGATTGAAACGCCCCAGTCCTTTGTGGTCCGCGAGGAATGCGAGAAGGCCGCCTCGCAGAACGGCTTTCGTCGTGTTCTGGGCGAGGAGGCAGGATGGCGAGCATTCGCGTCCACTACGGCGCACGGCGTTATCTATCTGGCCGCCGAGGGCGCCAACGGGCGATGGTTTCTCGCTGTAGACCATGCTGGCGTAGTCGCTGAGCTCGAACCGCCCTCGGCTGATGTGCAAGGCCCCGGCAAAGCCCGTTACGCCTTTGCGACGTTGCGTGAACTCTACGCTGCGCTCGATCGAGTCTACACGCTTGGCATCAGCCTCCCTGACGCGCCGCTGCGCGAATTCGAAACCCGCGTCGCCAATCTGCCGCGGACCACCGAGGCCGAGCGTCTCGTAGTACAGCGGATCGGCCAGGACATTTTCCGTGCCCGGCTGATGGACTACTGGCAGGGCCGCTGTCCCCTGACCGGCATCACCGACGCAGCCCTACTTCGTGCCTCTCACATCGTCCCCTGGGCGGAATGCGAGACCGACGCGGAAAGGCTCGACGTGCATAACGGGCTCCTCCTCTCGGCGTTGTGGGATGCCGCATTCGACCGCGCGCTGGTGACCTTCGACGACCAGGGCAGGCCCGAGTTCTCGCCGAGTCTCAGCGAGCAGGCGCGCGACGAGCTCCGCTGGAATTCACCGATTTCGCTGACTGACGAGCATCGCCGGCGGCTTGCCCGCCATCGCGAGCGGGCGCGCGGGCCTAGTCATGACGCGGGTCCGTGACGACCCAGCCTGATCTCCGCGACCGCAGAAACCAATGCAGTGTTGAGCGCCAGCATGGCAGCTTGCAGGTGCGGCAGGCTGACATAGGCTTCGAACTCGATGGGCGCGTCCCCCGCGTCGATCGGCGTTCCGTAGTTGCCGTAGCGGAATGCGGTCGAATTTGGATCGATGGCGGCCAATTCCTTCATTCGCCTCACGATCCAAGCAGGGACATCTTGCCCATATTTCCTCTTGACCATTTCTACGAAGCTATCGGTGAGGCCGGTCAAATCGTGAGTTCGCTTGGAAGCGGGCAATGCGGCTTTAAGAATGAGTTCGCAGGAGTGCCGATAGAGGAATAGCGCTGCATTGCCGACCTGATAGTCGGCAATACGCTTCTCCTTGATCGCGTCGACCAGCTCATTGGCGGCCGCGAAATATTCTTCGGCAAGGGAGGCGGTGTTGGCCTGCATCATACCGCCGATCGCGAAGCCGTGTGGGCCGGACCATTCGTCCTCACGAGCGTGATCTCCGGTAAGCTCCTCGAAGAGTGGCCGGGTCATGGTTTCTTCAGTAAAGATGTTAGCGCGCATCTGAGTCAGGCCTCGCCCTTGGCGTCCGCCGGCTTAGATTCGGCCATGGAGTCGAAACCGAAGACGGCTGGAACCTTCTCGCCCTTGACAGGCTCCCGGCCGGTTAGATTCTCGACGGTCACGCGAGGCAGGCCATAGCGTGCCGGGTCGGGTGTGCCCGGCGTCGGGAAAGCCGGAAGAGACAGGGTCTTGCCATCGATGCACTTGTCCTGGGAGATCGACGGCAGGAACACCTGCAGCACTTCGTTTCCGTAGGCGAAAGTGAAGAAGGCGTAGGGGACCGCATCGATTCCCGTGCGACGCCGCATAAGCATGAGGACGATGAGGTCATTCCGCATCGGCCCGGGAATGAAAGTCCGGAACACTGGAAACTGGGCGACGAAGTTACGCGCGTGGTCGGGATCGCGAATCCACTCGTAGGTTTCGCGGAAGTGCTGGGTCTCCGCTTCAGGAATCAGGGTTAGCCCGATTTTGACTAGGCCCTTGAGCGCCGCCACGGGGATGTAAGTGTCCCGGTGAAGCTGGAAGCGGACCTGCTTGGTCTCATCGTCTAGCTCGAAGAACGGCTCGTCCTCATACTCCTTCAGTCGGAATCCCGTGCCGGAATATTCCACGCGCCAACCCTTTTCGGGCCCGGGCTTCTTGATCGTAGGCACCCCGCTGCGACCTCTGATCCGAGAGAGCGTGCGCATCGGCTTGGTCCAGTTGCCGAGATGGTTCTCGATCCCCTCGCCGAAAAGATGATTGCAGGCATCGCATTCATAGTTGCTGAACAGCCCCGTGTTGCCGAATGCGGCCGGAAGGGCGTGGGCCTCATCCTTGAAGGTAACTGCGGGTTCGTCCTTGCCACAGAAGCGGCAATGTCGCGGACGCTCGCCGCTCCCCAGCGTCAGCTTCATGCCGGGTTGAAGAAAGATAGGTTCGGCACCAGCATAGTGCCGGTCGTAGAAGGCGGCGGCGGCGATGGTCGCTGCTGGCAGATCGGTCATCTTCAGAGCATCCCCATCATGCCCGCCGCAGCATTCTCTCGATGCGCACGCGCTGGTAGCCGTGCGCATGCACATGCTGGCGGAGCTGGCGGATGTCGCGCACGCCAAATGCGACGGCGGCCTTCAAGGGGCTGGCGAACGTCGCGTAGTAGCACCAGCGGGCGTCCTCGGGGAGCGCGGCGTTCTGGCGACGGTCGGTAAGAACCACGTCGCGCGGATCGCTCGTGTTGCGGAAGGCGTGAAAGGTGATCCAGTCGGCGCGACGATAGCGCGCCGCCTTGCTGAACGGCACCGACTGGACCTTCACGTCGCTCTGGTCGAGCACCCAATCGCGCTGCTCCAAAATCTGCCGGACCATATGACCAACCATCTGCTTCACGCGGTCGGCCAGGACCTCCTCGCGAAACTCGGCGAGGAGCTGCTCCTCGATACCTTCCACGGCCGGCTTGCTCAGCTCCGAAGCCGTTTCCAGGCGCGCGACATTCTCCGGCGTCGTCAGGAACGACCAGATGCGTTGACCGAGATCCGTCGCGTAGAGCGAGGCAAATTTGTCGGGGCTGTAGGCGAACATGAGCGGCCCTCCTTTACCGGGCAGATATGGCCGGTTATAGATGCTTGTCAATGCGGCGCAAAGAGGGCGGTCCCGGGTGCCAAAAGGCGCTAGAGGCCGATACCGGGCGCGCACGTCGGACTTTGGGAGGGGCTGTGAAGATCCATTCCGTCGCGATTGAGAACTTCCGCGGCATTCGCTCGACGAAGCTCGTGCTGCCGGACCATGCGGTATTGATCGGCGACAACAACACCGGGAAATCATCGGTGCTGGAAGCCATCGACCTGGCGCTCGGGCCCGATCGACTCAGCCGCCGTCCCCCAGTGGACGAGCACGACTTCTACGAGGGGAAGTATCTTTCGCCGGCCGGCGGAGATGGGGCTGGCGGAGAAGCCGTGGCGGCGGAGCCTGCCGTGCCGGCGGAGGCGCCAAAAATCGTCGTCGAAGTGACCATCACCGGGCTATCGCCGGAGCAAGAGGCGCGGTTTGGCGGCAGCGTTGAGTGGCTCGACGTGACAAGCGGCGCTTTTTACACCGCTGCAAACCCGGCGGGTGTCGATGCAGCGAACATCAAGGCCGCCCTGCGCGTCACGTTTGTCGGCGCATACGATCCAGACGAGGACGACTTCGTCGGCAACACCTACTATTCGCGGAGCCTCACCGAAGAGGAAACCCCAACGCCCTTCTCCAAGAAGGACAAGCAACACTGCGGGTTCCTCTTCCTGCGATCGCTACGAACCGGATCGCGGGCTCTGAGTCTGGAGCATGGAAGCCTCCTCGACATCATTCTCAGACTCAAAGAAATACGGCCACAGATGTGGGAGGGCACGATCGGCACGCTGGCGGCTTTCGACGTCGCGAGCGATCCGGCGATCGGAATATCCGGCGTCCTCGACAGCATCGACAAGTCGTTGAAGAAGTATGTGCCGCGCGAATGGGGCGTGAAGCCCCACCTCAAAGTCTCCAACCTGACCCGCGAACACCTACGCAAGGTCGTCACCGCGTTCATCGCGACAGGGGATGGCGACCACGCCGCGCCCTTCTATCGACAAGGCACCGGAACGATCAACATGCTGGTTCTGGCGATGCTTTCGCAGATTGCCGAGGACAAGCAGAATGTCATCTTCGCGATGGAGGAGGTCGAAACCGCGATCCCGCCCTATGCGCAGAAGCGTATCGTCCACGAGCTGCGCAAGCTGGCGTCTCAGTCGATTTTCACGTCGCATTCGCCTTACGTCTTGGAAGAATTCAAGCTCGACGAGACCGTCATACTCTCGCGTGCGAACGACGGCGTCCTGGCCCAGGCCGAGATCAGGCTGCCCGACAGCGTCAAGCACAAGCGCTACCGGCAGGAATTCCGCACGCGATTTTGCGAAGGCTTGCTGTCGCGCCGCGTTTTGATCGCGGAAGGCGCGACCGAGGCGAGTGCTTTCCCGGTGGCGGCGCGGCGGCTGTCAGAATTGAACCCCGCCGTCTATGTGTCGCTGGAAGCCTTGGGCATTTGCGTGATCGACGCAGGTAGCGAGACTCAGATTGCGGACCTGGCCGGCATCTACAAGGGGCTCGGGAAGCGGACATTCGGGCTTTGCGACAAGCAGGCCGATCCAGCGAAGGCGGACATCGAGGCGCAACTCGAGCGCCTCTTCATGCATGAGGAGAAGGGTATCGAGGACCTGATCCTGAAGAACACGACCGCCGCCGCGCTTGAGCGCTTCGCGGATCAGCTCGATTGGCCGCCGCACCTAACCGCGAAATATCCTAATCCGAAGGCCGACGCGGTCGCCGCGTTGAAGGAATACTTCGGTTGGTCGAAAGGCAACTGGGGCATCGCCGACTTCCTGGCCCAATGCTCGGAGGCCGAAATACCGTCGTGGATTCGGGATGCCTGCATCGCGCTCAAGGCCATTTGTGATCCGCCGCCGGCACCCCCGCAACCTCCGGACGCGGAAGGCGATGAACCCGCCGCAGAGCCTGCCGCGTAGAGGGCGCCATGGTCGATCTCACGGAAGCTCAGAAGGACGTCCTGAAGGCCGAAGGCCATCAGCTCGTCGTTGGAGGACCGGGCTCCGGAAAGACAACGGTATCGATTCTGAAGGCCGCGAAGATCGCCCGTGAGAAACTCAAGCCAGGCCAGCGTATTCTCTTCCTGAGCTTCGCGAGGGCAACGGTATCGCGTGTATTCGAGGCGATCGACGAAGAGCGGTCGGTTACCAAGGAAGAGAAAAAGCTGATCGAAGTTGATACCTATCACTCGTTCTTCTGGCGCATCCTGAAGGCGCACGGCTACCTCGTCGGATTTCCGCGTCGCATGACGATCCTGACACCGCCGAACGAGGCGATCGCACTTTCGGTAATACGCAGCGGGTTCAAAGCAAATTCGAAGCTGTCGCCCGAGGAAAAGGCGCAGAAGGCCGCGCTAGAAGTCGCGGAGCGCACGCGCCTGGCGACCGAGGAGGGGAAGGTTTGCTTCGACCTGTTCGCAGAGCGCGTTGCAGTTCTTCTCCACGGGTCGACGAAGGTCCGCGACCTGGTGTCGACGATGTACCCATTCATCATCCTGGATGAGTTTCAGGATACCTCCGCCGAGCAATGGCGCGCCGTCGAAGCGATCGGAAGGAGCAGCACGCTCATCGCGCTCGCCGATCCCGAGCAGCGGATCTTCGACTTCATTGGCGCCGACCCGGAGCGCCTCAACCACTTCATTGAGGCGTTTAAGCCGTCCACCCACGATCTGGCGGGGGAGAACCATCGGAGCAAGGGAACGGACATTGCCTTGTTCGGCAACCATCTCCTGACGGGAAAATTCCGCGAAGAACCCTATCAGGGGATCGACTTCGAAGGATTTGCGTCCAATCCAAATCAAGCCTTTGCATCGTTGGTCGCCCAGGTGCTGAATGCGCGGAAGCGGCTCATCGAAGCGGGGCGAAAAGACTGGTCGCTCGCCATCCTCGTTCCAACGAAGCGGATGACCCGCCTTGTTTCCGACAATCTGCGTGAGCCGTTCGGCAATGTGCCCCCAATATCGCACACCGCGGCCGTCGACATGGAAGGGCCGATCCTGGCGGCGGAGGTGATCGCGTTCCTGCTGCAGCAGCGGAGTCACGATGGCTGCTTTGACGAGTTTGTGGAGGTTCTATGCAGCTTCTTCCACGGGCGCGGCGGGGCCGCGCCGACCAAGGGAGACTTGACCGAGGCCGCTCGCTTACGGGCCGCCTTGGTAAAGTGGAACGACTGTGTCGCCAAGGGCAAGGCGATCCCGGCTAACAGCGTCCTTCAGGCGACGTTTGCGGTCCATCAGGCTGTCGCGGCGGTAAAGCTGACTGGCGACCCCGATGCCGACTGGATGGCGTTGAGGGCCCTCCTTGAGGCTGGCGAGTGCGCACGGCTTGCCGAAATCGCCAGGGAGGCCCGCAATGTTCGATTGCTGGAGCGGGGTACGCAGCTTCGCCAGGGCCTGTCGCAAGACTGGCGGGATTTTGGCGGCTATCGAAACGCCCTCGCGGTGACGCGGCAGGCGTTTGTTCAGGAGCATTTCGCCACGGCGCATAAGCCTGAATCAGGCGTTGTCGTGATGAACATGCACAAAGCGAAGGGTAAGCAGTTCGACGAAGTCATCATCTTCGAGGGGTGGCCGAAGCGCGTGAAGGGGGAAATTGTCGGGAATCCCGACCGCATCGTCGGCGGCAACTATCGCGACGGAGCGATGACGCAGGCCAGGCAGAATTTTCGGGTTAGCGTCACGCGCGCGAAATCTCGCACAACGATCATGTCGCCGAAGGACGACATCTGTGTTTTGCTCATCCCAGCCGTCTGACGCTGACCTCGCTTGCCGCCCGCAAAGGGCAAAGATGGAATATTGGCGGACGCGTACACCGATTTCGATCGCCCTATGCGGCAAGGGGGCGTTGCTCCCGCGGACTGGCTTCATCCTCGCCAGCGGCTTTCATTAGGAATCTGGCCAGGGCTGCCTTTCGCGAGCCTCGGTCGAGCGCGTAGGTAGTTTGCTTGAATTCCTTCCCGTCGAGCAGGCCTTCGATGTAGCCGGCGATCGTGTCGGCCGCCATAATGAGGGCGGTATCGAGCGTATGGATATATTTACTCGTGACGGAGCCTTTGGCATGGCCGACCAGGGCGGCGATCGTCACTTCAGTGAAGCCGAGATCGTTGCCGACACTCGCAAAACTATGTCGCAAGACGTGGGGCGTGACATCCGAGAGCGGCGAGCCCTTGAAGATCTGCTCCCAATGGTTCGGGAAACTGCCGAACGCGTTGTCGTCGCCGTACCCGGGGAAGACATATGAGCCAGAGGCCGCCTCGCGGCGCGCCTCGAGAAACTCGACAACGGGCAGACCGACGGGACGAACCGAGGTGCCCTCCTTGCTGTCGACCAGCCGCAGGCAACTCCCGTCGGTATCTGCTTCACTCCACATCAGGCCGATCATCTCGCTCCGGCGACAGCCAGTCAGCGCGATCTGGCGAATGATCTCGACCGTCGTCGCGTACTTCTCCTCCCTCTCGGCTGCGCGCAGCATCTCGCCCAACGTCCGGTACTCCGCCTCAGTGAGCCGGCGGGTGCGGACGTTGTCCTTCGGCTTCCGCAGGCCATGGGCAGGATTGATCGCGATGATCCCGGCTTCGACAGCGTAGGTGAGAATGCCGCCGAGAAGCCCGACCGTGCGCGTCGCCGTTCCGGCGCCACCGCGGACGATAGCCTTGCCGCGCAGCTTCTTCGTCTTAACCGACACTCGCGTCTTGCCGGCCATGATGTCCTTCAGGACCTTGTTGATGTCGGCCTTGGTCAGGTCCTTCACACGGCGCGTCCCCAGGAGCGGGATGATGTGCCGCTCAATACGCCCAATGTCCGTCCCGACCGTCGTCGGCTTCTTGGGCCGCCCGCCCTTGCCGAGGATGAGCCCCGCGTTGAGGTCATTGACGTAGAGCATACAGAGCTCTTTGACGGTGATGGCTTTGTGGTCGAGCTGGCGCTCCTCGGCGGGATTGTCCCCTTGAGCAACGCGGCCCAACTGGACCTTCGCCTCCTGCCTCGCGCTTTCGGCTGTCCAGACGCCATGCAAGCCAATCGTGTAGCGGCGCGAGCGGCCTAATGCGCGGTATTGAAGGACATAGCTGCGCTTGCCAGAAGCGAAGACGCGCAGGCCGAAACCTGGTAGCTCGTCATCCCAGATGACGTAGTCTTTCTCGCGAGACTCGGCAGCGTCGACGAGGCGCTTTGTGAGCTTAGCCATGGGAATTCTCCCGTCCAAACTCCCATTCTCGCGTAAGCACCACGTAAGCAGCCGGACGCAAGTCGGAGCGTGTTCGAGAGTACGTCAGACGAGCTGGAATTTCAATTTCTTTAGTGATTACAGTAGTATAGAGCATCGGAGCGAAACCCATCGCAAAGCGTCGAAGGGCAGGTTAAATTGCTCCGAAGGCAAAGGCCACTGGTTCGAATCCAG
>FRDC01000482.1_pt1 | contig 39934 bp, 64 predicted proteins | sample 1106171 | NCBI WGS metagenome assembly FRDC01 (sample SAMEA3930566, study PRJEB13176) | freshwater metagenome | biome: Drinking water system; feature: drinking water; material: water | place: Singapore | collected 2014-12-20 | reverse complement strand
TATCGGCGGCACAAGCGGAAGGGCGAGCCGGTCGACGAGGCGTGTCGGGTGGCTGCGCGTGAGGCTGAGGCGGCTCGGCGGCGTGAGGCGTCGGGGAACGGCGAGGGGAATGGCGCAGTGCTGCAGCTGCGGCCGGGTGCGGCGGCGGCTGGGGTGTCGTCGGAGTCGCGCGAGCTGGCGCGTGAGCGGCTGGTGGCGCAGTTGGAGCGGCTCGAGAAGGCGATGGACAAGGTCATCGAGTCGGAGCCGATGCAGATCGTGACGCTGTCGAAGCGGCACTCGGAGGTGTTGGCGGAGTTGCTGGCGCTGGATGCGCCGGGCCCGTCGTCGCCGGAGCCTGCGGGAGAGGGTGACCCGTTTGAGCAGATCTTCGGTGCTGGAGGTGCTCCTCGGCGAGCAACGGCCGCGCCTCGAACGTAGGCCGGCGGCGGTCGCTTCGTACGGCGACATGGCGGTGGACTTCGTCTCGGCCGCGGGGATGCGGCTGGATGACTGGCAGCAGTACGTGCTGTGGGCGTTGCACGACGTTGACGAGCGTGACCGGTGGGCGGCGAACGAGGCTGGCCTGTTGGTGTCTCGACAGCAGGGGAAGACGGAGATCCTGGTCGCGTTTGATCTGTGCCGGCTGTTCCTGTTCCCGATGCCGGATCTTCGGCGGAGGACGGTGCTGCACACGGCGCACGAGGTGAAGACGGCGACGGAGTCGTTCGAGGCGCTGAAGGCGATCATCGAGTCGCAGCCGCGGCTCGAGGCTCTGGTGCACCACATCTACGCGGGGAACGGCAAGGAAGCCATCATCCTCAAGAAGCGGCGCGGTCAGCGTCTCGGTGATCGAGTGCGGTTCATCGCCAGGTCGAAGGGTTCGGGTCGAGGGTTCGCGGCGGCGGACATCATCTACGACGAGTCGCAGTACCTGACGGCCGCGCAGCGGTCTGCGTTGAGCTACACGACGACGACGATTCCGAACCGGCAGGAGTTGCACTTCGGGACCGTGCCCGACGAGGGCGAGGGCGAGGTGTTCGAGGGTGTGCGCGATCGCGGCCGCTCTGGGTCGGCTCCGCGCACGATGTGGATGGAGTGGTCGCCGGAGGGCGCCGAGGATCCGAAGCGGGCGCCGCTGATCGACCTCAACGACCGGGAGGTGTGGCGGCAGGCTCTGCCCGCGCTGGGCATTCGGGTCGAGGAGGAGACGGTCGAGAGTCAGGTGGCGACGGCCACCGACCGTGGCGAGCTGCTGCGGGAGCGGTTCTCGGTGTGGCCTGACCGTCCCGAGGTCGAAGAGGTCGCGCTGTCGAATCTCGACCTGAAGGTGTGGGACGAGCACCAGGTGCCGAACCGGGAGCACGGCAAGGGCGCGGCGATCGCGATCGCGCTTGGCGGTGGCGGTCAGTTCGCGTCGGTCGGCATCGCCTCGCAGTCTGAAAACGGCCGCGTGTACGTCGAGCACCGACACACGGCTGCCGGCACGCTCTGGCTCGCTGACTGGGTCGCGGTGCTGAAGAAGCAGATGCCGGACGCGCTGGTCGTGCTGGATCCGAAGAACGCGGCGATGGTGCTTACCGCGCTCGGCCGGAACGGCGTGCGGTACATGGCGATGTCGCTCGATGAGCTCGCGGCCGCGCACGCGCAGTTCATCGAGCACGTCAACGCCGGCCGGGTCGAGCACCGCGGTCAGGCCGAGCTGCGGAAGTCGCTGCAGTTCGCGACGACTCGCGTCATCGGCAAGGCCGGCAGCACGTGGGAGCCGTCGGATCCGAGGTTCCCGATCGCACAGGCGCAGGTCGTCACGTGGGCCCTCTGGGGCGTGTTCAAGCTCGCGGCGAACCCGCCCCGAGACGCAGCGAAGGTGAAGGGGTACGCCTGATGCTCACGGATGCGGAGCTGTACGACATCGACGTGCCGGAGATTCCGGACGGCGCACTGTCGGCGGTCGAGATCTCGACGCTGATCGACACGTTCTTCCCGAAGGCTCGCCAGGAGTGGGCGCGGCTGTCGACTTTGCAGAAGAAGATTGACGGCAAGCTGACCCGTACGTGGATGCCGGAGAACGCGGACCTCGAGTACAAGGACCTGTTCCGGAAGGCGTCGACCCCGTGGCTCGACTTCGCGGCGGCCGCGCTCGGTCAGGGGTGCCGCGTCGACGGGTTCTCGGTGCAGCCGGTGTGGCAGCGCGCGTGGCAGTCGTCGGGGATGGATGGGCGGCAGGGTCACCTGACGCGGCAGTCGATCGCGCTCGGCTATTCGTACCTCGCGGCGATCCCGCACCGTGACCCGAGCAAGGTGCTGCTGCGGCCGATGTCGGCGCTGAAGACCTTCGCGGTCTACGACGAGCCGTGGGACGACTTCCCGCGCGTGGTGCTGCATCTGGTCGAGGGGTCGCTGGAGAAGACCGCTTCGCAGAAGTGGATGCTGATCACCGACCGCGGCGTGCACCGCTTCACCGGCGGCTGGAAGGTTCCCGGCGACGTCGAGTTCACCCCGCACAGGCTGGACTACACGCCGGTGGCGCGCATCGGCGCAACCTACGACGACGTGCCGCGCTCGATCGTCGAGCCCGCTCTGCAGGTCTACAACCGCGTGGTGGATGCGACGTTCACCCTGCAGATGGTGCAGCGGTACGGCGCGTTCCCCCAGAAGTGGATGGCCGGCGGCGAGGCGCTCGACGAGAACGTGCGCGTCGCGGTCGATTCGCTCATTCAGGCCGTCGGCATCAACGGCGAGACCGCTCGCTTCGGGTCGTTCCAGCCGGCCGACCTCGACCAGGTGGTGAAGGCGCTCGAGGCGCACATTCGGCACATGCTGTCGATCCTGCAGGTGCCGCCGACGTACGGGCCGTTCGCGGCGATGGTCAACATGAGCGCGGAAGGCATCGCGGCCGCCGAGGCCGGCTACTTCCGCCACCTGGGCGACTTGCAGGACCCGATCGGCGAAGGCTACGAGCTCGCGCTGCGGGCCGCGGGCGACATGCTCGGCGAGACGGTGCCGGACGACGCGCAGGTGTCGTGGGCGGACGTGTCGTCGCGGTCGCTGGCGCAGGCGGCCGATGCCATCCAGAAGCTCGCGTCGCTGCCTCCGGGCCAGCAGCCGCCGATGGAGATGCTCTTCGCCATGCTCCCGAACTGGAGCCCCGCCGACGCGATCGCGGCCGCGCAGAGCGCCCGCCGCGCGTCGCTCCCTCCCGCACCTCCTGCCATCGAGCAGTAGGGCCCACTCTCACCCGCCCACCCGGGCGGGGACGCAGGTACGCCAGCTGCGATCCCTGGCGGTCATCGACGGATTCACGGAGGCAACAGCCATGTACGCACCCACGTTCTTCAACCTCGACGAGCCGCTCACGCGGCGCCTGAGCCTGCGGGGACTCCGGTTCCTGGACGGCGAGGGCGGAGACGGTGGCGAGGGCGGTGACGGCGGCGAACAGGGCGGCGAAGGCGGCTCTGGCGGCGACCCGAAGCCGTTCACGGCGCCCGCGTCGCAGGAGGAGCTGGACCGCATCATCGAGGCCCGTCTCGCGCGCGAGCGCAAGCGGTTCGACGGCTTCGACGGCTTGAAGGAGAAGGCGGCGAAGTGGGACCAGCTCGAGGAGGAGAAGAAGACCCCGAGCGAGAAGGCGATCGAGGAGGCGCAGGCGAAGGCCCGCGCCGAGGTCGCGTCGAAGTACGAGCGGCAGATCGCCGAAGGGAAGGTGCAGTCGCTGGCTCAGGCCGCCGGCTTCATCGACCCCGACGACGCTGTGCTTCGGCTGCTCTCGGGTGAGCTCCCGAAGAAGGACGACGAGCTGGACGTCGACGAGCTGAAGAAGCGCGTCGAGCAGCTCGCGAAGGACAAGCCCCACCTCGTCGCGGCGGAGCGGCGTCCGCGGCCCGGCCGGCAGGAGCCGAAGCCGGGCGTGCGCGTCACGTCCGCGGCGGGGGAGAAGGGCAAGGCCGCCGCTGCCATCCGGCAGCTGGGCAAGCGTGGCTGAGGCCTGACGACCTCACTCAACCTCTCTACACAGAACGGAGGCCATCATGGCCGACATTTCGCGCGACGATGTCGCAACCCTCATCCAGGAGGAGTACACGAACGTGCTCCTCGAGAGCGCGGAGGTCGCTTCGGCGTCGCTCTCCGCGTTCACCACCGTGCCGCTCGGCACGAAGATCACGAACGCCCCGGTGCTCGCGACCCTCCCCGAGGCGTCGTGGGTCTCGGAGTCGGCCACCGCCCCCGAGGGCGTCAAGCCGACCTCGCAGGCGACCTGGACCAACCGCCAGTTCGTCGTCGAGGAGATCGCGGTCATCATCCCGATCCACGAGGACGCGCTCGAGGACATGACCGAGGACGGCATCACCCGGCTGACCCAGCTGGGCGGTACCGCGATCGGGAAGAAGCTCGACCAGGCCATCCTCTTCGGCACGGACAAGCCGAGCACCTGGGTCAGCCCGGCCCTGCTGCCGGCGGCCATCGCGGCCGGCGCAGTCTTCCAGGTGTCGAACACCCCCGGTGACGACGACCTGGCCGGCTCGCTGTACCAGGCCGCCGATCGTGTCGACCAGTCGGGCGCCGACCCGTCGGTCGTGCTGTCGCGTCGCGGCCTGCGGTTCCGGCTCGCGAACCTGCGCGACATCGAGGGTGCGCGCCTCTACCAGTCGTCGCCCGACGGCCTGGGCGAGGGCTCCATTATCGGGATCGACGCAGCCTGGGTGCGCAACGGCGCCTGGAACTCGGCCGCCGCGACCGCGCTCGTCGCGGACCGCGAGCGCATCATGGTCGGTGTCCGCCAGGACATCACGGTCAAGTACCTCGACCAGGCCACGCTCGGCACCGGCGGGGGCCAGATCAACCTCGCCGAGCGCGACATGGTCGCGTTCCGGTTCAAGGCCCGCTACGCCTACGTGCTCGGCAACACCATCACCGGCGAGGGCGTCACCGCCGTCCCGGTCGCTGCCGTCACCCCGGCCGCGGGTTCCTGATCCCACTGCGGGGCGCACCCCTTCCTCAGGGTGCGCCCCGCTCTGGCCTCTACCTCTGAGAGGGGACCGCTATGGCCGTCACGCTCGCATGGACCGACGTCAGCCCCTTCCTGCCCGGCCTCTCCTCGGCCCAGCAGACTCTCGGGCAAGCGTGGCTCCCGGTGCTCGTGCTGCACCTCAACGCTCGGTACAGCGACCACTTCACCGCCGAGCTCAAGCCGGCGTTCTCGTCAGCGGCGGCCGACGCTATCCGCACCCGCCTCGACCGGCCCGGCATGATCCTGCAGCAGTCGATCGCGGGCGCCGGCGTTCGCTATGCGGACCGGGCCGCGCTGCTGGGCTGGTTCCAGCCTGAGCAGCTCGGCGAGCTCGATCGACTCTGCGGTCTGGGCAGTGTGCGCTCCGTGCGCACGCCGGCGCCGGACGGGCAGCGGTACGGGAACCTCGCGCGGGCGTTCGCCGATGAGGAGGAGCTCGTCGGCGGCGATGTGGTCGGAGGCTCCTGATGAGGTTCGGCTACGGGCAGACCGTCTACCGGGACCGACCCGTTCAGGTCGCCGATCCCTACAACCCGGCCCGCACCGAGCCGAGCAGCAGCGTCACGACGATCACGATCGACGGCGCATACGTCGGCCCTGCCTCGTCGGTGTCGGTGGCGGATCCGACGCGCGCGCAGGTGCAGGTGTCGAAGTCGCTCTACTGCTCGCCGTCGGCGGACGTGAAGATCGGCGATCGCATCCGCGTGGGCGCCGAGACATTTGAGGTTCAGGAGTTGCCGGACGCGCCGACGAACCCGTGGACCGGGTGGCAGCCGGTGCTCGAGGTGCCGCTGGAGAGGGTGATCGGCTGACATGCAGTTCAACAACGCATTCTTCGAGCAGCTCAGCCGCTCACCTGAGGTGCAGGCGGTGACGGTCGAGGCCGCGAACCGTGTCGCGCAGACCGCCCGCGAACGGGCTCCTGTCGACACGAAGGCGTACCGGAAGGGCATCGTGGTGCGGAAGAAGTTCCAGCGCCGCGTCGTCGCTCTCGTCGAGGGCACCGACCCGAAGACCATGCTCATCGAGTCGAAGACGGGGAACCTCGTGCGAGCGCTGCAGGCGAACAAGAGGTCGGGCCGTGGCTGACCCGCTCGTCATCGACTCCGACCTCGAGCTGTTCCTCACCACCTGGTATCGGTCGGCGCTCGCTGCCCGTCCGGAGCCGGTGTGCGCTGGCGTCGAGGTGGACAACAAGGAGCCGGCGACGGGCACCTTCCCGGCCAGGCTGCTGGTGATCCGTGACGACGGGGGCCCGGCGACGTCGGCGGTCACGGGTGAACGGTCGGTCGGCTTCACCGTTCTCGCTGGATCGAAGCTCGCGCCGAAGGATGCGAACGATCTGATCCGCATCGTGCTCGCACTGGTCGTGCAGATCCCGGCACCGGATGTGCCGGGCCAGTCACCGCGGAACCCGGTGTCCGCGGTGCTCGAGCGCAACGGGCCGTTCTCCGTCGTGGAGGAGCAGGACCGTGCGCGTCGGTTCGCGACTGTCGCCTTCGCGGTGACACCCGAGCCGCTCTGACCTACCCACACCATTGCCCCTCCGGGGCACGACACCAGAAGGAGATGCCATGGCTGCAGACAGCAGCGGCAACGACATCCTCGCCGTCGGAGTCCCGGTCACGGGCTTCATCGGCATCGCCCCCTACGGGACGACCATCCCCACGCCTTCGCAGGGCGCGTCGGAGAGCCTCGTGCTCGACCCCGCGTTCAAGAAGCTCGGCCTGCTCAAGACCGACGGCGGCCCCCAGTTCGCCTACGCGGCCGACGGCGACCCCATCGAGTTCTGGCAGGACTCGTACTCCATCCCGACGGGCCTGGCCAACGTCACCCTCACGGTGTCGATCGCCGAGGCGCTGAACACCAACGTGCGCGAGCTCATCGCCGGCGCGACCGTCGACCCGAACGGCTACCTCGAGTACGACGGCGGCGGCCACGCCACGAAGTACGTGGTCTTCACCGAGGAGATCTTCAAGAACGGCGCGATCCGTCGCCGCGTCTGCCCGAACGTGCAGGTTCAGGGCGTGACGGAGGACCAGTCGAACCGCGGCCAGGTGAACGGGCAGCAGCTCGTCTTCGAGATCCTCCGCGACGCGGCGGTCAACGGGAACCACTTCGGCGAGTGGGTGCTGCCCGCAGCCTCCGGCTCCTGATCTGAGCGGCGCCGCCTCGAGCTCGTGGGTGCTCGGGGCGGCGCCTTCACCCACACACCCACGACCAACCCACAGGAGAACCCATGTCCCGAACGAACGGCAAGAGCCCGAAGCCGAAGCGTGCTGCGCTGGAGGTGCCCGTCTTCGCGGTCGCCCCGTCCGAGCCGCCGCCTCACATGATCGTCGGCGACCAGTTCGTCGCGCAGACCACGGAGGGACCGTTCCAGATCAGCCTGCGGCTGAAGGAGCGGCACATCCGCGAGATGCAGGACAAGCCGCTGCAGGACCAGTTCGACGTCGCCGTCGCGGCGCTCGCGCCGGACTGGTCGGAGCGCCTGCTCGAGCTCGAGCACGTCGAGGTGATGGTGCTGCAGCAGAAGTGGATCGCGGCGGTGTTCCAGTGGCAGGGGGCGCGCCTGGGGGAATCGTTCGGCTCCTCGACGTCGTAGAGGAGCATCGGGCGGCGCTCCGCTTCGACTTCCGCGACCGGTTCGGGCTGAGCCTCGATGACGCCGGCGACGGTTACACCTTCGGCGAGGCGATCGACCTGACGCTCGAGCTGCTCGACGAGCAGGGCACGCGCTCGCATGCCGCCGTGCGCGGCTGGTCATATCCCCTGTCCTGGTCGAGCCAAATGCTGCAGCACCTGGTCGAGATCAACGCTCGCTGGTGGCGGCCGACGGGCTCGCCGCCACTGTCTCTCGGCTGGCCGTGGCCGCAGCAATCAGACGTGACGGACGAGGAGCGCGAGGCGCTCACGCAACAGCTCATCGCACGGTCGGCGCTCGCCGGCCGCTGATCAACTCCGAGGGGAGGCCCCGTCGTGTCGACTCCTCAGGTGGGCCAGGGTGCGGTCGCGATCTTCCCCACGTTCAAGGGCTTCCGCAAGGGGGTCACGAACGAGGTCGACGCAACCACTCGCGACTCGACGCAGCGGTTCTCGCGCGGCTTCCAGACGGCCGGGACCACGGCGGGCAAGACGTTCTCGGAGGGCTTCAAGAAGCAGACGGCGAACGTCTCGACCGACACGCTGAAGAAGGCCACCGAGGACGTCGCCCGCGCCACTCGTGAGCTGTCGGCGGTGCGGCTGAAGGAGCAGGACGCGCTCGGGAAGCAGCGCGTCGCCGAGGCGCAGCTGGCGGATGCGCGTAAGCGGTATGCCGACGACTCGGTGCAGGTGGTGCGGGCGCAGGAGCGGCTCGCGTCCGCACAGCGGCAGGTGCTCAACGTGCAGGACTCGGTCGAGAACTCGACCGAGCGGCTCGCGCGTGCGAAGCGTGAGCTGGCGGATGCGTCGACGGCGGCTGCGAACGGCGGCTCCGGGTGGGGTCGCGTGTTCGGCAACTTCGGTGGCCAGGCGGCCGACGGGTTTGGCGGAGGCTTCCGCCGCCGTGTGGGCGAGATCTTCACCGGCAACTTCCTGGCCGATGTCGCGTTCTCGGTTGGCCAGTCGGCGTTCCGCGGCGTCGTGTCGGGCATTGAGGCGGGTGCTCGATTCGGATTCGAGGGCATCCAGTTGGCGAGCGGTCTGGCTGAGGCGAGCAACGCCGTGCGGGTGACGTTCGGCGACGACCTCGGCGTGCAGCTTGAGGAACTGGCGAGGAACGCTCCGACGAACTTGGCTCTGACGCGGCGCGCGTTCCTGCAGACCGCGACGCAATTCTCCGCGTTCGCGCGGGTCGTGCGTCGCGACAACCCTGTCGGGTTCATCGACGAGCTCACCACCCGCGGCGCCGACTTCGCGTCGGTGTACAACCTCGACGTGGCTGAGGCGTTGCAGCTGTTCCAGTCGGGCCTCGCGGGAGAGACGGAGCCGCTGCGACGGTACGGGCTGAACCTGTCGGCGGCCGCGGTCGAGTCGTTCGCCTACGCGAACGGAATCGCTGCTGCCGGCCGGGAGCTGACCGAGAACGAGAAGGTGCAGGCTCGCTGGGGTCTGTTGCTGCAGCAGACGGCCGCAGTGCAGGGTGACGCGGCGAACACCTCGGGTGAGCTCGCCCGACAGCAGCGTGACCTCGCGGTCGCCCTCGAGGAGTCGCAGACGAAGCTCGGCGAGTACCTCATCCCGGGGTTCCTGGACTTGGTGACGGTCGGCAACGACCAGGTGTTGCCGATGCTCGGCGGGATCGTCGACCGGGTCGGGCCGAAGCTGGGGGAGGCGCTCGAGGCTGTCGACTGGGCGGGGTTGTCCTCAGCTATCGCCCCCCTACTCGAAGACATCATCACTCTCGGCGCCGATGGGCTTCCAGGCCTTGTGCAGGGCGTGGAGGACTTCTCCGAGCAGGCGCCGGTGTGGATCGAGCGGTTCCGCAGTGTTGCTTCGGTGGTCGGACCTATCGCCGACTTCTTCGGCCGCATCGCGGAGGATACTGCTGGCTTCTACGCCATCGCATCGGACATCGTGGCCGACGACTTGCTGTTCGCCGACGACACGGAGATCAACCGTCTGAAGTTCCGCGCTCAGGAAGGACTGTACGGGCCGCTGCTGGAGGGGCTGTTCGACTTCTCGGTTGGCTGGGAGCGCGAGTGGAACCGCATCTTCGGCATCCCGGACACGTACTTCGGTCCGGGTGAGTTCGTGCCGACGGAGTCGATCGACGAGGGTTTCCGTTCCGGGCTGCGCGCTACCAGAGCCGGCTTGGATGAGATCGAAGGCGAGTTCGACCGTGCGGCGTCGGCAAACCTTCGCGCGGGCGGCGGCGGTGCTTTCGACGCTGGGGTGAGCCTCGGCGACGGTCTCGCTGGCGGCATCGAACGGTCGGGGTCGAAGGTGAACGCCGCGGCGTCACGGCTTGCACGGGGTGTCGTCGGCGCGATCCGCACTGAGCTGGAAATCCGCTCTCCTTCGCGCGTGATGGAGAGGCTCGGCGAGTACACGGCCGAGGGGTATGCGCGCGGCATCGACGCGGAGTCGCGCACGGTCGCGTCGAGCGCGGCCGCGATGCTGTCGGCTCTGGCTGGTGCTCCGACGACGGCGGGGGCCAGCACGGCCGGCTCGGTGTCGACGACGTCTTCGTCGACGACGATCCAGCTGATCGCGCCTGACCCGTACGCGGGAGTGGCGATGGTGATGCAGGAACTCGACGAGAGGATCAGGGTCAACGGATGATCACGGTCACGATCGACGGGCTCGCGTTCGAGGCGAAGCCGAACTACCCCTCGACGGGGTTGGTGTGCCGTCGCTTGCAGGGCTGGTACTCCGGCGCTCCCGTGAGGGATGACGCTGTGGACCGTCCCGCAAGCGACGGCGCCTTCGGCGTTTCCCGCGCGTACCGGTCGGCGCGGCCGCTGCGGTTCGAGGGTGCCCTGTTCGCTGCGACGACGGAGGAGGCGATCGCCGGGCTCTGGCGACACTTCTCCGCGATCCAGGCTGACGGTCGCCCCTTCCCGCTCTCGGTGACGGACGCGACGGGCACGCTGACCGCGACCGTGTCGCTGTCGGGCTCTACGGAGATCGAGCCGGAGACGGATCGTGTGGCGCGGGTCGCGGCTCGGTTCATCGCCTACGACCCGGTGAAGTACGCGGCACCTCGTCAGCTGGTCACCGGCCTGCCGACGGCTGGCGGCGGACTCACGTACAACCTGTTCGACCCGGCTGGCGCTCTGGACTATGGGGTGAACGGCAACCTCGGCCGCGTCGAACTGACGAACGGCGGGACTGCTGAGGTGTGGCCTCGCGTGCGCGTCGACGGCGGCTTGGCCGACGGGTTCTTCGTGCAGCGTCTCGACACCGGCCAGACCGTGCGCTACGACCGCGTCGTGCCGCTCGGCAGCTGGGTCGAGATCGACTTCGCCACGGGCGCGGTCGTCGTCGATGGTGTCTCCGACGGGTCGACCTACCTCACGCGCGGCGAGTTCTTCTCAGTCCCTCCGGGTGCGGAGTTCGACGTGCAGTTCAACGGGCTCGGCGCGGCGTCGGGCACACCTCTGATGACGGTGACGATCGCGGACGGATTCTGGTGACGACCTACATCATCGGCGACCTGCGCACTGGTCGCCGCATCCAGACAGTGCCGGCGATCGCGGGCCCGTGGTCGGACGTGCTCAACGACGCCGGCGAGGTGTCGTGCACGGTGTCGCTGCGCGATCCGGTCGTGCAGCGACTCGGCCTGAAGGAGTCGGCAAAGCCCGGGAAGGCGTTCCTCGCGGCCGTGGTCGACGACCTGGTGCTGCAGGCGGGCCCGATCTGGCTGCACTCCTACGACGCCAACGAAGGGCGCCTAACGATCAGCGCGGTCGGCATGTGGTCGTACTTCGACCACCGGTTGATCCTGCCGGTCCTGGCCGGGCGCTCGCCGACGGACCCGACGACTGACACGCGGTATGCGCCGGCGTCGATCGACCCGGCTGGCCCGTACCCGACCGACACGCGGAAGTCGCTGCAGGGCATCGCGCGAGCGCTGGTCGCTCAGGCGCAGTCGTGGACGGGCGGCAACGTGCCAGTGGTCCTGCCGGCGGAGATCCCCGGCACTGCCGAGCGCGTGTACCGCGGCGTGGATCTCACGTCGGTCGGGCAGGCGCTGCGCGACCTCACCGCGGTCGAGGGCGGCCCCGACGTGCGGTTCGAGCCCCGGTGGACGACCGATCGTCTCGGCATCGAGTGGGTGATGCGCATCGGCACCCCGGAGCAACCGCTGCTGTTCTCGGCGGTGGAGCCGACGTTCACGATCGGTGCACCGAAGTCGCCGGTGTCGAACTTCAAGACCACGGTGTCGGGCCGCGGGGTGGCCACGAACGTGTACGCGTCGGGCGGTCGTGGCGCGAATGAGGCGATCGTCGGTCTCGGCGTGAACCAGTCGCTGCTGGACGCCGGCTATCCGGTGCTCGAGCTCGTCGACGCCACGAGGTCGTCAGTCACTGAACAGGCGACGCTGAACGACTTCGCGGACGAGCTGCGCACGCGGTCGGCGTTCCCGACCGAGACGTGGGAGTTCGCCCACCAGACCTCGGAACGGCCGTTTCTCGCCGGCTACACGGTCGGCGACTTCGCGCGCGTCCGCGTCATCGAGGACCTGTACCACGGGCCGATCGACCCGCCGCCGCGGATGCGGATCGTCTCGAGGTCAGGGGACGCCGAAGGGCGCAAGGTGACCGTGAAGTTCCAACCGGAGGTGCGCTGATGGCAGGCGGCTACGAGACCCCGCCAGTAGGCCAGTTTGCCGAGCTCGTCGCGGAAGTGGCCCGACTCAATCGACGTTTGAACGAGCTCGAGCGGCCAGGCGGCACGCAGATCGTGCTGGAGGACGAGTCGGAGCGGGAGTCCGCGTCGGGCTTCGCCCTGGGGACCTCCCTCGCGGTGCTGATCACGATCCCGTACACGTGCCCGCTCTACCCGACGCGGACGAACTTCCTCCTCGGTGGGCAGCTCTTCGCCCGCAACTCGCGAGGCGTGTCGGACTTCGCTGGCGTGCAGGTTCGCGCGATCGGGTCTGTGTTCGGCACGGGGTCGAGCAACGAGCAGCGCGCGCAGGCGGCCGCGAGCACCTGGGCGTCCGCCACCACCGGGTATGCGTTCGACGTGTCGACTCAGCCTGGCGAGACGGTCGAGTTCCAGCTGCGCGCACGCGCGCTGAACGGCGCGTGGTCGGCCGACGCCGACAACGACGCGTCGCTGTGGATCGTGGCGTCGCACAAGATCCGCTCCTGACCGGTCGGCCTCTCGATGAGAGGTCTCTCATCTTCAGCTCACGCTCTTCTCACTCTCGGAGGTCGGCATGGCCATCACTCGCGGACTCGGCGTCACCGGCAACGGTTCAGGCGTCGTCACCCCTCTCGACCACAAGCTCGCGCAGGCTGGCCTCGTCACGAAGCGGGGCGCCGGGTCGAACCTGGTCCGGTCGGGCGTGTTCTTCGACACGACCGTGAACCTGGTGACCGGGCGGGCGAACATGGCGTACGACGTCGCCGCGTTCACCGCGGTGCTGTCGCGCGGCGCGGCCGCCGGCGCGGTGCTGCTGTCGAACGACGGAACGGTGACGGTGTCGACGACGCCGGCGCCCGGGTCGAACTCGCGCATCGACATCGTGTACGCCTGGCAGCGTGAGTTCTCCCTGGATGGGGTGGACTCGAACCCGGTCATCGGTGTGGTGCAGGGCACGGCGGCTGCGGTGCCGGTGGCGCCGTCGCTGGCGGCGTTCCCGGGTGCGATCGAGCTGGCGCGCATCACGGTGCCGGCGGGCATCACGGCGACGACGTCGGCGACGATCACGCAGACGTCGCGCTTCACGGCGGCCGCGGGCGGGGTCGTGTACTTCCGCAACGTGACGGAGCGTGACGAGGCGTTGAATCTGGTGCCGGATGGCACGATCGGGTTCGTCGAGACGACCGACACGCTCTGGTACCACGCTGACGGGGCCTGGGTCCCGCTGCAGGTGAACACGCGCACGATTGTGAAGCGCACGGCGGGCACGCTGGGCACCAACACCAGCTTCGCGACCCTCAGCATGGGCACCCCCGTCACTGGCAGTGACTTCACAGAGGCGGCGGGCGTGTTCACCTGCCAGCGTGCGGGGGAGTATCGGGTGAAGCTGAACCTCAGCTTCGGCGGCAGCGCGACCGGCACGCGCGGCGTTCGACTCCTCGGGTCCGGCGTGCTCGGTGCTCGCCAGCTGCAGCAGAACGCAGTCGGGTCGCTCGACTTCCTGCTCGGCATCGAGTGGATCCTCACCCTCGCGCAGAACGACACCCTCTCCACGCAGGCGCAGCAGAACAGCGGTGGATCTCTGACGGTGCTGGGCGACATCCTCTTCGAGCGAGTCGCCTGATGCGGGTGCTCGTCGAACCGGTCAAGCACCTGCAGCCCGGCAAGGCCCAGGTGTACCTTCGCCCGGAGGCGAACCGGCTGCTCGAGCGCGCGATCGCCATCCACGGCGCTCCGATCTACCCGACCGGGTCGCGCTCGGCAGGCCGCACCTACGCCGACCAGCTGCTGCTGTGGGAGAGGTACCAGGCCGGCGGCCCGGTCGCTTCACACCCCGACACCGGCCCGCGCCCGCACATGCGGTTCGGGGCGCTGGACATCAGCGACGAGGGCGCTCGCCGCGCGATGCTGCGGGCCGGGTGGCTCGCCACCGAGTCGTCGGAGTGGTGGCACTTCGAGCACCCCGACTGCCGCGACTGGCCCATCGTCACCGACCCGTACACCGCCGACGGCGGACTGACCCGAAGGAGCACGAGCGTGACGCTCTACTACTGCACGACGACCGACAAGCCGAGCACGCGCGAGAGCCCGCAGCCGATCCAGATGTACGCGCTCGCCGGCGAGTCGCCCGGCACGTCAGCAAACTGGCTCGAGACCAACAGCGCCTCGGTCGCCACCGGCTGGGCCAGCGCTCACGGCTCGGCGGTGTTCCTCACGCGGTCGTCGTTCGCGGCGTTCCGCGATCGCTACCTCGAGCCGCTGCGCATTGCCGGCGGCACCGCGGGCGACGACGGGGAGGTGCTGACGGCGCTCGCGCAGGTTCCCGCGAAGACCGTCGACGAGCTGAAGGCGCGCCTGTGAGCGAGGGCACCGAGATCGCCCTACTCGGCATCCTCGGCTCGCTTCTCGTCGCCGCCCTCGGCTACGTGGTCGCGGCCCTCACCCGGCTGAACCGTCGCCTCCGACACCTCGAGCGCCGCGACCGGCTCTCCTGGCTGTACATCCGGAGCCTGATCGACCACGCGTACCGGCACAACGCGTTGCCGCTGCCCGAGCCGCCGGAGGGGTGGCTCGAAGACGACCACGAATGACCTGAGGAGGTCACCACATGAACCCCATCAACTCACCCTGGGTCGCCACGGCCCGCACCATCCTGCAGAACATCCTCGGAGTGACGATCGCTCTGGTGAGCGCGTTCCTCGCGTTCGCGGCGATCGCCCCGGAGATCCTCGAGGCGCTGCGCGACGTGCTGCCCGAGCACGCTTACCTGTGGCTGCTCGGCATCGTCGGCACCGCGGGCGCGATCGCCGGCGCGATCGCCCGCGTGATGGCGATCCCGGCCGTGAACGCGTGGCTGGGTCGCCTCGGCTACCAGTCGCCGGCGCAGACCGGCCTCGGCGCTCTCTCGTCCGAGTGATCGGCGGCGAACAGGTCGCCGGGTACGAGGTCCCGGTCGACCCGATGGACGACTTGCAGTGCGAGTCCTGCCAGTAGGCAGTGGAACGATGAAGGCCCCGAGCCTCACCCTCACGGGTGGGCGCTCGGGGCCTTTCGTCATGCTCGGGCCACGATGCGGCAGTGGGGGCACCACCAGCCGCCGACGACGAGCTGCATCCGCTCGAGGCACTGTGAGCAGTTCGGGTCGGCGACGAAGTCGAGCACGTCCATGCCGGCACGGTAGCGTCGGCGCGATCGGCCTACCGCTGACCCTCCACAGGCCCGGCGCTCTACTTCAGGATGCGGTAGAGCGCGAACCCGATGATGCCGAAGATGGCCACGATCGCGACCCATCCCCAGCCCGATGCCTGCAGGGCGAACCCGAGGCCGAACAGGGCGATGAAGAAGAACGCGATGAGCAGGAACAGGCCGAGGGCGCTGATCGCTCGGCTGATCTTCTGGCCGATGGTGCGTTGCTGCATGGTGACTCCTTAGGTGATGTGGTGGATCACCTTCAGGTCTGCGCCCCCGGCAGGATTCGAACCTGCAACCACCGGATTAGAAGGCCGATGCTCTATCCATTGAGCTACGGGGGCTAGACCGTCAGGTTACCCGGTTGGGTGGTCCTGTGCGGCGGCGTGCGGCCGCCTCTGGGCTGGTCGGCACGTGCACCCTCGGCAGGCTCTCGATCACCGCTCTGAGGCGATCCTGGCCGGGCCTGACGTACACGTGGATCGTCTGCTGGTCGCGGTGGCGCAGGGCGTGCTGAACGTCGATGCCGTCAGCGCCGAGCTCGAGCAGCGTCGTGCCCATCCACTTGCGCATGTCGTGCGCACGATGTCCAGTGATGCCGGCGCGACGGAACGCGGCGTTGAGGGTGTTCGACACGGACTTGCCGCGCACGTGTTCGCCGTCGACAAGCCCGGGGAACCACCAGCTGTCGGCGGGGTAGCTCTCGGCGATGGCGAGGTTGCGGACGAGGGGGTGCAGCGGCCGGGTGATGGTCGTGCGGCCCTTGCCTTCGCGGATTGTGATGGTGTCGGTTGCCAGGTCTACGTCGGAGCCGTGAACGGCAGCGATCTCTGAGGCGCGCATTCCTTGGTAGGCGGCGAGTAGCACCATCATGACGGTGCGGCCGCGGATGCCTGAGGTGAGAACGGTCTGGATGTCGTCAGTGCTGACGGGGTTCGGTTCGCGGTACTCAACGCGGGGTCGCGGGAGTCGGGCGGCTGGGTTGTCGAGGCGGAGGCCTTCGTCTTGCATCCAGGTGAAGAACGTGTGGAGGGCGGATCGGTAGTTCTGCTTCGTGCGGCCGGTGAGGTCGGGGCGGCCGAGGAAGGCGATGAGCTGCGGTTTGGTGATCTGCTCGAAAGTGTCGGCGCGGGTGTGGCGGAGGACGGAGCGCATGAAGATCATCCGTTCGCGGATGGTGCGCTCGGTGCAGTGTTGTGCGCGCATGTAGGCAGCCCAGTAGTCGAGGGTGTCGTCGGTGGTCATGTTGTCTCCATTCCACGTTGATGTGGAACCTGAGTCAACTTCCAGTAGGCGCATCGTTCCAGCCCGTGATCTGGGACTAGCGGGCCCGGTTCGAAGGGCCTGCGCTGCGGTCGCGACGGTTGGTCGGTCGGCTCTTGGGCGGAACTGGGGACTTGTAATCTGAAGGCCGCGACTCCGCGGGAGCGATCACCGGAGCCTGGCCCGTCATCAGCCAGAACATATCGACTCCAGTGCGGGCGCTGATGTGCATGACGGCCTCGGTGAAGTTGCGCGGCATCATGCCGCCTTCCCATCGAGCCCAGTCATTGACGCCGAGCTCGCACTCGACGGCGGCCTCCTTCAGGTTCCAACCCATGCGTTGGCGAACCATCGCAAGCCGAGTGGAAAACTCTGCCGTCGAAGGCACCCATGCGGTGGTGCTCATTCCTGTTCTCATGCGTTCAGGATGACATATAACGCGCATTACGCGCAAGACTAGCTTTTCTTTCACGAAACGCCGAACGTGTTGATTGCATCATTCGCGTGTTCATGGCACAGTGTCGCCCATGACATCGCAAGTGATCTATCTCACGACGAATGAGGTCGCGCAGTTCGCGCGGGTCGACGCATCGACCGTTCGACGCTGGGTCGAGCGCGGCGAGTTGAAGCCAGCAATGACACTCCCCGGTGGCCACTATCGCTTCGCCCAGGCAGAGGTTCACAAGGCGCTCGGGGTTACCGCGGACGGTGCGGCGTGAGTGCCATCGAGGCGTTCGCATTCGAAGGCCGCGTGGTGCGCACAGTCATCGTCGACGGAGCGCCGTGGTTTGTCGCTGCCGATGTCGCGCGCATCCTGGGCTACTCGGCGACCGCTGCGATGACCCGCTCGCTCGACGACGACGAGAAGGGGGTGCGAACTTTGCACACCCTTGGCGGCGAGCAGTCAATGACGATCGTGAGCGAGGCTGGGCTGTACTCCGCGATCATTCGGAGCACCATCCCAGAAGCTCGGGTATTCAAGCGGTGGGTGACACACGAGGTGCTTCCCAGCATCCGCAAGACAGGCGCGTATGGCTCGGCACTGCCTACATCGTTTGCGGAGGCCCTTGAGCTTGCGGCCGCTGAGGCTCGCCGAGTTGAGGCGCTGGAGGCGCAGGCCGCGCTAGACGCACCGAAAGTCGCTGCCTACGAGCGCTTGATGGATGCTGACGGCCTTCTTTCGATGGAGGTCGTGGCGAAGATCGGCGGCATCGGGCGCACCACTCTGTACGCGCGCCTGCGTGAAGCGGGCGTGATCGTGCAAGGGGGTTCGCGGATGCCCTATCAGCGTTATCTGCACTGGTTTGACGTCAAGGTGACCGTGCATGAGGGCCGCGATGGGTTCGAGTACGTCGACCACACGCCGCGTGTGCGTCCCTCAGCGCTGGTCAAGGTGCTTGAGAAAGCGGGCGTCACCCTGCGCGCAGATTCGCTGCCGCAGCAGCTCGATGGGTTCGGGGGCATGTCGTGATCGCCGACCTCATGGGCTCCAGCATCCCCACGCTCATCGTGCTCGCCGTCCTCGCCTGGATCGGCCTCGCCGTCGTCGCACGCCGCTACCCCTGATCGTTCCGGCCGGTTGCCACCCGACGGCGCCCGGCCTCCCCTGAGAGAGAAGAGGCACCCCATGACCCAGTCCACTCAGCCGCTGGTCGAGAACCGCGGCCTCCCGCTCGACGTCGTCCGGCACGTGCTGTGGCACTTCGGCGACAGCGTCTACGGCGTCGAGCCCGGCATGTTCCGTCAGCGGCTGATGCTGACCGTGTCGTCGGCCGACAAGGAGAACCGCGCGCTGCTGGCGAAGGGGTTCCCGGAGATCGTCGCCGCGATGAACCTGGCGCAGTTGACGGAGGGCGGCTTCGAGGAGCTGCGGTCGATCGCGAAGGCTGCGCTGTGAGTGCGGCGGACGCGCTCGCCGCACAGTTGGCCGCCGTGTGGCCGGCGCTGATCGCGGTCGCCGCGATCGGCATCCTGGCCGCGACCATCGGCGGCCTCGTGGAGTGGCGGCGGAAGTGGCCCCACGGGTACGCGCGCACGTGCCACCGCGCGCTGTGCCCCTGCTGGCCTTCGCAGGTGGCGCGCTGGCGTCGCCAGGATGCGCGTCTGGCTCGGAAGGAGGCTCGGTCGTGATCGACGTTCCTGCGCTCCCTGACGGCTACGTGTGCGCTGAGGGCACTGTGCCGGGCTGGCTGAACGCTGACGGGCTGCCGACGGCGTGCGTCGGCGACCTGCCGCTGGTGGAGCCGTTGCCCGAGCGCACGGTCGACCCGAATGCGCCTGAGCTGATTCCGCCGATCGACGTGTACCCGTCGGTGCCGGTGGTGCCGCCTGCGACGCTCCCTCCGACGGGCGCGGATGTGTGGTCGTGGCTGCTGGTCGGCGTGCTGCTGCTCGCGGTGGGCGGCTGGATGCTGTGGGGTCGGCGCGCGTTCGGCGGTGTGTCGTGACCGGGGTGGACGTCGAGGTCGAGTCGATCGAGCACCTCGACTTCGCGACCCCGTGCGAGATGCGCATGCAGGTCGTGTACGTGCTGTTCGGCGTGCCTTGGGCCAAGGACCCTCGCGAAGAGCCGTGCCCCATTCCTGCGGCTGGCGTGCTCCGCTGCCAGGGATGCGGCGTCTGCAAGCTTGCGTGTACACGGCACCGCGACTACGTGCTGACGCATCCGAACGTGGTGTGCGGCGGGTGCGGCCGTGAGGGCTCGGGCCTCACGGTATGGGCGTTCGAGCCTCTGAAGGTGTCGTCGTGACCGCGGTGCTCGGCATCGACCAGTCGCTGCGCGGCACGGGCCTCGCGCTCTACGCCGACGGGGAGACGGTGACCGCGCTCGTGCGCGCCGACCTCGGCGAAGGCGTCGCCGGCATCCGGCAGGCGGTGCGGTACATCGTCGGCCGAGTGGTGACGTTCGCGCCCGCCTGCGACCTGTACGTGCTCGAGCTCCCCATCCAGACGCCCGGCAAAGGGTCAGGCCTGCAGCTCGAGCGTGCGTGGCTGTTCGGGATGCTCTTCGACCAGCTGATGTCGCGCGGGCAGGTCGCGACGGTGCATCCGATGACGCGCGCGGTGTACGCGACGGGGAACGGTCGGGCGCCGAAGGCCGACGTGATCGCGGCGATGAGGAAGGCGCACCCGCACGTGGATGTGCGGGACGACAACGTCGCTGATGCTCTGGCCCTGATGGGCATGGGGTGTCGGTGGCTCGGCTCGCCGGTGGACGGCGAGATCTCCAGCAAGCAAGCGAAGGCCATGCGCTCTGCGCGGTGGCCGTAACCGAGGAAGAGAGAACCCACATGACGGTGCAGATTCAGCCCGCTCGTCCGAAGGACCAGCACAACGGGCTCGAGGCGCTCGAGGATGACCTGCTCGATGACCAGCAGCAGACGGTGACCGCGGTGGTCACGTACGCGGTCGCGAAGGTTGTCGACGACCTGAAGAAGGACGAGCGGTATCCGGTGCTGTACGTGAAGCACATCGAGCCGATTCTCGGCGCGGATCGTGACGCGGCTGAGGCGCTGCAGCAGGCGGCGTATCGGGCGCGGACGGGTGAGGACCAGCTCGACCTGGACTTCGCTGCCGAGGATGCGGAGGGCGACGAGTGAGCGCCTGGCAGCGGTTCCTGGACGTGCTGTTCCCGTTCGGGCGGAACTTCTCGACGGGGCGCCCGTCCCGTGGTGAGCGTCGCGCGAACATGACGGTCGCGCAGCGTCGGGCCCTGGAGCGGCGGCGTGCGCGGAACAAGGTCGCGCGTCGATCGCGTCGTGTCAACCGGATGCGGGTGTCGAAGTGAGCGCGGCGGTGCTGGAGGCTCTGGCCGACCGGTTCGGCCCGTCGGATGCTGACCGGGAGGAGTGGCTCGCCGCTCGCCGGCAGGGCATCACCGCGACCGAGGTGCGCGACCTGTGGCTGCTCGACCCGGGCCGTCGTGTGCTGGCGATGCGCGAGCTGGCGGAGAAGAAGCTGGGCCGTCGCGCGGATTCGTTCTCGGGGAACAAGTACACGGCGTGGGGCAAGGAGCGGGAGCCGATCATCGCCGAGCTGGTGCGCGAGCGGTACGGGATCGAGCCGGAGTCGCGCCTCGTGCGCGCGGTGGAGAACCCGCGCCACCTGGCCAGCCCCGACGGCATCGGCATGACGATCGACGGCCGATTCGTCATCGCGGAGATCAAGACCAGCGGCCATGACATCTCTCCGTCGGCTTCCAAGTTCGCTGAGACCGGCTACCTCGCACAGATGGTGTGGCAGATGTACGTCGTCGGCGCGACGACGTGCCTGTTCGTCTACGAGTTGCGCCGGGGGTCAGGGACGGACGAGAGCCCCTTCGAGCCTGGCGAGACCGGCGTGAAGTGGTTCGAGCTCGAGGATCACACGCACACCTTGCACGCGCTGCTCGCGATCGCCGATGAGTTCCTCGCCGTGCTGGACGAGATGGGCGCTGAGGCGTTCGTCGAGGCCGACATCGACGAGGAGCTGGACACGCTCGCCGTGAACGTGCTGCGTGGTCGCGAGCTGGAGGCGGAGGCGAAGGCTCTGAAGGAGCCGGCCTGGAAGCGGCTGCAGGCGGTGCTGGATGAGCGGGGGGTGCCGTTCCAGCAGGAGTCGGTGCTGGCGCGGATCACGTACACGCCGGGCGAGGAGACGCGCGCTGAGGTCGTCGACGAGGTGGCTGCCGTTGAGGCGGACCCGGGGCTCTGGGATGAGGTGCTGCAGGCGGCTCAGGAGTCCGAGCGGATCGCTGGCGTGATGGCGCGGTGGGCGGAGCACAAGGCGAAGTTCACGAAGCCCGGCGAGCCCGAGAAGGGCCGGTCGCGGCTCACCGTGACGGCAGTTCGCAAGCCGCGGGGGGCTCAGGCATGAGCGAGCGGTGGTTGCCCGTACCGGGGTTCGAGGGTGCGTACGAGGTCAGCGACGCGGGCGTTATCCGTTCGCTGGATCGCGCGGCAAAGGGCAAGGGCCCTGGCAACTACCGCTTCCGCCAGGGTCGAGTTCTGAAGTTGGCCACGAGCAGTCGAGGCTACCTATTCGCCCATCTGTCGCACGAAGGTCGGCGCGCGCGCGTCTATGCGCACCGGCTGGTGCTGACCGTGTTCGTTGGTCCGGCGCCAGCCGGTATGCAGGCCTGCCACAACGACGGGGTGAAGACGAACAACGCCCTCGCGAACCTCCGCTGGGATACCCCGGCAGCGAACTCCCGTGACGCGATCGCGCACGGGCAGCACTCCGGCACGAGGCGCACGCATTGCGCACAGGGGCACCCATTCTCGAAGGCCAACACCGGCGTTCGGTCGACGGGCCACCGCTGGTGCCGCGAGTGCAACCGCGCAAAGTGCGCGGCTCGGTACGCCGCACAGCGATCTGCGCGGTGACAGACGGGTGCGGTCGTCCACAGGGGTGGGGGCGGCCGCACCCTCCCGAAGCAACAAGCAGGACCCGACGAGAGAGAGAAGAGCATGACCAGCAGAGCACTCGTCCTGCCGACCACGAGCAACGTGGCGGACTGGAACGACGAGGAGAGGGCGATCGTGGAGGCCGCGGGCCTCGTGCACACGGACTCGCAGACCGGGCAGAAGACGCTCGCGGAGCGGCCTGTGGTGGCCGCGTTCCTGGCGCACTGCCAGCAGACGCAGCTGAACCCGTTGGCCCGGCAGATCTACTGCATCGCGCGGAAGTCGAAGGGGCAGCTGCGGTGGCAGATTCAGATCTCCATCGATGGTGCGCGTCTCGTGGCCGAGCGGTCGGGCAAGTACCGCGGGCAGACCACGCCGGAGTTCACCGCTGATGGCACCACCTGGACTGAGGTGTGGCTTGCGGAGGACCCGCCGAAGGCCGCGCGGGTGGGCGTTCGTCACGAGGACTTCCCGGAGCCGCAGTATGTGGTGGCTCTCTGGGATGCGTACGCGGTGTACGACGACGTCTGGGAGAACGGTCGGAAGACGGGCGAGCGGAAGCCGTCGGCGATGTGGGCAAAGATGGGCCCGCTGATGCTGGCGAAGTGCGCCGAGATGCTCGCGCTGCGGAAAGCGTTCCCGCAGGATCTGAGCGGCCTGTACTCGTCGGAGGAGATGCAGCAGGCGGGCAGCGCGCCCGTCGAGCGTGAGGCCCCGCAGGCGGTCGCTCAGGCTGCGCGGGTGGCGTCGGCGCCAGAGGCTCCCGTGCGTGACTGGGCGGCCGAGCTCGAGCAGGTCGCGGACCTCGAAGGACTCCGTGAGCTGTATCGGGAGGCACAGCGCGTCGGAGCGTTCGCCGAGCCGGTGACGTTCAAGGGTGTCGAGCAGACGGTGGAGCAGGCCCTGTGGGCGGCGAAGGAGTCGCTGGAGGAGACGACGCCGCCGCTGGTGGAGGCGAAGCCGGCGAAGGTGAAGCCGCGGGACTGGCTGCGTGAGGGGCGCGCTCTGGATGCGGAGCAGCTGCGGGCGCTGATCATCGAGGCGTCGACGGCGGGTGCGGCTGACGAGGTGGTGGGTCAGCTGGAGGAGATGTACCGGTCGCTGTCGGCGGTAGAGGTGCCGTCGGCGGAGTGGGCGGCGGATGGTGGCGATGACCGGTGGCAGGGTTCGCCGGCGGTGCTCGATGAGGACGTGGCGGAGCCTGCTGAGGGTGAGGCGTTCTGATGGCGGCCGAGGAGCTGACTGCTCAGGAGGCGGCGAAGGCGCGCGCGTTCGCGTTCGATGTGCCGCCCGCTGAGGACAACGAGCCGTCGGTGCCGATCGAGATGGATCTGACGCCGGTCGTGGTGTCGGCGCCCGTGGTGCGGTTCGAGCGGCACCTGGTGCTCGTCGACGGGCAGGTGGTGACGGATCTGGCTGGTCGGCCGGTGGTGGATCCGTCGGTGCAGGAGGAGCGGGCGGATCTGATTCGTGCGCGTCTTGCGCCGCAGCCGACGGCGGGGCAGATCAAGACGCCGGATCAGGTGATCGATGACCTGGAGTGGGCGAAGCATGGGGTTGCTGAGGGTGCGCGGCTGATTCGGGATGCGGAGCGGGCGTTGAAGGCGCTGCGGCATCAGTTGGAGCGGCGGCGTGCGGTGGCTCGTCAGGCGTCGTTGGGGCGGTCGGCTGACCTGCGGGATGCGGATGTGTATCTGCGGACGGAGTCGCTGGCGCGGGCTGTGGATGATGCGGAGACGGTGCTGAACTACGTGCGGGCGGTGTCGCGGGCGTCGGAGACGACGACGTCGGCGGCGCAGACGCAGGCGCGGATGGTGGAGGCGACGTTCCGTCTGGCGGGGACGGGGCGCGAAGCATGAGCGGCCGTATTGATCACGTGGCTGAGGCCGTCGATTTGCTGAAGAACACGCCGATCCCTGAGCGGGCTCAGGTGCATGCGACGCTCGCGCTGGTCGAGCAGCAGCGCATCGCCAACCTCTTGGCGTTGGGACAGTTCTCGCACCAGGCCGGTGACGACGTCCTGTGCACCACGCTCGACGCCGCGGCCAAGTTGCGGGCCGAGGCAGGCAAGGGGCTGGGACTGTGACCGCCTGGAGCATCCCGGGCATCTCGGTGGACTTCACCGTGACGGTGACGGGCTGGGCCGAACTCGCGGGGGCGCTCGCGGAGGGTTCGTCGATCGTCCAGCGCGACTTCATCGGCGCGTTCGCCGAGGTGCTGGAACGGTATCCGCTTGGGACCGCGATTCTCGCCGAGCGGTTCCTGCTGCAGGAGAAGGACGACCCGGACATGCGAGCGACGCGTGAGGCGGTGCAGCGGTTCTGCCGCGAGCTGCTCGAGCACCTCGATGAGGGGAGCCGGTGATGGACGAGATCAACGCGTTGTTGGAGGCGGCACGCCTGCTGCGCGAGGCGGCGGACGACGTCGAACGGTACGAGCCGGTGCAGTCGTCGCAGCTGCGGTCAGCGATGGTGCGCCTGGACGAGCTCGGGTTCTCGCGTGTGTTCGTGGCTCGGCAGGTCGCGGAGTGGCTGGAGGCCGAGGCTGAGGCGGGGCTCGCCGCGGGGAAGCCGCCGTTGGGGGCTGCTCTGGCGGTGGCGGAGAAGGTTCGGAGGGAGTCGTAGTGGCTGAGGAGAAGAACGTGCAGGCGGGCCTGCTGTCGGCGTCGGCGTTGGGTCGGCGTGTGCGGGTGCCGCAGGTCGGTGGCGAGCGGGAGGGGCGTCTGGTGTTGGTGGTGCATGCGAAGGCGGCGGTGGGGCCGGGTGCTCTGACGACGTTGGAGCTGGCGGTGCCGGGTGGGACTGCGCGGGTGCGTGTGGATCCGCTGTCGACGGTGACGGTGGTGACCCGATGACGCCGGTGGAGCGGCTGCAGGCCGCAATCGTCCGCCTCGAGTCGCTGCGCGAGGAGGCCCCTCCTGGACCGTGGGAGCACTGGCCGTCTCAGTCGTCGCGGCGGCTGTACTCGGGGCTTGACCTCGACCATCCGATTTCGGCTGAGGAAGTGTTGCGGGCGGACAGCAAGTACTCGACGCAACTGATCGAGGTGCTGCATCGCACGATCGATGCGCAGCTCACGATCCTGCGACACGAGCTCGCCCGCGCCGAGGCGAAGATCGCCGGCGGCGGTGTCGAGCGCGCCGTCTGGTCGAACGCCCGCGACACCCTCGCCCTGGCTGACGCGATCCTCGGGAGCGACCGGTGAGTCCCGCTGAGCGGCATGAGGCGAAGCTGCGCGACCTCGTCGAGACCGCCGGGTTCGAGCTCGCCGTGTCTGTCGACGCGCCCGGCCGGTTCCGCATCGTCGAGATCGTCGACGGCGAGTTCTCGACGGTCGCGTGGGCGTCGACGAGCGCGCGCGGGTTCGACGTCGTGTTCCCGAGCACGCAGGCGCGTGTGACTACCCCCACCGAACTGGTGGATCAACTCGAGAAGTGGAAGGAGGCCCGGTCGTGACGATCGAGGAGGAGCGTGAGCGTCATGCGCAGCTCGACACGTTCGGCGGGTACGACTGGGGCGACCCGGTGCGGCTCCTCACGATCGCGGCTCGGGTGGAGTTCACCGAGGCGCAGATGCGGATCGCGACCGAAGTTCTTGAGAGCAGGTGCGTCGCATGATCGGAGACGCGACGTGGGTGGGGCCTACGCCACTGCCCTGGATGGATGACGCGGCATGCGCCGATGTCGACCCGGACATTTTCTTCGCCGAGAACGGGAAGAAGTACTCGGATGCAAAAGCAGTTTGTGACGGTTGCCCGGTTGTTCAGCAGTGCCTGGAGTTCGCGGTTAGCAACGGCGTGCGTGTGGGCGTGTGGGGCGGTCTGACGCCCGAGGAGCGGAAGGGCGTGTCGCAGGGGCGGCCGCGTCGGAAGCCGGGCACAAGGGTCGATTACGGCCTGGTGGCTCTGTATGTCGCCGAGGGGCTGAGTGACGGTGCTGTGGCTGAGCGGGTGGGGTGCACGGCGTGGACGGTGCTGCGGTGGCGGAAGGCGAGGGGTATTGCCTCGAACTCGCGTGGTGGTCGAGGGAGGCGGTCGTGACTGCACGGGGTCCACTGATTTGCACGGCGGAGGGGTGTGAGCGTCGTTCGCGGGCGCGTCGTCTCTGCCCGGCTCATTATCAGAAGGCGTGGAAGGCGGGCGAGATTGGCCAGCACGCGAAGCTGCCGCCGCGTGTCTATGACCCGAAGGTTTGCCCACCGGAGCACAAGCACGGCGCGTCTGGCACTTGCTATGTGCATCACCAGTGCCGCTGCGCGGCGTGTTCAGCCGCGCAGGGCGCTCGGGAAACGGCACGCAGAAAGGCGAAGGCGTACGGCCGCTATGACACGGGTCTGGTCGACGCTGACCCGGTGCGGGAGCACATTCTCGCGCTGGCGGAGTTCGGCATCGGCTACAAGCGGGTCGCGGAGATCTCCGGCATCGGCGTGACTGCGGTGCGCAATCTCGTGTGGGGGCGGCAAGACCCGGGCCCGCGGAAGGGCGAGCTGCCTAAGCGGGTCAAGCGTGAGACGGCTGAGGCGATCCTGGCTGTCGAGCTCGACGTGGCGAACCTGGCTGACGGGGGGAAGTTGTCGGCGCGTGGCACGCGTCGCCGTCTGCAAGCGCTGGTCGCTCGCGGTTGGTCAATGTCGAAGCTTGCTGAGCGCCTCGGTGTCGAGGTCGGCAACCTCTCGTCGATGATGCAACGCGAACAGGTGTTCGCTCGCACGCACCGTCAGGTCGCTGCGCTGTTCGACGAGCTATGGGATCAGTTGCCTCCTCGGGATAGCTGGCACGACAAGGCCGCGTACACGCGCGCGATCGGCCATGCGAAGGCGCACCGGTGGTTGCCGCCGCTGGCATGGGATGACATCGACATCGACGAGGAGCCGCCCGTCGTCGAAGACGGAGGCCAGGCGGTTGACCCGGTGGCCGTGGATCTTGCGTGCGCGGGCGAGAGCGTGCGGCTGAGCGTCGCGGAGCGACGTGCTGCGGTCGCCCAGATGAGTGCAGCGGGCTTCGCGGATGGCGTGATCGCTGAGCGGCTCCGCCTCATCATTCGCACCGTGGTGCGGATTCGGAAAGAGCTTGACATTCCAGCCGCTGTGGATGCGGGCAAGAACCGGGTGCTGCGGGCATCCGGTGCGGCATGAAGTAGCAACACCCGACAGAGAGAAGAGAGAGATGAGCATGGAGATTCGTGAGGTCGCCCCGGGCGATCTGATCGTGGCGGCGAACGTGCGCCGCGACGTGGCGCTGACGAAGGAGTTCGTGGCGTCGGTGAAGCAGCACGGTGTGAAGGTGCCTGTGCTGGTGCAGGAGGGCCCGACGGGGCTGGAGGTGCTGGATGGTCAGCGGCGGACGCTGGCGGCCGTGGAGGCGGGTCTGAGCGTCGTTCCGGTGGTCGTGCAGCCGGTGGTCGCGGATGACGGTCAGCGGATCGTCGATCAGCTGGTCGTGAACGAGCACCGGTCGGGGCTGACGAATGCGGACCAGGTGGAGGCGATCCGTGACCTGGCGCTGTTCGGCCTGTCGGCTTCGGCGATCGCGAAGAAGGTTGGGGGGAAGAAGGCCACGGTGGACGTTGCGCTGAAGGTCGCGGCCGTTCCTGCTGCGGTCGAGGTGATGCGTGAGAAGCAGGTGTCGCTGGAGGATGCGGCGATGCTGGCCGAGGTGGCTGAGGTCGACGAGGAGTTCGCGGCCAAGCTGACTGAGATGCTGTCGCGGGGCCACAACATCGCGCACAGCGTCAGCGACTGGCGGCTCGAGCGTGAGGCGGCGGCGATCCGCAAGGAGCTCGAAGCGGCCGGCGTCCAGGTCGTCGATTACATCGGCTGGGACGAGGATGATCCGCGCAAGACGCAGGAGCTGTTCCTCGACGAGGACCTGACGCAGCGTCTGAGCGACCTGGACGAGGCTGCACTGAAGAAGGCGGCCGGCGACGGGCTGGTGGCATACACCTACCCGGCGTGGCGTAACGGCGACCGCGCGATCGAGATCGGGTATGGGGTGCGGGGCTGGCGCGACCGTGGACTGTTCGGCCGAGACCGGTCGGGGTACTCCTCGCAGTCGAAGCCGTCCACACCGGAGGAGGCCGAGGCGCTGAAGGCGGAGCGGCGGGCGGCGCGCGAGCGGACGAAGGCGTGGCAGATCGCCACCGAGACGCGGCTGGTGTTTCTGCAGGGGCTGCTGCAGCGGAAGACCCTGCCGGCTGGGTGGGAGATGCAGGTCGCGCTGCTGCTCTGCCGCTCGAGCTCCGTCATCAACTGGTCGATGGCGAAGGGGCTTCTGCAGGCCTCGGAGCAGGACGGCGAGTACACCGGCTATCTGACGCTGCGGCGCCTGCTGTCGGAGAACCCGGCCAGGGCTTCGCACGTGGCGCTCGCGGTGGCGCTCGCGGAGCGCGAGGGTGGCCGTGACTTCGACCGGAAGGGCTGGCAGTCGGAGGGTGTGGCGGACTACTTGCGGCTGCTCAACGGCTGGGGGTACGAGCTCACTGACGTCGAGCGTGAGGTCGTCGAGGGAGCGCAGGCGGCGTGACGACTCCGACCCCTGTGGTGCGTGCGGTGACGTACGAGCGGGACGATCACCGTTGCGTCTCGTGCGGCACGCTCGCCACGATCACCTACCAGCACCGGGCCGCTGAGGGCATGGGTGGGCGTAAGGCGCGGCCGCGGCTCGAGGAGGGGCTGACGGCGTGCGCGCTCTGCAATGCGGCCTACGAGGGGTCGCTGCAGGTGCGGGCGCTGGCGTACGGGTGGAAGGTGCGTCGGTTCGTGGTCGAGCAGGGGCTGGCTGCGCAGGTGCCGGTCAGGTATGCGCTCGCGGGGTGGCATCTGCTGACCACGGACGGGCGTCGGCTGGAGGTTTCACAGGCCGCGGCGGTCGACATGATGCGCGCCGTGTACGGGTCGGTGTGGGACGAGTGGAGGGCTCTCGCGTGAGCGTGAAGGTATCGAGCTGGGTGTGGCATGACGCCACCCAGGAGGTCAACGGGAACGAGCTGATCCTGCTGCTCGCGCTCGCCGACGTCGCCGACGACTTCGGCCGATGCCGGTACGTCGATGAGGAGTCGGCACTCACCTACGACTCGCTCGCGCGGAAGGTCCGCGTGGATCGTAGGACGATCGAACGGCTGATTCCGAAGCTGCGCGAAAGGGGTCTGATCGATCAAGTTCGGGGTGCTCGCGGTCGACCGAACGAGTTCAGAGTGCTCGTGCCGTGGGCCTCAAGAAGCGCCGACAAAGTGTCGGAGAGTGCGAAAGATTCCCCGACAACTCGAACAGATTCCCCGACAGCTGTGCACGGATTCCCCGACAACGACGACATTCGCTCCTCTATTAACGTACTTAACGTAAGAGACGTAGTGAGTGCACGCGCTACGCGCGGCACTCGCATCGCCGAACCGTTCATCGTGACCGTCGAGATGCGGCAGTGGGCGGCCGTCGAGACGCCGCTTGTCGACGTCGACCGCAGCACGCGCATGTTCGTCGACTACTGGCGGGCCGCGACGGGCGCGAAGGCGACCAAGAGGGACTGGCTGGCGACGTGGCGGAACTGGCTGCGACGCGATCAGGAACGGGCCGAGCAGCGCGGCGGCGTGAAGCTGTCGCCGGCAGATCGCGCGATGGCGACGATCGCGCTCGGCGCCGACCAGAAGGCGGTCGGCGCATGATCCGGTCCGAGATGGCGAGGGTGCTCGCGTTCATCCAGCTCGGCGACAACCGACACGTGGACGGGCTGGTGCTCGACTACTGGATGGAGGTCGTCGGAGATCTCCCGTTCGAGGATGCGATGCAGGCCGTGCGCAGGTTCCGGCGCGAGCGGCCGGGCGTGTACCTCGAGCCCGGGCACCTGCTCGAGCTCGCCGGTGTCGTCGACGAGAAGCCGTCGCCGATCCCTGACCTCACCGAGCGAGTGGGGCGCGCTCTCGCGCTCGAGCGTGCCGGCCTCACGGAGGAGCAGGCGGCAGCCATGACGGTCGAGGAGCTTGCGGCGCGCCTGCAGCCGCCGCGGGCGCTCGACGCCGGCGAGGAGTGGGCGGTGCCGGTGGAGGTCGACGATGAGTGAGGTTATCTACGCCGACGAGTTCGTGCAGCTGTTCCTCGGCGACTACCGCGACGCAGACCTGTCGCAGATGGACGCGACAGCCATCATTACCGATCCGCCCTACGGGGAGACAAGCCTGGAGTGGGACCGCTGGCCGACTGGTTGGCTTGACGATGCCTGTTCGATCGCACCCGCGCTCTGGAGCTTCGGGTCGATGCGGATGTTCCTGGAACACGGAAAAGAGTTCACTGACGCGGGCTATAGGTTTGCGCAGGACCTGATCTGGGAGAAGCACAACGGGTCAGGGTTGGCCGCCGATCGCTTCCGGCGCGTGCATGAGATCGCCACGCACTGGTACCACGGCGAATGGGCCGACGTGAAGCACATGACACCGACCACTGCTGACGCGAGCCCGCGCGTCGTTCGTCGACGCGAGTCCAAGGGCGAGCACCAGGGCTCGCGAGGGGCGAGTAGCTACGTCTCTGAGGATGGCGGACCCCGGCTCATGAGGTCGGTGATTAAGGTTCGTTCGGAGCACGGTCGCGCGGTGCACCCCACCCAGAAGCCGGTGGGCATCGTCGCGCCGCTCATCGAGTACAGCACCGAGCGGGGCGACCTCGTCGTTGACCTTTTCGGCGGCTCGGGCACGACCGCTGTGGCCGCGCGAGCGCTGGGTCGTCGCTGCGTCATCTTCGAAGCGCGCGAGGACTACGCCCTGGCCGCCGCGAAACGACTCGCGCAGCAGACGTTCGACCTGGAAGGCCTGAGCGCATGAGTGACGAGTACACGTACACCGACGCTGACGCACCTGACGATGTCGCGGTGAAGCGCGACGTGCCGTGGTCGCTCGAGGCGGAGCAGTCGGCACTGGGGTCAATGATGCTGTCCCGGGACGCGCTGGAGGACGTCATGGCGGTCGTGCAGCCGGATCACTTCTACCTGCCGAAGCACGAGACGATCGCCCGCGCGATCGGCGCGCTGGTGGCCCGCAACGAGCCGGTGGACGTGCTCACGGTTGGCGACGAGCTGCAGAAGCATGGCGCTCTGGTGAAGGCTGGCGGCGCCCCCTATCTGCACGAGCTCGCCGGCATCCCCACTGTGGTCAGCAACGCGGGGTACCACGCGCAGATCGTCAACGACCATGCTCGGCGCCGTGTGCTGCTGCAGGTCGGCATGCAGATCACGACGAAGGCGTATGCGTCGGAGGGGACGGTCGACGAGCTGGAGGATGCGGCGCGGCGTGCTCTGGACGCGGCGACGTCGCGCGCGGGGAAGTCGGTGCGGCGCATCGGCGACGCGCTGGATCAGATCATCGATTCCCTCGACGAGAGGCCGCAGTTCCTGCCGACACCGTGGCGGCCGATCGACAAGCTGATCGGAGGGTTCGCGCCTGGGTCGCTCGTCGTCGTCGCTGCACGCCCCGGGCAGGGCAAGACGATCGCGCTCATGCAGGCCGCGGTGAAGCTCGCCCGCCATGGCATGGTCGCGTTCTCCTCGCTCGAGATGACCGAGGCCGAGCTCGGTGTGCGTCTGCTGTCGTATCTCGGCGAGATCCCGATGCAGTCGCTGCGGAACCACTCGCTGACCGACCTGGAGTGGAAGCGGGTGGCCGAGACGCGCACGAAGGCGCGCGAGGCGCCGATCTTCATCAACGATGCGGGTGGGCAGACGCTGGCCACGATCCGACAGCACGCGCGCGCGGTCGCTCGCCGCGGGAAGCTGACCGGGATCGCAGTGGACTACCTGCAGCTGGTGCAGGGCGAAGGGTCGGACCGGCGCGTGGTGGTCGACTCGATCTCGCGCGGGCTGAAGCAGATCGCGAAGGACTTCAACGTGCCCGTGCTCGCGGCCGCGCAGCTGAACCGTCCGCAGCAGGCGCGCGGTGGCCCTGTGGAGCCGACGTTGGCGAGCCTGCGTGAGGCGGGCGGCATCGAGCAGGACGCCGACGTGGTGATCCTGCTGCACCGCGATGCGGAGAAGCACCCGCGGGACATCAAGTTCATCGTGGCGAAGAACCGGCACGGCGAGCTGGGGTCGCTGACGCTTGCGTGGGAGGCGCACTTCGCTCGGTTCGTGGAGAAGCCGTGGACGCCGACGCATCACCTGTACGAGGAGAGCTGAGAGGAGACGATGGTGGCGATCGAAGTGACGGAGACGTTCGAGGTGGCTCGGGTGGAGGTCGGTGACGACTACCGGGTGCATCTGTGGCAGGCGCGGAAGGCGTTGAGCTACACGGGGGCTCAGGCCGCGACGTTGGCAGGTGAGCTGCTCGCAGCCGCGGAGGAGGCCGATCGGCTGCTGGCCGAGCATCTGCGCGACATGGCCGCCCGCACGGCATCAGAGGCGAGCGGGGCGCCGCTGTGATCGAGGAGATGACCGACGCTGAGGTGCTGCAGTGGCGGTGCCAGCGAGCGCTCGGCGAGGTGAGCGAGCTCGCGATGCACGTGCGATCGCTGATCGTGCCCGGCAACGGGCAGGGCGAGCGCGGCGAGGAGGACCCGCGCGAGCGCGCTCCGTTGCGGGTGACGCCGACGGACGCCGCCGACCACCTGTTCGCGAACTTGCTGCTGTGGCTCGACTACTGGTGCGAGCAGTTCGGGGTGGTCGCGCCGGTGCCGTCGTCGGTGGCGTGGTCGAACTACCGGGAGGTGCAGGGCTTCCGGGCGGGCACGTCGGTGGAAGATGCGGGACGGCTCGCTGGGAAGGTGGCGGCCGCGCTGCTCGAGTTCGAGCCGAGCATCGCCACCCACGAGCAGGGGAGCGTGTACCACGGGGAGATCGTGCGCCTGGTGGGGGAGGTGCGGGGTCGGTTCCCGATGGAGCAGCGGAAGCCGCGGCCGGCGGCGCCGCGCGCGTGCCCGACGTGCAAGCGGTTCGAGGTGCGGGCGGACTGGTGGGGCGTCGACGTGTCCGATGTGGAGGTGAAGTGCGGCCACTGCGGGTGGCGGCCGGAGGCTGATGTGCGGGCGTTGAGCGGCTGGCTGGAGCCGGTGGAGGTGGAGCGGCGGGTGGAGCCGTTCGACCCGTCGAATCCGTTCCATGAGGGGCTGCGCGCGCCCGTGCGCAGCACACACGATTCAGAGACAGGAGAGCAATCATGAACATCATCGAAGAGCAGACCTACCGGAGCGCCTCCCTGCCGAATGCGCCCGCCCGCCAGACTCGTGCGGAGGCTGACGCTGACGAGGCGCGTGGTGTCGAGTTGCAGGCGTATCTGGCAATCCTGCCGACCCTGACCGCTGAGCAGTGGGCTGCGGCTGCGGCGGCGCGGGATGCGGTGCGGGATGTGGGAGCGGCGGCGGGAGCGGCGGCGGCGGCGTGGGTTGCGGCGCGGGATGCGGCGCGGGATGCGGCGCGGGACGTGGCGTGGGCTGCGGCTGTGGCGGCGTGGGCCGCGGCGCGGAAGGCGGTGGGGGCTGCGGCTGCGGCGTGGGCTGCAACTGCAATCGTGGCCCGTGACCTGATCATCCGTGAGCAGTTCGACCTGTTGACCGGGCCGATGCGGGCGGCGGGGATCGACTTCGACAAGCTCGTGCCGACTTCGCCCGGTTCAGAGACAGGAGAGCAGTGATGAAGAACCTGATTTGCCGAATCCTTGGACACCGATTCGATGGCTGGGAGGCCGCTGGTGCTAAGGCGGGGGAGCCGCTTCCATGGGCATACTGCGGGCGCTGTGGATGTGAGCTCTGATGCTCAGATGGCCTCTCTTCAGAGAGGGCGACAAATGAGTCAGCCCATGCTTGACCTGTTCGAGCCCGCCGCAGAGCCGGGTCAGGTCGAGATCGCGGTGCTGTGCTTCTACTGGGGCAAATGCAAGCACGTCGAGCGGGGGTTCGGCGTTCAGGCGGTTCACGACGCGATGGAAGCGCACTACGCGGAGAGGCACGCTGGAGACATCGAGGAGTCGCTGGCCTTGATTGGGCGCGGACGCAGATCACACGATTCAGAGACAGGAGAGCAGAACAATGGTTGAGCACGCAGAGCACGAGGTTGTCACCGCCTACGCACGGGCCTGCATCGATGGCGAGTGCGAGCACATCGACGAGCATGGCGACGGATCGCTCGACGAGTGCCCTTCGATTGCGTTCGACGTGTGCGTCGACTGCATGGACGAGAAAGGCGCGGGCCGCTCAGAGGAGGAGTGGGACGACTGGGCGCTTGAGCCGTGGCCGCATCCTGGCTCGGCGGGATGGACCGAGACCGCATCAGAATCGCCCGATTCCGGGTCCAGCTCGTGAGCGCGCTGCTGACGATCGGGAAGGCGGCCAAGCGTGTCGGCCGCACCCGCCGCACCATCTCCAAGTGGATCGCCGACGGCGACCTCCCCGTCGCCCTCGAGCTGCGACGCGGCGACCAGATCATCGGCCGCTGGGTCGACGAGGAGACGCTCCTGGCCACCTACCGGCAGAAGCTGCAGGCTGACCCGACACGCCCACGACGCCGTGACGTTGACACCCCCCTTTGATAGGCTGTGCCTCACGGCACCGCTCACCCTGGATGCCAAAACGGCCCCGTCCGAGAGTTGCACCTCTCGTCGGGGCCTCGCCCGTTAATCGCTGTCACGATCGGAGGGCTGCTGTGGATGCTACCGGCACCTACCCCATGAACCCGAGCATGCTGGCTCGGTTCCAGGCAAAGTACGTGGTCGACGAGTCCGGATGCTGGCGCTGGACAGCTGCGATGCAGCGCGGCGGCTACGGACTGTTCCACGCGGACAAGCTGACCAGCGCGCACCGAGTGGCCTACCAGCACTACATCGGTCCGATCCCTCCGGGCATGCAGATCGACCACCTCTGCCGGAACCGCGCCTGCGTGAACCCAGCGCACCTCGAAGCGGTGACGCAGGCCGAGAACATTCGCCGAGGAGTCGTCGGGCACGCGCAAGCCGCGCGCACCCACTGCCCTCAGGGCCACGCCTACACCGAAGCCAACACCTACCGGATTCCCAAGACCGGGCATCGGCTCTGTCGAGCCTGCGAACGGCGGCGGCGGCGTGCTCGTTACGAAAAGACACTGCAGCTCACGGCATAGCTGCACTCACACGACCGGCCGCCGAACCTCTTCTCCGTCGGCCGGGAGAGGCCTGATCCACCTGGCTCGTCGGGGGCGCAATCGGATCATCTGCGACGCACTGGTCACACAGTCGTTGCACGCCTGAGGTGGCGGCACCTGCACCGAGCCGGGAGCCCGGGGGTGCCGCCACCACAGTGCCCACAAACCCGGGTGGGGTGTCAACGCGGCTGGCGACGGAGCCGCGAAGGACGCCCTGCAGCGCCTCCTCCTTTCGACGGCGTGGCGCACCTGCACCCCACCCACCCTCTCTACCCACGGAGAACCCCGCATGAACCCCACGGTCAGCATCCTCATCCCGTTCCGCAGCGACGACCCCCACCGTCAGCGCCTCTGGCAGCACTGCCGCACCCTCTGGCAGCACAGCGAGTACGAGCTCGTCGAGGGCCGCGACACCGGCACGGGCCCGTTCAACATCGCCGAGGCCTTCAACGACGCAGCCTCTCGCGCAACCGGCGACGTCCTCATCCTGTTCGGCGCCGACCACCTGCCCGACATGGGCCGCGTCGAGTGGGCCATCGAGCAGCTGCAGTCGCACCCGTGGGTGCCGCTCTACGCCGAGACCGCCGGCCTGTCGAAGCAGGACACGTACGCGATCCTCAACGGATACGACCCCGCGAAGGTGCCGGTCACCGACGTCGCCCCGTTCTGCACCGCGATCATCGGCATCCGCCGCGACGCATGGGTCCGCTTCGACACCCGCTTCCAGGGATGGGGAATTGAGGACGCTGCGTGGCGACTCGCGCTCGAGCACCTCTACGGTGAACCGCCTCAGCCGTCGGGCCGCCTCTTGTGTCTGTGGCACGAAGCGGCCTCCCGCGAACACTTCGAGGCAAACGCGGCGCTCATGGGTGAGTACCTGGCGGCCGCTGACGCTGGCCGCATCCGCGAGTACCTCGACGAGCTGGGCCTTCTCGACGGTCTAGACACCTAGCAACACGAAACCCCCGCGAGTGCGTCAACACTCCGGGGGCATGACCGAACTGGATTGGAGTTCGATATGCACGACTCTAGCCTCATCGCCCGATTCTGGGCGAAGGTAGACATGAATGGACCCGTGCCCGAGTATTCCCCGCACCTGGGGCCGTGCTGGCTGTGGACTGCCTCATTAGGTGCTGGCGGCTACGGCAAGATCTGGGCTACCGGGAAGGCTTTCGTCTGGACCGCACACCGTCTGTCGTACGACATGGCCCGTGGGCTGCCAGCGGACACCAGCCTCGTTCTCGACCACTTGTGCCGCGTCCGCCACTGCGTAAATCCGGCACACCTCGAGCCGGTCACGCAGTGGGAGAACACCATGCGCGGCGAGTCTCTCTCGGCCTACGAGTACCGGCAGACGCACTGCAAGCGAGGGCACGAGTTCACGACCGAGAACACTTACCGGTGGTCGGGTCAACCGACCCAGCGCAAGTGCAAGACGTGCCGCAGCGGTCGGCTTGCGCAGCGAGAGCGGTTGGCCGCGTGAAGGTCGTCCACTACCTGCCCTACGACGACATCGGCGGCGTCGGGTTCCGCTCCGCGCGAGCCCTCAACCGTCACCAGCCCGACTGGCAGGTCAACGCCTACCAGGGCGCCCCGTCGTACCTGCAGTTCCCCCACCACTCGGCCTGGCACTGGCCGACGATCGCCCAGCAGTGGCTCGAGGCAGACGTGCGCCACTCGCACGACCACCGCGCCGAGATCGCCGCCGTGCCGGCAAACGTGGTCACCTTCCACGGCACCGGCTTCCGCGAGAACCCGCACGGGCTGCTGCAGCACGCCGGCGACGCGCGCGTGCTCGTCTCCACCCTCGACCTGTGGCTGCTGGCGCCCGACGACGTCGAGTGGATGCCGCAGATCGACGACCTCGACGACCTCGCAGGCTTCCGCGCCCCGTCAGGCACTGACCGCATTCGTGTCGGTCACGCGCCGACGAACCGCGCCCTGAAGTCGACCGCCGAGTTCCTGACCGCATGCGAGCAGCTGCAGCGGCAGGGCGCGCCGCTCGACGTCGTGCTGATCGAGGGCCTGTCATGGCGCGACGCACTGGCCGTGAAGGGCACTTGCGACATCCTGTTCGACCAGACCGCGTACGGGTACGGTGGCAACGCGATCGAGGCGTGGGCGATGTGCATCCCAGTGATCTGCGGAGCGGCCGACGACACGCTCGCCGAGTACGACCGCCGCTTCGGGCTGCTCCCGTTCGTGCCGGCGACAGCGTCGACGATCGCCGCCGCGCTCGAGCAGCTCCTGCAGCCCTCGCAGCGCGCCTACTGGGGTCAGATCGGCCGCGAGCACGCCGAACGGTTCCACTCGCAGCATGCGGGCGCTGACAGGCTCGCCAGCATCTACAGCACCCTGTAGGAGGCTCTCGTGCGGGTGGTCGCCGTCGTGCACTTCTACGTGCCCGTGCACATGGCCGGTTCGGAGACGATGCTCCACGCGATGCTGGCCGCGCTGGTCGCCGCCGGCCACGACGTGCACGTGGTCGTCACCCGCGAAGCAAACCATCGCGACGACGTCGTCGACGGCGTGCACGTGCACCGACGGATGGGCCACGCGGCCGATGCGAAGATCGAGCAGCTGCAGCCGGACATCATCGTCACCCACCACGCCGAGGTACATCGCGCGAAGCGGGCCGCCGACCGTCACCGCACGCGCCTGATCCATCTGCTGCACTCAGACGCGCAGATCGCCTGCCGAGCCACTGCCCTGCAACGTCCCGACCTGGTCGTGTTCAACACGAACTGGGTACGGGACGCATTCCGCACGTCGTGGGGTCTCGAGCGCAACGGCATAGTGCTGCACCCGCCGATCGACCCCGCACGGCACCTGGTGACGCCCGGGTCGAAGGTGACGCTGGTGAACCTGTCAGAGGCGAAGGGCGCCCTGGTCTTCTATGAGCTGGCCCGTCTCATGCCCGACGTCGAGTTCCTCGGCGTCATCGGCGGCTACGACGAGCAGATCATCGAGGACCTGCCGAACGTCGAGATCCACCCGCACACGCCCGACCCGCGCACCTTCTGGGCGAAGACCCGCATCCTGCTGCTGCCGTCCGCACACGAGTCGTTCGGAATGGTCTCGATCGAGGCGGCCCTGTCGGGCATCCCGGCGATCGCGCACCCCACACCGGGCCTCCGCGAGGCACTGGCAGACGCTGGACGGTTCGAGCATCGCGCGATGGTCGGCGACTGGCAGCAGGCGATCCGCGACCTGCTCGACCCCACCGTGTGGGCGAAGGCGTCGGCGAAGGCGAAGGCGCGCGCGGCCGAGTTCGACACGGAAGGCGGTCTACGCCGATGGGTGCAGGCAGTCGAGCAGCTGTGACCCTGTCGGTCACGGTCATGGCACACCCGAAGCGTCGCACCGCTGCCGAGCAGCTCGCGCGCGACGTCGACGCGTCGATCGTGTGGGATGAGCGCGACGACGAGTGGCACACGGGCGCGCGAGCGCTCGCCGCCTACGACCCCACCGCCACCCACCACCTGGTGCTGCAGGATGACGCGATTCCGGTGCCGGACTTCCGCCGGCACGCGGCCGCGGCGCTCGCCGAGCACCCTGACGCACTGGTCAGCTTCTACCTCGGCACCTCACGGCCCCCACAGTGGCAGCACGCCGTCGACCGCGCCTGCATGACCGCCGACGACCTCGGCGCCGCATGGATCACCGCACCGACTCTGCTCCACGGCGTCGCGATCGCGATCCCGACCGTCGAGATCCCCGCACTGCTCGCCTGGTGCGAGCGCCCGCAGGTGCCCTACGACGAGCGCATCGGCATGTACTGGCGGTACATCCTCGACCGGCCCGTGTTCTACACGTGGCCGTCCCTGGCCGACCACGACGACGGCCCGACGATCGCCACCCACCCGGACGGAGACGCCCGCACAGCACCGCGTCGCGCTCGACTTGTCGGCTGGCCTCAGACGTGGAGCACGGAGACAGTCTCAATCGAGGGGTGAGCATGGCCCAGCGAGTGCGCGACGGCCGCGGCAAGACCGCCTACCGCCGCAAGCGCGACGCCCTGAAACGCCGCGTCGAACGCGAAGGCCTCACCTGCGGCCACGGCTCACCCACACAGGAAGGCTGCGGCAACCCCTTCGACCTCACCCTCCCAGCAGGCCACCCGATGGCATTCACAGCCGACCACCCCGAAGCACTCGCTAACGGCGGCCACCTCGTCGCACAGATCCTCGTTCCGATGCATAACTCGTGTAACGCGAGGAAAGGCAACCGAGCGCCGGTGCAAATTTGGGAGGCATCGTGACCACGGTGACAGCACCGACCCGCACTTGCCACATCGCCAGCTGCCAGCGGCCGCGATACCAGAAGCGTCGGTACTGCGTGACTCACGCCATGCGCGCATCACGGTATGGCGACCCGCACCATGAATACACGCCGACCCGCAACATCAGCCCCGGCCAGAGGTTCGGCCACCTCACAGTCATCGCGCCGGACGGCTACCGATGGCAGTGCGCCTGCGAGTGCGGCGCTGTGAAGACGATCGCCACCGGCAACCTCAACCGAGGACAGACCACCTGCGGCGACCGCACTGCGCACCGCAGGGCAGCCACAGTCGGCTACTTCCAGGCCCACAGACGACTCAGCGTCGATCGTGGCCCCGCAAGCGACTACCCCTGCACCGACTGCGGCAACTCCGCACTGCACTGGTCGTACAACAACGCAAGCGAGCACGAGCTCACCGACCCCGCTACCGGACTGCGGTACAGCCTCGACCAGG
>FRDC01004854.1_pt5 | contig 40040 bp, 32 predicted proteins | sample 1106171 | NCBI WGS metagenome assembly FRDC01 (sample SAMEA3930566, study PRJEB13176) | freshwater metagenome | biome: Drinking water system; feature: drinking water; material: water | place: Singapore | collected 2014-12-20 | reverse complement strand
GAAACTCCCACATCCTAGCCTGTCGCTTGACGTTGAAATCTTTGAGGATTTAGTTAAAAATATGAATAATTGACTATTTAACTACTTTTATATAAAAAAGACTCCTTCTTATGGAAAAAAAACGAGTCTTTTTGATCCTCGCCGTTTTATTTACTCTCGCAGTGCTGGGAACGGCTGTGGGGTTAAAATGGCAGAGATTTTCTCACGTCAATCCCCATTCTCGTGCAGACGACCCAGTTCAAAACAATCAGACACAACCTTCAAAACAAACTGAACCGGGCCACCCGTCTACTTTGCCCAATGTTGCCCACCCACCAGAAACAAATCCGCAAGGACAACCCCAGCAACAACAAGAACCGCAACAAGACAAAGACGACGAATGGGATGAACTAGAAGACGCCTTCGTTCCGCCCCCTGCTACTGAAGAAAATAAACCTGCAAAACTCGAAAAAATGTCTTCCGAAAAGTTTCAGGCCGAGAGCGAAAAGTTTATTCAATTTCTGGCTCAAAATGCAGGCAAGCCCGCCACGGTTGAAAACGGACATTCGGCTGCGGACTTTGTTGTAGATGGCGCATCGCACTTTAAGGCCTTAGTAGAGGCAGTAGAACTCAACCCCGAGCTTATTCCTCAAGCAAATGGACTCTACCGGCAATGTGCAACCCGCTCTTCGCATCCATCGGCACTCCGAGCTCTTTGCTACTTACAACTCAGAGAAACAGCAGAGGCACAAGCCTCCGAAATTCAGGACCAACTGCTTCGCGAAATTCCGGATCTCAGAGATCTCGAACTCGAAGGCTAACTCTTCACACTCAAGTTGCTGCAGGGGGCACAGTCTTCTGAAAAGATGGCCTTTCCTCAAGTCTTCCCAAATAAGCGGCGACATGCTGATAGCGATTTTTCCATTCAGAAGTGTACCGAAGACAAAGGTAGGTTAAAGCCGATCCCATATCTAGATCTGCCTGAGTCATCCTTTTTCCGCAGATCCAATCCTTTGGACCTGACGCCAACTGCTTATCGAGACGCCCAAAAATTCTTGCAATCATTGCACTCAATTCTTCGGCTAGTTCTGAGTCTCTAATATTTTGGGGACGAAGGGTATCAAGATAGAATTCGACGACCTTCTCCGCCAAACCCGTGGCTGCTCCACTCCAGAATAGCCCCGCAAGCTTTTCTTCTGGGGAGTCCCATCTCAGTGGGCTTTCGGTATGCTCATAAAAACTTTGCAAAATCAGGTGTGACTCGATCAAAACTTCGCCCGTCTTAAGTTGAACGATAGGGACCCGGGCCACTGGATTTAGTCCCAACAACTCTGCTGAGGGATGAAAAATATCACAGGCCTGTTCACGAAAGTTCAACCCAGCTTCTAAAAAAGCTAGTCGAACTCTGCGGGCAAATGGAGAACGAGGCGTAATCCAAACCAAGCAATCATCAAAACGATTTTGTTTCATCAAAGCTGTATTCATATTTCCTTCTCTTTTTTTAAGCTGATCTCGTAAAACTCTTAATGAGGAATTCCGGACTTTTGTCCAGGATTCCTTAGAAGCGGCGCTAAAACTTCCGCCTTACCGTCGATCTTATCTTCTAGTTTTAACCCAAATAGCTATAGCAAAAAGGGATAAACATGAATATTTCTAAACGGTGCAATGACGCCCTTTTTTTGAATATCGGGGCCTTTGGCATAGAACACTGCGCGCATGGTTGAGGTCTTATCGGGATTAAAACCATGAGTTCCATTTTCAAACTTTTCTATCCCTTTTTTTAGCATCACGCCCCAGGGTGCTTCTGCGGCAACAACAATCTCACCCACCTTTGGATTTTGGGAATAGTGCCAAGCGGCCGGCATCGTCACCCGAGAGTAGGCCTTGAAATGCTTTCCCTTCTTTAACCTGCTTAAGATCTCAGAAGTTTGTTTTTTTGACTTCGTATAAACCAGTGCCTGAGGTCCTGCTCCTAACACTTGGATTCCATTAAAATCAGCGTAATCCTCCAAGTACTCCATTTTTTCGGGATCCATCTGCTGCATCCCATGATCGGATACTACAACGATATTGGGATCTAGATTTTCAGCCTCTAACTTCTTAAAGAGCTTGCCTAAAGTTTGATCCACCTTCATCACCGCTTCTTTTACTTCTGGCGAATTAGGTCCAAATTTATGCCCAGCTGTGTCCACATCCGAAAAATACAAAGTCAAAAGATGAGGCCTTTCGGATTCAGGAAGTTTTAGCCACTGCACAATCTGATCAATCCTCTGTTCGTGAGTAATTTTAGAATCGTAATTAACATAATAGGTGGGCCTCACATTGAGAATAGATGCCTCACTGGCTGGCCAAAAATAGGTGGCCGATATCATATTTTGTTTTTCTGCAGCTACCCAAAGCGGAACCCCGTAATACCAGCTACCGTCGGAAACCTCTTTGCGATTGGAAAGTTTAAAAATTTTATTCTTACTGGGATCAAAAAAGGTATTCGCAACAATGCCGTGATTCTCCGCATAGAGTCCAGTCACCAAACTGTAATGATTTGTGAACGTCTTCGAAGGATACACAGGAAGCATGTACTTGGCCGAAGCTCCCGAGTCTCTAAACTGGGTCAACACGGGAGGGTTAAGAAGATCTGTGTAATCCCATCGATAACCATCAATAGAAATCAGTAGAACGTAGGGTTTTTTAAGCGTTTCAGGAGAATTGTGCCTACCGGACACTTTGTTTACGACCGAAGTCGCACACCCCATGAGCGAGGAGAGAATAAAGAGTGTAATTAGAAAAAGAGAAAATGAAATCTGCTTAAAAAGTGGGAGATTTTGAGAGGTTTTTTTATACATTGCGTTATCTTTCTTATCCGAATGATCTTCGAATGGATATTTTCCTTTTGAGTGGCTCTAGGCGAGGATTATCCGGCTTTCTAAGAAGATTTGCAACAGCATCTCTACTGATTTTGTGTTGACAGTTATCGTCCCAAACCATTATCCAGGCGCCAGTTCGTAGTACTCGCTTTATTTAATTTCGTTTTTGGGGGGTTAATTCATGTCAAGGTTAGTGGTTCGATCTGCAATGGTCGGCATCTTATTGCCGTCTTTGCTTCCATATGCGTTCGCGGACAATTATTCAGTGCAAAAAGCCCTGGATTCTTTTTACAAAGATTCTCCGACGTTTATGAATCAAAGAATTAAGAAATATGAACAACGCTTCTCTTCAGTCGAAAACGACGAAGAAGGAATTTTTCAGGGGGAATTCGAAATTCCGGGTAAGAATCTTACCAAAGAACAAATGGATCGCTTGATTGATGCCAAAAACTCGTATCACGAGGGGTTGCGTCAAAAAAGAAATCCAAATCAAGGAAAAGCCCCATGGGAACCCAACGACAACGCAGCTGATCTGGTCGAGGGGATGGTACGTTATCCGAACGGTCTTCGGGTCACCAGCTTAGAGCAGATGGAGCGAAAGCACCTACTCTCGGGAAAATCCTCCGTTCATCCCTGGTCTGATGACTATTGGCCTATTTATCAAGGGGGCGCAGCACGTCGGTATACCGATGCTAACCTTCCGGACACAAACGATTGGCAAAGAATGGCCAATTATATTTATAAAGAAACCTGTTCGATTGACGATCTTTCTCCCACCGAAAAATACGACTTGTTGATTGGTGATAAGGATCGCACTCTTACCATTCAGACCCTGGCAGCCGGAATGGGATATGCTGAAGGTCAGTTTAATCCTGGGGCAGGGTTTACTGGGGCCAGCAAAGAAGTCGAAACCTGGATGGGTCACTGCGACGGTTGGGCTCAAGCTTCATACATGGAAAAACGTCCATCCCGTGCAACGACCGTTCTAGCAGCTGATGGTAGAACTAAAATTACTTTCTACCCATCCGATATTAAAGCCCTTGCTACTTTACTCTGGGCCAAATCAGGACCTCAGACAAGGTTCATCGGACAGCGCTGTGAGAAGAAAGATCCTCCGACAGATGCTGCAACTGGCCGAGTACTAGACACCGAGTGCTTCGATACCAATCCAGGAACCTGGCATCTCGCAGTGATCAATCAGTTAGGGATCAATAAACGTCCGTTTGTTATTGATGCAACTTACGATTATGAAGTTTGGAATCAGCCCGTCTATTCTTATTCTTATTCCTACTTCAATCCTAAGACTCAAGCCGAAGTTTCTAGACTTTCGGAAGCACGCGTAAACGTGGGCGATCCTGGATTTGCCGATAAATTCGCCCGCTGGAGATCACCCGATGCAAAGAGCATCGTAGGGGTGGCCATGAAGTTGGTTTATATTAAAGAAACAGCACCATCTCATGATAAGTACGACAAACCATCCAAAGACTACAAAGTGGCAGTCAACTACCTCTATGACCTAGAATTGGATGCAAGCGGAAGAATCATCGGTGGAGAATGGTACCAGAACCTCCACCCTGATTTCATGTGGACACCAGCTAGAAACGCTTCTGCAAATTCAGACGGCGACATTTGGTTAAACAGACAGGGTGATCGCTCAGGCTGGCACTTTAAGAATTTTAAATCCGTACCAGCTAACTGGATTACTGCTGCTAAGCAATACAGCTCTCCAGAAGGGCAGCCTCTGGCAAAGATTGTGGACGCTTTGATCGAAAGATCAGGCCGTTACAATTTCATTATCAGTGGCCGATAAAATCAGCAGAAAGAAACCATAGGCCAAAAGCCTAGTAGAAAAACAGAGACCTGGAGAGAGCAAAGCTTTCTCCAGGTTTTTTTTAGCGTTCCCACCGGTGTTGAAAACTCAAAACCAAACTTCTATTTAAAGGAGAGGCAACTGAAGGAAGAAGGGTCTGATCAGTGTAAGAAGCCATGATCGTGTCGGTCATGCCCAAAAGAAGGGCAAGATCGAAGCCTACATCTGCAGCCCAGCGGGAAGTTCCAGTAGCAGCTATGGAGGTCCCAGGATAGACCACAGATTCGATCTGGTCCCAGCGGGGCTGAATTCTAGCTCCAATTCTCACCTTTCCACCACCAGGACTAAATCCAATCCCTCCGCCCAAACTGGCACCCCAGCCCGGATAGACCGAATAGGAAGTGGTTCCGTCTTTAAAGGTTCTAGAAAAAGAATAATGGGCTTCACCAATGACAAAGGCGTCCCAACTCGACCAACGTTTGACCAAAAGTGTACCGACACTTACGGCAAAAAATCCGTTTCCCGTCACATCAGCCAACGAAGGCAGCTGAAATTCATAAACAGAACGGCCAGTAGGAATACTTAAAACAGAAAATAAAAAGCCCTGAGGCTTCCAGGACGAATAAGTCCACGCAGGAAGAAACTCATACCCCGCACTGAGTCTTAAATCCCCAAATGCCGTACTCGAATCCGAGACTCCTGGTTCATTCACCACTCGAGTCACAAGCGGTGCACTCACTCCGACTTGAAGAAGGTCAGATAAAAGAATTGCGGCATCTACTCTGTAATTCCAGATCCGATCACTAGAACCAGCTGGGGTTTTGGAAATACCTCCATCAGCTCCAGTCTGAGCTACGATCGAAGCGGAAGATATCCCCAGATTAACTTGAGCTTGGTCATCTCCAACAATAAGAAATGGAGCAGCAGGACTACGCGCACAACAGGAGGCAGCAAAAGCTCTACTCTGAAGACTGAATAGAAAAACGATAAGAAAGAAAACCAAACCCTTACGGCACATCGATGGTGTGTCCTACTTCTTCAATCAGCTGGTCACCTTGGGAGAGAGAAAGAAAAATCTTCCAAACCCCATCTCGACTGGGCATCGTAAATCCCACTCGGGTCCAGTCATATTCGCCTGGATTAACCATCACGATCTTTCCCTTGCCCCCAGGATGATGAGCCCCATTGTCCATGTCCATCCACGTTCGACCATCCACCGAATAATTTAGGGCCACGGGGGAGCCGACTTTCACTGCGTTGCTGGGCCAAAATNNAATTTTAAATGAACTGTGTTTTTTAGAAACCACAGTCTCAGGAGTCACCGTTGCGGTGAGCCCTGCACTCGGAAAATTAAATACGAGGTCTAGATCTTTTTTAGGATCTACTTCAGTTTTACCAGTTGGAGGTCCACCCACTATCGGCTTGTTTTCTCCGCTACCGCTAGTTGGGGATTGACTGGGAGCCCCCCCCTGATCCGAGCCTGTACAACCGATCCAGCTACTCATTAGAACCACGAAAACTACAGAAACTATGATTTTCATAATCGTGCCTATTTTTCTTTTAAATTTATAAAGTGTAAGGGATTACGGCACTATCTAAAGTCTTTTTGCCTTTTCTCAGATCGATACGAATTTCCCAAGGGCCGGACATTGAAAAAAAGACTTCGCGTACCTTAAATTTTTTCGAACTCGAATTTTCGCCCTCAGTAATTAAGGTCGATTCTGTCGGCAGGGTGCCATGATCCATCGAGGGCATAAAGAGTTTTACATAGATGCCATCAACTGAATCCAGCGTTAAAGGCTGCGAGGAGGTTTTCTTCTTTAATTGAGTTGGGGCTTCTGCCACTTTTTTCTCAGTCAAAGTCAAAACAAATTCGGCCTGATCCTCAGCGGTGGGCATAGCATTTTTTTTAGGTGGAATAGTCCAAACAATATCCCCACAAATAGAGCTCTTCTTAAAAACCACAGAACACGTTTGAGTTTGAACCTCTGCAAAACTGGCCCGACTTAGGGACAAAAGAAACAAAAATAGAACTATCTTTTTCATCTGATTTTACGGTCTCTTGATGGCACATCCCAGAACTCGAACAAATGATTTCGAGACCGACTCTCCTTTTTTTATACTGGTTAAAGCATCTTCTAAGTATTTTTTATCTGCTGTGCGAGAATAGTGACTATCGTCAACGCCCCCCTGAAAAAGAATTTTTCCTGAGGGATCAAGAACGTACGCATGCGGGGTTTTAACCGCTTCTAAATGAATGGCAATTTTAGCCCCCTCGTCCTGCAGCACCGGAAAGGGCAGAGCAGCCTGCTTAAAGTAAGCTCTAGATTTTTCTACGCCCTCATCCGCATTAGAATGAATCCCCACGAATTGAAAATCTGGATCCTTAAACTGGTTAGCCAATTTTTTCAGTGCTTCCTCATGCCCCCTAGAACAGGGACAATTAACAGAGAGAAAAACAACCACTGTGGCTTTCTTCGCACTCTCTAATTTAATTTCCACAGTCTTTGTTTCAACATCGTTTTTAGGATCTTCTACAGACCCCAAATTTAAGCCTTTTAACTCGACTGTCAGCAAGGAGGAGGGGCTACTCACTGGTGGAAGCGAAGGCGCAGTGGGCAATAATGGGGAGGCAAAAGTTTGAATATGAAAAAGCAATCCAGAAATTAGAACTCGAAATGCAAGCGTTTTCATTGGTCTCTCTATAACGGATCTAAAGAGATGATGCACCATTGAAAACTAGAAATTACTACTATTCCAAACAAAATCCTGACCCAAAACCCACTTAAACCCTACAAAGATTGACCCAAAAACTCCGTAAAATAGTCATGATGTTACTCGGGGACTTTCACATCCACTCCACCTTTAGCGACGGGCGCCTAAGCATTCCCGAAATTATAGACTTTTATGGCTCTCAGGGGTTCGGTGCCATTGCCATTACCGATCACCTCTGTGAACATGAGTCCCTCATCGGAAAAGCTGCTCGTTACATCGGTCACACCCTGACCCCTCACTTTTTCCCTCACTACCTCCAGGTGATTCAGGAGGAAGCCGAGAGGGCCTGGGATCAGTACCGAATGGTAGTGATCCCAGGCTATGAGCTTTCCAAGAACTCGATCTCAAATCACCGTTCTGCCCACATCTTGGCTCTGGGGGTTACAAAATACATTGCAGCTGACCCGGATGTCGTTGATTTGGTACGCCTTATTCACGACCAAAATGCTCTAGCCATTGCAGCCCATCCCGTCTCCACCCGAAAAAGAGAAAAACAAACCTACCATCTGTGGAATCGAAAAGAGGAGCTAGCACAGATTTTTGACGCATGGGAAGTAGCAAGCGGCCCGTACCTTTTTGATGAGGTCTTAAAGAGCAAGTTACCAATGATTGCCAATAGCGATCTGCACCGCCCCAGCCAAATGACCTCGTGGAAAACTGTTCTGGATTGCGAAAAGCACCCAGAAGCGGTTTTGGATGCCATCCGAAAACAAGAGGTCTCGTTTCGATTTTTTGAGGGAAACATAACGCATGGTCTCGCGACCTTGCTTCAGAAATCCCAACCCGGCACTCAATAATTGTTCTTTACCTTCGCGAAAAGCTGTTCAAAATGGGGACACTGGGGACCTCAATGAACAAATTACTCAAGACCGGATTTTTATTGTTATTCTGTTTCGTATTTTTTACACAAAACCAATCTTTTTCTCAAGAGTATGAAAGTCTGCTCCCAACTTCTCTCTCTGACATCCAAGAATGGAGACCCATGGGAGGAGCTTGGGTTTTAGGGCTTGACGCCAAAAGACGTCCCTCTGCTCTTTATGATCTCTCCTATCGCTATCCTGACTTCAGACAACTCCTAGGCTGTCTAGACTTGCGTTGCGCAAACGCGAAACAGGTGGCACGCCTGATCAAAAATGGCCGAAAATTTTTTAAGGAAATTCCGAGCCCCCTAACTCCTACCGGAAGCCTTCTCGATACTTTTAGTGAAAAAGAAGAAGCAGAGGCTACAGAAGTCGCACTTCAAACTCTCTCAGAATACGACACACAGACCACACGACGGCCTAGCAATCAGAAGTACAGCGTCCTGCCGAATGATTGGTGGAAGAAAATACCGTGGAAGGCTGACACCGCATTTCGAACCTCATCTGCCGGCGGTCGTATGGATGAAAATCCCCCCTCAGAATTTGGCTTAGACGACATTGATTTTGAGGTATTGCTTGGCGCTCAGTTTTCTAAATTTCAAGAAGCTTTAAAAAAACTTCTCAAAGACGAAGTCTCCCTCGAAGACTTTTGGCTCAGCAGTTCAGGAGCAGGGGGGTATCAGATCTTCTTTAAACCTAAGGCAAAAAATCTGACACCTCCCCTCCCTTACAAGATAGCGGATATTCGATGTCCCTCCTGCGCCCTTGTCGAAAACCTATCCAATCAAGTGGTGCAAGAACTGATTTCTCATTTAATCGGTTTAATTCCTGTCCCAGCGGTAAGTGCTTTAGTCAGCACAGCCCTACATGAATGGTTCCACTTAAAAAATGGAATGACCAACTTTCATCAGCAAAGAGTTTTTGAAATGCTAGCCCACGGGGACCAAGCCCCAAAGCCCTTTACAGCGATTTCTAACCTTACCCCCACGACTCGGGAATCCATTGCTGCCTATTTGGTTCTTTCTCAAATGGGAGTCCTAGGGATAGTGAGTTGGCTCATCCAAGACCCTTCGATTCATTCTTTTCAGTGGGCAGTTTCTCAATGGAAGGCAGATCAAAAAACTGCCGAAACTCAAGCGGCCCAAACAGCAGAATATCTCAGAAACCGAGGTATGACGCTGAAATACTTGAACTCAACCCACGTCCTTGCCTCACAAAAAACTGAGGGAAAAGTCCAGTCCTGGATCTACCCACTATCGACGAACCGGTACTGGAATCTGGCTCCGCCCTTTGTTGCCTTCGACTATCAGAACCCCGAAAGAATCTTTCAAATTCGGGCCGGCATTGAAGCCGCCCATCTTTTTATTGGCATTTTATCATCGGTCATTCCGGTGCCCTTCGTCGGTACAGCGATTTCGCAAGTTTTCGAAAGAGTGGTCCATTCCCAAATGCACGCGGTGGCCAATTGGGAAGCCAGATTAGATGTGGTTTTAGAAACGCTGTCAGACTCAGAAAACAGACGAACTGAAATGGAGTACTTGAGATTGCAAGCAGTCTGTCCCTTTATCCCCACTTACGCTCTAAGCTTAGAGCGAACCCGAGAAGAAAGAGACTTTTACCACATCCCTTGATGACGGTTTACCGTTGATTCTAGGCTCGTCTCTAGGCTAAACCCGTATCTATGGTAAAAAATTCGATCCGTCCCTCGGTCAAAGTGGAAGCTATTGCCGGTATCACCACTTTTTTCACAATGTCTTATATTCTCATTGTGAATCCTTTGATGCTTTCGCATGAAGGCACCGGGATGCCTTTTTCGGGAGTACTCACCGCAACGGTGCTGCTTTCTTTTTCGATGACCCTTTTAATGGGACTTTACGCAAAACTCCCGTTCGCAGTGGCACCTGGAATGGGTCTGGGCCCCTTCTTTGCTTTTACAATTATTCTGAGCAGGAAGGTCCCTTGGCAGACTGCGCTGGGAATCACCTTTTGGGCAGGTATTTTATTTTTGCTTGTATCCCTCACCCCTCTTCGGGAATCGATTGCTCGAGCAATCCCAAAAAACCTGAGAGCCTCAGTGTCTGTGGGCATTGGGTTATTTCTGACCTTCTTAGGGTTAAAAAATGCAGGAATTGTTACGGCTGACTCGGCGACTTTTGTAAAATTGGGAACCTTAGGAATGGAAACTGTCCTATCGATGATGGGACTTGTCCTAATGATTCTCCTTTTTAGAAGAAAAAGTCCGTTTGCCTTCTTAGCCGGGATCGGCTCTGTTACTGCTGCCGCCTTAATCGCCGGAAAAATTAGGTTTCCAGAAACCTTTTTTAGCGTTCCTGATTTTCACTCAGTCTTCCTTAAGTTGGATCTTTGGGGAGCATTGAAGTGGTCATTGGTTCCATCAATGGCTTCGATTCTTTTTACGGATCTATTTGACTCGATTTCTACCTTCATCGGTGTTTCGCATGCTGCAGGGCTGGTTGATTCGAAAGGAAATCCCCTCCGGTTACGCGAAGGCTTGGTAGTCGATGCGGTAGCGACCCTGGGCGCGGGTTTGGTTGGAACTTCCTCAGGAACCGCCTTTATTGAAAGCACCGCAGGAATCGAAGCCGGAGGCCGAACCGGACTCACTTCAGTTTTCACAGCCTTTTGTTTTTTACCTTGTTTGTTTATTGCACCTCTTGCGTCAATGATCCCTGGATACGCAACTGCTCCCGTACTCATCCTTATTGGTGCATTTATGTTTCGAGGAGTAACCGATTTAGATCTAAAGAGAATCGAAGATTTGGTCCCCGCTTTTTTGACACTGATCCTCATTCCGTTGACCTTTTCAATCACTCAGGGAATCTTATGGGGATTTATCTCTCATGTTGTTCTGTATTTGCTTTTTGGGAGAAGCAAAGAAGTGCATCCTGGAATGTATGCACTAGGTATTCTCTCCGTGATCCTTTTGGCTGTGGAGCACGGTAACTTTTAATAAGGGGGAGCGTTGAAGAAACACTCTAAGAATTGGCGGGTTTTAGATTTTCTTCTTCTTATTATTTTTGTTCTAAGTTTCTACTGGATTCATTGGCAAAGTATTTTTCAGGTACCTGCCTTAAATTATGACGAAGTCCGCGCCGGAAATTATACTCATGCCATTGCGTTTAGTCCTGGCAGTTGGCCTTTTCACGGAAGCAACTCATATACTGTGGTTTTGGCAAGCTATTGGGCCGCGCCTTTTTATAAACTTTTTGGCGGAGGTATTCTCCCATTAAGACTTTCTGGAATCATCTCAGTCTTTTTAGGGATCCTCCTGATTTCTGTGGCACTCAGTGCAATCGGCAAAAAATCAGCCGCAAGGATTTTCCCGTTTTTGGTAACGTTTTGGCCAGCCCTTTTTATTAACCATCGCTATGGGATCGAAGCGAATACTTTTCACGTCCTTTGCCTCGGAGGTCTCCTATGGGGCCTGGCCAAACGCAATTGGCCTGTTATAGCCCTTGCAACGGTGGCGGGCATTCTCACTCATCCCTTTTTTATTGCTCCCGCATTAGCAATCCTGATTCTGATTTTAAAGAAGCATAGAACTAAGAAACTTAGCTTGTCAGATCAAAACTGGATTCTTGGTCTTTTAGTTTTCTTTCTTTTCTATTTTATTCAAATTGGTTTTTTGATCCCAGAAAAATTTAAGGCCATTGGTCTCATTGCTTTGGATTTGGGACTGATCCTCTGCTTGATGAAACGTTGGCCAACAAATCAGTTTATCGCTAAACAGAAAAAAGCGTTTACCTTCGTTTCAATCCTCTTTTACATCGTTTCTGGAATAGCTACAGTTTTTGTACTGACCTATTCTAGTTCGTTTTGGAGTCTGCAAATAGCAACAGGTTTAAATGATGGCGTAGGATTGAGAAGCTTTGAACTTTTTCTTTTAGCTCTGATTTTTGGATCTGCTTGTAGCGCTTTTTTTATTCCTGTAAGAAACCCTCTCTTTTTATCACTCGTCCAATTTTTCTTAATCACAAATTTCGTTTGTCTATTGNNGTCTATTGATCCTGATTCAGCCCTCTTCACGATGCTTTGAGCTAAGTCTGATTCTTTTAGCGGTTCTGGTTGCCTGGGTGTTGGGAGAATTCCGCCAGAAAATAAAGGGCATCTGGATTTTCAGCTGGATCTTATTGGGCTGTTTGCAATGGAATCAGCATTACTTAAAACCAATCCTTGAGCAAAGAACTGAAAGAAAACTTCTGCGCTTTTTGTTTGTGAAAGGAGTGACAGAAACCTACCCTTCTGCTCAAACCACTCTCTCCCAAATTGCCTCCCAAGATTGTTCGCTCGATGGTGTTCCCAAACCTGATTTAGATTTGTGGCGAGACGCAATGGTTTTTTTAAATGGTGCGAATCGATCAGTACTGCCTTCAATGACCTCAACCCCCTTACTACCCCATATGCTCCCGCTACCGTTAGCCCGAACGGACTGCAAGCTTTGACTTTGAGCATCAACTCTGTTATCTCCCCCAGCGACGGTCTAACGGTTGAGGGGGGAGATCATAAAATTTTATGAAAATAAGCATTTGTTCACGTTTTAAACGAGTTTTTTCTTGGGGCTCGATCTTAATCAGTACGCTCAGTTTTTCATTCTTCTCCTTTGGCGACACCGAAGTAAATATGACTGACGCTGTCATTGTGAAATCCTCCATCAGACAATTGAGTCATGATTCGACAGCCTTACGTGAGGCCATCGGCCAGATTATTGGATTTGGAATTTGCCTGAGAACCCCGTGTGGGACTTCACGTTGTAATTCCGTAAGGTATTTTGAGTTTTCACGCTCTAGGAGCGTTCGTGATCCGATTCGCTTTAGAAAGTTGGTCTGCACTTACACCCCAGAAGCCTACGAAAAAATCGAATTCTCCCTTCTAAACAACCCGAATGCCTTAGTATCTGGTGCTCAGGGAAATCTTCCGGGCTATCTGTCCACTCCTGTCGACTTTTTTGCCGCCCAGGGGCTCACCCCCTTTACCAAAGCTCAAATACGAGCAAACCTTTCTGAAGAAAATCGATCTAAAAGATTTGCAGAAGCACGAAGCACTCTAAAGAAATTGAAACTTTCTGGAAACTACTTTCTAAGAGCCTATCCTTCGATCACTTATAAACTTCCTGGTTTGGGAGAGGATTTTCGTACCCTTCCAAAGCCTTCTGAACTCCGTGCCCTTGCTGAAAACCATCCCGCACTAAGTCGTGCGATTGAAGACTATTGGCGAGTGCGCGTTTCAGCTATCGAAAAAATCAAAGGGATCGAACCCATCTCCCATTTGGATTATTCTTCTTTGCGACCCGACGATCTCCAGCGAATTCATGTGAAAGCGGTTGAGATCTACGATGAAACTTTGCATGAAGAAAAAACTAATTTAGCTCTGACTGATGTCTTTCGGGCCATTTCTAAACAAATGAGACTTGCTCGTAAGGGAGAATTTAGCACCAGCGAAAAAACAAACCAGACCCGACTTAGGGCCTTGTTCGAATTGCGAGCGCATGCGGTCAACTCTGCGGTAAAAGACTTTTTAAAAACAAGAAACCCTTCAAAAGAAAAATCTAACTAAACTTTCCGTTTTTAGAATAGAGTGCTAGGCAAATTTATTCTAGGGCAAGAGGTGCCGATCGACGGACTCAATGCCACAATTTAAACTAGTCCTTTGGGGGACTTATGAGTCGGGCAGCGATTGCCATTTTATCAACAGAAAATCTATTCCATAACTTAGATGTATTAAAGGCCGCCTGTCGCAACCATCCCGAGTTCATTGCAATGATTAAGGCCAATGCCTACGGTCACGGGCTGAGATCAGTAGCAACTCGCCTCGAGAAAAAGGTTGAAAGCCTTGGGGTTGCTTCGGCTGATGAGGCCATTGCGCTACGGAAGATCGGCATAAAATCTCGAATTACTTTGATCGAAGGAGTCTTCGAGCCGGATGAACTCCTTGTGGCTTCTAGCTTAAACATGGAGGTAGTTTTTCACCACGAATCACAAATCGAATGGCTCGAAAAAACACATCTTCCACTGCCCCTTCATGCCTGGATAAAAATCAATACAGGGATGGGCCGTCTAGGGTTTAATCTTCCCGAGGCGCAGGCCGCCTACCAAAGGCTGAGTCAAAATCCGAACATCGCCCAACCTATAGGAATTCTCTCTCATTTTGCCTGTGCAGATGAGGTAAATCACCCTCTAAACCAAGTGCAGATCAAAAACTTTAATGACTTTGTCAAAAACTTGCCTGGGAAAAAGAGTATCTGTAATTCTCCAGCGATATTTAATTTTCCAGATCAGGCTCGTGATGTAGTGAGACCGGGACTGGCTCTCTATGGAGTATCTCCGATTGCGGGTAAGAGTGCTCAGGAACTCGGTTTAAAACCTGTTATGACCTTACAAACTCGACTCATTGCCACTCATCAACACAAGAAAGGTTCTTCCATCGGGTACGGAAGCCAGTTCACCTGTCCGGTAGATATGCCAGTCGGAGTTATTGCCATGGGTTATGGCGATGGCTATCCGCGGACCGCACAAAATGGAACCCCCGTTTTAGTCAACGATGTGCGCTGTCAGGTTGTTGGCAGGGTATCGATGGATATGATCACCATTGACCTGAGAAGTTGTCCTAGCGCAAAGATTGGTGACCCTGTTATCCTATGGGGAAATGGTCTGCCCATCGAAGAAGTGGCTCATCATACTGCACAAGTCCCCTACGATTTATTATGCGCCATTCAGCCCCGAGTTAAATTTCACTGGACCCTTTTTTAGTTTAACGAATTCTCATTTGAGAGGAACTCACTGAAAAAATGCGCACCGTAAGGTCTGTGAAGAATTTTCTTTCAGGCTTTACAACCACTGCAGTGACCCTGGCGCTGAGCATCTTTGCCACGCCCTACCTCCTCAAGTGGTTGGGAAATGATCAGTTCGGAGCCTACAGGCTACTGATGGATTATACGGGTTATTTATTTTTACTAGAATTTGGTTTAGGAGATTCATTAATTCCGCTGGTCGCCCATGCCCTCGCAATCAAGAGCCCAAAACAAACCCGACAAGTCCTAGTTACTGGGATACGGGCTTTCATCTGTGTCGTGCCACTCAAGCTACTAGCGGGTTTGGCTCTGATCTTTTTTGCGGACCGACTGATCCAGACTCCGCCTGAACTTCTTCGCGTGATTCGCATCAGCTGCGCGGTTTCGGTTCTCACCACCTTGCTTTGTATTTTTGCTCCTTTTCGAACCCTGCTAGAAGCCCAAAAGATGGGGTTTCGAATTAATCAGTTGCTCACAGTTCAGTCACTGTTGACCACAATCCTTTCGATTATCCTGGTTCGCAAAGGTATGGGATTAGTGGGGATGTTTATTGCACTTGCAGTTGGGATCTTGCCTTATTTTGCTGTCATTACGATTCATGGATTAAGAGAGCTGCCTGGCCTCTCTAGATCGGTCATTTCGGATCCACTGGATCACGAAAAATGGAAAAAACTCTGGCATCTCAACTTCTACAATTTTGCTGCCAATATGTTCAGTCGCTTTGGACGTTTTTCGGACAATATTATCATTGGTTTACTTATTAACCCTCACACTGTGACTCGTTTCTTTATTACACAGAGACCAATCGAAATCGCAGGGTCTCAACTCTTTAACCTAGGGATCTCGACCTGGGCCAGCTTAGGCGAATTGCATCACCAAAACAAAACTCACTTATTTAAAGAACGACTTAAAGAACTCACTCAGCTCACTACCATCACCGGCATGGCCATTATGGGGCCACTGGTAGCCTACAATCATCACTTTGTATCCCTTTGGGTGGGGCCCTATCAGTATGCTGGAAATTGGGTCACTTTGGTGTCAGCTGCCAATGTGATTACCTTAGCTCTCATCGCCCTTTGGGGTTGGATTTTTTCGGCCAGTGGTCAAGTGGCAGTTTTATTACCGCAATACGGAATTTCTACATTGATCAATCTGATTTTTAGTCTGGCCCTCACCCGAACCTTTGGTATGAGAGGTCCACCTCTAGGGACTCTCATTGCAAATATCACCGTAGGCTTATGGGCGGTCCCTTTTCTACTTCAAAAGCACTTTAAAGTTAAAATGATTGAAATCTACTTTTCGATGCTAAAGCCTTTCTTCGTTCTGCTTCCTGTAACTAGTTTGATTTGGATTTACGCTCACTCGCACACGCCACGAGGTTGGATCGGTCTTTTTGGAGAAGCAGGCCTAGCACTCGTCGTCATTATGGGTACGGCTTGGTTTTTGGCTCTTTCGCGTAAGGACCGCGCGCTTTGGATCCACCGGTTCGAGTTTCACATTCTTAAAAAGCGCGAGAAGTATGATTCCTCTCAATCTTGATAATTTCTACACCACCCTTAGAGAAAACACTCTTCATCTGGTACGGCCCCTCTAAAAGGCGATAAAGCCGATCACGGTCCCATTTCTTTTCCAGCGGGCCCAAAACAACGTAATTGAGCCTAAATTTCGTCATACTGCTACGAAGATCTTCTAAAGAGGCCTGACTGTGTAACTGAACGACCCTTGCGGCAAGTTCTCTATTCAGATCTAGGGTTAAAGTAGGATACTGCCGCGCTTTCATCTCTTGCACCAGTTCTTTCGAAAGACCAGCAACCCACTGACCGACGGGCATATCATCCGAAGACTGCGGTGCCAGTCGCGCAAGGAGTTCTTCCGAAGAAAGGCCTTGCAGGTACCAAAGAACGTGGTTTCTCTGTAAAATTTCTTGAGACGCAACCAACTCCACCGCTGAGTCTTGCCAAATGCGTACGCCAGAACGGACGGGAGCTAATCGCATGATGCCAGGGTCCGCTAGAACCACTGAATGAGGTCTGGCGTTTTTACTCAGCCAATGCCAAGCGCTTCCGTAGGCCTTATCAGCGTTGCCTAGGGCCTTGTTCCGAGATTGATAAGAATTTTCGGTCGCCAGATTTGCTTGGTATTCGCGGACCGAAGCTACGATCCCAGACGCCAAGGGCAAAATGAAAGCCATTAACGTTGCGAGAAGTCTGAGCCAGGTTGCAGAAAATCGGCTCACAATCCACCCATCCAAAACCCAAAATACCCCCCCTAACGCCAATACCGACAGAGTGTAATGCCAATGAAAGTTCTGAAGAGTAACCCCCGTAAATAGACTCGACATAAAGCACAAGAACCCGGCTAGAATGAAAGCCCCCAAAAATCTGCGTCCAACTTCTTTCGAAAAAAGTAACGGCAGACTTGCGAGTACGAAAAGCCAAAGCGCCTTATGCGATAAAAGGTACCAGCCTCGATCTTGAACAAAAATTCCTGTCCTCCAGATGAGCTCTTCAAGTGGGATTCCCTTTTTTAATGCAAAGGCGGACATCGAAAGGTTTCCGATAGCGTATGGAATCACCAAAATGAGAGCAACCAGACCTCCCAATATAATTTTCTTAGCGTTTTCCCACCTTCGGCTTTGTTTAATCAATAAGAACCCAAGAAAAAATCCAACCAGACCATGCGTCCAATAATAGATCGAAACATAAAAGAGTGAGGCAAGTAGAGCTCCAGCTAAAACAGGACGAATTCGCCGACTCAATAGAATAATCCCACGGAGAGATTCATTCCAATTTGGGTATTCCTTCTTGATCCTTGCGGTCTCATCCTTGATAGAGAGTTGCACCACCGTAAAAAAACCAGACCATATCCAAACAGTGAACAAAAATAGAGTCAGACCAAAGAGAGGATTAGAGAATCGGTTGAAGGGATGCTGATTTAGCTTTCCCCAAAGAGCTTCTAAGGGCTTGTAATCGAAAACTCCAGCATCAGCGATTGCCCAGAACGAAACAAGGACCGAAAGATACAACCTCATCCCCAAACTCAGGAAAAGTCTCCAAAGTCCTAAGACCATCAAAGCCGAACAAAGGCCTCGAGTCAGCCAGCTCATCGTATCCACTGATACACAAAAAAAGGATAATACTCCTCCCAAAGTCCACTCAGCCAGACCAGGGATCAGTACAGGGTCGCCTCTGTTTTCGTAAGTCCACGGATTGCCAATTCCCCATCCCCCACTTCCGGTAGAGTTTGTGAAAAAACCCACAACCGTTTCCCACCAGTTGCCACTCTCCCAATAATACGGAACTCCCTGAATCAACCTCACTAGCCTCGCGGCATAAAGGGGTTCATCATCCTTCAGAAAGTAGGCTGAGCTAAATCCATCCCTCCATGCGAGAAACTGAGGTAAGAGAAAAATCCCAGAAGCAAGGATAGCGGCTATTCCCGCATAAATCCAACCCGCAGAAGAAGCGCTCGAAGCGCCTCCCGGATCTGAAATTTTCATTGGAATTTTCTTTCGAGCTCTAGTCATTCTTCCTTTTCTAAGCAGCCTTAAATAGGGTTTTAGAAACTGGATATTCCTTAGGATGTTGTTCTTTGAACCATTCGATAAAATCACTGATTCCATTTTCTATTCCCACGCGTGGGGAATAGCCTAAAACCTGCCTAGCTTTGGTGAGGTCCGCACAAGTCAGCTGCACGTCCCCTGGCTGAACTGAGAGACGATCTAGAATCGCTTTACGTCCTAGGGAAGTTTCAATGAGAGAAACAAGTTTAGACAAAGAAGTTACCTGAGATCCCCCCAAATTAAATACCTCATAACGCCCTTTCTCCTGATGCGAGATCCACCGAAGGGCTGACTCAATCCCGTGAATAATATCTCCGACGTAAGTGTAGTCTCGAGCAGTCCTTCCGTTTCCATAAAACTCGATAGGTACCTTTCGAGTAATAGCTGAAGCAAATTTATGAATTGCCAGGTCTGGCCTTTGGCGGGGGCCATAAACCGTGAAGAATCTTAGGACTGCTGTCTTGATTCCAAATAAATGAGAGTAGGTGTGAGCCAGAAGCTCGCCAGAACGTTTGGACATCGCATAGGGTGAGATCGGAAAGTGACAAGAGCTCTCCTCCCTAAACGGCGCAATAGTGGTGTCCCCGTAAACGCTAGAAGAAGAGCCAAAAACCAGATTTTCAATATTTCGGTCCTTTGTAAATTCTAAGACTTGCACGGTTCCAGCGATATTGTTTTGGGTATAACCCATTGGGTCTTCGATCGAAGGTCTAACTCCAGCCTTGGCAGCAAGGTGAATCACTGCTGCAAATTTCTCTTTTGGAAGAAACGATTTCTTCAAGTCTAGGATATCTTTTTTAAAAAACTGGAAGTCGCTGCCCACAAGTTTTGCAGTATTGCGTAAATCTGAGATGTTTTTTCGTTTCAAAAGTGGGTTATAGAAAGGATCAAGATTATCTACACCAACAATATCAAAACCATTTTTAAGTAACTCATCAATCAGATGATAAGCGATAAATCCCGCCGCTCCGGTCACCAAAAGTTTTTGGGCCTTAGACATGAAACCCTTCTTTCTTAATCCATTGATCTAAAACCAAAAAAGCCCAGAGAGGACGACTGCGATCCTCTTTCTTATCCATATGCTCTGCGAACCAACGCCTAAAGGTGGTTTCGTTGAGTTGATTCCACAATGAAGTGTCCGAAAGTCGGTGTTCCAGGGTTTCGCTCAAGGGACCACGAATAAAAGAGCTTAGTGGAATTCCGAAGCCTTTCTTTTTTCGACGAGAAATAAGCTCGGGGAGATAACTTTGGGCTGCGCGCCTGAGCAGGTACTTACCTAGTCTCCCTTTAAGCTTAAGGTCGCCGGGCAAAGACCTAGTAAACGCTACAAATTCATTGTCTAAGAAGGGAGGCCTCACTTCGAGGCTATGGGCCATGGACGCTCGGTCCACCTTTGTTAAAACAGAACCAGGCAAGTAGGTTCGGTAATCCAACTCCAAAAAAGTTTCTAGACTCGGCTTGGCATGGGGCCCGCGAACCAGGCTGTTGGCCACATTAAATGTCGGCGGAAATCCCTCAAAAGTTGGGATTGCCTGAGAAAGATCGGTGAGGTCGAGGCTCGACATCCACAACAAATGCCTTCTAAGAGCTTGATCATCCCAGCGTCCCGCAAAACGTTTTAGCTTCCACTCCAGACTTTGATAGTGATCCTTTACACTGAACTTGCCAAACCAACCAGCCATCCTCGACTTTAACCAGCCTGGTAACACACCATAATACTTTGCCAAATCATGCGCCCAATAGGTTGGGTAGCCAGCTAAAATCTCATCGCTTCCGTCTCCGCCCAAAGCAACCTTTACATTTTTAGAAGCCATCTCAGCGAGCAAGTATGTGGGAAGCAGTGAGGGGTCGGCTAGAGGCTCGTCAAGAGCATCAATAGCGCGGTTAAAACTGTCCAAGAGTTCACGTTCAGTAAAGCGTTTCTCAAAGTGTTTTGACCCAATGGACTGAGCAACCATTTTGGCATACTGACTTTCATCATAGGTTGGATCTTCAAACCCAATAGAAAAAGTCTGAATTTGTTCCCCGGAGTGCTTAGCCGCCCAGTAGGCAATACTCGAAGAATCAATTCCCCCGCTGAGAAAAACACCAACCGGAACATCTGAAACCAGCTGCCTTTTTACCGCATCCCCTAATTGACTCCAAAGGGCTTCTGGGGTGTGGCCTTTTTTTTCTACGCTTTGGCTTTCTCCGAGGACTTGAGTTACGAAAGAGGCAGAATCAGAAAGTTTTCCACCCTGCCATTGAATCACGTGCCCCGGTTCGAGTTTTTTAATCCCATCAAAAATAGAAAACGGAGAGTGAATATAGTCTGAAAAGAAAAACGAACTTAAACCGTCTGCGGATAATTTCTTTTTCTTATTTTCGTAAAAAGGGTGAACCAAAATACCACTCAGTTCAGAGGCAAAAATTAAAGTTCCGTCTTCAAGTTCAGAATAATACAAAGGCTTAATCCCACATCGATCCCTTGCGAGTGTGAGAGTCTTAGAGCGTTCATCCCAGATTGCAAAAGCGAACATCCCATTTAGATTCGTAAGCCCAGTAATTCCATTTCGCTCGAAATAAGCAGCCAAAACTTCGGTGTCACTCCGGGTCTTAAAGTCCACACCTTGATTCTCTAATTCTTTTTTTAGATCGCCAAAGTTAAATAATTCTCCATTATAGGTGACCCTACAAAATCCACTCACAGTTGGCATGGGTTGAGCCCCGCCTTGAACGTCAATAATCGAAAGTCGGTTATGGCCAAGCCAAACTCTAAAATTTTCTAGATCTTTCTTCCAAACTCCTGAGCCATCAGGACCTCGGTGTTTTAGTCTTGCAAGGGAACGCTCAAGAATCGCCTTTTCTTGGCTTTCAGAAGAATGCGCCTTAGATGAAATCAGCCCTGCTATGCCACACATTTATGATCTGCCCCCTTTTCAAAACCAACCTTTTTAGCAATTCTGTAGGGTGTCCGGCTCTGAGATTCGAAGTAGGTCCGAACTAAAAGTTCGGCGACCAAACCCAGTCCTAAAAACTGAATTGAAATCACCACAAGCATAACGCCCAATATGAAAAGTGGGTTTCGGTGAACAAAAATGTCTAAAAACCATTTTTCATACAAAACATAGCTAAATATAACCCCACTCAGTCCTGTAAGAAACAAGGCCATTCCACCAAAAACATATAGAGGCTTGGTCTGAAATCCTTTGGTGAACCAAACGCTCACCAAATCCAAAACGACTTTAAAAGTCCGGGTAAGACCATATTTAGAAACTCCAGCGACGCGCGGACGGTGGTGAACAACGTACTCCGTAACTTTTGCGCCGCTCATTTCGGCAAATACAGCAATAAAGCGATGCATTTCACCATAGAGCCGAATCTCGTCTGAAATTTCTTTACGGTATGCTTTCAAAGAACATCCCATGTCGTGAAGTTTGGTCCGAGTCACTTTTCGAATCAGCCAATTTGCAATTCTTGAAGGAATCGTTCTAATAAACTGGTCTTGCCTTTTTTTTCTCCAACCCGAAACAAAATCGAAGCCGCCTTCTTCAATTAGCGCGATCATAGGGAAAATGTCAGCAGGATCATTCTGCAAATCTCCATCCATGGTCACAACCACTCTACCCAATGCATGTTTAAATCCAGCATCAAAAGCAGCAGACTGACCCGAATTTTTTCTGAAAAAAATCAATTTTAGAAATGAATAGTGATTCACTGCTTTTTCGAGGGCTTCGCGAGTCCCATCGGTACTTCCGTCGTCTACAAAAATAACTTCAAATTCTCGTCCCCTATTTTTCAAAGATTTTTCTAATTCCATGAGAAGCGGGGCCACGTTGCTCACTTCGTTGAAAACAGGAATCAACACAGAAAGGTCCATATTATTTTTTCGACAAAAGTATTGATTTCGTTTAGGATTTTACTCAATGTCCATTGTAGAAATACACTCGACTTCCGCCAAAGCCTTGACCGCTTCGGATTACGACAAGTTATGGCTCGAACTTTCGGATTTTATTCGCTTTAACCCAGGTGCCATGCACCGAAGACGAAAGATTTTAAAGCTCGCTCGAAAAATACCTTCGTTTCACTCTGTCTTGGACGTTGGATGTGGACTGGGCGAAATGCTCTTATCTCTGACCAAAGAGTTTCCGAATGTCAAAGACCTGACGGGAGTTGACCTCTCTTCTCAGACGATTGCTGCGAATTCTAAAAAATTTCCGAATCTCCATTTTGACTCTCTCAATATCGAAGAAAGAGCTCTTCCTAAGACTTTCGATCTCATTGTCTGTTCGGAAGTCATTGAACACCTAGAGAACCGCCCAAAAGCCTATCAAAACCTTACTCAGATGTTAGCTCCCGGTGGGCACCTCATTCTCACCTGCCCTAGCGGAAAAGTTTTTGGTACCGAACGTTATTTTGGTCATGTTTCTCATCCTACAGTAAAAGAAATCAGAACGTTTGCTCAATCCCATGGTTTAGAAATCCTTCATCTTGAAAACTGGGGTTGGCCTAATTACCGACTCCTGAAAATTATAACCAATCTGGATTCTCATTTTGCGATTAAACAGTTTGGGTCGGGTCGCTATAGTGTTTTTAAAAAACTAATCTGTTTTCTGCTGTTTTTTTTCAACTTCTTAAATATCAGTAGTGAATCCCAGGGATGCCAGATTTTTGCGCTTTTGAAAAAATCCAACAAAAACTAGAAGAGGGATCTCAATACCCTTCGCACCGCCCAAAGAACCAGTGCTCCTGCGATCAAGAAAAGAACAAAAGCGGCACCGACGAATAGGATAGGAACTAAAGCCAAAAAGGCCAAAACGATCCACCAACCGCTGAGCTTAAAGGTCTTCATTCTACCTTGGTAAGAATATCCACNNATCCACTTTGAAAAGTGCTCTGAAAAGTAGAACTATCTTGAGACTCTGAAGAGTTTTGAAATACCGGAATTTCCTCCCCATCCTTCCCATAAACAATGGGCTCTTTAACTTCTAGAGGAATTCCTGAATCCGACTTTAAAACCATGATCCGGCCGTTTTACCTCAATGTCTCATCAAAAGCACGGGGCAAGTCGCTTCGCGAGCCACCACACGACCGATGCTACCTAAGATAGCTGCTGCAAAAGCCCCTGATTCCGAGACCATAGCGATAAATCCAATGTGGCTTCTTGAAGCATAATTAACAATGCTTTGCGCAACGCCTCGGCTGTCTTGATCAATCACGACATCTACTTTGACACCGCTTTTTCGGATCTGATCCGCCATTTTTTCTAATTCTTTTTTTACATTCTCACCGGCTTCATTTGAGTAGTCGTGAACCGAGATAAATCCTGCCCCAAAAAGGGCTGCCCCGGATTGAATGACAGGATCTAGATAATCTGGGCGGGCGTGAAAAAGAGTGATCCCCATTTGGAGCTTTCGAGCCAAACTTTCAGCTCTCTCAAGGGCTTTCTTAGATTTCTTGGTAAGGTCGGTCGGAAACAAAATTCGATTCTTCTCCATCTTCACCGCAAAATCATCAGTCACTTCCGGACCAGAAATCATTACGGGCGTCTTGGCATGAAGAACCATTGTTTCTGCAAAGCTTCCGAGAAATGCGCGTTTAATACCGGAGTGTCCATGAGAGCTAACAAGAATCAGGTCTGCTTTTCTCTTTCTTGCATACCGATCCAATTTTTCAGCAGCTGTCCCCATCGAAGAGGGCACACACCAAAGAATCTTGGGATCTTTGATCCGACTCACATGAGCCTTTTTAACATAAGAAGATAAAGCAGCTTCTGCATCGGACTTGAGCTGTTTCGCAGTAAGCTTGTTGCTGATGGGAACCCCTAGAATTCCGTCGCTGATGACGGTCACAGGTTCAATCTCGGCTTTTACCTTCTTACACAAGGCCTCAAGGACCATTAAACTGTGGCTCTTAGTCTTTTTTTCAATTTCGAAAGGATCGACAGCCCAAATGATTCTCTTGATTTTTTTCACAGCGATCTCCTTTTTTTCAGCACTAGTGAAGATAGTCTCTTTTCTGAAATTCTTCAAACGGAGATTCAAGGCTCACCTGACCTGGTGCCAACCCCCGCCTTGTGACAAACCAGTATAGCAACACGCTGACTCCAATCATCGGGACTTTGACCGCAAAATCGCCTAAAGCAAGTTGAGCCCAAGAAGTTTTTTCGCCCCAAAATGCCAGGCTAAAAAACAGGACAGTGTCAAAGGCCGAGGCGACCAAAGCAGAGAATACTGGAGCAACCCACCACTTCTCTTTGCTAAGCAGGTCGAAGATCCAAACGTTTAATAAATGAGCAAATAAAAATGCCAACGAACTAGCCAACGCTATCCGTCGATTCATCCACAAAAAGGCCACCCCTACACAAACACAAAAGCCCCAATAGACGATTTCACGGGCTTTGTTTTTTCCATAGGTTTTCTGAATCAGTTCAGTCACCAAAAAGGTAAACGGATACGGAAACGCACCCCAAGTCAGCCAGGAGTTAATCGAAAATTCGACTCCATAATTAGAACCGACTACAAGGGCTATCATGGCGATTACTGCCAAAACTTTATTGGTTAAACTACAGTTCGAACATTTCATTTGGTACTACCGCCTAATTTCGCACGAATTTCTTGTAGGTAATTCTTAACCCGATTTTCATGCTCTTCTTGAGCCTGTGGTGAGGACAGGTCAGGCCCCCCCGCGTGATTTAACTTAACTCGCAGTTCTTCGGGAATCTCTTCCAAAAACCGGGATGGAATCCTCGGAACCGGTTTACCATACCGTATTCGATTTTTTGTACGAGTAAGGAATAAAAAGTCTCTTGCCCTAGTAATCCCGACATAACAAAGCCTGCGTTCTTCACTGAGATCTGTGGCTTCTTCGATAGTTCGTTTATGAGGTAAAATTCCGTCCTCTACTCCCACCATAAAAACAACTGGATATTCTAAACCTTTAGCTCCATGCAAGGTCAGTAAGGTGACTTGATTTTCAGAGCCCTGATCATCATCTTTGTCTTCTTCCTCTTCTTGAGCCTGAAGCATCATTCGGTTCAGAAACTCCTGAACAAACTCTACTCCAGTTTTCTGAGGCGCTGCCTCGGCCAAAGGAACACTAGAGGGTACTTCACTGACTCCGGAGTGCACGTCAGCACTCGGGTAGACTGGGACTGTGTCTTCGTGTGTTTTATTCAATGCCGGTTGCATTTGAAACTGACCGATGCTGTGAATCAGTTCGTCGACGTTTTCCCATTTCCTAGCCGCCTGCACCGGATCATCGACTTCCGCATCCATAGCAGCTTTTAGTTGTAATTTTTCAAGTAAACTCTTTGCCCAAAGAGCCACTTCGCTCGGTTCTGGACGAAGCTGTTTTAGCTCGGATGAAAAGCTTTGGATCTGAGTTCTAAAACTATCCACAGCAGTTTTGGATTTAGGATTAAGTCCGACCGGGTGGTCCAGAACTTCAAAAACCGCTTTTTCATTTTTTAACGCGAAATCACCAAGGGCTTCCATAGAAGTTTTTCCGATTCCACGCGCCGGAAAGTTAATGACCCTACGCAAAGCCGGATCATCCAGAGGATTGACCACGAGCCTAAGGTAGGCCAAAACATCTTTCACTTCCTTTCGATCCAAGAAAGAATACCCGCCTACAATCTTATAGGGAATACCTCGTCTTCTCAGGGCTTCTTCAAAAACACGAGACTGTGCATTAGACCGATACAAAATCGCAAAGTCTTTCCAGTTTCTCTGGTGTTCGTTTTTTCTACGGTAGATTTCTTCGGCAACAAAATCGGATTCAGCATGGTCGTCTTCAACAACAACTTCTTGCAAAAGCTCTCCATCTCCTCGTTCCGACCAAAGTTGTTTAGGGTACCTTTTAGAGTTTTTAGAAATCACGGCATTGGCAGCATCTAGAATTTTTGAAGTACTGCGATAATTCTGATCCAAAATGACCGTGCGTGCTTTTGGATAGTGTTCTGAAAAAGAAAGAATATGGGCCGGGTCCGCTCCGCGCCAAGCATAAATGGATTGATCATCATCTCCCACTACGCAAATATTTTGTTGCCTTTCCGTGAGAAGTCTTAGGATTTCGAACTGAGCCGGATTGGTGTCCTGATACTCATCCACCAAAACATGGGCAAAGCGTCTATTGTAAAGCTCCCTCACATCTAAATGGTCTTTTAAAAGTCTAACCGTGTAATAAATCAAATCATCAAAATCCACCGCGTTTAAAATTTTTAACTTCTCTTGATAACGCGGATAAGCACTGGCCGCAGCGATCGCATAATCTTCTGGCAGCCGCCTAGATTCTAAGAAAAACTCTTGAACTTGCTCGGGAGAAAGAAAGCGATTCTTGGTTTGCCCGATCTCAAACAAAATCCTTTGTGGATCAAAGCGCCTCTCATCGATTTTAATTTGGCGTAAAACTTGTTTAAGAACGTCAAGCTGATCATTTTGATCTAATATCGTAAACTCGGCACCAAACCCGATCTTGGGTGCATGGGCTCTTAGGATTCGAACGCATAGGCTGTGAAACGTAGTCACCACCAGGCCCTGCGTCGCCTTTGGGCCCGACACCTTAGTGACCAATTGATAAACTCGGTCTTTTAGTTCTCGCGCAGCTTTATTAGTGAAAGAGAGTCCTAAAATCGAACTCCCCCTAAAGCCCCTTGCCGTAATAAGATGAGCCATCCGATAGGCCATCGTACTGGTCTTGCCACTCCCAGCGCCAGCTAGGATCAGAAGTGGACCGTCGGAGTGCAAAACAGATTCGCGTTGTCTGGGATTCAAACGATTTAGATCTAAGGACATCCCATAGAAATTAAAGGATCTACTGACACAACGCAAGAAATAGAAAAAAAACTCAATTCCAGTTGACGCTAGCTCGACTATTCCATATTCCATGAATTACTTTGACACCGACAGCTTTGACCGTATCTCCAGCCCAGCTTCGCGCGGAACTAAAAAACCGTTTCGGACATTCCGAATTTAGAGCACACCAGGAGGAAGTCTGTCTAGCAGCCACTCGAGGCCAAGACGTGCTGCTGGTCATGCCCACAGGTGCAGGTAAGTCCCTCTGCTATCAGCTCCCAGGAATTGCTCGTGGCGGCGTTACCTTAGTGATTAGCCCCCTCTTGGCGCTCATAGAAGACCAAGTAGAAAAACTTTGTCGAGCCGGACTCAGGGCCGATCGAATTCACTCCGGGCGAAGCAAAGATGATCAAAGAAAAGCTTGTGTTGAATATTTAAACGGAAGATTAGATTTCCTACTTATTGCACCAGAGCGTTTGGCGGTTCCAGGTTTTGTTGAAATGTTGAAAAAAAGACCACCTGTCCTTATTGCTGTAGATGAGGCTCATTGTATTTCTCAATGGGGACATGATTTTCGTCCAGATTATCGCCTGGTGGGTGAAAGAGTAGAAGCCTTTAGGCCGGCACCCCTCATCGCTCTGACCGCTACTGCGACTCCCGTTGTTCAGGACGATATTTGTAAACAGCTTCACCTCAAAAATGAGTCTCGGTTCATTCACGGTTTCCGAAGAAAAAATATCGGAATCCAGGTGGTTGAACTAAACCCCAGTGAAAGACCGGCAGCGGTACAAAACCTTCTTACCGATCCCACACATAGGCCATGCATTGTCTATGCCCCTACTCGAAAGACGGCCGAGAGTCTGTATGAAGCCCTCAAGGGCAAGTATAGAACTGGAATCTACCACGCAGGAATGTCCTCAGAGGATCGGGATAAAAACCAAAATCAATTCCTCCAGGGCGAGAAAGAAATCATCGTAGCCACGGTGGCGTTCGGAATGGGGGTTGATAAACCTGACATTCGCACCGTAATTCACCTAGCGTTGCCATCGAGTATCGAGGGGTATTATCAGGAACTGGGCCGAGCAGGTCGAGACGGAACCCCCTCTCGTGCACTCCTCTTTTATTCTTACGCTGACCAAAGAACCCACGAATTCTTCTTTGACAAAGACTACCCCGATTCGATCTTCCTAAAAAAGGTGTGTGGTCTGCTTCAAGAGCATTCTCCGATTTTACGTGAAGACCTTCTAAAACTTGCTGAAAAAAAGATCAAATGGGATTCGAAGGCCGAGTTCTCTGAGGTTTTCGAAAAAGTTTTAGAAAAACTTTGGATTCACCGGGCGATTGAAATCGATTTTGACGATCAGGTTAAAATCGGACCCACCTCAGAATCCGAATGGGTCCGGACTTATCAAATGCAAAGGGAAGCGAAAAAGAGACAAGGTTCCCAAATTCTTGACTACGCTCAGGGCTCACAGTGCCGGATGCTTTCTTTGGTCCGCTATTTTGGGGATCAAAAAGATTCTACTGAGCCCTGTGGAATTTGTGATTTCTGTTTGCCAGAAAAAACCAATAGTTTTTCTCAGGCCCGCCCACTTCATCCAGTAGAGCAAAAGCTAGTTGCACACATCATGGCCATCCTTTCTGGCCAGAGGTATCGTCCGGCAGGAAAGGTGTTTCAAGAACTGAGCGAATCTCACCCCGGTCTACCTCGAAATCAAATTGAAAAACTTTTTCAGGTGCTCGCGCTCGCTCGTTGGATCGAAATTCAACAAGATCAGTTTGAAAAAGACGGTGAGATGATCTCGTTTAGAAAACTTTCACTCACTGATTTAGGCCAACGAGTAAAAGCAGGGGACCTAGCTACGCTTACCATCACCGAAGTACCCAGTGCTCCAAAGGCACCAGGCAAAAAGACGGTTCTTCGTAAAAAACCACAAATCAGCGTACCCAGCGCCCAACTGGAACGGACACCGTTATTTGAAGAAATTCGGCAGTGGCGAAAAAATGAAGCCAAAAAGAAGGGACTCCCCGCTTTTAGAATTTTATCTGACCGGGTTCTTCTTGCCATCTGCGAGTCTAGACCCAAATCCGAAGCCTCTCTCCTTAACGTCCGAGGTATGGGGCCGAAGTTACTTAAATCGTACGGAAAAGAAATTTTAGAATTAGTGCAAAATTTCGACTAAATTTAAGGTTTTTCCTTGAAAAATACTGACGCTGCGCATATATTGCCACATGTCGCTCCAACCATTACTCGGAGCGAGTAATTGGGTGGGGCTTTCTAAAATAAGAAAAAAGGGGGAAACATGAAGAAAACACTCTTCTTATTCATTCTAACAACTACTCCCCTGTTTGCTCAGGCGGAGTGTTACACATCATGGGTGTACGAGAACACCCGATACGTCGGTTGCGATCTCACTCGCGACGGAATCAAAACTCGATTTGCGGCAGGTGATCTTTCTGAAGAAGCGTGCCGCACCCAATGTTACTCACGTTTTCCGGATGCGGAAGAAGGTGGCAGTAACATTTACTACAATCATGGGGCTTTCTAACGAGCTTCCATTACTTGCTCTAATCATGGCGGCGTCTCCGCCAAAAGATTTAGGACCTCATTAAATAACGAAGGCCTCGGTTTTTTAGACCGAGGCCTTCTTTTTTTATGGGTATTTTACAAACGACTACTATTTAATCTAGGATCCAACTTTAGGGCATTCGACCGTAATCAAAAAGCTCAGCCGTTTTAGCACTCGCCTCACTTCCCATCCCTCCTAAAACTAACAGGCGATGGTTGATCAGGGGTAGAACCACTGCAAAGCTTCGAGCTTTGACCATTGTATTCATAGGAGAGAAAGACTGAGTGGCTGGATCATAGATCTCCACTTCGGCCATACTCTGTCCGTTATGATCAAACTTATTCGAAATTCCTCCCGAATAAGAATTGCTCCCCCCTGCCAACAAGACTTTACCGTTATCCAAAGTGATTCCGATATGAGCCCCTCTGGCTTTTTCCATTGGCTCCAGGCGGATCATCTCTTCCTTAACCGGGTCGAAGATTTCTGCAGAAGTTACAGCAAGATTATTTCTAGAATAACCTCCCGCAATCAAAACCCGTCCGTCTGTAAGCAGGTTCATACTATGTGCAGACCTCCCTACGTGCATACTCGCACGTGCTCTGCTAAAATGGTTAGTCCTTGGATCGAAGATTTCGAGACTATCCAAGCTCGATCCGTTTAGATAGCCGCCCGAAACCAAAACCCTCCCATCCTTCAGAAGTACCGAAGCATGCAAAGCTCTTGGAAGAGCCATGGATTCTGTCGGTGAAGTCCGGGTCATTGACCTAGGGTCAAAGATCTCAGCTGTGTTAGTCGCATCACTTCGTGCATCAACAGGACTTGTCCCTCGTGTAAATCCTCCCACTATCAGTACTCGTCCATCTGCTAAGATCGTGGCTGTATGTGCAGTTCTAGGCTGATTTAATCTACCCTCCACTTTAGAAGGCTGAGAATCAAATAGATCGTAAACTTCATACGTATTGGAAAACTCCCCTCCCCCTGCAAGCAACACATGACGTCCGTCTTGAAGGGCAGTGGCTGTATGTTGCACCCGAGCGTATTTCATTGATGGACCTACCTCGAATCTTAGGTTGGATTCATCAAAGGATTCGACGTGGGCCATGGTATTTCCCAACGAATCAACACCTCCCGTAATCAAAGCTCCAAACCTTGTTGAAGCCACAGCCTGACCCACTCTTGGCGTGTAATAACCGCCAATTCGGTCCAGTGGCATGAACGTACCTTGTTCAGCAAAGTCTACGGTTCTACAGGTCGAAGCAGATGGCATTGGACAATTTAGCGCTGGACGATTCCTCCTCAGGTCAAGCACTTTCAGATTTAGACCTGCAAGCGAGGAGACATCAGTGGCTCCTACATTTTGCAAAGACAGAATCTTCAGTCTGCCCAACTCAGCTAATGGTCTGACATCCCTAAATGTGTTGTCATCGAGCTTTAGTTCTTCAAGCTCCTTCAAAGCACTTAAAGAAGAGATATCCCTAAAGCTGTTTCGACTTAGGTTAAGCTTCTTTAGGCGTAAGAGGCTGGCCACAGGCCTAAGATCGCTTAAGGCTTTATCAGATAGATCCAACTCTTCCATGGTCTGAAGAATGTCTTGTGCTCTAAAACAAGAGTCTCCTTTGTTAAATGCCTCGGCCGTCATCTCAGATTTAATTAAAGCCACTTGATTTAATGCCTCGATGGTTTTCCTGAGCTGTTGATCCGACAAGAGAAGATCACAATACTGAGCATAGGTTTCGGGAACCAAGAGCGCTTCGATAGACTTCTCATTTCGATAGTCTCTGGTCTCAAATTTAATCCTCAGCTTAGCAGTCTTCATCTTGCTTTCACAAAGCATCGGCGACTCATAACAAGCCCGAATGGCTTCGGCGATGGTGGACATATTGGTCTTAAATTCTGCTTGTAATATCCCCATTTGATCTTTCTGACGATTTTCGCCATCGCTCAACCGAGGAGCTTTGCCTCTCCAATAACGATAGGCTGTAGCAAAGTTCCTGTAATTTTCCTCGAATAAGTCAGCTAGAATTTTTTGGTTCGTTTCATAGTTCTGAATATCCTGAGGAGTGGGTGGGAGGGGGAACTGACTTCCCAAATAAGACCAAGGCTGAGTGTAGAGTCTCAGAGTATTGTAATTTCTAAAGTCCTTGATCTGCCCGGCAAAGGACGACGGATCCTGACTGTTGCCGTAAGCCACCATTTGGGTCATCACTTCGATACAGGGACCCAAATCCCCAAAGCTACAGCTAATGGCTTTCTTAGCATCCGCTAGACAATTGGGGTTAGGTTGACCTGTCGGCCCTACCGGTGGACAAAAAATCGAGCCTAACTTGGCAGGATCTCCGCCCATCTGTAAGGCGCTAATGGTGAGCTGTGTATTCTTACTGTAATTTGAGTGTGCTTTCTCGAAAGAGCCCTCTGCACTAAACAGCGGCCCTTCGACTCCAAACTGAGCAGCAAAACGGCTTTTCTCAGACTTAGATACAAAATCCATCCTGAGACTCAGAAAAAGTCTAGCGCCCTTATCTACAGCAAATGTGTATTCATCGCCGCAGTTTTTGAGCCAATTAGCACCATCTTGTAAATAGGCACCCATCCCAGGCCGAGTTGTAACTGGAGAGGAGGAGCTATTCACTAAGTAGGCATTGTACAGATAATCCGCCGAATACACGTAAGAGAGCGACATCCCAGTATTCATGGACTCTGTCGCATATTGCGCGGAGGCTCGGTAGCTCACTACCCCGATGCGGGCCTTTCCTCCTACTGCTACCCCCAACTTATCGGCTGTGCTGCTCTCATCCATTTCGATGTGGAGCTTAAGATTTCCCTGACTCACGCTGCCTTCGTCAGGAACATCTAATGAAGACTTTCCTTCCACACATTGTCCAACGAGCATCTCCTTTTTGGCATCATATCCATTGCCAAGCGGACGATTCATCGCATTATCCTGGGTCACTGCAATTTCAGCAGCAAACCCTCCCGTACTGAGCAGTGTTAGTGGCAGCACGTATTTCATACATTTTAGATTTTTCCAGACCATCTTCTTACCCCCTTCTTGTAGCGCTGGGATAGACCTCTCCCTGAGAAAAACATTTTTTCCCTGCTACGTTTATCAACACGTCGTTTTTAAAAACTTCTTTTAAATAGACTCTAAAACCTTAATAAAAACTGAATCAGGATTTTCATTTTTTAACTTTTCGATCTCGTCTTCGGCATTGACTCGAAAAGCTGCAAACAACTTTTTCTTGGCTGGATCTTTTTCCAGATTTTCTAGCGCCGCTGCCCTAGAGCCGGAGACTCGAATGAAATTCCAAACCAAAGACTCCCATTGCAAAAGAACCTGGCTTCTAGCGGGATTCTCTTTCCATGCCAAAGCCTGAAGCAGGTGTTGAGCAGATCGAATCGTCTCGTCCTTTTCTAGAAATTCTGCTGTTTCTAGAGCTTCCGTTAAAACTAGAAACGAGTCTTCTAATTCATTACTGTCACTGAGGTGAGCCTTAGAATCCAGTGAGCCCGATTCAGGAAGGCTTTCAGTAGTCCATTTACCCACTTCACCTTTTTTAGTCGTGGCAGACTCGGTGGTTTTAGCTTTAGTAAACTGGCTAAATTTCCTACTATTCCAATGAGACTTCAATAGAGGATATTGATACACTACCAGCGCAGTTACCACTAATGCGCTCGTCACCCCTATTGCAACCCCCCGTCTTTTACGAATCACTTGCCACCTCCCATTTTTCTAGACTGATTTTGATGATCATAAAAACCATTGGCATATGCGATCACCTGAGAGACCTTAACATCGGCTTGCGTTCGATCGCTGAGCTGCTGTGCTCGTTCCGGAAAGCGGTGTTTGAGGGCCATGTAAAGCTCCACTCGATCCCCCACCCAGGATCTACGAACCGAATCTGGCCAAGAAGAATCCGGCTTTGCTTCAGTGATCACTCTTTCGACAGACGCAATTGCTTCTCCCAATCCAGGGTTCTCTGACCAGTGAAGAGCTTTGACCAAGAAATTGACGTGATCAATACGTTCTGATTGCTCCTGAGCGAGTGTCTTTGTCCCATCTCTTCTTAAAAGAGCTTCCTCATTAGCTCTGATCCACTGCGGGTCCGAAAGAAGATTCTGATACTCCTTTTGATCCGCTTCACTTTTTAAAACTTTTTCATCTAATGCTAAAAACTTAGCCATTCGTGCATCTTGCGCTTTCTTTCCTACCTCTGATATCGGCTTAAGAGGCCCTTTGCCTATTGGGCTAACGGAGGTTTTAGAGCTCTGAATAATTACAGGATGAATTTCACTCATTTCGAGAACCCTTCTTTTTTGGGCTAGGTTTTTCTTCGGCGGGTCTGAAAAAAACCAGACCAAACACATAAAGATTCCCGTTGCAAATAAGTACCGACTTGGTTTTTCCCAACTATGGACAGTACGCATTTTGAATCACCCCATTTTCGACTAAAAATTTCATCCGACTTTCAATTTTGTCGTTACATCGGCCCGTGCACTGCCCTTCGTCGTTTCCGTAAAGCCTACGAAAATATCCTTTCATCTCCTTGAGATCATCCTGCGTAGAAACCTTGGATACCCACCTAGGATGAAACTTAAGAAGTCTGCCGGCCTGCAAAGCACGTTCACGATTTAAAAAACCACCGCTTCGAACTTGCACGGGCCTCAGTTGACCCGACCAGGACTCGGGAATGTCCACACTAGTGAGTACGGCCATCCGAATTTCGGCGGGTGTTAGCATGGGATCGAGCAATACGACTTCGGCAGCTGCTGCACTTACTCGAGGAGTTGCTAGGGAAGTCGCTGGAAAATTAGTATGGTCCGTATGGTAGGGATTTCCCGGAGCAACAATATCAGCAAAATTTTTCCCGTATGTACTGCTGGACGCAATCGACTGATCTCCGTGATAGGACGCAGCCACTACAATCAAATTATCAAGCGGTCCTAAATTGGCCGGGCAACCTCGACTTTGAAACAAATCGATTTGTTCGCCCCCATTTCCAGCTCCAACCACCCAAAGCAGAGAAGAATTTAGAATGGTTCTACCGAGCGGAGTCTCCCGACACGCAGAGCGATCAAATGAAAAGACACTGGATAGATTGACGACCTTAACATCGCCGGGAAGATTTTCGCTCCATAGACCAGGCTTTTCCATACATTCATACAGGCCGATAGGAATTACTGGCATCTCTCTCCCATTCCATTTCTGATTAGCAATTCGCGAAACAGAAAGCGCATGTTCTGTACTAGCGTAATAGGGCATGCCTGATCTGAGGAGCTGCTGACCCACCCCTGACCACTTTAAAAAAAGAGAATCATCCTTTGGATCTACCCATCCAAAAATCGATTGATCAACGGGTCCTTTTCTAAAGATTCCAGAGATATTTCCTATCTCAGGGGAGTTTTCAGAAGGGAACCCACTCTCGCAGACCACGACGCCCCCTGGAAGATAAGACCCCTGAGAAAGTTTCACAGGAACCTTATGTTCATCTGACTTCTTATGGACCAACTTGCCCAAGCGATCAAACACCAACCCAGCCCGTTGAATGTTTAGATTTATAAAATCGAACTGATAGATGAAAACAAGAGACACGGTATCAGCAGGAGTAAGTAAAACTTGTGTAGTTACCATTCCTGCTTCGTTTCTCAGTAAGATCTGATTTCTGAGAACCCCTCCACCGGCGATCGTTTTTTCCCAGGTCAATTTGCCAGTGTGACGAGCCAACTTCCAACTGCGCGAATAAGTGCAGAGCTCCGAGCATCCTTTTTCTGATTGAGCCCTATAAGAAGACTCGGGGTGATCCAAAACTCCTCTTAAAACTTGGTCCCGAAGACTTTCAAGACCTTCGGTCGCCTCTTCGGTAAGAAAATCCGTCGGAGGAAGTTTAAGATCGAAGAGTTCACCCCTCCTGCCCATCGAAAGTTCTGAAACATTGCTGAGTAGCATCGGAATTCTCGAAGCCTCGGGCTCATAAAAAACTGAGGTAATGACCATTCCACCGGCACCAGTATGAGGAAATGCGACTTCGCCTGGAGTTTCGATTTGATCTTTCGCGTAACCTCCAAGGTCTGTCTGGAAGTAGGCTTCGACATCTTTGGCATTACTCAACCATGTTTGATGAACAGCTTGCGCTGGAAGAGAAGGCATCACGGCCAGCCGAATACTAGGCTCCGTCTCAGAATTGAGAGAGAGTCCGGAAGCGACTCCAGGCATCGCAGCTTTCATCTTTTGGGCTAGTTCACTTCCCCCAAAACACATTTCGGCTTTGGCCTGACCTTGTGGCTGATAAACTAAGCAAAACTTTTCGAACTCACCGCCAATGAATTTTAATTTAGGGGTTTCGCAGGATTTGGAAGAAGTCATCAACACACCCCCTCCCGGACAAAGACACTCGCCCAGAGCGTCGGCACTCGGGAGTTTTTGAAAAATGCCCCCTGCATGAATGCAAGAGTTTTTTAAATCTATAAAACCCGAAGAGCGTAAAATCTGTGAGAAACTGGGTGCCGCTTGAGTACATTGAAAGTTGGTTTCATTTTCAGAATTAGGAGACCCACCGCCCCCCCCCACACTTCCTTGAGTATTGCAGGAAGTGAGCATCACGAAAGAAGTCACAAGAGCGAAGAATGTGATTTTTTTGTGCATATGGGTCTCCTTTTTCTGTCCGATAATATACTCTAGGTTTTCTCGATTTACTCAACGAGCTCCTGAGGTAGAACAGATTGCCTGAAGATCACTTGATTGAGTTTAGAAACCCCTCCAGCGTTTTGATAATGCAAGGTCCCATTTAAGAATCCTTGTGCTACCACAACGTTTTCAAGATCCCCTTGGCTTTGGACCGCTAGATTGTAGACCTTGCCAAATTCGGTTTTTCCAACAATCACAACAATCGGATCCAGATCCCCGTTTGCCTTCACCAAAGCTTCGCCTCTTTCGAAGGTATCGGCCCTGCGGATTCTACCTTGTGAGTCCACTAGAGGATGATCAGGAGTGACTATTAAAGATCCGCCATCTAAAGTGAGAAACTCAAGTAGTTCGTGTTGAGTCTCACTAATGCTGGCCATGAAATGATGGACTGGAGTAAACTTAAAATGAACATCCCTTTGGGTCGAATTCTCAGTCAAAGTTACGACTTGAGCTAGATCCAAATTCATCGCTTTTTTGATTTCTACTTCTCCACCCGGAAACATCAACTTCTGGTCAGGTAGGTAGCAACCGGATGTACAAACGCCAATAGCCTTGTATCCAACGGGAGTATCGCAACCTGCGTTTGCATCAATAGGTGCCATCCAGTTACCGGGATAATCAAAACCTCCCCCCGCCTTCGGGACGCCAAAGGTTACATAGAGGCGTCTTTGGTAATGAATCTTGTTGAAGGTAAATTCGTCTCCCTCTGAATAGACCATGTCATAGAGTTCAGGCTTACATCTTTTAAACCATTGGTTGCGCGCGAGAACTTGATTCTGGTCAATGCTGTCATGCTCGCACCGTTGTGGATCAACGAAGAAAGCCTCCGCAGAGCTGAGACTCATGAGACTGGCGAGTGCAAAAACTCCTAATAGCTGGGAGCGTTTTTCGTATTTCTTAGTATTTTCTTTAAACATTTCGAAATCCCCTTTTCCTGAGGATTCTCTTATGCAAACTCATGCCAAATCATTTTTTAGATTAGCTCTGGATAAAAACGATTTGGGAGTCTCACGTCTGATTCCCAGTCTCACAGAGTCTTACTGGCAAGTCTTATTTCAGAGACTTGCGATCACGAACTAATCCTAAGTCTTTTGCTTTGCGAAAAAAAGTAGCCCTAGAAAGTCCCAAAATCTCGGCAGCCCGTGTGCGATCACCGTTGGCTTGAAGAATGGCCGATTCAAACTTCTTCTTCTCGGAAATAAGTTCGGAGTTTCCGTAATTTCCAACGAGAGCTTTTGCCAACCGAGAGGAGAGCACTGGAACTACTTCGGGAAGTAATTTACAGACATCCTTTTCTCGAATCACATCCCCCTCTGCCCGGCTCCCTAAACTCTCGGTTACAGCAATCAACTGCCTCACATTTCCAGGCCAAGGATAAGACTGCAAAAGTCTCATGGCCTCCTGAGTTAATGTCTTATTGCAGTGCTCCGGAGATTGAGCCAAGGTGTGATAAACCAACTCAGGAATGTCTTCGAGTCGTTCCCTGAGCGGAGGTATTCGCAACGTCTCGCGTGCGATTCGGTAATAAAGATCTTCTCTAAAATGTTTTTCCTGAACCGCTCGCTCTAAATCCACATGAGTTGCTGCGATCGTCCGAAATCGAACATTTCTTTCTTCATAGCAACCAACCCTCTGTACTTTTCTTTCTTGTAGAACGCGCAGCAATTTTGCCTGCTGAGAGACCGGCATTTCACCCAGTTCATCTAAGAAAACAAATCCCCCTTCAGCGGCCTCGAACGCCCCGATCCGCAGTCGATCAGCTCCAGTAAATGCTCCCCGGGTATGACCAAAAAGTTCAGACTCAACTAGTCCCTCACTGAGCGCTCCGCAATTCACAACAATAAACCTACCCTGAGGAACAGCCTGTGCAGCAATCATTCGCGCCACAACCTCTTTGCCTGTGCCTGTTTCTCCAAGGAGCAAAACATCCCTAATACCAGCCATGCGTTGAATTTCCTGCCGAAGAAGCTGAATTGCGGGACTGCTTCCAAGCAAGGCAGGAGTTTCGGAACTTCCTTGTGAACGATTATCTAGAGCTTTAAAGCGAACTTCCCTACATTTTAAAGTTCGTCGAATGACATCTCGAATCTGACCGACAGGACACGGCTTCGAGATAAACTCACTGACCCCCGCATTAAATAACTCAATTAATCTCTGATGGTGGGTTTCGCCGCTGATGATGATCACGTCGGCACCCTTATTGTGAGTGTAGAACTGCCTAAAAACATCTAGCCCCGTACGATGATCATTTTGGAAGTTAAGATCCAAAAGAATTGCATCATAAGTATGAATCTGCACCGCACTGAGGCCTTGCTCGATGGTCGGAAATCCATCGACCTGACATTCTCCCTCTAAGATCAGCGGAACTTGTTCAAGCCAGCTTTCGTCATCATCCAAAACTAAAATTCGGGGTAATCGCCCAGCTACACTATCATGAAGCTCTCGCACTTGATTCATATGCACTCCCGCTTTTGGATGGGCAAAAGGACTTCAAACTTTGCTCCGCTCAGCTTTTCTGATGAACTCGCGCAGAGCTTTCCCCCATGGGTTTCTACGATTTTTCTAGAGACCACTAGTCCGAGTCCGGTCCCTCTTGCCTTTGTACTTCGAAATGCCCTAAAAATTCCCTCTACATTTTCTGGCAACCCTGGTCCTGAATCTTCCACGCTAACACTCAATAATTCTTCATCTCGTTGTTCAATCAAAATTTCTATTTTTGGCTCTCCTTTTTTGTTGTCACCGGGTGGATCAAAGGCTTCGATTGCATTTTTAATTAGATTATTAAAAACCCTCCCAATCTGGACACTGTCATGCGGAATGGGCCTTGGCGAATCGCCTAGCTTAAGATGAAGAGAGATTCCTTTTTTTTCTATCAACTTTAGAAAAGAGGAAGTCGAACTTAAAATAGTATTTCGAAGATCTTCCAGTTGAGGATTGATTGCAATTTCTCTTCCTCCATCCAAGGTCGATTCGATCATCTCACCCATAACGGGTAGCTTTCCTTTGCAGACTCGGTATAGGTTTTCGAGCCGCCGGTTTCTCTTTTCTCTATCCTCTTCTTTTTCTGCAGGGCATTCCTCAACTAACTGTAGCGCAGCAACGAGTGGGTGGAGGGGATTTCTTAAGTCATGTAAAATTCCACTAGTGAGCTGTCCGATTAAAGCTTGATCCCTTAGGCTTTGATGCTGCCTAAACATTTGTCCGATGTTTTCTGAAAGATCCTCCAATTCGCGAAAACGCAACTTCGGTCTTTGTTTGTACAAGTCCTCCTTTATAAGACCCTCCACCCAGAATGCTAACTCCTGCAAATCACCAGGAAGATCATAGGTTGTGACGCGCCCCAAAAAAAGAAACAG